>Ga0164243_10002846_pt1 | contig 28133 bp, 25 predicted proteins | sample OricompcompostOP_FD_108781 | JGI IMG/M metagenome (GOLD analysis project Ga0164243, IMG submission 108781) | Organic Plus compost microbial communities from Emeryville, California, USA - Original compost - Organic plus compost (OP) | ecosystem: Engineered > Solid waste > Mixed feedstock >...
CGCCGGAATGTTCTCCAGCTGCAACCGCGCACGGTTCGGCGACTCGGCCAGCAGTTGCACGCTGATCGGCACATCCAGATCGTTGATGATGGTCACCGGGACAGCCGCGGACGAGCCGGTCAGGGTGACCTGGGGATTGCTCTCCACCCGGACCACGGTGCCGTCGACCAGGTCACTGAGCGGCAGCGATCGGCCGTTCACATCACGCAACAGCAACTCCTGGGCGTGGATAAACCGCGACATCGCGTGCCGATGGCCGCGCCAGGCCAGGCCGGCCGCCCGGGCGACCGCCTGATCAGCCAGGCTGCTGATCGCCGAGCCGTCGACGACGAGATGCTGGTAGAGGGTCAGCTGGTGGTCCAGGTCGGTGATCCGCTCCAACTGCTTGCGGTTCGGTTCCAGCCTGGCCTCGCCCGGCGGATAGTTCAGCGGCCCGCGGAACACCTGCGGCGTGTTGTTGAGCAGACCGTACGCGCTCCGGCCCTTCAGCCACGCTGCGGACAGGGCCGCGCTCTCCCCGCCTGCCTGGTCGGCGCCGGTGACCACCCGCAGCCGGCCGAGGCTGCTGCTCGGCACGCCGCTGATCGAGTCGAGGAAGCTGTCGGCGAGGGAGGCCTGCCGGACCTGCACCTCGGTATTGCGCGGGTCCGGGCCGGGTCCGTGGGCGGCCTCGGTGTCGTAGCTGAGCACCGGCGGTGCGCCGGGCACCCGGACCAGCGGGCCGAGGCCTTTGACGGAGCGGTCGGCGAGCAGGACCGCGCGGGCGTGCAGCTGGCCGGCGGCATCGAGCACGCCCTGGTCGGCGATGCCGTCCGCCGGGGTGACCAACAGGGGCAGGTCCTTGGTCTCGCTGACCTTGGCTGCGGCCCGCTGGCCGCGCTCGACGACGTCCAGCCGTCCGGCGTGGACCATTGCCGCCAGGTCGGCGTCGGCATAGAGCAGTTGGAATCCGTCGTGGCCGGCCTGCATCGCCCGGAACCGGGCCAGCCACGCGGAAGCATCGGAACCGCCCCGACCGGTGGTGGTCCGGCCGTCCGCGTCGATCACCTGGTAACCGGCGCGCATGGCCCGCAATTCAACGATCAGGTTCGGGTCGACGGCATAGCTGGCGTCGTCGGCCTCGGCCGCGGTCAGCAGGGCGTCGAGCCGGCCGCCCGGGGCGACCTGCCCGGCCAGGCTGTCATCGGTGAACACGCCGGCCCGCGCCATCGTCGGGGTGCTCGTCAGCTCGACCAGCGTCGTACTGCCGATGCTGCTCTGATCCGGCAGCAGACCGTCCGGCCCGGTGTCGCCGACCGCCACCGGGATCAGGGTGCGTGCCCGGCCGACAGTGCTGACGCCCGCCTCGCGGACCTGGATGCCGGCCAGGTAGACGCCGGTCGACGGGCTCGACGGATAGAAGAAGTCGTCGGCCTTGGCCGTCACGTGGAACGTCTTGGACCGGCCGGGCAGCAGATTCGGCTGCTCAGCGGTGTAGAGGTCCTGGTACGCGTCCGGTGTATCCGCGCGGTACATCCGGTCGCCCTCCGGATCGGTCGGGGCGGACTGATTGGCCTGTTCCAGCTGGGCGCGGGTGGTCAGCGGTTCCAGGCTGCGCCAGATCGTCGCCTGCAACCGCACCAAGGGGCGGTTGCTGACGTTGGTGACCCGACCCTCGAAGACGATCGTCGAATCCGGCCTGACCACCGACGGGCTCAGCCGGGTCAGCTCGATGCTGACGTCCGCGCCGTCGTCGGCGTTCGCCCGTGGTGCCGACCCCAACAGCATGGGCACGGTGACCAGTACGGCCGCGATCAGGGTGGCAAGGGCGCGTGGGCCCGGCCGAGAATCTCGGCGGGGCCCGACGGGGGTCGACCGGGATCGGCGGACGACGCCGCGTCCGGACCCCGACCAACACCCCTCTCGCACTCGGTGATTGTAATCGGCGGGCTCGGCGCGATCCGCGCACCGTGATCTGCGCTGACCCTCCGGGACAGGGCTGAAGCTCAGGTGTCGGCTCAGGCGTCGGGTGTGCCGCGGGGTGCGGCGTCCGGTGCCGTGCCCTCCACCCGGCTGCGACGGTAGAGCTCGACGGCATGCCAGGTCAGCCAGACCAGGCTGACCACCACGCCGGCGGTGAAGCCGAGGATGACCGCCGCCGCGGTCGAGCCGCTGAACAGGCCGAGGAACGACAGCCCGAAGAAGATGCCGACCCCGGTGTCGAGCCACGCCTTGCCCGTTTCGCCGCGGCGCCGGTGCAAAGCGGTGGTCAGCAGGCAGGCGGCGACCAGACAGGCGAAGCCGAGACCGCCGACGGCCAGGTGCAGGGTGCCGTGCCAGGTGATGGTCGCCTGGTCCACCGGGGTGCCCACCGGGAACCCGTCAGCCGGATCGGCCCGGAACAGCCCGGCGAGGACCAGGCCGGCGCCGTACCCGGCCAACAGCCGGGGCATCCACCGGGCGGCCCGGGTGGCCGTACCGACGACCATGCGTACGCCGAGTGCTCCGGCGATCACCATCGCGCCGCTGAGCAGCAGATTGACCGTCTGGATCCAGCCGAGCTCGCCGTTGGCCAACAGGCTCCAGGAGTGCCGGGTGAAGTCGAAACCCGGGCGGAGCAGTCCTTGGGTCACCGAGGTGACCAGGTAGATCGGGCCGGCCAGTGCCAGCCAGCCCAGCAGGCTGCGGGCGATGTTGCCCCGCCGATCGTCTGTGCAGTCCGCCTGGACTGCTGGATTCATTCCGCTCATCGCGCGGCCCCTTCGAACCGGTGGGTGACGCCCAGTCACCAGATAAGAACTAGACCGTACAGTACTCGAACCAGAACTGGACTGTCCAGTACTATGTGCGAAACGGAGGAGTGCGGGTGACACGAACAGTGGATGGCACGGCGAACGCAGCGGCACAGGGCACAACGGCTCCGATCGGCCGGACCCCACGGAAGCGGCGCGACATCGTCGAGGCCGCGACGACGCTGTTCCTGCGGAACGGCTACCAGGGCACCAGCGTCGACCAGATCGCCGCCGCGGCGGCCGTCTCCAAGCAGACCGTCTACAAGCAGTTCGGCGACAAGGAACGGCTCTTCCGGGCGATCGTGGACGGCGTTGCGGAGAACTCCCAAGGCATTGTCGCCGAGCTGGCCGCCGGCTTCGTCCGCCGCCCGGTCGGCACCGTCGAGGATCTCCAGGAAGTGCTCGCCGGTGTCGCCCGCAGCTACCTGGACGCTGTGTTGCAGGGCCGGGTGCTGTCGCTGCGCCGGTTGATCATCGCCGAGGCGGACCGGTTCCCCGACCTCGCCCGCGCCTACTACGACCGGGCACCGGGCCGGGGTATCGAACTGATCGCCGAGCAACTGCAGAGGTTCGTCGACGCCGGGCTGCTGGCGATCGACGATGCCCGGTTGGCAGCCGGGCACTTCGCCTATCTGGCACTGTCGATCGCGCAGGATCGGGCGCTGTTCTGCCCCGGTGACCAGCCCGACGACACCGAGCGTGACCGGCTGTCCCGGGAAGCCGCCCGGGTCTTCGTGTCCGCGTATCGCTCGTGGTCACCGCAGCGCGCTGACGGCCCGGCCGACGACGAAGGCGACTGAGGGGCCGGGCGGCGAAGTCGACTAAACTCGTCCGTTGTGCCGGAAAGCTCCCACGGGTCCCGTCCGCCTCGAACGGCGGTGTTGACAACCGCCCAACAGCAGTCGATCGACGCGCTGGTTCGCGAGCTACCGCTGGTCGACCGGCTGGGTCGGCTCTTCGCCGACGCCGGTCATCAGCTCTTCCTGGTCGGCGGAACCGTCCGGGACGCGTTGCTCGGACATGTCGGGCATGATCTGGACTTCACCACCTCCGCCCGGCCCGACGTCATCGAACGGCTGTTGCGGACCGTGACAACCACGATCTGGACGGTGGGCCGGCAGTTCGGCACGATCAGCGGCCAGGTCGGTGATCATCTGGTGGAGATCACCACCTTCCGTGCCGATGCCTATGACGTCGAGAGCCGCAAACCGGTGGTGCGATTCGGCGACAACATCGAGGGGGACCTGGTGCGCCGGGACTTCACCGTGAATGCCATGGCGGTGTCGTTGCCCGACCATCGGTTCGTCGACCCGTACGGCGGAACCGACGACCTGCTGGAGCGGCGGTTGCGTACCCCGTCCACGCCGGACGTGTCGTTCAGCGACGATCCGCTGCGGATGCTGCGCGGGGCCCGGTTCGCGGCCCGGCTCGGCCTGGTGCCCAACCCAAAGTTGATCACCGCGATGACCGAGCACAAGCAGCGGTTGTCGATCGTCTCCGCGGAGCGGATCCGCGACGAGTTCGCCAAGCTGCTGTTGACCGATCATCCGCGGGTCGGTCTCGACCTGCTGGTCCGGACCGGGTTGGCCGACGTGTTCATCCCCGAGCTGTCGGCGCTGCGGCTGGAACGCGACGAGCACCACCGCCACAAGGACGTCTACGTCCACAGCCTGATCGTGTTGGAGCAGGCGATCGATCTGGAGAAGGCCCGGGGCCATCAGCCCGATCTGATCAACCGGCTGGCCGCGCTGCTGCACGACATCGGCAAACCGCGGACCCGTCGCTTCGAGGCCGGCGGCAAGGTCACCTTCCACCATCACGACGTCGTCGGCGCCAAGCTAGCGCGCAAGCGACTGCGGGCGCTGCGCTTCTCCAACGAGGAGATCGACGCCGTCGCCAAGTTGATCGAACTGCACCTGCGATTCCACGGATATGCCGGGGAAGCCGGCAGTGACGGCGTCTGGACCGATTCGGCCGTACGCCGATACGTCCGCGACGCCGGTGATCAACTCGAGCGACTGCACATGCTGACCCGGGCCGACTGCACCACGCGCAACGTGGCCAAGGCGACCCGGCTGCGGCGGGCGTACGACGAGTTGGAGTGGCGGATCGACGAACTGGCCAAACAGGAAGAACTGAACGCGATGCGTCCGGACCTGGATGGCAACCAGATCATGGAGATCCTCGGAATCCCGCCGGGTCGTGAGGTCGGGCAGGCGTACAAGTACCTGTTGGAGCTGCGCATCGAGAACGGCCCGCTCGGCAAGGACGAAGCCCGCGAGGCTCTCCTCTCCTGGTGGGCGCAGCGCACCTCCTGATCACCGCAGCACCGTATGCTCGGCGCCGCACCGCTTGCTCGGCGCCGCACCGCTTGTTCGGCGCCGCACCGCTTGCTCGGCGCCGCACCGCTTGCGCGTCCGCGCACCAGTTGCAGCCGGTGCGTGGACGAGCAGGTGTAGCGGGAACGAGCAACCGGTGCGGCAACCGCTCCGATCTCCGGGGTCGGAAGATCAAGGTTTGATCTTGGCGAGCAGTGCTTCGGCCTCGGACTTGGTGATCTTGTGTCCGGGATCGGAGAGGATGATCAACGTCAGCCGGTCCGCGGTGAGCCTGGCCACCTCGGTCCAGTCGTCGGACCCGTCATAGACGCGCTGATCGATCAGGCCGCGACCGGAGTTGATGATCCTGGCGTACGTCTGGCCGTCGGGATCGTTGCAGGCCCCGACCTGATCACGGTACTTCCGGTAGTACGCCGCCGCATCGCCCGCACTCCTGAACTGCAGCACCTCGCCCACACCGGGTTGGGAATTGACGGCTCCCTTGCGGCCGTAGTTCCCCTCCAGTGCGGCCACCGGATCGGGATAGTCGTCGCGGGTGATCGGTGCACAGCCGACGGTGATCACGTCCTGTGCCGCATACCGCGGATCCCGGGCGTGGGTCCAGGTGCCGTTGCCCAGGTAACCCTCCTCGGCACCACCCTTGCGGGCGACCGCACGCCACCCCTTGGGCACCGGAAGGTCCTTGGCCGTCAGCTTTCCTGCGGTCTTCGGCGCGGGTCTGGTCGGTGGCTTCGGTGGCGGCAGCGTGTTGGTGGTCGTCGGCTCCGGAGGCAGCGGGCCGGCCGAGGTCGTAGCAGAGCTCGGGCTCGAGATCTGGCTCGATGTCGGGCTCGACGTCCGGGGACCAGGCCGGGCCGTCGCGACCGATGATGTGGGAGCCGTCGGGGCGGTCGGGGCCGACGGTTGCGGGCCGGGCTGATCAGTGCCGCAACCGGTGATCATCGACAGCCCGATGATCACCCCGGCCGCGGTGACCGATCCTCTGAGACTTCGCTTCGTGATCACGCGGGTCCGGCGATCAGTTGTCGTACTCGAAATGCTGGTAGTCCTTGCCGGGGTTCCAGAATCCGCCCCAGAAGTAGCCACGGTGCCGGAACGCCTTGGTCAAGGAGCTGCTCTTGAAGAGCATGCCCTGCCGGTACGGCGATCGCTTGATGTAGGCCTTGCCGCTCTTCGGCCACCACTTGCCGGTGACGTCCCGGTACGGGTTCTCCCGGGTGTTGACGTCGATCGCGATGCCGTAGCTGTGCGGCGACTGGGCGTACGGGTTGCCGGTCACCTTGCGGCAGTTGAAGCCTGAGCTGTTGTCCGCCTCCATCTGCTTGGGATCGCTGCCGCCCCAGTGGTTCGGATTGGTCATCCGTCGGATCCGGAAACCCTTGGCGAGCCCGGCCTTGAACGATGCGGTTGTGCTCTTCACCCGGCTCTTCGCAACGATGATCACACCGCGATGCATCCGCTTGTCCAAGCCGTAATAGTTCAGGTGGATGGTCCGCAGTTTCGACGGGCCGACCGGGCAGCCGGACCGGTACGTGTCCGCGACGTCGGCGGCCGTCGTCCTGGTCACCTGGGCGTTGAGCACCTTGACCCGCTTGATCGGTGCGGACTTTCCGGTCTCCCAGTGCTGCCCGCGGTGGTCCCAGTAGCGGGCACGGACGTAGTACTTGCGGATCAGCCCGTTGCCGGTCGTGAAGGAGAAGCTGTACGCCCCCTTGCTTCCGGTCCGCAACGTCCCCTTGTCGTGCCAGCCGCCGTTGACCCGCCGCACCTGGAAGTGCACCAGAACTCCGGAGCGTGCGGGATGGACACTGCCGCTGACCTTGGGATTCTTCAGCGCGTTGACGGTCGAGGCCGGTGTGGTCATCCGGACCGTTGCATCGTGCACAGTGACCGACACCTCGGCGCTGGACACGGTGGACCCGGCCGAGGGACTCCCGCCCAGGGTGGCGTGGAAGCGCCGTACTGCCGCGATGGTCACCGGCTTGTCGATGCTGTAGTGACCGGAGTCATCGGTTGTGGTCTGCCTGGTCCGATGCCACTTCTTGTCGCCACCGAGGTACCAGATCTCGACCCGCTGACCATCGCGCGCCGGTGACACGGTTCCGGTGAAGCGGAAGCTGCCGAGATCTTCGAAGAACTGACCGGCAACCGGGCCGCCGACCGACTTGACCGCGAGCGAGATGGAGGGTGTTGCCATCGGCTGGGTCTGCGCCCGCTCGACGCGCGCGGAATCCTTGGTCGATCTCCCGGTCGGATTTGTGGACGCGTTCGTCGGGTCGGTCGGGGTGGGCGTCGGGGTGGCCGTCGGAGATGGCGACGTGCTGGTCGTCTGGGCCCGGTCAGGAACAGTGGGGGTGGCTGAGGGGCTTTCCGGCGACGTGGTCGGGCTCGCTGGTCTTGGGCTGGACGGGGTCGGGCTCGCCGGTGTCGGATCCGGCTCGGCGACTGCCGGCGTCGGCATCGCCACCGACGCGGCAGTGAGCAGGACTGCGGCGACGAACGCGGTCCGGCCGAGAGCTCGTGGTGCGCGACGGGGGGAGGCGGGGCGACGCTGCATGCGCCCAGCAAATCACAGTCGGACGCCGGTGTCCGACGGCCACACCCGCCGAGTGGCTCCGGGCTGGCCTTGTACATCGTTGTAGGTCCTGCTTGACTGCTGTCCGGTCAGCGACGATCGAAGGGAAACGCGATGCCCCCCAGACAGTGCAGCACGCCGAGACTCCTGCTCACCTTGGTTGCCCTACTCGTCCTGGCGCTGGTCGGGATCGGCGTACCGCGGGCGGCAGCGGTGCCCACCGGCGGCGCGGAGAACGGCAGCAGGTTGATGCCGGGAGTGGCGCTCTATCCGAGGGTGATCAGGTTGTCCCACTCGGGCGCCGCCGACGGAACGATCATCGCCGGTGTGGTCACCTTCGATGCCGGCGGAGGTGTCGGTGCGATCTTCCGAAGCACCGACGACGGCAGGACGTTCGCCCGGATCGGCAGTGTCCGCGACCCGGGCGCCGCCCATGGGCTGTGCTGCGGCACCCTGTACGAGTTGCCGCGTCAGGTCGGTGACCTCGCGCCGGGCACGCTGCTGTGGTCGGCCTCGGTCGGCCAGGACGGCGGCGACCAACGGCGGATGACCCTGCCGGTATGGGCCAGCAGTGATCACGGTCAGACCTGGCGTCGGCTGGCCGTCGTTGCGACCTCGCCGAACTTCGGCGGACTGTGGGAGCCGGAGTTGACGGTGGCCAGGGACGGCCGGTTGGTGCTGTTCGTCTCCGACGAGAGCCGGCAGCCGGCACACAGCCAGATCCTCGACGCGGCCACCTCCGCCGACGGCACCAGCTGGACCGCACTGCATGAGGTGGTCGCGGCCTCCGACCCGCAACTCCGGCCGGGAATGCCCAACGTCCGCCGCCTGCCCGATGGCGGTTACCTGATGAGCTACGAGGTCTGCGGACCGGGACAGGACTGCCGACAGCGGGTCCGACATTCTCCGGACGGCATTCGCTGGGGGGATCCGACCGATCTGGGCACCGCGGTACGCACCGGCGACGGCAGACACTTCCGGCACGCGCCCACGATCAGCTGGTATCCCGACGGCACCGGCAACGGCAGGCTGCTGGCGGTCGGACAGATGTTCTACGACGCCGATGGGGCGATCGACCCGGGCAACGGGGCGACCGTCCTCACCACCGGAGGGTCGGGGCAGAGCACCTGGCGGGCCGCACCCGCACCGGTCAGGATCCTGGCGCCGTACGACAACTACTGTCCGAACTACTCCTCGTCGCTGCTGCCGATGCCGGAGCGCGGGACGGTCCTGGAACTGGCCACCGGCTACGACGAGACCGGTACCTGCACCACCTATTTCGCAGCCGGTCCGCTGCCACGCTGAACCCGGTCCGGTTCGACCGGCGGGTCGACCGCTCGATCGACCGGATCGACCGGATCGACCGGATCGACATCGGGAGTGGTCAGCGATTCCGCGCCCTGGTCCCAGGCCAACCCGCGACCCAGGACTGCGAAAACCAGCCCGGTGATCAGATAGCAGCCGCTGATGATCACCAGGATCGGCACCGAGCGGCCGTTCAACGGAAGGATCAGCGCGCCGATCGCCGCCGCGCCGACCAGCGCGACATTGAAGACCATGTCGTAGATCACGAAGACCCGACCCTTGAAGTCGTCGTCGACGTGGGCCTGGACGAAGGTGTCGACGTTGATCTTGATCGCCTGTGCCAGTACACCGCACAGGAAGGCAGCGACCAGAATGCCTGCCCGGGTGTAGGTCGCGCCCGGGAAGGTCTGCAACACGGCCGAGGCCACGAAGCAGCTGATCATCCAGGCGCGGGCGCCGATCCGGTGCCGGACGATCGGCGTGACGGCGGCGGCCAGCACGAAACCGATCCCGGTCACCAGGGCGAGGATGCCGAGTTCGCCGATCGCAGCATCGACCTCATCGACGGTGTGGAAGTAGTTGCGGTAGACCAGGATCGTCGCCACGGTGACCACCCCGTACGGCACCCGGTGCAGACCGATCATGATCAGTCCCAGGCCGGCCTCGCGACGTACCCGCAGGTGCTGGAGCGCGGTCACCAACCCGCGGACCACGTCGGAGGTCCGGGTCGGCTCCCCGACACCGGGGCCGAGGACGGTGCGTCCGATCCGTAGGCTGAGCGCCGCGCTGACCAGGAAACCGCAGGCAGCCAGCGCGAACAGCACCGCGTCGGCGGCACTGGTCGGCACCCGGCTGCCGAGCACCAGCCGCAGGCCGGTCGCCGTACCGCCGCCGATGATCACGGCGGCCGGGCCGACGGTCGGCACCACCGAATTGGCGACCAGATATTCCTCCGGAGTGATGGTGTGCGGCAGCGACGCGGACAGCGCTGCGAGCAGGAAGCGGTTGAAGCTCATCGCCAACAGCACCCCGCCGTAGAAGAGCACCTTCTCGCCACCGCCGGCGATGCCGCCGGCCACCAACACAGCAAGGCTCAGACCGAGCACCGCCCGGATGATCTCGGTGATCAACAACACCTGGCGACGGGACACCCGGTCAAGGACCACGGAGACGAACGGCCCGAGGACGGAGAACGGGAGCAGGGTCAGTGCCAGGACGCCGGCGATCGCGGCCGCATCCGGCTGACGCTCGGGGGAGAAGAGAACGTAGGACGCCAGCGCCACCTGGAGCACCGCGTCGGCGGCCTGGGCGGCGACCCGGACGGCGAACAGCCGGCGGAAGAGCGGGTGCCGCCACAGCCGGCGCAAGCCCCGTACGAACTCCATGAGCAGCCCGGCGTTCTAGTTCTTGGGGTACTTCTTGACGTACACGTCCAATCGGTCCTGCTTGAGGTTCTTGGCGAGTTCGGCCATCTTGGTCTGGTCGACCACGTCGACGTCACCCACTCCGCTGATCGACTCGAACCCGGAGATCGGCGCCTGGATCTGTTTGATGTTGCCCGGAGACATCCGCAGCGACAGGGCGATCTTGCGGATCTCGCTGTTGGTCAGCCCGTTGTCGACCGTGACGTCCTGGGCGACGCCGGACACGAAGCTGTTGAACTTGAGGGGGTTGCTGACGGTGCCGCCGGAGAGGCCCTTGGCCATGATCGCCTGCACCACCCGCCGTTGGTTGGCTGCCCGATCAAGATCACCATTGGGCAGGCTGTGCCGCTCCCGGACGAACCACAGTGCCCGTTCGCCCTGGATCGTGATCTTGCCCGTGGGGTAGTTGTAACCGTGCGAGGAGAACGCGTGCGGGTTGTTGATCGTCACGCCGCCGAGGGTGTTGGTCAGTCCGATGAATCCCTCGAAGTTGACCTGGGCGACGTGGTCCATCCGAGCGCCGGTGAGCTGCTCGAGGGTGGCCACCGACAGCTTCGGCCCGCCGAAGGAGTACGCGGCATTGATCTTGTTCTTGCCGTGTCCCGGGATGTCGACGTACATGTCGCGCGGGAAGGAGATGATGTAGGCGTTCTTCCGGTTCGACGTCAGGTGCACGATCATCAGCGTGTCGCTGCGGCCGTTGTCCCGCATGTTGCTCATGTCCCGGCTGTCGGAGCCCATCAGCACGAAGTTCAGCGAGTTGTCGTTCGCCGACTTCTTCGGCCGCGGGCTCTCCCCGGCGGCTGTCGGATTGTCCGGAGGAAGGTTGTCGGCGCGGTGCAGGTTGTTGTTCAGGCTGCGGTCGAGGGAGAACGCGTACAGCAGGCCGGCGGCCACCGCGACGACCACCAGGACGAGGAAGCTGATCAGGATCCGCCGCGGCCAGTGGCGGGACCGGCGCGGGGGCGCAGCGGAGGCAGCGGCACCGTCTCCGCCGTCGGAGAAGATGCCGATTCCGTTGTCGTCGGTGCTCACGAGCCTTTGACCATCCTTGTTCGTACGCGGGATCCGGTCGGAGGCCCGGCGTCGGTCGGCCGGGCAGCGGGAATCCGGATCGCCGGCCCGGATCCATGATGCCGGGATTTGCGCCGAGTCTACGGTGCCGGTGTGAAAGAGAGATGAGATCGCAGCCGACCCGCGCTCAACCGATTCTCGGCCTGGACTCGTACGATCCCGGTATGGCACGTGCGGAGGACGCCGCCCGGAGGGCGGAGTTGGCGGCGGCCGACTCGCGGGCCGAGGCGGCCCGGGCGCAACGGCTGATCGACGCCTTCCTCGTCGCCGCACGCCGGGATGGCCTCGAGGCGCAACCGCTGCAGGCGCGGCTGCTGTCCGGTCAGCAGGTGCGGACCGACAAACAGGGCTGGTACTTGCGGCGGGACCGGAGTGTGGCGATCGGTGCCGACGGCGGCTACTACCAACTGGTGGTGCCGGGTGGACTGCGCGAGCGGCTCCGCGGCGTACGCCTCCGGCCCACCCCGCCGCCGATGGTGGTCGGCCGTGGTGGCAAGGACGGCGAAACCGGTCCGCTGCAGGATTTCCTCGACCGACTGCTCAGCCGCTGAGCCGACCGGTCAGAGGTCTTCGTACGCGGTGGACCGGCGCTTGGCGTTGAGATGGTTGAGATAGCGGTCGATGACCTCTTCGGGTTCGCCGCGGGCCATCAGGTGACCCTTGTCGATCCAGATGGCCTCATCGCACAGCTCCTTGATGCTGCCCAGGCCGTGGCTGACCAAGAACATCGCCCGGGCCTTGTCCCGGAGCTCGGCCATCTTGGCGCTGGCCTTGTCCTTGAAGTGGGCGTCGCCGGTCGACAGGCCCTCGTCGATCATCAGGATGTCCGGCTCCATGTGCACCGCGACTGCGAAGGCGACCCGGGACGCCATACCGGAGGAATAGGTGCGCATCGGCATGTCGATGAAATCGCCGAGCTCGGTCCATTCCGCGATCTCGTTGGCCCGTTCGTTGACCTCCTCAAGCGGAAGTCCCGCGGCCAGTCCGCCGAGGATGATGTTCTCCCGGCCGGACAGGCTGTTGTTGAAACCGACGCCGAGGGCCAGCAGGGTACTGGCCCGGCCCCAGACCTCGACGGTGCCGGAGGTGGGCGGCAGGATGCCCGCCATCGCCCGCATCAGGGTCGACTTGCCGGCGCCGTTGCGACCGATGATGCCGACCGAGCTGCCGGTGCGGACCTCGAAGCTGATGTTCTGCAGTGCCTTGATCTCCCGGACGGCCCGCTGTCCTCGTCCCAGCCGGACGACCGCCTGCCGGAAGGTCGGCTTCTTCTCGAAGCTGGTCCGGTACGTGATCGACAGGTCGGTCACCCGGACCGCCAGATCCGTACGCTGCTCCGCCGGCAGATGCGACTGGTCGGCAACCTCGGTCCGCGGAGTCCTCGGTCCGAGATCCTGCAGCAACTTGAAGCGCTGGCGGCCCGGCAGGGCCTTGCCGCCTTTGCCGCCCTTTCCGGCCTTGCCACCCTTTCCGGGTTTGCGCGCTTTCGTCCCCGGCTTGTTCCCGCCGGACTTCCTGGTAGCCTTCGGCTCCTGGTCCTGCCCGGTGGTGTCGGGCCCCGAGGTGTCAGGCCCCGAGGTGTCGGGCCTGGTGGTGTCGGGCTCCGAAGTTTCGGGCTGCGGGCTCTTGGGCTCGGAGCCGGCGCGTTCGCGGGAGGTGCTCGGCGCCGGCGTGGCCTCGCCCGCGAAATCCTGGGTGGGAGCCGCACCAACGGCCGGATCCCCGCCGCCCGTGCCGGGAGCGTCGCCGGTTCTGGGCAACAGATCGGTCGGAGAGCTGGCCTGCAGTTGCCGGATGGTCTCGGGAAGATCCCCGGTCAGTGCGGCGGTGTTGTGCCCGGGCAAGGCGTCGGCCGGACCACCGCCGGAACCGGCGGCGGGATCCGATGCCTGCCGAGACGTCGGCTGGGCCGACCAGTCGGGCTGCTCGTCCTCCGAGGCGGGAAGGTCCCAACTCCACCGGTTGCCTGCGCCCGGTGTGCCTGCGACAGGTGCGGCATCCGGAGGGTCGCCGGAGACGCTGCGACGGGCTCGTTGGGCCAGCCGGTCACGGAGCCGTACCGGTGTGGACGGTGAGCCCGGCAGGTCGTCGGGCTGCTCACCAACGGTCGGCTGATCCAGGGGATCGGCAGGCTCGCCGGTGGCGGCGTCGCCGGGCTCGATGGCGCGGCGCGGTCGTACCTCGGCGGGATCCTCCGACGAGGCCGACGGCCGATCGGCCGGAGTCTCAGAGGACACGGACAGCGAACTCACGCTCCCTGGAGATGAAGAACAGGAATCCTACGACGATCGATGCCGCGGCCCAACCGGCCGCCGTCAGCCAGGTGTGCATCGGCGGCCATTGCGCCTGCTGGATCAGCTCGCTGTACCCGCCGAGCATGCTGTACATCGGATTGAGCTGGATCAACGCCCGGACCGCCACCGGCCGCCCCGTCATCTGTTCGGGGAACCAGAGCACCGGCGACATGTACATCCAGAGCCGGGCGATGTAGGGCAGGAAGTTGGCGAAATCCCGGAAATAGACGGTCAGCGTCGCCGCCAGCGCGGCCAGTCCCATCCCGAACGCGAGCAGGCAGAGCAGGAAGAAGACCGACGCCAGCATCTTGACCGACCATGTCCCACCGGCGAGTAGATGGATGATCAGGTACAGCGGAATCGTCGGCAGGAAGTGGATGAACGCAGTCCGTACGGCCGACAACGGGATGAGCAGCCGGGGGAAGTTGGTGTTCAGCAGCACCTTGCCGGCGGAGGTGACCGACCGGGCGCCACTGTTCAGGCATCCCTGGCACAGTCGGAACGCGAACAGGGCCCCGGTGAGGTGGGCGATCGTCGCAGCCGGACTGGGCGAATTTGCTCCGTGCCCGCGGATGAAACTGATCAGGACGAAATAGATCGCTGCCTGGAGCAGTGGGTCGAGCACCAGCCAGAGGGTGCCGAAGACGGTGTTGTCGTTGGACCCGCGGATCCGGGCCTTGCTCATCTCCTGGGCGAACTCCCGCCGTCGCCAGAGTTCGGAGAAGTACTCGACGAGATTGGGCAGACCGGCCCGGTGCGGGGTGAACTGCTGGTAGATGCCAGCGTCGGACGGTGCACTGCCCTTCATAGGCATCTGGATGGTGCTCCTCGTCTGTCTGCCGCTGGTGCCTATTCGGGCCTCGGCGCGGTGCGTCAGGGCCTGGAACAGTCTGCCACGCTCGTCGGCGAACACGGAGACCGCGCCGCTCGGCTGGTGCCAGGAGTCCGGGCGGCCGTGGCGGGGAGTAGGACAAGGGGAGGATCCGGACCGTGAACCCAGACCATAAATGGTGAATCGGTCCCGACGCGCGTGAGCGCCGAGACCGATCCACGTCTCCAGCCCGGCCGCGGCGCTTCCTGTCTGACCCGGACAGAGCGTTTTGGACAGCCGAGGCTGAAATTCTGTCGGCCCCATCCCCCCACATATGGTCGACGGCGGCATCGGGCGCACTCTCCCAACTGCGACCGGCGCCAGAGTCAGATTCGCCACCCAACCTTCAGTCAGGCAGCGTGCTGTTGTCAGATTCCGGTCAGGATTTCGGCAGCCGGTCTGAGTGGCTGAATGTCTGTCGGCACACCGGACGGAATCAGCCGACGGGCGCCGATCCGAGCCCGCCGTAGACTTTCTACGCTATGAGTTCCGGCCCGGATGCTGCTCGACCGATGACGCTCGGGCGGCGAATCGCACGGCACTTGCTGACCGTGCTGCTGGCCCTGGCCACGCTCGGAGTCGCGGCCGCGTTGACCTGGGCGAGCCTCGCACCTCCGCGGCAGAGCGGAATACCGGAAGAACCGGGCCGTCCCGGCGGCATCAACGACCTCCCGGCCGACCTCACCTGGCTGTTGCTGATCGGCATCGCGGTGGTCGCCTGGCGGCAGGTGGCCATCGGAACGCTGACCGCGATCGGATGCGCAGCGCTGGTCATGGAGATTGCGACCGTCGAGGCATCCCGGTACGCGGCAGCCGGTGAGAACGGCCGGACCCAATTGTTGATCTTCGTCATTGCGATCGTGCAGACGGGTGCCTTCATCGTCGTCGGCGTGGCCACCGGGATATTCGGTTGGCATCAGCGCCGGCTGCGCCGCACCCTGCCCGCCTGATACGACCTCATACGAACGGACAACAGGGGTCCGACTCGGACAACACTCCGACGGGTTCGGACAACACACCCGACAACACTGTCCGACAAGGCTGAGGAGCGTGAAATCCGCGGTCGTCGCCCATTCCCGGTATGCGTTGATCGACGCCCTCAACGCCGAATGGGACAACCTCGATCGGGATCGGCTCTTCGCCCCCCAGTGCCGTTCGGTGATCACCCGTTGGGCCGGAGAGCACGACGTCCTGCGGGACTGCCGGACGACCGCGGACGTGCTGCACGCCATCCGGTCCGATCCCGACCCTGTGCTGGCCGTGTTGATCGGTATCCATCAGGCGCAGCGGACGACCAGCGCGGTCAGTGGTGATCATCTGGCCGGTCGCATCCTGCTGCAGACCATGCTCGGCAAGATCGTCACCATGGCCGCGCGGGACTCCCGCCACGGGGTCGAGGAGTACGTGGGGCAGCTGTGGGCGAGGATCGCCGGCTATCCGTTGGCGCGCCGGCCGCGACGGATCGCCGCCAACCTGGCTCTGGACACGCTGAAAGCAGTGATCCGCGAGATGACCACAGCCGAGCCGATCCACGCGGTCCCGGTGACTCCGGGTGAACTCGAGTTGGCCGGTCTGGCCAATGGTGTGTGGGAGCCGGCCGGCGACTCCACTCAAGACGCCCGGGCGGTCGGCGATCCGGTGGCCGCGCTGTCGGCCCGGCGCGTCCTCCGTACGGCACAGAACCTCAGCCTGATCGACGAACCCACCCGGCGGCTGCTGATCAGCGTGTACGCCGAGGGACTTTCCAGCGCGGCCGCCGCCGAGCGGCACGGACTGACCCCCGCGACTGTCAGATTCCGCTGTAGCAAGGCGATTCGCCGAATGGCCCATTACAGGTTGTTGATAGCCGATGCGGCCTGACAAACGAGAAATGGGATCGAAGGAGCGAAAGAATCAAACCCGATCACCGCCGATCGAGCGACAAAGGCCGGCCGACATCAGTATTCACGTGGCCGTAATGGAGGAGACAGGGGTGCTCAATGAGGCCGATGAGTTCACCGGACTTGACATTCTGATTGGCCGGGGCCGATCTTTGGGTCCCGGGCGGGAACTGTCCGCAACAGCTGGCCGATCGTTGCGGATATCGACTCCGCCCAGAAAGGTTCGCGGACGAGGATGACCGTCGAGGAGCAGGCGCGGCAGCGCGTACCGGTCGACCAGGCAGCGCCCGTGCCCTCGGCGGTACAGATCCGGAGTCGTCGCAATCCACGCTGGGTCGCGCTGGGCGTGGTCGCTGTCTGCCTGGGAGCCATTGCCTCGTTCTTCCTGTACTCGCAGCTGTCCGAGTCCCATCAGGTCGTCGCCATGCGGCACACCGTGCATCGCGGTACGGCGATCACTGCGCAGGATGTCGGCCTGGTCCGCGTCGGTGACACCGGTGGGATCGCAACAGTTCCGGCCGGCGACCTGGACAGACTGGTCGGCAAGGTCGCCGCGTTCGATCTGGTCCAGGGATCGCTGCTGCCGGTCAATGCGGTGAGCAACTCGCTGCCGCCGGCCCACGGCAAGTCGATCATCGGGATCCGAGCAGACTCCGGTCGCGCGCCGGAAGGATTCCTCAGTCCCGGCAGCCCGGTCCACCTCGTCGTGCTGCCCGCAGACCCCGGCCAGGCCGACGGATCCGGCACGGCGTCCGGGGACGCGGGGGAACCCGGCGGATCGGGCGGATCGACCGGAGCCCCCTCCGGCGGTAACGGCGCCCAGGAGGTCACCAGTGTTGCGTCGATCCCGGCTGTCGTGATGAGTTCGGACCAACTGGACGACGGCGACTTCCTCGATCTGGAACTCGACTCCGACCTCGCGGCAGAGGCGGCATCGTTCGCCGCCCAGGGCCGGATCGTCGTGGTACGGGATTCGGAACGCTGATGGCGGTGATCGTGATGACCTCGGCTTCCGGGTCGCCGGGCGTGACCACAACAGCCGTCGGATTGACCCTGACCTGGCACCGGTCGGTGCTTCTCGTCGACGCCGATCCCGGTGCCCATCAAGCCGTTCTCGCCGGCTATCTCGGCGGTCAGGTGGCAACCGGGAAGGGTTTGCAGCGGGTCGCCGAGGCACACCGGGATCGTCGTCCCCTGCTCGAAGTCGTCAGCGACGAAACGGTCCCGCTGACCGCGGCCGAACTCGCCAAGGACGCCGTCGACAGCGGTGGCGACGACGCACACCCGCAGGACAGCGGTCCGAGCCGCCGGCTGCTTCCGGGATTCGCCCGACCGGCCAACGCCGGACTGTTCGGCCCGGTGTGGCCAGACCTGGCCGACGCCTTCGTCCGGCTGGAAAGCGCCGGTATCGACGTCATCGTCGACGCCGGACGGATGGACCGGCAGGGCCTTCCGCAGCCGCTGCTCGACCGCGGTGATCTGGCACTCCTGGTCACCCACAGCAATCTGCGTTCGCTGGCCGCGGCGCGCACGTACGCCGGTCTGCTCCGCGAACAGTCCCGGATGAGCGGCCGGGAGGTCGATCTGGGGGCGCTCGTGATCGGTGAGGGCAAGCCGTACAGCAGCCGGGAGATCAGCCGACTGCTGCAATTGCCGGTCATCTCGGTGCTGGCCGAGGATCCGCCGACCGCCCGTGCGTTCTCCGACGGTGCGCCCCGGCCGCGCCGGTTCGACCGGTCTCCCCTGGTCCGCTCCCTGCAGCACACCGGCGGTAACCTGACCAGCCACATCCGGCGGAGGCGTGAGCGGCTGGGCCTGATCGAGGATCGGGTCACGGTGGGAGGTGCTCAGCATGCCTGATCGAGGGACCAGCAGCCCGGCAGCGTCGGCTCCGGCGCTGGACAGCCTTCCGCTCTTCGACTCCGACCGGCCCGAGAATCCTGCTGCTCCGGCCGGTCCGTGGACCGACGCCGCCTCGGTGTGGCTGCGGTCCGCCGCGCTCCAGGATCGGACCGAACCCGAAAAGCATGGACTGCGGGTCAGACACCGACCGACCGATCGCCGGGGCGATGTCGACTGGGCCCAGGTCGTCCAGCTGCGCAAGGAAGCCTCCGAGGTGATCACCGCCGAGACCCAGGCGTACCTGACAGAGCACGGCCGCCCGATGCCTGCCGAGGACCGGTTGCTGATGGGCCGGGCGATCATCCGCCGGGTCGTCAACGACCATGTCCGTGCGCTGCACCGGGAGGGATCGGCACTCTGGTCTCCGGAGACCGAACAGACCTACGCGCGGGTCGTCGAGGACAGTGTCTTCGGATTCGGCCGGATGCAACCGCTGTTCGAGATCCCCGACTGCGAGAACATCGAGATCCACGGCTGGGACTCGGTCATGGTCCAGTACGGCGACGGCCGTCGGGAGAAGATGCCGCCGGTCGCCGACAGCGACGAGGAGCTGATCGACGCAATCCGCTTCCTGGGCGAGAACGCCCAACCGAGCCGGCCCTTCGACAGCACCCACCCGACGATGACGCTGGCCCTGGGTGACCGGTTCCGGTTGCACGCCATCGGCTTCGGACTCTCCTACCGGCCCAGCATCGTGATCCGCCGGCACACGCTGACCGAAACCTCGCTGCTGGATCTCGCTCACGGCGGGCTGATGCCGGTCGAGATCGCCCAGTTCCTCGACGCCGCCGTGCTGGCGCGCAAGTCGATGGTCATCTCCGGCGACCAGGGCGCCGGAAAGACCACTTTGCTGCGCGGCCTGATCAACTCCATCCCGACCACCGAACGCTTCGGCACGCTGGAGACCGACTACGAGCTGATGACCCACCTCCAGCCGGGACGGGAGAACATCCTCGCCCTGCAGGCCAGGATCGGCCACGGTGAACGGGAGGTCGGCGAGACCGGCGGTAACGTCACGGTCGCCGACCTGTTTCCCGAAGCGCTGCGGCAGAACCTTTCCCGGCTGATCGTCGGCGAGGTACGCGGCAGCGAGGCGTTCGCGATGTTCGAGGCGATGCAGGCCGGAGCGGGCACCCTGTCGACCACGCACTCCCACTCGGCCGAATCCACCATCGACCGGTTGGCCGCGCGGGTCGCCCAGGGCGGAGTGCTGACCATCGACGAGGCCTTCCGGCAGATCGCGCTCAACATCGGCGTGTTCATCTACGTCAAGCTCGTCGACGAGACCTGGAAGGGCGGTACGCGACACCGCTTCATCTCCGAGATCCGCACGCTGAACCGGGCTATGGAGAACGGCCGCCCGGTCACCCACCTCGCCTACACCGCCCACGGCACGGCCAAGCAGCCGCCCGGCTTCTTCCCCGACGCCGATTTCCAGGCCGACATCGCACCCTTCTACCGTCCGCTGCCCGGCTCTGCGGCGCATTGCACCGAGACGGCGCACTGATGGAACCTGTGCTGGCAGCCTGGGCCGGGATGTTGATCGTCGGCGGAGTGATCATGGTCGCGGCCGGACTCCGTCGCCGGCCCGTCACCCGGCGCCCGGTCCGCCGGGACGCCGAATCGCTCGGCCGGATGTGGGCACGGATCAGTCGGCGCCCTCCGGGCGACGCCGGCCGGCGACGCGACCTGATCCTGCTCGCCGCGCTGATCGCCGGCTTCGCTCTGGCGGCCGTCACCGGGTGGTTGATCATGATCATCATCGCCCCGGCCGTGGCCTGGGTGCTTCCGCTGATCCTGGTGCCGCCGAAGGACCGCGATGTGCAGCTCCTGGAAGCGCTCGACCGATGGGTACGCAACCTGTCCGCCGCCCTGCCGACCGGCAAATCGGTGCCGGATGCGATCCGGCTCTCCGGGCGGACCGCTCCGGAGGCCATCGCCGAACCGCTCGGAGCGTTGATCACCCGGCTGAGCAACCGCTGGGACAGCCGCGACGCGCTGATGCGGTTCGCCGACGATCTCGACAGCCCCGACGCCGACACGGTGGTCGCCGCGCTGATCCTGGCGGCCGACCGGGGCGCCAACGGCGCCGCCCTGACCCTCTCGGAGCTGGCCGACTCGATCCAGTCCCAACTCAAGGGCCGCCGCGAGATCGCCACCGAGCGGGCCAAGCCGTACATCGTGGTCCGCCAGGTCACGGTGATCACTGCCTTGACCCTGAGCGGTGCCTTCCTGTTCGCCCGCGCCTTCTTCGAGCCGTACGGCACCCCGCTGGGTCAGCTGATCCTTGCCGTGCTGATCGCGTTGTATCTCGGCTCCTTGTTGCTGATGCGTCGCCGGGCCACACCGCAGAAGCGGCAACGGATCCTGATCGGTGCCGGCCGATGATCACCACCGCCTTGATCTTCCTCACCGGCATCCTGGTCGCCGGCGGTCTCGTACTGATCATCGCCGGCCTGCTCCGCTCCACACCCGATCTGGTCAGCACTGTGGCCGGGTTGCAGCGGCCGGCCGGCCTCGAACCCGTCCGGTCCCGCCGGACAGCGCCGATCGGTTCGGACGCACCGACCGACCGGCTCGGCAGCTGGCTGTACCGGCGTACGCCGGTGCCACTGACCGCCGGACAGCTGCGAGCGCTGCAGATCCGCGGCCGGTCGGTCACCGAGTTCTATGCCGACAAGGCGGTCTGGATGATCATCGGGCTGACCATGCCCGCCCTGATCACCGGCGCGTACGGGTACCTCACCGACGGCGTGTCCGTCGCGCTGCCGGTGGTCGTCGCCGTGGCCGGAGCGGTCGCGGGCTATTTCGTACCCGATCTGTTGCTCCGCGGACAGGCGAAGGCGACCCGTCATGACGCATCCGCCGCACTGTTGATGTACATCGACCTGGTGACTCTGGAGCGACTGGCCAATGCGTCCGGTACGCAGGCCCTGCACAATGCCGCTTCGCTGTCCGACGTTCCGCTGTTCCGACAGCTGCGCGGTGCGCTGGAACGTGCCCGGCTGGAACAGCAGGCGCCGTACCCGGAGCTGCGCCGGCTCGCCGACGAACTCGATCTTCCCGAGATCCGCGATCTGGCCGATGTGATGCAGCTGGACGAGACCGGTGCAGCGCTGTCCGGGTCGCTGCGGGCGAGGGCCCGGGAACTGCGTGACGGATACCTGGCAACCACCATGCGCGAGGCCAACGCCGCCTCGGAAGGAATGACCGTCTACATGACGATCCCGGCGCTGCTGCTCGGGGTCATGTTCATCATCCCGGCGCTGATGCGGATCGCAGCGACATGACCCGCCGATGCCCAGCCGGTTTGTCCACAGGCCGTTCCGTCCCGGGCGGCGGAATTCCCTACGGTGAGTCACACACACCGACCCGCAACTCTCCCGGCGGATCGCAGGAAAGGAAACGATCATGACCAGACTGGCCGCACTCGCCCTCGGATGGATGATCACGCTCAAACAACCCCGCACCCGTTCCGAGCGAGGGCTGAGCCAATCCACCGAGGTCGCCATCCTGCTCGGCGCAGCAGCCGCGGTGGCCATCGTGATCATGCTCTTCATCAAGGGTTACGTGTCCGACCGGTTGGGTGAGGTCAAGCACCCCTGACGGCCGGGCGGGAAGCGCCGGGTGATCCAGCGACGTGAGACGGGAACGGAGAGCGCCGATGCGCAGATCGGAACGCGGGCTGACCAACAGCCTGCAGTTCGCGGTGATCGTCCCCGCCCTGATGTTGGCGACCTTCGGACTCATCCAGGCAGGGTTGTGGCTGCACGCCCGCAACGTCGCCGCCGAGGCGGTCACCGCGGCCGCCGACGTAGCCCGCGACTACAACGGCGACCCGGCCGCAGCACGGCAGGCGGCATACCGGATCGCGGCAACCGGCGGACTCACCGCGGTGCACCTGACCATCAGCCACAGCGCGACCGCCGTGTCGGTCACCATGGTCGCCCGGCCTCCGGTGATCTTCGACCTCGGTCTGGGAAGGATCAATGAATCGGCGACGGCTCCCCTGGAACGAGTGACCACACCATGATCACTCGCCTGCCCACTCGCCCGATCGCGCACCCGACCACCGGCATCCGCCGAACGGCCCGATTGACCGGGCAGCGTGGCCTGGCCCCGGCCACCGAACTGGTGATCATCTTTCCTGCGCTGATCGTGCTGCTGGGCGTGATCGTCGGTGGATCCCGGATCTGGTTCGCGCGGTCGGTGGTCACCGATGCGGCATATTCCGGAGCCCGCGCCGCGTCGCTGGAGCGCACCACCCAGCAGGCTCGCGTGGCGGGCGGGAAGGCCACGACGCAGCGGATGGAGATGCGCGGCATCACCTGCCTGCAGACAACGGTCGATCTCGATCTGGACGGATTCCGTACGCCGATCGGGACCCCGGCATCGGTCACCGAGCAGATCCACTGTCGGGTGGCGATCGGTGATGTCCTGGTTCCCGGACTGCCCGGCAGCATGATGATCACCGGTCGAGGATCCTCGCCGATCGACACCTACCGGGAGCGTTGAGATGAGATCTGCACGGGCAACCGGGCGGGACCGCGGCCAGGCGGTGAGCATCATGGTGCTCGGTTTCGTCGCCGCGCTGCTCATGGTGGCCGGACTGGTGGTGGACGGCGGCCAGAAGGCGGCGGCGATGAACCGGGCCGAGACCCTGGCCTCGGGCGCAGCCCGGGCCGCAGCCAATGCCGGCGCCACCGGCACGCTCGGAGCCGATGGTGGCGGACTGGCCACCGACGCGGCCCGCCGTGCCGCCCGGAGCTATCTCGCGGCGGCCGCGGTCGACGGGGGAGTGGTGCACAGCAGCGTACGGATCGACGGCAGCCAGGTGATCGTTCACACCGACATCCAGGTGCGCACCATCTTTCTGTCCCTGGTGCGCATCAACACGCTCCGCGTGACCGGCGACGCCACCGCACGGGTGGTGCCCGGCTGATGCGCAGGTTTGTTCGCGGGCTCGCCGCTCTGATCGTCCTGGCTGCGGTCCTGGTCGGTGTGCCGTGGCTGTTGATCACCATGGTCGGGAATCCGCTGCCGACAGGATCGGGGCTGCACGCCTTCGGGCGCGCGCTGACCCGACCCGACGACGGAACGATACTGATCAAGATCATCGCCGTGATCGCGTGGATCGCCTGGCTGGTGTCTGCGATCTCAGTGGTCGTCGAACTGATCGCCGCACTGACCCGCCAGCGGCTGCGGATCAGGATGCCGGGCCTGGGCGGCCCGCAGAAGATCGCCGGAGCTCTGGTGCTGCTGGTGCTCGCAATGTTCGCCGCGCCGCATCACGCGGTGGCCGACCCGGCACCCGATCAGCCGAGCCGCCACACCTCGGTGTCGGCCCCGACAACCACCACGTCGACAACCTCCCCGTCGACAACCTCCCCGCGGACACCCGGCGCGGAGGGCGCCGCACACGAGGCCTCGGGTGACCACCACGGCCATGATCAGGCCGGCGACTCCGGTGCTGTCCTGCACATCGTGCAGCCCGGCGACGATCTGTGGACGCTGGCCGAGCACTACTACGGCAAGGGGCAGGACTGGAGGTTGATCGCCCGGGCCAATCCTGCGGTGCTGACCGGTGGACCCGACCGGCTGCAGCCGGGCTGGCGGTTGCGCATCCCCGGCGTTGACCCCCACCAGCATCGGGTCGTGGTCCGACCCGGGGACACGCTGTCCGCCATCGCCCAGCGGGAGTACGGCGACCCGACGGCCTGGCACCGGATCTATCACGCCAACCGTGGCGTGGTGTCTGACCCGGACCTGCTCCCGGTCGGTCTTGCGTTGACGGTCCCGACCGACCGTTCCGGTCCGGACCGCGCCGATCATGCCGACCATCCCGACCATGCCAGCGGGCACGACGATCGGACCGACCGCAGCGCACGGGCCCGCCACACCGAACAGGCCGACCGCACCGGCGGGATAGGTCGTGGCGGCGAGTCCGCGGGAGAACCGCCCGGCGACGGGCGCCGCACGCAGCAGGACGCCGGACGGTCGGATGCCTCGGAGCCCGCTGACCCTGCATCCGGCGCACCGCGGACCGAGCAACAGCCCGCGGGCGCGCCGACTGCGGACGACGGCGCGGTCCAGGATGTCTCCGGCGACGCGTCGGGGCATGCCTTGCAGATCGCCGGAATCACCGGACTGATGGCAGCCGCCGTGATCGGCGGACTTGCCACCAGGCGTCAGCTGCAACTGCGTACCCGGGAGGTCGGTCGTCGGATCCCCCAGCCTCCGCCGGCGGCGCAGCAGCTGGAGGCAGAACTCGGCCGCAGGCAGACGCCCGCGGGGATGGAACTGCTCGATGCGGCGCTCCGCTCGATCGGCGCCGAATGCCACCGGCAGAACCGCCCGCTCCCGCAGCTGCAAGCCGTGCGCTGTGGCGATGACGGTCTGGTATTGATCATGTCCGAGCCCGGCCAGGCTGCGCCGGTCGGGTTCCTGGTGGACGGCCGCGAGTGGCGGCTGGCGCCGGCCGACGCCGAATTCGTCCTCGGCGGTGGCGGCGGGATGGATGCTCCGCAGCCCTACCCGGCGCTGGCCTCGCTGGGCGCCGCACCGGACGGATCGATCGTGCTGGTGAACCTCGAGGCCGCCGGACTGTTCGCCGTCACGGGCCGGGGCGCCGAGGAGACCCGCGGCGTGCTGACCGCGGCGGCGACCGAATTGGCCTTCACACCGTGGGCCGACGAGCTGGTGATCACCCTGGTCGGTGATGATCATGGACTGGCGGCGTCGATCGACCGCTACAACGTGTCCGCGGTCACCGACCTCGATCACCTGCTGGACCGGTGGGAGCACCGGGCCGGGGTGCAGCGGGACCACCTGTCGACGGACCCGGGCCGGCGGGCCGGCGACTATCGCATCGATCCCGATCTTGCCGATCCGTGGGTGCCCGAGGTCGGTCTGATCTTCACCGAACCGGATCGACGGCAGGCCGAACGCTTGGAGCGGCTGCTGTTGTCGGAACCGTCGATCACCACCGCGGCCGTCGTCATCGGGCGGGCCATCGACTGCCCGTGGCGCGAGACGATCGATCCGCCGACCGGGACGGCGGAGTTGGTCCCACTCGGCTGGCCGCTTACCCCGCAGATGATCACCGAGCCGCTCGACGGAATGCTGGCCGATCTGATCGCGACCACCGGCCGCCAGGACACCGAGCCGGCGCCGTGGTGGGCGGCCGATTTCGGTGACACAGCCCATCCGCCGGCGCGGGCGCTGAGCGGTCCGCCCAGCGACGAGCAACCGGATGTGCGGGCAGCCGAACACGCGGCCGGCCGGCCCCGGCCGCTCCGCCCGGCGGTCGCGGCCATCGCACCGGTCGGTCCGCCCGGCGCCGATCCGGCTGGCGGCAACACTCGTCATGCCACGGGCGACACCGTCGATGTCGCCGACACGCGGCAGATCGCCGCAGCAGGAAACTGGCCCTCGATCGCCGTCACCCCGACGGACGAGCCGCTCGAGGAGTTGGTCGCCAGGTCGGATGCCGCTTGGGCATGGCTCACACCGGTGGACCGGCCACGGGCGAGTAAGGAGTCCGCTATCGTGCCCAACCCGTTCGCGGCAGCAACCGCGCAGGTCCCTCGCCACCCGACCATCCTGTTGCTCGGCCCGGCCGAACTCGTCGGCGCCGCCGGCGAACGGCCCAACCGCGCCATCATGCAGTGCATCGAATACTGCACCTGGCTGGTGGAGCACCCGGGCAGCACCGCGCAGGCGATGGCGGCCGCGCTGGCCGTCGCCGAGGGCACCCGGCGGTCCAACATGAGCCGACTGCGCAACTGGCTCGGCGCCGACGACCGGGGTGAGCCATACCTGCCGGACGCCTACTCGGGCAAGATCACCGTGTCGCCGTTGGTCAGCTCCGACTGGCACCGCCTGCAGCTGCTGACCCATGCCGGAGTCAACCGGACCGGCACCGAGGGCCTGGCCAACGCCCTCGACCTGGTGCGCGGCGCCCCTCTGGCCGACGCCGCGCCCGGCCAATGGCACTGGGCCGAGGAGATGCGTACCGACATGGTTTCGGCGATCCGCGACATCGGCATCGAACTCACCGACCGCGCGCTGTCCGAGTCGCACATCGACCTGGCCCGGTGGGCCGCATCCCGCGCACTCACCGCCGCACCACAGGACGAATTCCTGATCGGCGCCCGGATCCGTACCGAATACCAGGCCGGGAACGCTGCCGAAGTCGAACGGCTTGCCCTGCAGCTGGCAGCCCAGGGCCGGGCTCTCGGAGTCGATCTTCACCCGGACACGGTCGACCTGCTGCAGCAGGTGATGGAAGGACGGCTCCGCGCCCGGGCCTGATCAGCGACGTCAGGCGGCGCTGACCGTGTAGCCCCCGGCCTCGTCGACCGCCGCCTCGATCAGGGACAGGTCGATGGGCGCTTCACTGGTCACCGTCAGCGACCCGTTCTCCAGCTGGACATCGACCTGCTGCACACCGGGAATGGCGCCGACCTCCTCGGTGACGGCGTGGACACAATGCTCGCAATGCATGCCGGCGACGTTGTAGTTGCTGATCATCCGCGGATGGTGCCTTTCTCGAGGTCTTTGTGGTTCGGGTATTGGAGTGTCTCGGTTACGAGGTCACGCAGCGGGCGTTGCGAGAGGGCGATTCATGATCGGACCAGCCGCGCGATCGCCTTGGACGCCTCCTTGAGCTTCTCCTCGGCCTCGTCGCCACCGTTGGTGACGGCCGCGGCGACGCAGTGGTCGAGGTGGTCGTCGAGCAGACCGAGTGCCACCGACTGCAGGGCGCTGGTCATCGCCGACACCTGGGTCAGGATGTCGATGCAGTACTTCTCCTCTTCGATCATCCGCTGCAGGCCACGCGCCTGGCCCTCGATGCGGCGGAGTCGGCGGAGGTAGTCGGCCTTGTGGTTGCTGCTCAGGTAACCGTGGCCGGCATGGGTCGTCGGGACGTCGCCCGGGCCGGCGTCCTGGCCGTCCGGCGGCCGCTCGTCCTGTTCGGGGACCGGCGTGCCCGGCGGTGGTTCGGGGATGCTCATGACCGCGTCCTGTGCTGTGCTAGCTGCTGTCGGTGTCGTTACCCGAAGGGTACCCCTCTGGGGTAGTACGTCAGTTCGCCGGACCCGGCCCGTCGAGGCGGTCGAAGCGACCCCGCAGAACTCGTTGGGCAAAGGGTGGACCGGCGGTCCGGAATAAGTCGACAAATCGAGTCATCGTTTGGTGGGCATGGTTATCAACGGTTATCCCCAGGCCCGGTGGATAAGCGTCGTAGCAGGCACACTTCGGCCGGGTTGTCAATCCCGCCGCAACCTGCCGGACACCCGGAAGGAAACTTGACGACTTCTTTCCGTCCACTGCCGGTGCGCAGCATTTCTCCTGGTCAGAGACAGATTCCGGAGCCGGGCGCCGAGTTGTCCCCAGAGATGTCCGCAGCCGGTGCACAACGGCGAAGCGTGTCTCCACAGCAGAAAGTATTTTCTCCACAAGACCTGTGGATAACGGGCTTCACGAGTGGCGGATCGACAGCGTACGGTTCTGCCGGTGTCGACCGTCGGCGGCTCTTTCCGTAAGCCGATCGAGCAGTCGAGCGGTCGGACGCGGCGGTTGGGGGACCTGGCGGAGCGCCCGACCAGGGGCAACCCGACGAGCCGGTTCTGTCGGAGTCGGACTCTACAGTTGCAGCGGCAGGATGGAATGACACCGATGTCATTCGACCGGTC
>Ga0164243_10002847_pt1 | contig 28125 bp, 26 predicted proteins | sample OricompcompostOP_FD_108781 | JGI IMG/M metagenome (GOLD analysis project Ga0164243, IMG submission 108781) | Organic Plus compost microbial communities from Emeryville, California, USA - Original compost - Organic plus compost (OP) | ecosystem: Engineered > Solid waste > Mixed feedstock >...
CCACGCGTATAGACTGAATGTGAGTACTTGAAAGATGCTGTTGAGCGCGACGAGCGCAGCGCCGTACTCGCTGCTCCCCTTCGCCAACTGATTCCACACGAGCACCATCGCAATACAGCGCGCGATGCCGACGAGGATCAATCCGGCCATGTACTCTGGACGATCATGGAGAAAGATGACTGCCAAGGCGAACATGAGCACTGGGCCGATCACCCAGTTCTGTAGCAGAGACAGCCGCAGGACCTTCGTGTCAGCGAAGACCCGTCCGAGCAGCTCGTAGCGAACCTTCGCCAGCGGCGGGTACATCATGAGTACCAAGCCGATCGCAATCGGAACATTCGTGGTGCCCACGTCGAAACGTTGAATGAGCGCAGGCGCCCCCTCGAACCAGTGCCCGATCGCCACGCCGGCCGCCATCGCGAGGAGAATCCAGAGGGTCAGGTAGCGATCCAGAAATGACAGCTTCCGGCGGAGTGCTTCGGTCATGGAAATGCGGTGTTCATCTGCAGAACTGAAAGAGGCGTACTAGAAGCGCCCGATTCACTCGGCTTTGTTTCGGCCGATTTCGTCGACGTGCTGCTTGATGCGCACGCGATCGAGGGATGCAAGCGGCAGGCTGCAGAAGATCTTGATGCGAGCCTCCAGCTCGCGGAACACCTTGTTGAACACGGCGAGCTTTGCCTCCTCGCTGCCCTCGACGGCCGCCGGATCTTGCACTCCCCAATGAGCGGTGACCGGCTGACCTGGCCACACTGGACACACTTCACCTGCTGCCTGGTCACAAACCGTGATGACGAAATCCAGCGGCGGAGCACCGGGGCGAGCGAACTCGTCCCAACTCTTGCTGCGAAGACCCTCAGTCGGAAGGTTCACGTGTCGCAGGAACTTCAACGTGAGCGGATTGACTTCGCCTTTCGGGAAGCTGCCGGCGCTGTGGCCGACGAACTTCCCCGCGCCCCAGCGGTTCACGAGAACCTCCGCGAGAATGCTGCGCGCAGAGTTGCCGGTGCAGAGAAAGAGAACGTTGTAGGGACCCTGGGTCATGGCTTCATCATCAAGACTGCCGTGGACGGACACAGCTGACTGAACTCCGTCGTGTTCTGAATCGCCGCGGGCGCCTCGGAGCGGGCGATGATGCGATAACCGCGGCGGCGAAAGAACTCCTCAACCGCGGGCGTCAGGAGGTAAATCGCATTCACGCCCAATCGATGCGCCAGCGCTTCTGCCGCCGCGGTTAACTGAACGCCTAGTCCCTCGCCACGCAGATCACGACCGACGACGAGCGAGCGTAGCAGCGCGACGTTCTCGAAAATCTCTAGGCCGACAGCACCCACGACGCCCTTCTCGTCTCGGCAGACGAGAAATCTCTCGAGCGCCGCCTCGGTGAGGTCACTTGCTGGTAGTTTCTCATATGAGAGCAGCCAGCGAATGCCAGCCAAATCCGATCGTCTTGCTTGCTCGACACGCACCGAGCGCGGCTCACATGGTTTCGGCTACGCGCGCCTACGGCGGGCGGTGGGGATCGGCACACAAGTGCTGTCACACTCCGCGTCCGAAAGGCTGCAGCACTTCTCTGTGAGGAAGCCAATCAGACCCCGCATACGCTTGAAGTTGGCGCTGTAGTAAAGAAACCGTCCCTCCCGCCGCGAGCCGATCAAGCCGGCGCGCATCAGTTCCTTCAAATGAAATGAGAGTGTCGGCGCGGGGATACCCACCTTTTCGACGAGATCGGTCGGCGAATAGCCGTCCGGCCCACGCTTTACGAGCAGGCGATAGATCTCAAGGCGCGATTCCTGCGCCAAGGCGCCGAGCGCGAGTACTGCATCCTCCGATTTCACGATTTTAATTCTATGAAATTCGTCCGTGCGACTCCAGCCTCGCTGATTCACGACTTCGTCATGGAATCGTCATCGCTGCTTCGTACCTTGCGATCTCCGCCACGTGCACGACGCGCTGATCCAAAGCTGATCCAGCGACTTCTGCGTACCCGGTTGCTAGCCCAAGCCAGCCAACAGAATGAGCGGGGTCGCAAATGAAAACACCAGCTCCAGTACAAGAAGGGGAATGAGGTCGAGAAGCCGACGCGTCGCGCGTTCCTGCAGGAATCCGGGCTCACTGCCGGTGCAGCGGTCGTCGGTGGATCAACACTCGCAACGCTCGCGGCGCACACCGCTCGCGCGAACGGGTTGTGTCCCATCCCGGACTTCGGAGAGTGACCGTCGAGTTTCGCCGCCTACTCCGGCGATACCCGCCGTGCGCGCACATGGCTTGCAGAGACTCGCCCACACAGCCGTGTTTCGCCCGATTCTTCCGGTGTGGGGCAAGCTCTATGAGCAAGCCATGCGAGCGCCCTCCTCTAATAACGTTCCAGCACAGATCGTGCCTAAGCCCGGGTTTCGCCGCTGCAGGCGGCGAAACTCACGATCGCTGTTCGTCCGCAATACGCGTTGCACCGCCTTTTTTCAGCCCGAGTTTCACCGAAATTGTGCACGATTCCTTGATCTCTGCCGTCGCTCGAGATGATTGGCATGGAATGACAAGGGCGCCGCAGACTTCGCAGTGACGCACTACTTGAGGCGTGCATCCAACGGAACCACCGGTACACGAGAAATCGGGTCACCCCGACCACAATTCCGAGTTTCGCCGATTTTTCAGTCGAAACTCACGTTCACTCTCAGCATCGGCACGATCATGGGCGGCCTCCTCAGCGGTGTCATGCTGGCGCGGCGCGTGTCGTCGCGGCGGATCTCGGTTGGCGCTCCGTGTTCGCACGGCGTCGGCTCGCGGAATGCTGTTGCTGATCGGCGCACTTCTGGCGGTCTGCCATGGGCGAACGTTCGCTCGCGCTGTTGGTACTGGCCTCCGTGCTGTTGGATATCGCCGTGACGACGGATCAAGTGCTCGATCTTCGCAGCATCTACATGCTCGCTCCGGAGCAGCGCGGCCCTCTCAACGGACTGGTCAACCTCTCGGATCGAATCAACTACCGCTTCGCCGCTGCCAAATCCCGACGCAATTCCTCCGCAGTTCGACGCGGACCATAACCGGGCGTGTCGCGTTGAATGCGCCAGCTCTCCGCAAGCGGTCCAATGTCCACAGTATCGAATCCGAACTCGTCGATCAGTCGGGCGACGACAGCCTTCGCCGCAGCGTCGTTCCCTGCGATTGCCAGTGCCCTGCGATTCTGGGTGCCGGGTTGCTGCCCGTCAGTCGTGAGCGCGGCTGCATAGATATGATTGAATGCCTTGACGACCTTCGAGGTGGGAAGATGAGCCTGCAGCAGCTCCGAGGTCGTGGTGGATTCGTTATCGAGCTCAGGAATATGCCCATCTCGATCAGGGTAGTAGTTGTTCGTGTCGATCACGATCTTGCCGGCCAAGGGCGCGACAGGCACCTGCTTGTAGTTCTTCAGCGGCACCGTCACTACGACAATATCGCCTGCTTGTGCGGCCTCGGCCGGCGTGGCCGCCCGGGCCTTCGGACCCAGTTCGGCTACCAGTGCAGCGAGCGTCTCCGGCCCGCGCGAGTTGCTGAGGACGACGTCGTAGCCATGCGCGACGGCCAAGCGCGCGAGCTGGCTGCCAATGTGCCCGGCGCCGATGAGTGCAATCGTTTTCATCCGTCTACTCCTCTCGATGTCATGGCTTCGGACGGCGAATCGCGCTAGTCGACGACGAACTTCACATCGGACGACGTCCGGTTGAGTAACGCACTCTGTATGACTAAGTGCCATCGTCCCACCCGTGAACTGGCACCTCATTCATCACCCACAGCACGCATTGCAGCGGACGTTGTCCGCATACGTGCGACTCCGGCGAAATGGATAATCTGCGGCGGCGCGAGTGCAACACGCGCCACTCGCTGTTGCACCGCCCCGGCGTTGGTCGCGCGTTCGTGCTGACGCAAGTGCTCGAGCCAGGTCGGTGAAAAGCGCTTCGACGAGTCGATCCTGGTCCGCTACGTTTTTGATTCAGGCCACGATTTGCCGTTGATCGTCCAGCGTTGTAGCCGTCTCGGCCAACACCGATCTTCTCGAAAACGAATTGAATGGTCTCACTGACCTGTGAATTCGATCGACCGGCGCGACCGAAGGCAGTGTAGTCCCACAGCATCTTCGGCGGATCCTACCAACGCGGCTGCCGCGCTGGTTGGCGTATTCGATAACGATGCCCATCCCGCCGTCGCGCACTTCACGATCGACGGCCCCGAGAACCACACGCCTGGTCGATTCATTTCCACAATGGGGACTGCAGCGACAACGAGACTTGCGGAGGCGGCTCCGATCACGAAGTCGCGGCGACGAATTGCGTCACGAAGCGGCACGCGTTCATTTCGGCGCTTGCTTGAACGCCCGTTCCTCGCCGCGCTCATAGTCATCGAGCGCCTTGGCCAACGCGCCTAGTACTTCGGCGGACGTTTCGAATAATGCTTGTGCCCGCGGTTCGTCGATCTTCGCGATGTCCGCACGCATGTGCTGAGCCAACTCTTGCAGCCGACCTTTGAGCTTCGCAGTGTGGTGCCGAGGATCGCTTTCGGGAAACTTACTAGTCGGCTCCGGCACGGCGGAATCTCCAGGTGAGCGATCAGCTGCTGCCAACTCAAATGCGCTGTGGATGCGAGTAGTTCGGCTCATGCGACGATCGAACGCTCCGCAGTTGCCGCATGCGCTACGGTTCGGGCTCGTCTTGATCAAAGGGATGCCCGCGTCCGGATCGAAGCGCCGCAGCAGGTGCTCCGGCGCTTCCTCATACTCATCGCGGGTTGCACGTAGTGCACTGTACGTCCGCGCTACACACACGGTTCCTGCGGTCGCGCTGGAACGCGCTCTTTGTAAATGCATTCGTGTTGATGGGACACGAGCGCAATTTTGTTGCTCCGCGAGCACCCCTCGCTTGCGCAGTCCCAATCGACAGGAGCCGATGCGATGTCCCAGCGCGTGCAGCAGATCTTCAGACCCGAGTTCCGCTTCGGTCTTGGTGGCGTGTCTCTCGGTAATGAGTTCGAGATCGTCACCGACGAAGGGGCGATGAGGACGCTGGAGGCAACGTGGAATGCGGGCGTCCGGTATTTCGACGTCGCGCCCTGGTATGGTCTCGGCCTGGCAGAACGGCGGTTCGGCTATTTCCTGCACGACCAGCCGCGCGAGCACTTTCTGATCTCCACGAAAGTCGGAAAGCTGCTGAAGGCGAGCCCGCGCAACGACGCGAGATCCAACTTCGTCTACGCGAATTCGCCGAACAATGTCGTCTTCGATTACACGGCGGACGGGGTGAAACGCTCGATCGAGGACAGCCTTCAACGGCTCGGCATCGATCATATCGACGTGGTGTTCGTCCATGACATCTCGCCTGACAACGCGCTGCTGCCGAGGCACTGGACCGAGGAGTTCGCGATCGCGCTCGAGGGCGCCTTCCCCACGCTCTCGCAGATGCGCGACGAAGGAATCATCCACGCCTGGGGCGTCGGCGTGAATACGCCCGAGCCGATCCTGCGCGTGATGACGGAATCGGATCCCGACGTCTGCCTGCTCGCCTCGCAGTATTCGCTGATCGACCATGCCAACGCCCTGAACGAGGTGTTCCCGGTTGCACGGCAACGCGGCGTGAGCTTCGTGATCGGCTCCTCGCTCAACGCCGGCTTCATCTCGGGAAGTACTCGCTACAATTACGGCAACGACAACTGGAAGATCTCGCCCGCGCACATCGCGAAGCGCGAGAAGCTGCGCGGCGTTGCGGCTCGATTCGGAGTCGATCTGCGTACCGCTGCACTGCAGTTCTCCGCGGCGCCGGACGTTGCGGCTGCGCTGATCGTCGGGGCGCACACGGAAGCGCAGGCGTTGGCCAACGCAAGCTCGATGAAGGCGAAGATTCCGCCGACGTTCTGGGAGGAGCTCAAGCGCGAACAACTGATCGAGCACAACGCACCCCTGCCGCAGAACCCCGCTTGAGGCGTCATCAGCGGACCATTGATGGTTGGTATCGATTCGAGAACGCAGGCCAAAGGAGTCCGCTATCGTGAACACGGGCTCGACGCCGGCGTGTTCAAAACTTACCGCGCACCGAGAAGGCCGCGTCGGTCACTTTGCCGGTTTCCATGATCTGCTTCAGCCTGTGCAGATTTGCAGCCACCTCCGCCGCGGGGAATTTACCGATCAAGGCCAGTGCCGCGCGTCCTGGTCCTCCAAGCGGCAGCTTGAGCGTTTCGCGAACCTCCGTTTCTGCAGCGCCGGAGTTCGATGCGAAACGGATCTCCCACGACGTGCGCAGCAGTGGCGGCGCGACCGTTTCGTAACGGATCAGCTGATTCGGCTGCTCCTCCGTCACTCTTATCGTCGACGCGACTCGAATGCCGAACGGACCTTGCATGGTCCAGCGGAAGACAGCGGGGCCTCTCGGCTCGACTGCGACGACGTCTCCAAGGAAGCTCGGCAGATTTCTGAAGTCTCGATAGAAGTTGAAGACTTCGTCCACGGGGCGGCAGATCGACACGATTGCTTCGATCGCATTGCTGTCCGGTGACGCTGACATTGCGCGCATGACTTCGACTGCCCCCTGCCCAGGATGGGATCGACAGCCTTCCTGTGGAAGAGTGGATTCGCCAGTTCTCGCGGCCGATCGATTCAATTCAAGACCTCGATCGAACGCTCCTCGTGAAGTTAACCGCTGGCTCGCCCGCCTGGCGTCATCCACACACACTGAACTTCGGAAAGTGCAGTCATGAACGCAATCCGCTCAGCTCCCACGCTCGAACCCAAGACGCAGGCCTTCGTCGATTCGCTCAGCGGCCCTCCGGTGTACATGCTCACCCCTGAGCAAGCCCGTGCGCACCTTGCGAGCGCTCAGAAAGCACGAGTCGAGAAGCCGTCCGTAACGATCGTGGACACTACGTTCCCCGTCGGGCCAACCGGTTCAGTCGGTATTCGCATCGTGAGACCCCCGGCCGCAAACGGTTTCCTGCCAGTCATGTTTCACATTCACGGAGGCGGATGGATGCTGGGAGATAGGAATACCCATGACCGCATGACTCGCGAGCTGGCGCTCGGTGCGAACGCGGCCGTCGTGTTCGTCGACTACGTTCGTTCTCCGGAGGCGCGCTATCCATTGGCCCTCGAGCAGGCATACGCAGCGATACTCCACGTGATCGGGCACGCCGCAGAGCTCGACGTGGACGCGGGTCGGCTGGCCATCGTTGGCGACAGCGCCGGCGGGAACATGTCAGCAGCACTCACTTTGATGGCAAAGCAACTGCGCGGCCCACGCTTTGAACTGCAAGTGCTCTTCTATCCCGCAACGGACGCGAATTTCGATACCGGCTCATACGACACATTTGCGAACGGACCTTGGCTGACGAAGAAGGCGATGCAGTGGTTCTGGGACGCTTACCTTCCCGACGTGTCGGAGCGCAACCAGCCACACGCGACCCCACTCTCCGCAACGACTGAAGAATTGATGGGCCTCCCCGAAGCCTTCATTGCGGTCGCTGAGAATGATGTTTTGCGAGACGAGGGCGAGGCGTATGCGCGCAAGCTGATGCAGGCCGGGGTTCGTGTGACATCGGTGCGCTACAACGGCACGATCCACGACTTCGTACTGCTGAACGGGATCAGCGAAACGCCTGCCGCTCGCTCAGCGATGGCGCAGGCCACCGGAATGTTGCGGGCAGCACTGCACCGCCCATGAGTCGTCTGCAGGCTCTCACGTCAACGGCTGCGGGAGGAGTACACCTAACGTCGGCAGTGCCGCGTGCGTCCGTTGACATCTACCTAGGACGTCAGCCGCTCGATCAGACTCGATTTGCTCGAGTACGTCAGAAACGCCTCATGGGTTGCTCGCGTGACCGCAACGTACGCGAGGCGGACGCAGTCCTCGATGGGTTCGCCATGGCGTCCCACGATTCCCAGGCCCCCAATCGCAACACATGGAAATTCCAGCCCCTTCGCCGTGTGCATACTGAGCAGGCGTACTGCCGCTCGAGCGATGGACACGCGATTTCCGTTTGCTTTCGCTACGTCGACCGGTACGCCGTGCTTTGCGAAGATGCGCGCGAACTGGTCACCCACCCAGTGCTCTGGGTACAGCACCGCCATTTGCGGCCATTCATAACCCGCGTTCTTGCGCGCAAGCAACCATTCGGCGATGCAGTGCGCCTCAGCCTCCAAGCTTACGCACTGACGCAACTCCGGCTCAGTCCCTTGACGGCCGGCGTCCTCGGGCACGAGCACTGCCTGCTCAGTGTCGGCGGCGGTGCCGGGCGCGCTGATCACGTCCGCGGCGAAGCGCTTCGCAAAACTCAGGATCTGCACGGTATTTCGGTAGTTCACTTTCAACACCGTCGTGCGGCCGACAGCTTCAATGCCCAGCCGGCTCCATACCGGTCGTTCGCGGCCTTTGTAAATCGCCTGCATGTCGTCGTAGACGACCATGAATGCTTTCGTGTGCGGATCGACCATCTTCGCGGCGAGAGACAGCCACTGCGGTTCGAAGTCGTGGGCCTCGTCGAACAGTACCGCGTCGTACTGGGCCGGAGGGATATGCCCCTGCTCCACCGCGCTCACTACCGCTTGAACACTTGCCGCCAGGCGCTGCTCATAGTCGGGTATCTGAGACTCGTCGGGTGCCGCAATGCCGTATGTATTGAGGATCTGATAGCACCAGGAATGAAAAGTCCGGACCTGCACGCGATCCTCGACGCCGCGCGCCTGCATCGTGTCCTCGAGCCGTCCTGCGATACCGTTCGCATAGCAGAGAATCAACACCGGCTTCGTGGACGCTCGCGCCAGATACTCGGCGCGGAACGCGAGGATCAACGTCTTTCCTGAACCGGCTACGCCGCGAATGATGCGATGTCCTTCGCCGAGGCTGCGGGCGATTTGCTCCTGGTGCATATCCATGACAGCGAGCACTCGATCGGCCACGTTTTCCTCCCGTGTCTCATCGAGCGGCAAGCCGATCTGCGCAACGCGGATCTCGGGAAAGAGCAGCGCCCGCAACCGATCGAGCTGCGGCAACGTCAGCGGCGGCCCCAGGCGAGGCGACACCATCCGCCAAAGCCGCGAACGGAAGCCTTCCGGATCGACGCTCTCCGTCATCTCGTCCTTGAACACGCATCGCGCCTCCGGAAAAACCTCGCGAAGATCGGTGAGCTCGAACTGCTTTCGAGTGATGTTCGTGAAGACCACCCCGAAGCCGAACGGGAGAATCGGCTTGCCCATGAACGCGTGCTCCGGCGGGAAGAGCAACTGTGCATCCTGCTCCAGCATCCGCACGACATCGAACATGTAGCTGCGCGCTTGCTCGAACGGACTGCGCTCCCTCACCACGCCCCGCGTCGTGATCAGCTCGATTTCGGCCTTGTCCGCAGAGGCAATCGTGTCTAACCGCCAGTCCTTCACCTCGAGAACCAACAGTCCATTCGCGGGATGCACGATGACGAAGTCTGGATGCCGTCCTCGGGGACCCATCGGCAGGTTGTGCCAGACGTAGGTGTTCTCTTCGAGAAAACTCTTCAACCGCTCGGCAATGCGCACTTCACCGCGACTATCGAAGCGGGCCGAGCCGAGGGTGGGAATCAGCGTAGCCATGGCTGCGATCAGCTCGACCGGGACGGTCTCTTATCCGTGGCTGGCGTCAATCCCATTGCACGCTCCGCGTTCAGCAGTTCTGTTGCATTCGTAGGCACCATGCACCGTCAGCTCCGGCATATGCTGCATTCGACTTATTCGGTGCCCGCTCGAGGTTTGTTAGCCTGCGGCATCCTCCTCACTCGCGGAACGCACATGCTTCGTCCGAGCCGACTGCCGATTCTTCTAACCGCACTGACTCCCCTCGCCGCCTCGGCGCATCCACTCGGTGCACACACCGCCACGCTGTTCGAAGGATTACTCCATCCCGTCACGGGCCTCGATCATACCCTGGCGATGATTGCCGTGGGGCTGGCCGCTTCCCGAATCCGCGAGCGCGGCTGGATTGCGCCCGCATCCTTCATGGCGTCGATGCTCGCCGGCCTTGTGGTGGGCGCGCTCGGGCTCGTAGTTCCCTTCACCGAATGGGCGATCGTCGGTTCGGTGCTGCTGTTCGGCTTGATCGTTGGAAGACGCGGCGAACTGCCGCTCACGCCGGTTGCACTCACGTTCGGCATCTTCGCGCTCTTTCATGGCCTGGCGCACGGACATGAGGCGAGCGGCATCGGATTCGATTACGCAAGCGGCGTGCTCCTCGCCACCGGCGCATTGCATGCCCTGGGATTCGGGCTCGCGCGACTGGTCACGCGCTCCTGCGGCAAGGATCGAGTCCGTTGGGCCGGCGTGCCCGTTACGATCGTCGGGCTCGCATTGCTGATCAGCGGCTGACCCTCACCTCACGTCTACGACCGGAAGAGCCGCGTGTACTGCGTCTCGTGAAGCGCGCTTGCGATTGCCTGCATCAGCGCGCCGATGCCGATGCCGATGTCGTCGTCTGCGTATTCATGTGCACGGTCGACGATCGCTGGAAGACTCTCGCCGACCTTATGGAGAATCCGCTGACCGGCGCTCTGCCCCAGCGGCACTAGCTTGATCGCGGCAAGCACCTGGTTCTCGAGCCACGTCCACGCATACGTCGACAACGTTTCGCGCGAGGTCGCGCCGTAGGAGCGGCATGCAAACGCGAATACGACGGCGTACGTCGGCCGTCCGATCGCATGCCGGGCGAAGTCGCAACCATGCTCCGCGACGACGCGCGCCAGTGCGGCTCCCATGTGCTCGTCCTCCGCACGCAGCTCCGATGTTTCGCGGCCCGCAAGCAGAAACGCATTCCAGCGGCGTGCGGCCGCGATGTCGTCGCACTCGAATGCCTCGAGCATTCGCTTCAGCACCGGCAAGTCATGGCGTCCGATCACGTGCTCCGCGAGCCCGGCAATCCACATCGATGCGGCTGCCTCATCGCATACCCAGCCGCGCTCGATCGCATATTCGAGCCCCTGCGAGAAATGAAACGCGCCGATCGGCAGCGCGGGGCTTGCGAGATGTAAGAGCCGCACCAGGCGCAGCGTCGACCCCGAGTCGCTCATCGCAGCGCGCGCACGAACTCATGCGAATGCCCGCCATAGGCACCCGCCTCCGGCTCGAACGGCGCCGACTCGATCACGACCTCGAACCCGAGGCCTCGCACCATGTCGTCGAGGACGTGATCGTGCAGATACCGGATCCAACCCTCGCCCACCTGCAACGCCACATGGCGATTGCCGAGATGATATGCAGCACGCGCGAGCGACCACGGATTGTCCGCACGCACGCTCGACACTTCTTCGGCCGCCGCGATGACGCGCACGAGGCGCCCGTCGTCCGCCTGCAGCAGGTCTCCGCCGCGCAGGATCGTGCCGCGATCGAGCACGAGCCCGACGTCCTCGCCCGTCGCGAGCTGCGTGCGAAGTCGACTCTTGCTGCGCAGCTCGAACGGCAGCTCCAGATCAACGTCGGCCGGCCCGTTGCCTGCGGCCTTGTGCGTAATGGTGAGCATCTAGAACAGGAAATAGCGTTGCGCGAGCGGTAGCACGGAGGCGGGCTCGCACGTGAGCAGCTGCCCGTCGGCGCGCACCTCGTAGGTCTGCGAGTCGACTTCGATCTTCGGCTGATAGCCGTTGTGCACGAGATCCGCCTTGCGCACCGACCGCGTGCCTTTCACCGCGACGAGTCGTTTGCGCAGGTTCAGCCGCTGCGCCATGCCGCGTTCCAGGCCGGCTCTCGACACGAAGCTGAGCGACGTCGCCGCGCGCGCGCCGCCGAACGCGCCGAACATCGGACGATAGTGCACCGGTTGCGGCGTGGGGATCGATGCATTCGGATCTCCCATCGGGGCCGCGACGATCATGCCGCCCTTGATGATCATCGCGGGCTTCGCGCCGAAGAATGCCGGCCGCCACAGCACGATGTCGGCGAGCTTGCCGACCTCGAGCGAGCCGACTTCATGCGCAATCCCATGCGAGAGCGCCGGATTGATCGTATATTTCGCGACGTAGCGCCGTACGCGGAAGTTGTCGTTGCGCGCGCAGTCTTCCTGCAGCGCACCGCGCTGCACTTTCATTTTGTGAGCCGTCTGCCAGGTGCGAGTGATGACCTCGCCGATGCGGCCCATCGCCTGCGAGTCGGACGAGATCATCGAGAATGCGCCGAGGTCGTGCAGGATGTCCTCGGCCGCGATCGTCTCGCGGCGAATGCGCGATTCGGCGAACGCAACGTCCTCTGCGATGGCCGGATCGAGGTGATGGCACACCATGAGCATGTCGAGATGCTCGTCGATCGTGTTCACGGTATAGGGCCGCGTCGGATTCGTCGACGACGGCAGCACGTTCGCCTCCCCCGCCGCCTTGATGATGTCCGGTGCATGTCCGCCGCCCGCGCCTTCCGTGTGATACGTATGAATCGTCCGGCCGCCGATCGCGGCGAGCGTATCCTCGATGAACCCGGATTCGTTCAGCGTGTCCGTGTGAATCGCGACCTGGACATCGAACCGCTCGGCAACGGCGAGGCAGTTGTCGATCGCCGCGGGCGTCGTGCCCCAGTCCTCGTGCAGCTTGAGTCCCATCACGCCCGCCTCGATCTGCTCGACGATCGGACCGGGAAGGCTCGCATTGCCCTTGCCGAGCAGGCCGAAATTGATCGGCAGCTCATCGAGCGCCTGATACATGCGCTCGATGTGCCACGGCCCCGGCGTGCAGGTCGTGGCGCTCGTGCCCGCAGCAGGCCCCGTGCCGCCGCCGATCATCGTCGTGATCCCGGACATCATCGCGTCTTCGACCTGTTGCGGACAGATGAAATGAATGTGCGCATCGATGGCGCCGGCCGTCGCAATCAGCCCCTCCCCGGCGATCACTTCGGTGCCTGCGCCGACGATCACATCCACGCCGGACTGCACGTCCGGATTGCCGCCTTTGCCGATAGCGACGATGCGGCCGTGTTTCAAGCCGATGTCCGCCTTGACGATGCCCCAGTGGTCGACGATGAGCGCATTCGTGATGATCGTGTCGACGACGGCGGCCGCGCTGCGCTGGCTCTGCCCCATTCCGTCGCGGATCACTTTGCCGCCGCCGAACTTCACTTCCTCGCCATACACGGTGTGATCGCGCTCGACCTCGATGACGAGCTCGGTGTCGCCGAGGCGCACGCGATCGCCGACGGTGGGCCCGTACATCTCGGCATAGGCGCGCCGCTCGATCTTCGCCATCAGAGTGCCCCCGAGATCCTGGCCTTGAAGCCGTAGACGATTCTGTCGCCGCCGTACGCGACGAGCTCCACCTCGCGTTCCTGTCCCGGCTCGAAACGCACGGCAGTGCCTGCCGCAATGTTGAGCCGGTAGCCGCGCGCCTTCTCACGATCGAATTGCAGCGCCGAGTTCGTTTCATGGAAGTGATAGTGCGAGCCGACCTGGATCGGCCGATCGCCCGCGTTGCCGACCTTGATACGCACTGTCGGGCGGCCCGTGTTGATCTCGAGCGCACCGGGCTCGGGAAGAATCTCGCCTGGAATCATCTTCAGCCTCGAAAGGAAATGGCCGCCGGAAGGATGCGCGGAGGGTTGCACCGCTGTCATCAAGGAATCGGACTGTGGACCGTCACGAGCTTCGTACCGTCGGGGAACGTCGCCTCGACCTGCACGTCGTGAATCATCTCGGGGATGCCGTCCATGACATCGTCGCGCGTGAGTATGGTCGTGCCGTAGCTCATGAGCTCGGCGACCGATTTGCCGTCCCGCGCGCCTTCGAGGATGGCCGCCGAGATCAACGCCACGGCCTCGGGATAGTTGAGCTTCAGGCCGCGTGCCTTGCGCCGCTCGGCAACGAGCGCGGCCGTGAACAACAACAGCTTGTCTTTCTCTCGAGGCGACAATTCCATGCAATGGCTCCTCTAAGTGGCCCAGATCCGCGGCGACACCGCGCCGCGCCCGAGCACCAGCGGTCGAATCGATTGCCACGCAGCAATGAGCGTTCGCTTGACCTGCTCGCCTTGCGCCCCCAGGCAGCGGCAGACCAGCACCTCATCCACGCACGTTGCGGCGACCTCCAAGCCCTCGCTCGACAGCGCGCGCACGGCTGCGAGCAACGCGGCGTTCGCGGGATACGCGAGCAACGTTCCGATCGCCTCATGCCCTGCAAATCCCCACCTGGCGCTGCGCGCCGGACTTGCGCCTTCGAGCCGCAGCCGTTCGATCAGTCGCGGTTCCTCGTCGATCCAAAGCTCCAGATCGAGACTGAGGCGGCCGCGATCGAAGCGCTCGCCGCGTGCGGGCAATCCCAGGCACGGCATCTCCCAGCCGATGAAGCGTGAGTCGCTTTGCAGCCGCACGATCGTCTCGCTGCGCGCCGCGGCGCCCGGATAGAAGATCGTCTCCTGCGGCAACCACTCGAACGCAGCGGCACCGACTGCGAGGTGCTGCCGCTGTATCGCCTCTTTGCGCTCGCAGCGATAAAACTTCGTCGCCGCAGGCGTCGTTACGAGCGCATGCGCGCCTGCCAGCGTTCGTACCTGGATCGTGAGGTCGTCGCCGCCGACGATTCCGCCCGGAGGATGCACGACGTAGACATGGCAGACGTTCGGCTCGGGAAAGAACGGGCGCTGGACGAGAAGTGGACCGACGTGACCGCGTCTCGCCAGAAACGTCGCCCCGCCGCGCTGCCGGAACTCGAGCTCGAGCCGTGCGCGCCAACCAGGTTCGGCGGCAACGATCGGCTCAAGCGTTGGCATCGTCCACATTGCGCTTCACACGGTGAGGTGATGGCGCACGAGATCGTCCGATAGATTCGCAATCTCGCCCCCCGCGACGATGCGGCCCTTGTCGATGATCCGAAACTCGCTTGCGATGCGCCGCGCGAACGGCAGCTTCTGCTCGACGAGCAGCACCGTGAGGTTCGCCTCGCGATTGAGCCGCAACAGGATTTCGCCGATCTCATGGACGATGTTCGGTTGAATGCCTTCGGTCGGCTCGTCGAGGATCAGCAGCTTCGGCTCGAGCACCAGCGCCCTGCCGATCGCGAGCTGCTGTTGCTGACCGCCGGACAGATCGCCGCCCCGCCGGCCGAGCATCTGCTTCAACACCGGGAACATCGCGAAGATCTGCTCGGGAATGTCCTTGAGCTTGTTCCTGCGCGCAGCGAGTCCGATGCGCAGATTCTCTTCGACCGTGAGCTGCGAAAAGATCTCGCGCCCTTGCGGCACGTAGCCCACGCCCAGGCCGGCACGCTTCTCGGCCGGCAGCCGACTCAGCTCCTGCGCGTCATAGTGCATTGCCCCCGATGCGATGGGCAGCAAGCCCATGATGCATTTCAAAAGCGTCGTCTTGCCCATGCCATTGCGGCCCATGAGACACGTGCAGGATCCCGTCGGCACCGTGAGGTTCACGTCCCAGAGGATGTGACTGCCGCCGTAGAACTGATTCAGGCCTTTGATCTCGAGCATGAGCTGCTACTCGCCCAGGTACACTTCGATCACCTTCGGATGCGCCTGCATTTCATCGAGCGTGCCCTCCGCGAGCACGCGGCCTTCGTGCAGCACGGTGACCTTTCTCGCGATCGACCGCACGAAGGCCATGTCGTGCTCGACGACGACGACCGAATGCCTCCCGGCGAGCGCGAGCAGCAGCTCGGCGGTACGCTCGACTTCCTGCGGCGTCATTCCGGCGACTGGTTCGTCGACGAGCAGCAGCCGCGGGTCCTGCATCAGCAACATGCCGATCTCGAGCCATTGCTTCTGGCCGTGCGAGAGCATGCCCGCGCGCATCGTGCGGCGCTCCTGCAGTCGAATCGTCTCCAGCACTTCATCGATCTTCGAACGCTGGGAAGCGTTCAGACCGCGGAACGTCGTCTGCCACACCGTTTTGTCGCCCGCGGCCGCGAGCTCGAGATTCTCGAAGACCGTGTGCTGCTCGAAGACGGTCGGTTTCTGAAACTTCCTGCCGATGCCTGCCTCCGCGATCTGCGGCTCGCGCAGCGCCAGCAGGTCCGTCGTCTGGCCGAACCACGCGGACCCCGAGTCGGGCTTCGTCTTGCCCGTGATGACATCCATCATCGTCGTCTTGCCGGCGCCGTTCGGCCCGATGATGCAACGCAGCTCGCCGACGTCGATGTACAGCGTGAGCGCATTCAGCGCTTTGAAACCGTCGAAGCTGACGCTGATGTCTTCGAGATAGAGAATCGTGCCGTGCGACGCATCGCCAGGCGGCGGTCGCCCGCTGCGCGCGCCCGCACCGAATACCTTGGTCCAACCCTTGCGAACGGCCGCGGGATCTTTCATGCCGTCACCGGCGTCGAAGCCGAATTGCGCTTCACGAGATGGTCAGCGAGCCCGACGACGCCGCGCGGCAGGAACAACGTCACGACGACGAACAGAATACCGAGCGCGTAGAGCCAGTACTCCGGCAGCGCCGTCGTAAAGTAGCTTTTCGCATAGTTCACGAGCAGCGCGCCGGCGACCGCGCCGTACAGCGTTCCGCGGCCGCCCACCGCCACCCAGATCACGACCTCGATCGAATTGATCGGCTGGAACTCGCTGGGATTGATGATGCCGACCTGAGGCACGTAGAGCGCACCGGCGATGCCGGCAAGCACTGCCGAGAAGACGAACACCCAGAGCTTGTAGGACTCGACGCGGTAGCCGATGAAACGCGCACGACTCTCCGCGTCGCGAATCGCCTGAACGACGCGTCCTGCGCGCGAGGCCGTGATGTATCGGCAGGCGAGATAGCCGAGGCCCAACGCGAGCGCCGACGCGACGAACAGCGCGATGCGCGTCGCCGGACTGTTGATCGGCAACCCGAGGATGTCCTTGAAGTCCGTGAGCCCGTTGTTGCCGCCGAAGCCCATGTCGTTGCGAAAGAACGCGAGCATCAGCGCATACGTGAGCGCCTGCGTGATGATCGACAGATACACCCCCGTCACGCGCGATCGAAACGCGAGCCAGCCGAAGGCGAGCGCGAGCAGCCCCGGCACGAGCACGATCATCGCGGCCGCGAACCAGAACATGTCGAAGCCGTGCCAGAACCACGGCAGCTCCTTGTAATTGAGGAACACCATGAAATCCGGGAGCACGGGATCGCCGTACACGCCGCGCGTACCGATCTGGCGCATCAGGTACATGCCCACCGCATATCCGCCGAGCGCGAAAAACGCCGCGTGGCCGAGACTCAGGATTCCGCAGTAACCCCATACGAGATCAACGGCGACCGCGAGCAGCGCGTACGTCATGTACTTGCCGATGAGCGTCATCGTGTACGTCGAGACATGCAGCGCGGACCCGGCAGGAACCACATGCAGGACCGGAATCAGGATCGCCGCCGCGATCAGCAGTCCGAAGAAGACGACAGTGCCACGCTCGCCGAGCAGCGCCTGCAGGAACGAAGGTTGCGTCGTCATGCTTCCGCCGCCCGACCCTTCTGCGGGAACAAGCCGCGCGGCCGACGTTGAATGAACCAGATCAGCGCGAGGAGCACGAGGATCTTCGCAAGCACCGCGCCGGCGAACGGCTCGAGCACCTGATTCACGACGCCGAGCGACATGCCTCCGATCAACGTTCCCCACAGGCTGCCGACGCCACCGAAGACGACGACCATGAAGCAGTCGATGATGTATTGCTGACCCAAGTTCGGGCCGACGTTCGTCAGCTGACTGAGCGCGACGCCTGCGACGCCCGCGATGCCCGCGCCGAGCCCGAATGTCATCGCGTCCACCCACTGCGTGCGCACGCCCATGCTTTTCGCCATCGCGCGATTCTGGGCGACGGCGCGCACCTTGAGCCCGAGCGTCGTCTTGCGCAGCACGAGCTGCAGGATCGCGAACACGCTGAACATGAACACGATCACGTAAAGCCGGTTGTACGTGATCGAAAGCGCCTCGTTGATCTGGAGCGAGCCGGCCATCCATTGCGGCGTTTCCACGGGACGGTTGTTCGCGGTGAAGATGTCACGCACGACCTGCTGCAGGATCAAGCTGACGCCGAATGTCGCGAGCAGCGTCTCGAGCGGACGACCATAGAGAAATCGCACGATGCTGCGCTCGATCAACACGCCGACGCCGCCCGCCACGACGAACGCTGCCGGAATCGCCAGCAATACCGACGCGCCGATCGCCTCCGGCATCGCTTGCTGGATGACGTATGTCACGTATGCACCGAGCATCATCAGCTCGCCGTGCGCCATGTTGATGACGCCCATGACGCCGAACGTGATCGCAAGCCCGATCGCCGCAAGCACGAGCACGGATCCGAGGCTCAAACCGAAGAACAGCGTCTCGAGCGTTGCATAGATGCTCCGCCACCGCTCGATGCCGCGGATCGCCGCGCTCGCCGCGCTGCGCACGCGCTCGTCCGGCTCCGCGAACGTGCCGTCGTCCCCGCGCGCCGCAATCGCGGTCAAACGGTTGTACACGGCAGGGTTCAAACTGCCGGCAAGCCTCTCGACCGCCGCGAGCCGGACCTGCGCGTCAGGACTGTTCAAGTCCCCGATCGCAAGCGCCGCGGTCATTGCCTCCTTGACCTCGGGGTCCTTCTCAGCCGCAGCGCGCTCGCGCAGCACTGCGAGCGCATCCTCGTCGAGCGAGCGCAGCATTTCATTGACCGCGGCCAACCGCACGTCGCGATCCGGCGCACTCAGATCGAAACCGGCGATCGTGCTCTTCAGCACTTTGCGCAATTGATTGTTCGTCGTCACTTTGACGAGCTCAGCCGAAGGCGCACTGCCGGCCGGCTTCATGGCGGTGAGATCGGTGAGCGTCAGTGTCTCCTCGCCCGTCGCGATGAAGACTCGCTTGTCTTCGCGACGGTAATAGAGCGTGCCGTCGAGCATCGCTGCGAGTGCTGCGGGCGCATTCGGATGCCGCGTCTGAACGATCTTGGCAATGGCCGCTTCTTTCGCCTTGAAATTCGTCGTCGCGAGCTCGCTCAATGCTGAGGCGAAGGCATCATCGGGCGCGTCCGCATGCGCCGGTGACCAGCACGCGGCCGCGAGCAGCAGCATGGCCGCCGCGCGTACGAGCGCAACGCGCCAGGACAACCTGCGTGCGCAAGACGGCGTCGATGAAGTGCTGCTTCCCATCGCTTCTTTCGTTCGTGCAGTCGTCTCGATCGGTGTCTGTGCAAGAGGCGGTCCCGGCAGCCCTGTCGGACGCCGGGACCGCGCGTTTCAGGTCACTCGTAGTTCTGACCCGAGCACTTCTTCGTCTTGGTGTTGTAGTTGCCGCACTTCAGCATCACCCAGTCGGCCTCGATGTCCTTGCTGCCCGGCAGGTAGTCGGACCACGCATCGCCCGGCACGAGCCCGTCGGTCTGCCACACCACGTCGAATTGTCCGTCCGCGCGGACTTCGCCGATCAGCACCGGTTTCGTCAGGTGATGGTTCGGCAGCATCTTCGCAACGCCGCCCGTGAGGTTCGGCACTTCCATGCCGATCATCGCGTCGGACACCTTGTTGACGTCGGTCGTCTTCGCCTTCTCGACGGCCTTCACCCACATGTTGAAGCCGATGACGTGCGCTTCCATCGGATCGTTCGTGACGCGCTTGGGATTCTTGATGAACGCCTTCCATTGCTTGATGAACGCGGCGTTCTTCGGATCGTCGACGCTCATGAAGTAGTTCCAGGCCGCGAGATGACCGACGAGGGGCTTCGTGTCGATGCCCGAGAGCTCCTCTTCGCCGACGGAGAAGGCGACGACGGGGATGTCCTCCGCGGAAATCTTCTGATTGCCGAGCTCCTTGTAGAACGGCACGTTCGCATCGCCGTTGATCGTGCTGACGACGCCGGTCTTCTTGCCCGCGGAGCCGAACTTCTTGATGTCCGCCACGATGCGCTGCCAGTCCGAGTGGCCGAACGGCGTGTAGTTGATCATGATGTCTTCCTGCTTGACGCCCTTCGACTTCAGGTACGCCTCGAGGATCTTGTTCGTCGTGCGCGGATACACGTAATCCGTGCCCGCGAGCACCCAGCGCTTCACGCCGACGTCGTTCATCAGGTAGTCGACTGCAGGAATCGCCTGCTGATTGGGCGCGGCGCCCGTGTAGAACACGTTCTTCGACGATTCCTCGCCTTCGTATTGCACGGGATAGAACAACAAGCCGTTGTGCTTCTCGAATACCGGCAACACGGACTTGCGCGACACCGAGGTCCAGCAGCCGAACACGACGGCAACCTTGTCCTTCACCAGCAGCTGCTCGGCCTTCTCGGCGAACTTCGGCCAGTCGGAGGCCGGATCGACGACGACGGCTTCGAGCTTCTTGCCGAGCACGCCGCCCTTCTTGTTCTGCTCGTCGATGAGCATGAGGACGGTATCCTTCAGCGTCGTCTCGGAAATCGCCATCGTGCCCGAGAGCGAATGCAGCACGCCCACCTTGATCGTCTCCTGCGCTTGCGCAGCGAACGCGGTGGCGATCGAAGCGGCTGCGGCGAGCGCCGGCAACCAACGCTTGTTCAATGCCTGTTTCATGATGATTCTCCCAGCGAGTTAGATCTGGATCTGCAAACCGAGGCCGATCGTCGTGCCGTCGGGGCGCACGAACGGCGAGGAGGGGTCCATGTCGACGTCGATGACGAACAGGCTCGCGCGCGCGTTGAACTCTTCCATGATGTAGTTGAGGTTCAGCTCCGTCGTCGTCTGCTCGACGTCGCGGAGGGCGGCGAAATCGAAATCGGCTTTGGCGTACTTGCCGAGCACCTGCAGCCTGCCGATGCCCATCTGCATCGGGAACAGATAAGCACCGAGCACGTAATAGCCGTCGCTCGAGTCGTACGGCACGGCGCCCGCGCCCGTCGTCACCGGGGACGGATAGCCGCCGAGTCCGTCGTATTTCGCGTACTGCGCTTCCGCCGTGACGACGCCTGCGTTACCGAGCTTCTTTTCGAGCAGGAAATCCACCGAGTACGCGTTGTCGCCCGAAGCCGTCTGGGCAGCGACGCCGACCGCGAGCAGATCCTTCGCGCCGTAGTACGTGCCGTTCAGGTAGTAGCCCGCTTCGGCATCCCAGAAATCGAGCTGCACGCGACCCGCATACAGCACATCCGAATCGCCCTTCGTCAGTCCCTGCACGTCGAACACGCCGGCTGAGACCTTCGCGATCCCGAACTGCCCCCAGTACATGACGCCGTCGTCGCGCCCTTCGGTTTCGAAGGGATAGCCGTCCTGGATGCCGTCCGTGTACACGCCCCAGTGGTTCGCGTAGTACGGGCCGTAGAGATTCGCGCGATCGCTCGGCGGCAGGAAGCGGCCCGCCCAGAGGTTGAACTGCTCGGAGAACGAGAACTGCGCGACCGCATCGATGACGCGTATCTCTTCGTCATCGGAGTTGTACTCGGTGTTGAACATCAGGCTGAGGTAGTCGGTCGCCTTGCCGCTGATGTAAATGCGCGCGCTGTTCAGATTGAAGTCATTGACGTCTTCGTCAGCGCCGTCGATGTCGGTGCTGGTGAAGCTCGTGCGCACGCCTGCGCCGACCGAGACGGGCGGAAGGGCGACATCCGCGGCGAACGCCGCGAGCGGCCCGCACAGCAGTGCGCCGAGCACCAGCGTGCGTCCCGTGCGGACGAAATTCGTGTTGGGGAGCATGGAGAGTTCCTTGTGCTGAGAGTTGTTGGCTGCGACGGCCAGGTCATCGCTGCGGACGCAACGTATGCGTAAGGGTTTGCCGCGGATACGCGTCATTTGACGTAGCTCGCGCACACGAACCATTTGTGTGCGCGCTGACGCGAGCGCGCACTGAAAAGCGGCAAGTCGTTGCGGTTTGGCACGCCTGCGCGGCTCGCCAGAGCACTGTGGCGTCGCGCGTGCCCTGGCACAGCGCTTGCTCTACCCACGAGTGCGCCTCGCGCTGGCGGCGCAACGACAAAGCCCCGAGGGCAACGAAATCACGACATGAGCTCGCCGCAACGCATCGTCCGCGAACGCAGGCAGTACAACCAATGGGTCGCGAGCCAGACGCTCGAGGACTACGCGCTGCGCTACACCGCCGATCGCGCGCGCAAGTCGTCGTTCCGCGTCGGCAACACGGCGCTCGGGCCGATCGCCTTCCTCGCGTGCGAGGCGATCGGCGGCACGATCACGATCGCTTACGGCTTCCCGAATGCCGCATGGGCGATTCTCGCGTTCACCGTCCTCATGTTCGCGATCGGGCTGCCGATCGCCTACTACGCCGCACGCTACGGCGTCGACCTGGACCTGCTCACCCGCGGTGCCGGCTTCGGTTACATGGGCTCGACGATCACGTCGCTCATCTACGCGTCGTTCACCTTCCTGTTGTTCGCGATCGAAGCGAGCATCATGTCCATGGCGCTGCAGATGGTGCTCGGCACACCCCTGTGGCTCGCGCATCTCATCAGCTCGCTCGTCGTGATCCCGATCGCGATCTACGGCATCAGCCTGATCAGCAGGATGCAGCTCGTGACACAGCCGATCTGGCTGCTGCTGCAGTTCCTGCCGCTCGCCTGTATCGCGTGGATGAATCCGACCGAGGTCGCGGGGTGGACGGGCTTCAGCGGCAAGAGCGGCAACGCCGACGGCTCCGTCAACTGGATGCTGTTTGCGATGGCGACGTCGATCCTGCTGTCGCTCCTGCCTCAGATCGGCGAGCAGGTCGACTACCTGCGCTTTCTGCCGAACAAGCGCCGACGCAATCGCGTCGGCTGGTGGACTGCCGTGCTCGCGACCGGCCCCGGCTGGGTGTTTCTAGGCTCGTTCAAGCTGCTCGCCGGATCGTTTCTGGCTTATTTCGCGATTCGTCACGGCATTCCGGTCGATCGGGCCGACGAGCCGACGGAAATGTACTTCCTCGCCTTCCGCGAGACGGTCGCATCGCCCGCGTTCGCGCTCGTGTTGACCGGCCTCTTCGTCATCGTCTGTCAGCTCAAGATCAACGTGACGAACGCCTATGCCGGGTCGATTGCATGGTCGAACTTCTTCTCGCGCCTGACGCACACGCATCCGGGCCGCGTCGTGTGGCTCGTCTTCAATGTGCTGCTCGCATTGCTGCTGATGGAGATGGGCATCTTCCGCGCGATCGAGAGCATCCTGCTGATCTACGCGAACTTCGCCGCCGGCTGGATCGGCGCGCTCACGGCCGACCTCGTCGTCAACAAGCCGCTCGGGCTGAGCCCGAAAGGCATAGAGTTCAAGCGCGCACATCTGTATGACATCAATCCCGTCGGCGTCGGTGCGCTGCTGGTCTCGATCATCATCTCTTCGCTCGCCTTCATCGGCACGTTCGGCGAGTGGGCGCAGGCGCTCTCCCCGCTCATCGCGCTGATCGTCGCGTTCGCCGCGGCGCCCGCGATCGCCGCCGCGACGCGCGGCCGGTACTACCTCGCGCGCCGGCCCGACGATCTCGGCCGCGGGGCCGAGATCCAGTGCTCCATCTGCGAAAACAGCTTCGACCGCCGCGATGTCGCGCTCTGCCCGGCCTATGCAGGCCCGATCTGCTCGCTGTGCTGCACCCTCGAAGCGCGCTGCCGCGACATGTGCAAGCAGGACAGCCGCTTTACCGATCAGCTGCGCCTGTTCGTCAATCGCGCGCTGCCGCAGCGCCTGGCCGCGCCGCTCAACACGCGCGGCGGCCACTTCGTCGGCCTGATGATCGTGTTCAATGCCGCGATCGGCCTGCTGCTCGCGCTCGTACACCATCATTTCGCGCACGGCGATGCCGTCAACGGCAATCTCATTCGCACGGCGCTCTGGGCCGTGTACTGGTCATTGTTCGTCCTGTGCGGCGTCGCCGCCTGGCTGATCGTGCTCGCGCACGAGAGCCGCCGCGCGGCCGAGACCGAATCCATGCGCCAGACGACGATGCTCATGGACGAGATCGAGGCGCACAAGCGCACGGACGCGGCGCTGCAAAAGGCGAAGGAAGTGGCGGAAGCCGCCAACATCGCCAAGACGCGCTACATCGTCGGCGTCAGCCACGAAGTGCGCACGCCGCTCAACTCGATATTCGGCTACGCGCAGCTGCTCGAGCGCGGCGCGATCGGCTCGACCGACAACGCGATCCGCGTGATTCGCCGCAGCGCCGAGCACATGGGGAATCTGATCGACGGGCTTCTCGACATCTCGAAGATCGAGAACGGCCTGTTGAAGCTCAATCGCGATCGCGTCCATCTCGGAGAGTTCCTCGATGAGATCGTCGACATGTTCCGCCTGCAGGCCGCCGCGAAAGGCATCGACTTCCGCTACGACCGGCCGCCGCATCTGCCGGCCTACGTGCACATCGATCAGAAGCGCCTGCGCCAGGTGCTCATCAACCTGCTCTCCAATGCGATCAAGTACACCGAAGCGGGCCATGCGAGCCTGACCGTGCGCTATCGCGGTCAAGTTGCGGAGTTCGACGTGGGCGATACCGGCATCGGCATCCCGCCGGAGGAGCTGGACCGCGTATTCGAGCCGTTCGAGCGCGGCATGGCGCCCAACGTGCGCAGCATTCCCGGCACCGGGCTCGGCCTCACGATCACGAAGCTCCTGACGCAGATCATGGGCGGCGAGATCAGCGCGCGCAGCACGCCGGGCGTGGGCACTCACTTCACGGTCCGCCTGCTCCTGTCCGAAGCTGCCCAGCAAACGGCCGCGCAGGCGCAGCGCCGCATCAGCGGTTACGTCGGCCGCCCGCTCAAGATCCTGCTCATCGACGATGATCCGGATCACCTCGACATCGTTCAGCATCTGCTGCGGCCGCTCGGGTTCATCGTCTTCACCGCGCAGTCCGGACGCGCGGGGCTCGAGCTCGCCGCCGAATGCGCTCCCGATCTCGCGCTGATCGATTTGTCGATGCCCGACATGACGGGCTGGCAAGTCGCCGCCGCGCTGCGCGCGCGTGCGGGGCAGCGCATGCGCATCGCCATCGTATCGGCGAATGCGCACGAGTACGCGCCTGGAAACGAGGGAACGCTGCACGACGCGTTCGTGATCAAACCGATCGAGGTGCAGCAGCTGCTCGACTGCATCGGCTCGATGTTCGGGCTGGAATGGCAGTTCGAAGCGGCGCCGCCGGCGACGAGCGACGTCGTCGGCATCCTGCCGACGCATTCGCGCCATCATCTGGATGATCTCTACCAGCTCGGCCGCATCGGTCACGTGCCCGGCATTCAGGCCAAGCTCAAGGAGATCGAAAGCGAGGATCCTTCGAATCAACCGTTCGCGAAGCATCTGCGGCAACTCGTCGCGAATTTCGATCTGAAGCGCTACATGAACGTCATCGAGGCAATGCGCAGGAATGGCTAACGACACTCTGCGTCGCGACACGCTGCTCGTCGTCGACGACACCCCCGAAACGCTCGGCTTTCTCACCGACACGCTGGATCACGCGGGCTTCACGGTGCTGATCGCGACCGACGGCGACAGCGCGCTCGAGCTGATCGAACAGATCACGCCCGATCTGGTCTTGATGGATGCGGTCATGCCCGGCCTCGACGGCTTCGAGACCTGTCGACGGCTGAAGCAGAAACCGGCCGCCGCGCACACGCCGGTCATATTCATGACCGGCCTGAGCCAGACCGAGCACGTCGTCGAGGGACTCGCGGCAGGCGGCGTGGACTACGTCACGAAGCCCATCGTCATCGACGAGCTGCTCGCGCGGATCCGTGTTCATCTCGCGAACGCGCGGATCGCGAACGGCCAGCGCGTTGCGCTCGATGCGACTGGCCGCTTTCTGCTCGCGACCGATCGCACGGGCCGATTTCTGTGGTGCACGCCGAAGGCGCGACAGTTGCTCGGCGAGCTGTTCCCGGCGCACAGCGAAGCAAGCGCCGGGCTGCCGCCCGCGATCGTCGAGCGCGTCATGCAGCTGCGACGCGAGAACGACAAGACTCAGGCGCGCTCTACCCTGGACGTCGGCGGCCGCCGCCTGGAAATAACGGTGCTCAGCCCGATCGGCCCGGACGAGCTGTTGTTCCGGCTCACCGAGCTCAGCACGACGCCCGACGAACAGCTCCTGCAGCAATCGCTATTGCTGACGACACGCGAATCGGAGGTGCTGCTGTGGATCAGCCGCGGCAAATCGAATCGTGAAATCGGGGAAATACTCGCGATCAGCCCCCGCACCGTGAACAAGCACCTGGAACAGATTTTCGTGAAGCTCGGCGTGGAAAATCGGGCCTCGGCGGCGGCGCGCGCCGTGCGCACACTGGCAAGATAGGCGCCCGCGTCAGGGGCGCGGCGCTCCTGGCCCGACTCACTGCTTAAGCGCCTTCCCCTCGACCAGCATTCCGCGCTCGACGATGAAGTCGATCACGCGATCGAGCCCGTGCCCGGTCTTCATGTTCGTGAACACGAACGGGCGCTCGCCGCGCATCTTCCGCGCGTCGCGGTCCATGACTTCCAGCGAAGCACCGACGTGCGGCGCAAGATCGATCTTGTTGATGATCAGGAGGTCCGATTTCATGATGCCCGGGCCGCCCTTGCGCGGAATCTTGTCCCCGGCCGCGACATCGATCACATAGAGCGTGAGATCCGACAACTCGGGGCTGAACGTTGCCGCGAGGTTGTCCCCGCCGCTTTCGACGATGATCAGGTCGAGGCCGGCGAAGTCCCTCATCAAGGAATCGATCGCGGCGAGATTCATCGAGGCGTCTTCGCGAATGGCCGTGTGCGGACATCCCCCCGTCTCGACGCCTCGAATGCGATCGGCAGGCAACGCCTGGCTTCGGATCAGGAACTCGCAGTCTTCCTTCGTATAGATGTCGTTCGTCACCACGGCGATGTTGAAGCGCTCACGCATGCGCTTGCATAGCGAATCGACGAGCGCCGTCTTACCCGATCCGACCGGACCACCGACTCCGACCCGAAGTACGTCTGATTGCGCTGCCACGTTTCCGCTCCACGCTGAGTTCATGAATGATGATACGGGCCGCGGGCCAAACGCCACTGATCGGCATAAGTCATTCGGCCTAGTCGAGCGCCAGGTTCGTGGCGGCGTGCGCGCCGCACTCGCGCCTTTACAACTTCATTACAGATTCCCGCGCGCGTTTCGCCGAAGATGCGTCCATTCGTTCGCGCCCCGGGATCGCTCGCAGGGTTCGGACGTCCAGAACTCTCAGCATTTCATCCAGGAGTCCTTCGTTGTTCTCGTTTCATTCTGGCCGCAAGGCCACCTTGGTCGCCGCAGTCGCGGTGTTGTTCGCGGGTTGCGGCGGAGGCGGCGGAGGCGCAACGCCTGCGCCGGGCGGGCCGCCCACGATCGACCAGCTGAGCGCTGATCGCTCGAGCTACTTCATCGGCGAACGCGCGCAAGTAACCGCGCGGTTCTCGAACGGGACCGCGCGCCTCCAGCCCGGCAACATCCAAGTGCAGAACGGTCAGAAGCTCGCGTCGCTGCCGCTCGACTACGGCGTCAACGAATTGGAGCTCGTCGTGACGAACGGCGCCGACCGCGTCACTCGCACGATTACGGTCAATGCCGCGTACCGCGACCGCATGCGGGCGATCGACGCCCCCTTCGCACGCGCCGAGCACGCGGCGCATCGTCTATCCGACGGCCGAGTGCTGATCATCGGCGGTGAGGACGGCTCCAATGCCCTGCCGAACTCATTGTGGGTCTTCGACCCGGCCGCCGAGCAGTTCAGCAGCTTCGGCGCGAGCCTCGCCACGGGCCGCGTCGGGTTCACTTCCGTATCGCTGTACAACGGCGACATTCTGGTTGCGGGCGGCGAACGTGGGCTGACCGGCGCGCCGAGCGCAGAAATCATTCGCACGGCTGACCGCGTCGCCGTGCCCACCGCAGGATCCATGAAAGTCGTGCGCACGGGCGCTGCGGCGACGCTTCTCATGGACGGCAAGGTTTTCATCAGCGGCGGTACGAGCCTCGCCGCAAGCGACACGGTCGAAATATACGACCCTGCGACCGGCACGTTTACGCAGCTCGCAGGACGTTTGTCAGTCGGTCGTTATGCGCACACCTCTGTGCGCATCGATACGCGGCGCGTGCTGATCTACGGCGGCTTCACTCTCACGCAGCAGGTCGCCCCGCCCGAAATCTATGATCCAGTTGCGGGCATCAGCACGCCGCTCCCGCTCGCTGAAGCCAACGTACGCGGCAATCACAGCGCTCACACGATGCAAGACGGCGGCGTGCTCATCATCGGCGGCGAAGACGAAGACTCGAGCCCGCTGGCCTCCGTGTTGCGATTCGATCCCGCAAGC
>Ga0164243_10002849_pt1 | contig 28112 bp, 29 predicted proteins | sample OricompcompostOP_FD_108781 | JGI IMG/M metagenome (GOLD analysis project Ga0164243, IMG submission 108781) | Organic Plus compost microbial communities from Emeryville, California, USA - Original compost - Organic plus compost (OP) | ecosystem: Engineered > Solid waste > Mixed feedstock >...
AAAGCGCAGCGCCAGCGGGGCGCGCAGCAGCACCTGCTGCGGGTCCACGCCCACCGAGCGCATCAGCTCGAGCGTGGCGCGGTAGGCGCCGATCAGGATGTGCTGGCCGTTGTCGAGGGCCAGGCCGCCGTCGGCCTCCACGCGGCGCGCGCGGCCGCCCGGCGTGCGCGCCGCCTCGAACACGGTGACGGTGTGGCCGGCGTGCACGGCCTGCACCGCGCAGGCCAGCCCGGCCCAGCCGGCGCCGACGACGGCGACCCTGCGGCTCACATCCGCCCCAGCGCCTGGACCTTCCACGCCAGCCACAGCTTGCGCAGCGGGGTGAGGGCGATGCGTTGCTGCAGCACGGCGAAATCCTCGGCCTCGATCTCGCGCAGCAGCGTGCGGTAGATGCTGGCCATCATCAGGCCCGGCTTCTGGCTGCGCCGGTCGGCGTCGGGCAGCAGGGCCAGGGCCTCGTCGTAGAAGGCATGGGCGCGCGCGGCCTGGAACTTCATCAGCGCGACGAAGCGGTCGGAGTACACGCGGCCCAGCAGTTCGTGCGCCTTGACGTCGAACTGCTGCAGCTCGTTGACGGGCAGGTAGATGCGCCCGCGGATGGCGTCCTCGCCGACGTCGCGGATGATGTTGGTCAACTGCAGCGCCAGGCCGAGCTTGTGCGCGTAGCCGGTGGTGCGCGCATCGGTCTGCCCGAAGATGCGCGCCGACACCTCGCCCACCACGCCCGCCACCAGGTGGCAGTAGCGCGCCAGGCCGGCGAAGTCGAGGTAGCGCGTCTGCTGCAGGTCCATCTCGCAGCCCTGGATCACCTCCTGCAGTTGCCGCTCCTCGATGCCGAAGGCGGCGGCGTGCGGCATCAGCGCCTTCATCACCGGATGCTGTGGCCGGCCGCCGAAGGCGTTGCCGACTTCGGTGGCCCACCAGGCCAGCTTGGTCGCGGCCACGCCGGGGTCGTGCACCTCGTCCACCACGTCGTCCACCTCGCGGCAGAAGGCGTAGAAGGCGGTGATCGCCGCGCGGCGCTCCGGCGGCAGGAAGAGGAAGGCGTAATAGAAGCTGCTGCCCGAGGCGGCGGCCTTGTCCTGGACGTACTGCTCGGGGGTGGTCATCGGGGCAGGGCGGGTCTCATGGGCGGCGATTGTCGGTGCTGCATCGGGCGCGCCGTCACATGCGCAGGGCGCGCCACAGCAGCCGCGGCGCGTCGGCACTGCCCACCGTGGGGCGGTGCGAAAAACTGTCGAAGCCCCGGGCCTCGATCTTGCCGAGGATGGCCAGGCCGCCCTGGACCACCAGGCGCAGCTCCCAGCCGATGCGGCCCGGCAGCCGGTGCACCAGCGGTGCGCCCTGCTGCATCAGCTCGCGCGCCCAGCGCACTTCGTCGGCCAGCAGCGCGATGGCTGCGCGCGGCGGCGGGGCGGGCTTCAGGGGCTCGAAGGCGCCGAAGTCCCCGGGCGTCAGCGCGTGGCGCGCGCAGTCGCCCAGCGGCAGGTAGAAGCGGCCGCGCGGCAGGTCGACGGACAGGTCCTGCCAGAAGTTGATGAGCTGCAGCGCACTGCAGATGGCGTCGCTGCGCGCCAGCGACCCGGCGTCGTCGATGCCGTAGAGGTGCAGCAGCAGCCGGCCGACCGGGTTGGCGGAAAGGCGGCAGTAGTCGAGCAGTTCAACGCGATTGTGGAAGACCGCGTTCTGCAAATCGCCGTCTTGCCGCGCCTTGTCACGCGACACGTCTTCGGCAAAGGCGTGAATCAAGGCCGCCAGCAGATCGCCCGGGAGTGCGAACTCGACGATGGCCGACCGAAGCGCGGCGAAGACCTGCGGCCACCGGTCCGAGGGTGTTTCGCCTCTCAGCGTCCTGGCGAGGTCGTTACGGTAGGCAAGCAGGTCCGCCAGACGCGCCTCGGGACTCGCATCGCCCTCGTCGGCGATGTCGTCCGCGGTGCGCGCGAAGTGGTAGATCGCGGCGATGGGCGGCCGCAGCCGGGCCGGGCACAGCCAGGAGGCGACGGGGAAGTTCTCGTAGTGGTCGGGCGCCGCCGCCCGCGTGGGGGCGGCGGCCGGCGGAGCGGGGCGGGCGGGCACGGCGGCCATTGTCGCGGCGTGGCCCGGGCGGCCCGCGCGCGGTCGCCGCATTGACAGGTGGGAGACCGATCGCCTAGATTACTAACCCGTCGGTCATTAAATGCATGACCGCACATCCTGTCTTCCCTTCCCGGTGCATGCCCATGGTCGCAGCCCCTGCCTTGTCCTTTCTCCGTGCGCAGCCTGCCGCAGGACGGTTGTTCCTCGTCGCGGCGGTCGTGCTTGCCGCCGGCTGCTCCAGGCCGCCGCCGCCCGAGGAGCCGGTGCGTGCCGTGAAGGTGATGACGGTGGGCGTGGGCGCGCTGGATGCGTCGCCGGAGTTCTCCGCCGACGTGCGGGCGCGGGTGGAGTCGCGGCTGGGCTTCCGCGTGGCGGGCAAGATCGTCCGTCGCCAAGCCGAACTGGGCCAGCACGTCGAGCGCGGCCAGGTGCTGGCGCAGCTCGACCCGCAGGACTACCGCCTGGCCGCCGAGGCGGCGCGCGCTCAGGCCGCCGCGGCGCAGACGCAGCGCGACCTGGCCGCCGCCGACCTGCGGCGCTACCGCGAGCTGCGCGAGCAGAACTTCATCAGCGGCGCCGAGCTGGACCGGCGCGAGGCCAGCTTCAAGTCGGCCCAGGCGCAGTTCGAGCAGGCGCAGGCGCAGGTCGCCTCGCAGGGCAACCAGGCCAGCTACACCACCCTGGTCGCCGACGTGGCGGGGGTGGTGACGGGCATCGACGCCGAGCCGGGGCAGGTGGTCTCGGCCGGCACGCCGGTGGTGCGCATCGCGCAGGACGGGCCGCGTGACGTGGTCTTCGCCGTGCCCGAGGACCGGGCCGGCGCGCTCGCGCTGGGCTCGCCCGTCCAGGTGCGGGGCTGGGCCGGCGGCCGCGAGATCGAGGGCACCGTGCGCGAGGTGGCGGCCAGCGCCGATCCGGTAACGCGCACCTACACCGTCAAGGTCGGCATCGATGCCGCCGACGCGCCGGCCCTGGGGTCGACCGTGTACGCCAGGCCGCAGGCGCTGGCGCACGGCGGGGTGCCGGTCATCAAGCTGCCCACCAGCGCGCTGCGGCAGGAGGGGCAGGGCACGGCGGTGTGGGTGCTCGACACGGCGTCCATGACGGTGAAGTCGCAGCCGGTCCAGGTGGCGACGGCCGACGGCAACGAGGCGGTGATCGCCGCCGGCCTGGCGCCGGGCCAGCAGGTGGTGACGGCCGGCGTGCACGTGCTCACCGCCGGGCAGAAGGTCGCGGTCTACCGGGAGAAGGGGGCTGCGCCGCCGGCGCCGGGCGGCGCCGCGAACCCGGCCGCAGCGGGGAGCCGCTGATGGAGGCCCCGGCGTCGGCGAAATCCGGCTTCAACCTCTCGAAGTGGGCGCTGGACCATGCGGCGCTGACGCGCTACCTGATGGTGGTGCTGATGGTGCTGGGCTTCGCCGCCTACTTCCAGCTCGGGCAGGACGAGGATCCGCCCTTCACCTTCCGCGCGATGGTGGTGCGCACCTACTGGCCCGGCGCCACGGCGCAGCAGGTGGCCGAGCAGGTCACCGACAAGATCGAGCGCACGCTGCAGGAGGTGCCCTACGCCGACAAGATCCGCAGCTACTCCAAGCCGGGCGAGTCGCAGGTGATCTTCGAGATCAAGGACTCGTCGAAGCCGGCCGAGGTGCCGCAGGTCTGGTACACGGTGCGCAAGAAGATCGGCGACATGCGCTACACGCTCCCGGGCGGCATCCAGGGGCCCTTCTTCAACGACGAGTTCGGCGACGTGTACGGCGTCATCTACGCCCTGCAGGGCGAGGGCTACAGCTACGCCGAGCTGAAGGACTTCGCCGACGACGTGCGCCAGCAGCTGCTGCGCGTGAAGGACGTGGCCAAGGTCGAGCCCTTCGGCGTGCAGGACGAGAAGATCTGGATCGAGGTCTCGCAGCGGCGCCTGGCACAGCTCGGGCTGGATTTCAACGCCGTGCTGCAGCAGCTGGGCGCGCAGAACGCGGTGGAGAGCGCCGGCGCGGTGCAGTCGCCGCAGGACGTGGTGCAGGTGCGCGTGGGCGGCCAGTTCAACGACGTGGAGCAACTGAGGGCGATGCCGATCCGCGGCAGTTCCGGCCACCAGCTGCGTCTGGGCGACATCGCCGAGGTGCGCCGCGGCTATGTCGATCCGCCCTCGGTCAAGGTGCGCTTCCAGGGGCAGGAGGCGATCGCGCTGGGCATCTCGATGGCCAAGGGCGGCGACATCATCGCGCTGGGCCAGTCGCTGCGCGACGCCACGCAGCGCATCGAGAAGACCCTGCCGGCCGGCGTGACGCTGGCGCAGGTGCAGGACCAGCCGGCCTCGGTGGCGGCCTCGGTCAACGAGTTCGTGAAGGTGCTGATCGAGGCGGTGGTGATCGTGCTGGCGGTGAGCTTCATCTCGCTCGGGCTGCACAAGGGCGGGCGCTTTGGCTGGTACATCGACTACCGGCCCGGCCTGGTGGTGGCCATCACCATCCCGCTGGTGCTGGCCGTGACCTTCCTGGCGATGAACTACTTCGGCATCGGGCTGCACAAGGTGTCGCTCGGCTCGCTCATCATTGCGCTGGGCCTGCTGGTGGACGACGCCATCATCGCCGTGGAGATGATGGTGCGGAAGATGGAGGAGGGCTACGACAAGACGCGCGCCGCCACCTTCGCCTACGACGTGACGGCCAAGCCGATGCTCACCGGCACGCTCATCACCGCGGCGGGCTTCCTGCCGATCGGCATCGCCAAGTCGGTCACGGGCGAGTACACCTTCGCGATCTTCGCGGTGACGGTGATCGCGCTGGTGCTGTCGTGGATCGTCTCGGTGTACTTCGTGCCCTACCTGGGCACGCTGCTGCTGAAGGTCAAGCCGCACGACCCCGACGCGCCGCCACACGAGCTGTTCGACACGCCCTTCTACACGCGCTTCCGCCGCACGGTGGGCTGGTGCGTGCAGCACCGCTGGCTCACCATCGCGGCCACGGTGGGCATCTTCGCGCTCGGCATCTTCGGCATGACGCGCGTGCAGCAGCAGTTCTTCCCCGATTCCAGCCGGCCCGAGATCATGGTGGACCTGTGGTTCCCGGAGGGCACCTCGTTCAAGGCCAACGAGGCCGTGGCGAAACGGCTGGAGCGGCGGCTGATGCAGGAAGAGGGCGTCGAGAGCGTCGCCACCTGGGTCGGCTCGGGCACGCCGCGCTTCTACCTGCCGCTGGACCAGGTCTTCCCGCAGAGCAACGTGTCGCAATTCATCGTGCTGGCCAAGGACCTGCACCAGCGCGAGGCGATCCGCCAGCGCCTGCCGGCGCTGCTGGCGCAGGAAGTGCCGGAGGCGCGCGGCCGCGTCAAGCTGCTGCCCAACGGGCCGCCGGTGCCGTACCCGGTGCAGTTCCGCGTGATCGGCTCCGACCCGGCGCAGCTGCGCCAGCGCGCCGACGAGGTCAAGGCCGTGATGCGCGCCAACCCGAACATGCTGGGCGTCAACGACAACTGGAACGAGTCGGTCAAGGCCATCCGCCTGGAGGTGGACCAGGCCAAGGCGCGCGCGCTGGGCGTGACCAGCCAGTCGATCGCCCAGGCCTCGCGCACCATGTTCAGCGGCACCACGGTCGGGCAGTACCGCGAGGACGACAAGCTGATCGACATCGTGCTGCGCCAGTCGCCCGACGAGCGCGAGGCCATCTCGGACATCGGCAACGCCTACCTGCCCACGGCCAGCGGCCGCGCCATCCCGCTCACCCAGATCGCGCGCCCCGTCTTCACCTGGGAGCCGGGCGTGATGTGGCGCTGGAACCGCGACTACGCCATCACCGTGCAGGGCGACATCATCGAGGGACTGCAGGGCGCGACCGTCACCGAGCAGCTGCTGCCGAAGCTGCGCGCGCTGGAGGCCGGCTGGCAGGCCGCGGGCGACGGCGGCGTGCGCATCGAGGTGGCCGGCGCGGTGGAGGAAAGCAGCAAGGGCTCCTCCTCCATCGTGGCCGGTGTGCCGGTGATGCTGTTCATCGTCTTCACGCTGCTGATGCTGCAGCTGCACAGCTTCAGCCGCTCGATGCTGGTGTTCCTCACCGGGCCGCTGGGCATCGCCGGGGTGGCCGGCGCGCTGCTGCTGCTGAACCGGCCGTTCGGCTTCGTGGCGCTCCTGGGCGTGATCGCGCTGATGGGCATGATCCAGCGCAACTCGGTGATCCTGATCGACCAGATCGAGCTGGACCGCGCCGCCGGCGTGCCCACCTGGGACGCCATCGTCGAGGCGGCGGTGCGGCGGCTGCGGCCCATCGTGCTGACGGCCGCGGCGGCGGTGCTGGCGATGATCCCGCTCTCGCGCAGCGTGTTCTGGGGGCCGATGGCGGTGGCCATCATGGGCGGGCTGATCGTGGCCACGGTGCTGACGCTGCTGGCGCTGCCTGCCATGTACGCGGCGTGGTTCCGGGTCAAGCGGGAAAAAACCGGTCCGGAACCCGCTTAAAATAATCGGTTGACCGATTTCGGCGGGCGGTCCAGGCACGGGCCGCCCGTTTTCGTTTCCATCGACGTTGCGCGGGTGGCGAAATTGGTAGACGCACCAGGTTTAGGTCCTGACGCCAGCAATGGTGTGGGGGTTCGAGTCCCCCCCCGCGCACCAGCGACCTCCACAAGGAAAGACACATGACCGTGAACGTTGAAACGCTCGAGAAGCTCGAGCGCAAGATCACCCTGACGCTGCCCGTCGACACCATCAAGAACGAGGTCGATTCGCGCCTGAAGCGCCTGGCGCGCACCGTCAAGATGGACGGCTTCCGCCCCGGCAAGGTGCCGATGAACGTGGTTGCCCAGCGCTACGGCTACTCGGTGCAGTACGAGGTGATGAACGACAAGGTCGGCCAGGCCTTCGCCCAGGCCGCCAACGAGGCCAAGCTGCGCGTCGCCGGCCAGCCCACCATCACCGAGAAGGACGGCGCGCCCGAGGGCCAGCTCGCCTTCGACGCCGTGTTCGAGGTGTACCCCGAGGTCAAGATCAACGACCTGGCCGGCGCCGAGGTGGAGCGCCTGGCGGCCGAGGTCAACGACGAGGCCATCGACCGCACCCTGGACATCCTGCGCAAGCAGCGCCGTACCTTCGCCCAGCGCGCCCAGGACGCCGCCGCCCAGGACGGCGACCGCGTCACGGTCGACTTCGAGGGCAAGATCGAGGGCGAGCCCTTCGACGGCGGCAAGGCGGCCGACTTCCAGTTCATCGTCGGCGAAGGCCAGATGCTCAAGGAATTCGAGGACGCCGTGCGCGGCATGAAGGCCGGCGACAGCCGCACCTTCCCGCTGGCCTTCCCGGCCGACTACCACGGCAAGGACGTGGCCGGCAAGACGGCCGACTTCCTGGTCACGGTCAAGAAGATCGAATCCGCCAACCTGCCCGAGGTGAACGAGCAGTTCGCCAAGTCGCTGGGCATCGCCGACGGCACGGTGGAGGGCCTGCGCGCCGACGTGCGCAAGAACCTGGAGCGCGAGGTCAAGTTCCGCCTGCTGGCGCGCAACAAGAACGCCGTCATGGACGCGCTGCTGGCCAACGCCGAGCTGGACCTGCCCAAGTCCATCGTCCAGGCCGAGATCGACCGCATGGTCGAGGGTGCCCGCGCCGAGCTCAAGCAGCGCGGCATCAAGGACGCCGACAAGGCCCCGATCCCGGCCGACGTGTTCCGCCCGCAGGCCGAGCGCCGCGTGCGCCTGGGCCTGGTAGTGGCCGAGCTGGTGCGCGCCAACAGCCTGGAAGCCAAGCCCGAGCAGATCAAGGCCCACATCGAGGAGCTGGCCTCCAGCTACGAGAAGCCGGCCGACGTGGTGCGCTGGTACTACGGCGACAACCGCCGCCTGGCCGAGGTCGAGGCGGTGGTGATCGAGAACAACGTCACCGACTTCGTGCTCGGCAAGGCCAAGGTCGCCGACAAGGCGGTGAGCTTCGACGAACTGATGGCGCAGCAGGGCTGATCCCACCCCATCGCGGCATCTGGGGCTTGTGCTCGCGGGCACAGGCCCCATTTCATTTGGACGTACAGTTGCGGCTCTTCCGGAGAGAAACATGAGTTCACAGGACACCCGGGCCCTCGGCCTGATCCCGATGGTCATCGAGCAGTCGGGGCGCGGCGAACGCTCCTTCGACATCTATTCGCGCCTGCTCAAGGAGCGGGTCGTCTTCCTGGTCGGCGAGGTCAACGACCAGACCGCCAACCTCGTGGTGGCGCAACTGCTGTTCCTGGAAAGCGAGAACCCCGACAAGGACATCTCGCTGTACATCAACTCGCCCGGGGGCAGCGTGACGGCCGGCATGTCGATCTACGACACCATGCAGTTCATCAAGCCCGACGTCTCGACCATGTGCCTGGGCTTCGCGGCCAGCATGGGCGCCTTCCTGCTGGCGGCGGGCGCCAAGGGCAAGCGCTACAGCCTGCCCAACAGCAAGATCATGATCCACCAGGTGCTGGGCGGCGCGCGTGGGCAGGCGACGGACATCGAGATCCACGCCCGCGACATCCTGCGCACCAAGGACCAGATGAACCGCATCCTGGCCGAGCGCACCGGCCAGCCGCTGGACAAGGTCAAGGCCGACACCGAGCGCGACTACTTCCTGACCGCCGACGAGGCCAAGGACTACGGCCTGGTCGATCAGGTGATTTCGCAGCGCGGCTGAGCGGCTTTTTCAGGGTCGCGAGACGGCGTTTCCCATGCGGGAAGCGCCGTTTTTCTTTCGTTATCATTGACCAATTCCCCTCCGAGGCATTCGCCCATGGCCGAGAAAAAAGGCTCTTCGACCGAGAAAACGCTGTACTGCTCCTTCTGCGGCAAGAGCCAGCACGAGGTCAAGAAACTCATCGCCGGGCCGTCGGTCTTCATCTGCGACGAGTGCATCGACCTGTGCAACGAGATCATCCGTGACGAGATGCCCGCGGCCGAGGAAGGCCGCGAGGGCCGGGGCGACCTGCCGACGCCGGCCGAGATCAAGGCCAACCTCGACAACTACGTCATCGGCCAGGAGGCCGCCAAGCGCATGCTGGCGGTGGCGGTCTACAACCACTACAAGCGCCTCAAGCACAAGGAAAAGGCGCCTTCGTCCAAGGGCGGCGACGACGTCGAGCTCAGCAAGAGCAACATCCTGCTGATCGGCCCCACCGGCTCGGGCAAGACGCTGCTGGCGCAGACGCTGGCGCGCCAGCTTGACGTGCCCTTCGTGATGGCCGACGCTACCACGCTGACCGAGGCCGGCTACGTCGGCGAGGACGTCGAGAACATCATCCAGAAGCTGCTGCAAAGCTGCAACTACGAGGTCGAGCGCGCCCAGCGCGGCATCGTCTACATCGACGAGATCGACAAGATCAGCCGCAAGTCCGACAACCCCAGCATCACCCGCGACGTGTCGGGCGAGGGCGTGCAGCAGGCGCTGCTCAAGCTGATCGAGGGCACCATGGCCAGCGTGCCGCCGCAGGGCGGGCGCAAGCATCCCAACCAGGACTTCCTGCAGATCGACACCACCAACATCCTGTTCATCTGCGGCGGCGCCTTCGCGGGGCTGGAAAAGGTGATCGAGGCGCGCACCGAGGCCTCGGGCATCGGTTTCGGCGCCGTGGTGCGCAGCAAGCAGCAGCGCAGCCTGACGGAAGTGTTCCGCGAGGTGGAGCCCGAGGACCTGATCAAGTTCGGCCTGATCCCGGAACTCGTGGGGCGCCTGCCGGTGGTGGCCTCGCTGGCCGAGCTGAGCGAGGACGCGCTGATCCAGATCCTGACCGAGCCGCGCAACGCCGTCGTGAAGCAGTTCTCCAAGCTGCTGCAGATGGAGGGCGTCGAGCTGGAAGTGCGCCCCGCCGCGCTGCGCGCCGTGGCGCGCAAGGCGCTGGCCCGCAAGACCGGCGCCCGCGGCCTGCGCTCCATCCTGGAACAGTCGCTGATCGACACCATGTTCGAGCTGCCCAACGTGGGCAACGTCGAGAAGGTGGTCGTGGACGAATCGACCATCGAAGAGAACAAGCCGCCGCTGCTCGTGTACCGCGAGGCGGCCAAGAAGGCCTGAGACGCCGCCGGTGCAGGTCGCTGCCGTTGCTCCTCCTGCCCCTTCCCGCCTCGCGCCTTTGACGCTGATTTCGATGCCGACGGCGTTCCGCCTTGAAAATGGCGGCGCGCCGTCCATCTTTGCCTGACAACCCAGAGGATTGCCATGTCCGGCCATACCCCCCTGCCTTCCGATCCCATCGACCTGCCGCTGCTGCCCCTGCGCGACGTGGTGGTCTTCCCCCACATGGTCATCCCGCTGTTCGTGGGGCGGCCCAAGAGCATCAAGGCGCTGGAACTCGCCATGGAGGCCGAGCGCCGCATCATGCTGGTGGCCCAGAAAGCCGCCGCCAAGGACGAGCCGTCGGTCGACGACATGTTCGAGGTCGGCTGCGTCTCGACCATCCTGCAGATGCTCAAGCTGCCCGACGGCACCGTGAAGGTGCTGGTCGAGGGCCAGCAGCGCGCCCGCGTGGCGCGCATCGACGACGGCGAGACGCATTTCACCGCCAACGTCGTGCCGCTGGAGACTGACGGCGCCGCCGCCAGCACCGAGGTGGAGGCGCTGCGCCGCGCGGTGATGCAGCAGTTCGACCAGTACGTCAAGCTCAACAAGAAGATCCCGCCCGAGATCCTCACCTCGATCTCCAGCATCGACGACGCCGGCCGCCTGGCCGACACCATCGCCGCCCACCTGCCGCTCAAGCTCGACAGCAAGCAGGCTGTGCTCGACCTGGCGGGCGTGAAGGAGCGGCTGGAGAATCTGTTCGGCCAGCTCGAGCGCGAGGTCGACATCCTCAACGTCGACAAGAAGATCCGCGGCCGCGTGAAGCGGCAGATGGAGAAGAACCAGCGCGACTTCTACCTCAACGAGCAGGTCAAGGCGATCCAGAAGGAGCTCGGCGAGGGCGAGGAGGGCGCCGACATCGAGGAGATCGAGAAGAAGATCAAGGCCGCCCGCATGCCCAAGGACGCGCGCAAGAAGGCCGAGGGCGAGCTCAAGAAGCTCAAGCTCATGTCGCCCATGTCGGCCGAGGCCACCGTGGTGCGCAACTACATCGACGTGCTGGTCGGCCTGCCCTGGGCGAAGAAGACCAAGATCAAGCACGACCTGGCCAACGCCGAGACGGTGCTCAACGAGGACCACTACGGCCTGGAGAAGGTCAAGGACCGCATCCTCGAGTACCTCGCGGTGCAGCAGCGCGTGGACAAGGTCAAGGCGCCGATCCTGTGCCTGGTCGGCCCGCCGGGCGTGGGCAAGACCTCGCTGGGCCAGTCGATCGCCAAGGCCACCGGCCGCAAGTACGTGCGCATGGCGCTGGGCGGCATGCGCGACGAGGCCGAGATCCGCGGCCACCGCCGCACCTACATCGGCGCGCTGCCGGGCAAGGTGCTGCAGAACCTCTCCAAGGTGGGCACGCGCAATCCGCTGTTCCTGCTGGATGAGATCGACAAGCTGGGCACCGACTTCCGCGGCGACCCGTCCAGCGCGCTGCTGGAGGTGCTGGACCCGGAGCAGAACCACACCTTCGGCGACCACTACGTCGAGGTCGACTTCGACCTGTCCGACGTGATGTTCGTCGCCACCTCCAACTCGATGAACATCCCGCCGGCGCTGCTGGACCGGATGGAGGTCATCCGCCTGGCCGGCTACACCGAGGACGAGAAGACCAGCATCGCGCTGAAGTACCTGCTGCCCAAGCAGATGGAGAACAACGGCGTGCGCGAGGGTGAACTGCTCGTCACCGAGGACGCGGTGCGCGACATCGTGCGCTATTACACCCGCGAGGCCGGCGTGCGCTCGCTGGAGCGCGAGCTCTCGAAGATCTGCCGCAAGGTGGTCAAGGGCCTGCAGCTCAAGAAGATGGAGCCGAAGGTCACCGTCGACAGCGGCAACCTCAACGACTTCCTGGGCGTGCGCAAGTACAGCTTCGGCCGTGCCGAGCAGCAGAACCAGGTGGGCCAGGTGGTCGGCCTGGCCTGGACCGAGGTGGGCGGCGACCTGCTGACCATCGAGGCGGCCACGCTGCCGGGCAAGGGCATGATCACGCGCACCGGCTCGCTGGGCGACGTGATGAAGGAGTCGGTCGAGGCCGCGCGCACGGTGGTGCGCAGCCGCGCCCACCGCCTGGGCATCCGCGACGAGCTGTTCGAGAAGAAGGACATCCACATCCACGTGCCCGACGGCGCCACGCCCAAGGACGGCCCCAGCGCCGGCGCCGCCATGACGACGGCGATCGTGTCGGCGCTCACCGGCATCCCGGTGCGCGGCGACGTGGCGATGACCGGCGAGATCACGCTGCGCGGCGAGGTCACGGCCATCGGCGGCCTGAAGGAGAAGCTGCTGGCCGCCCTGCGCGGCGGCATCAAGACGGTGCTGATCCCGGAAGAGAACGCCAAGGACCTGCAGGAGATCCCCGAGAACGTGAAGAACGGCCTGGAGATCGTGCCGGTCAAGTGGATCGACAAGGTGCTCGAGCTGGCGCTGGAGAAGCAGCCCGAGCCGCTGTCGGACGAGGAGGTCGCGGCCTCGCAGGCGGCGATGGCCGAACTGGCCAAGCAGCGTGCCGGCGCCCCGGCGCCGGCCACCGACGGCTCGGTCAAGCATTGATGTCGTGCACGAGGCCCGCCGGTTGTCCGGAGGGCCTCGTTTTCGGCATATAATGCAAGGCTTCCGGCAAACGGAAGAAGCTGAAACACAGCGCGGGAATAGCTCAGTTGGTAGAGCGCAACCTTGCCAAGGTTGAGGTCGGGAGTTCGAGACTCCTTTCCCGCTCCAGTCTTCTTCTTGCGTGTGCAGGATCCCTGCGGGAATAGCTCAGTTGGTAGAGCGCAACCTTGCCAAGGTTGAGGTCGGGAGTTCGAGACTCCTTTCCCGCTCCAGTTTTGAAAAAGGGAAGCAGCCGCTTCCCTTTTTTTCAGGTGCCCTGGGTGCCTGAGCGGCGCGATAGCAAAGCGGTTATGCCCCGGATTGCAAATCCGGTCAGGCCGGTTCGACTCCGGCTCGCGCCTCCACCACTTTGTCGCGAAGAGCCCCGCCAACCCGGTTGACGGGGCTCTTTTCGCATGGCTGGGCCGCTGCGGCGCCCGGCGCCCGGATGGTGAAATTGGTAGACACAGCGGACTTAAAATCCGCCGCCCTGAAAGGGGCGTACCGGTTCGATTCCGGTTCCGGGCACCACACACGCCGATCATCCTGAATCACCAAGAATCACAAGTGGCTGATTTCATGGAGATTTTCCTCCTGGGTCGCGTTAAGCAATATCGTCCCGTATCATTCCATCGCATCAGAATCACGGTATCTGGCACGGTATCTGGAGATACCGGTTGGCGAGATACCGTAGGAGGTCGCGATGGCACTGACAGACACCTTCGTCCGGCAGGTGAAGTGGAAGGACAAGCCGGCTGGCGAGAAGTACGCCGACGCCGGAAACCTGTACCTGCTGGTGAAGCCGGCGGGGAAGTACTGGCGCATGGACTACGCCTTCGCTGGCAAGCGCAAGACGCTGGCGCTTGGCGTGTACCCGGCCGTGAGCCTCGGCAAGGCCCGCCAGAAGCGCGACAAGGCCAAGGAATTGCTTGCCGAGGGGACGGACCCCGGGGTCGCGAAGCGGGAGGAGAAGCTGGCCCAGGCCGCGGCTGCTGCCAGCACTTTCGAGGCCGTGGCAACCGAGTGGCTGGGCAAGACCAAGGCTGACCGCAAGCCCATTACCCAGGCCAAGGTGACGATGCTGCTGGGCAAGGACGTGAACCCGTACATCGGCCGCCTGCCCATCGCCGACATCAAGCCGCGAGATCTGCTTGAGTTGGTGCTGCGCAAGCTTGAGGCCCGGGGTGCCATCGACACCGCGCATCGCGTGCGGCAACTGTGCGGCCAAGTCTTCCGGTATGCGGTGGCGACGGGCAGGGCAGAGCGGGACATCGCGGCCGATCTGCGAGGAGCATTGGCTGCGAAGCAGGAAAAGCACCATGCCGCCGTCACGGATCCCAAGGCACTGGGTGCGCTCATGCGGGCCATTTACGGATATCAAGGCCTACCGGTGACGGTAGCGGCCCTCAAACTGTCGGCGCTCACCTTCGTGCGGCCCGGTGAGCTGCGTGGCGCGGAGTGGGCCGAGATCGATCTGCAGGAGGCCGAATGGCGCATCCCCGGCGCACGCATGAAGATGGGCGTCGAACACATCGTGCCGCTGTCCACGCAGGTCGTGGTGATCCTCGAAGGGCTGCAGCCGCTCACTGGCCATGGCCGCTTCGTCTTCCCGAGCGTGAGGACCGGCGAGCGGTGCATGTCGGAGAACACGGTGAACGCCGCCCTGCGGGCGCTGGGCTACACCGCTGAGATGCACACCGCCCACGGCTTCCGCGCCACGGCGCGCACGATCCTGGATGAGGTGTTGAGCGAGCGCGTCGACCTCATCGAGCATCAGCTGGCGCACGAGGTTAAGGACCCGAATGGGCGTGCTTACAACCGCACCGCGCATCTACCTGCACGTCGCGAAATGATGCAGCGCTGGGCCGACTACTTGGACAAGTTGGCAGTGGGCGCGGATGTCATTGCGCTGCGGCCGGCGGCGTGAGCATCAATCGCAACGGGAAGGCTGGGATCGACATGGAGATGACACTTGCGCCGGATATGAAGTTCGCCAACTTCCTCAACGGAGGTGTCGCAGGCGCGCTGGATGCGGCGCATCAAGCGTTCAAGGCGGGCCATAAATACGCGCTCTTTGAGGTTGTCGTCTTGTGCGCTTGCGTTCAGGCCACGATTCCGGAGTGGGCGACCGATGCGCTCATGGAAATGCACGAACAGATCGAAAGCGGTCGGCTAAGCAATCTTGGCGAGGCTTTCGGCAAATCCGTGCCAGGAGGTCGATCTGATGCTCGGGCAAGACGCGCCAGACTCCGCGAGCATGGCGCGGACATTCTCATCACCCTGTTTCGCCTAAGACTCGACGGGCACTCATTCAATGATGCCGAGATTTTTGACTTAGCGCTGACGCAGTTACGCCAAAAGAATATCCCGGTCAATCATCGCGATATTCGCGACATCGCCAAGGCCAATAGAGCGAAATTGCATAGGATTCCACGAGGGCCGGCCACTGACGCACCTGTATTTGGCGTGATGCATCCGATTCTCCCTTTGTCTGAAATGAGAAGGCGCGGGCGCCCCCTACTCAACGACCAGGAACCACGTTCAAGCTGAAGGTGGTTTTTACAAGGAATTGCTTCGTTTAGAGACTCACCCCATCGCATCCGAGCTCACCGCGTTTCATCTAGTGCCACGTCGTGGCGCAAGCGTCGGCAGAGTCGAATGCATTGGAGTGAGCAATGGCAACCAACACACCCTCTTCCGAGCGGGCGCTGGACTTCGACAAGCTGCCCGATTCAGCTTACGTCGATGTCCGTGCTGTCGCGGACATTCATGACATCTCCGTTCCTACCGCTTGGCGGTGGAGCGCGCGGGGATTGCTGCCGAAGCCTGAGAAGCTTGGACCTGGCACCACCCGCTGGAATGTCGGTGCTCTGCGTCGGCACCGCGCCGGAGCGGAGCAGGAGGCTGCCTGATGGTCGCAGCCCAAGAAAAAGCCGCCGGGGTGGGGGCACCCGAAGCGGCTTGCAAAGAAACTGACGCCTCGAGTATCGACCGCAGCCGCGAAGACGACAAGCAGGTCGACACCCTCATCGCGCGGTTCGCGCTCATGGGCCACGCCGTACACCGCTTGGCCGACGGTGGCTTCCTCGTCGAGCGCTGGGGCCTGACCCGCCACTGCGCTGACGTGGCCGCCCTGCAGGCCTTCCTCGTGCAGATCGGAGGCCGGCCATGATCGACTGGAACCTCTACCCCATCGGGGACCACCGCATCACCTGCCCGGCCTGCGGCCGCTCGGGCAAGGACCGGACGCTGGGCATCACCATCCTGGCCGGCGGCCACGGCATCGCCCACTGCTTCCGTTGCGGCATGGTGGAGTCGGCGCGCGATCAGCGTGAGATGACTCCCTCTGAGCGCCAGGCTTACCGCGAGCGCATGGATGCCCTGCGTCGCGACCACGAGGCCGAGAAGATTGCCGGCCAGTTGCTTGCTGCGCAGGCAGCGCGCGTGCGGTGGGAAGAAGCCAAGCCGGCGAGCGACGAGCATCCATACTTGCGTGCCAAGGGCGTGGGCGCGCATGGTCTGCGTGTCGATCGTGCTGGTGCTCTGCTGCTGCCTGTGCGCGATGTCGCCGGGCGCATGTGCAGCATCCAGCGCATCCTGCCCGACGGCGCCAAGTTCTTCGAGCCCAAGGGCCGCACGCGAGGCTGCTTCTACACGCTGGCCGAGCCGCATGAACCGGTGGGCCGCATGGTCGTGTGCGAGGGCTTCGCCACGGGTGCCACGATCCGCGAGGAGACCGGCGACGCGGTGGCGGTGGCCTTCAACAGCGGCAACCTGCTGCCGGTGGCGCGCGCGCTGCGCGATGCGTTCCTGCTGCTCGACCTGGTGATCGCGGCAGACGACGATTGGCAAACCGAGGGCAACCCGGGTCTCACCGCTGCGCGCGAGGCGGCCCGCCTGACCGGAGCGCGCCTGGCGGTGCCGGACTTCACCGGCCTGCACCGCGGTCCCAGGGACACCGACTTCAACGACTTGCGTCGGCTCGCCGGGATGGCGGAGGTGCATCCATGAGCGCTGTCCTGAAGAAGAACCCCATCGCCAGTGCCATCGACGCCGGCCAGCCCGTCCCTGACGAATGGCCGATCCCGACGCCCCTGCCGGATGCCCTGCCACCCGTGAAGCCCTTCGACGAAACCCTCCTGCCCGATGCCATGCGCGGCTGGGTCATGGACATCGCGCACCGCATGCAGTGCCCGCCGGACTTCCCCGCCGTCGGTGCCATCGTGGCCCTATCCAGCCTCGTCGGCGCACGCGCTGTCGTGCAGCCCAAGGCCAAGGACGACTGGCTGGTGGTGCCGAACCTGTGGGGCCTGATCGTCGGGCGGCCCGGCGTGATGAAGTCTCCTGCGCTCGGCGAGGTCCTCAAGCCGCTCAAGCGGCTGGAGGCCGCGGAGTCCGAACGCTTTCAGGCCGCCATGGATGCCTGGGCGCTCGATCAGAAGATCGAGGAGATGCAGGCGGCCGATCGCGAGAAGCGCGCCAAAGGCATGGCCAGCAAGGATCCGGCGGGCGCGCGCAAACTGCTCGAACCCGTGGAGAAGACGGCGACGCCCGTCATGCGCCGGTACGTGGTCAACGACGCCACGGTCGAGAAGCTGGGCGAGCTGATGCAGCAGAACCCCTGGGGCATGTTGAGCTATCGCGATGAGCTGTACGGGCTGCTCACCGGCATGGAGCGCCAGGGGCAGGAAGGCTCCCGGGCCTTCTACCTGCAGAGCTACGACGGCACCCAGGGCTACACCTTCGATCGCATCCAGCGCGGCAGCGTGCACATCCCACGGCTGTGCCTGGCCATGCTCGGCAGCATCCAGCCCGGGCGGGTGCAGGAGTACGTGCGTGGGGCCGTGGCGGGGGGTAGCGGGGACGACGGCCTGCTGCAGCGCTTCAGCATGACGGTGTGGCCGGACGCCGGCGGGCAGTTCGTCAACATCGACCGCTGGCCCGACTCGGCGGCCAAAGCCAGGGCTTGGGAGGTGTTCGAGCGGCTGGCTGCTCTGCAACCCAAGGACGACGCCCCTGTCGTCTGGCGCTTCGATCCCGAGGCGCAGGTGCTCTTCGTCGAATGGCGCGTCGTGCTGGAGCAGGAGCTGAAGGCCCAGGAACTGCATCCCGCGATGGAGAGCCACCTGGCGAAGTACCGCAAGCTGGTCCCGGCGTTGGCGCTGATCTTCGCGATGGTCGACCACCCTGACGTCGTGGGGATCACCGAGGCGGACCTGGTGCGCGCGCTGGCCTGGGGCGACTACCTGCGCTCGCATGCCGAGCGCTTGTACAGCGCGGCCATCACGCCGGAGACCGGCGGCGCCGATGCGCTGCTGCGCAAGATCCGCGCTGGCGCCCTCGGCTCCTCCTTCACGCCACGCGAGGTGGCTGTGAAGCACTGGACCAACCTGGCGACACCCAACGCGGTGCGCAAGGCGGCGGACGTGCTGCAGGACTATGACTGGCTGCGTCGGGAGGTGGTGGTCTCAGGCGATGCCCTGGGCCGCGGCCGCCCGAGCGAGCGCTACGCCGTCAACCCGGCGGCGCTGGAGGGTCGGCCATGAGCTGGATGGAGCGCCTCAAGAAAATGGAAATGGCCCAGGGGGCGGGGCTACAGAAACTACAAAAACCCCTCCCTTCCGATCCCGTGGACATGGCCGACGTGGTGCTGGCCGAGCCCCCGAAAAGCGAAAGCCCCCCTGACCACCACGCTACAAAACCTACGGAAACCCTTTTTGTAGATTTCGTAGCGTCGCCGGAAGGGCTGGAAGATCCTGCCGACACTGAAGCCGCCGCCTGGCTGGAGCTGCTGGTGAACCGCGGGCTGGCGCTGCCGGTCGCTGAGGCTGCGGCGGCTGCCCTGGCCTCGCGCGATGCCGACATGGACGACCGGCGCTGCTGCCTGGAATGCGTCCACGGCGGCGGCACGCGCTGTCCGGACGGTGCCCCGCTGGCCGGCCTGCACCCTGATGGCCTGCCGCTGCTGCATCGGTGCGCCGGCTTTGCGCCCGTCGAGCCGCTCTATGCGCGGCCGGCGTACTTCGAACGCGGCGCCGCTGGCCTGGTCGCGGAGCGCCAGCGGCAGGCGGCCTGGTGGGCAATGCTGGCCGAGGTCCGCGCCGCGGATGCCGCCGCCGGCCCGCGGATGCTCCGACGTGCGCCGGTGCATATCTTGGAGGACGCACCATGATCAACCCCCTGATCGCGCAGGGCCTGTGCGCCGACTGCGGCACGCGGCCGCTGCAGCACGGTCCCTGGATCGAGGCCGAGGTGCTGGAGGCCGCGCAGGACATCGGCTGCGCGCCCGAGGACTTCGCCGATTGCTGCGACGACTGCTTCGTCGCGAACGTGGCGGCCGGTGATGTGGTCTACGCCGAGAAGCTGGCGGGCCGCCCTCTGGTGCTGGCGCAACCCCGCCATGTCGTGCAACGCTCCGGCATCGCCCACCTACTTGGAGGCGACCAGCCATGACGCATGCCATCTTCACCCCCGCCGACATCGAGGCCGTTACGAAGGCCGCCGAAGGCATGCGTCGTGGCGGCCAGGTGCTGCTGACGCTGCACCACGATGACCATTGCCCGGCGCTGGTCAGCGGGTGCATCGAGGACTGCCGGTGCAATCCCAGCCTGAGCGCCGTCACCGATGTGGCTGACGGTTCGGCCACCACGTCACGGGCTATCGATGCCGCTTGGCTCGAGGCGGCCCAGCGCCATCGTGCGCGGGAGGATGCAGCTGCCGCCATCGCTCGCGCCGCCAGCCAGAACCGCAACCGCAAGGCGCGTCGCGCCGCAGAACGTGCGGCCCGCCGGGCCGCAAGGAGGAACCCATGACGATCTCAGCCCTGGTGATGGGCACGTTGCAGGCGCGTCCCGAAGTGCGCACCGGTGCCAACGGCAAGCCCTACACGCTGGCGCGCATCCGCGCTGCCGACGACGCCGGTGCCAGCCTGATGGTGTCGTGCATCGCCTTCTCCAACACCGCGCAGCGTGTGCTGGCCGCGCTGGACGCTGGCTCGGCACTCGCTGTCTCCGGTCCGCTGAAGCTGGGCATCTGGCAGCCGCCCGACGGTGGCGAGCCGCGCGTCAACGCCAGCATGACCATCGACGAGGTGCTGACGGCCGGGCAGATGAAGAAGCGCCGTCAGGCCATTGCAGATGCCCGAAGCGAGGGGCCGGAGGGCCGCGAATGAGCGAACGTCGTGGCGAAGAGAGAACGCCGTCGTGGCGGGCGATGCTCAAGAAGTCGATGGAGGACGAAGCGCATCGCAATCGTCGCCTGAGCAGCGCGCTGGTGCTGGAGACGATCAGGGGCATCCACATCTCGGGACGCATTGCGACGCGGCCGGTGGTCGCGGACGTGCTCGGCGTGGCGGTCGGTAGGCTCGACGAGCACGTCAAGTACCTGCTCGAGCTGGGTCTGCTGCGCCGTCTCAATCCGGGCGTCTACGAGCCGGCCGACGTGCTCCCGCACTCCAAGCCGGTGTCCCTGACGCACCTGCCCGATGGCCGGATGAAGCTGGACGTTGGCGAGGTGTGCATCGAGATGACGCCGCCGGAGTGCCGAGCGATCGCCAGCATGTTGCTCGGCGCTGCCTTCGACTTCAACCTGATGACCACCACGCGCGACCTGGCCAACCAGATCGCCGATCTGCGCGCGGCGCAGGGTCGCATCAAGGACGAGATGCGCGAGCAGCAGGTGGCGTCGCCCGCACCGTCCCGCGCGCGCGAGGAACAAGCGGATGGCTGAACGCAAGCCGAAACCACCGACGCCAGCGCCGCCTGTTTCAACAGATGAAAAGCAGGCGGCCAGGCGCAGCCATTGGAAGCCCGGCCAGTCAGGCAATCCGAAGGGCCGCCCTCCTGGGCAGTCCGACATCACGAAGCTGCGCGCCAGCATCGCCGAGCACGTGCCCGGCATCGTTGAGCGCCTGGTGTCGGCCGCGAAGGATGGCGACGTGCAGGCTGCACGGCTGCTGATCGAGCGGGTGCTGCCGCCGGTGCGACCGGTGGAGCAGCCCCAACCGATGGACCTCCCCGAAGGCGATCTCACCGCCAAGGGGCAGGCCATCCTGGATGCGACGGCGCGGGGTGATCTCGCACCGTCTCAGGCCGCGGCGCTGATCGGCGCTGTCGGAACCCTGGCCCGCGTGGCCGAAGTTGATGAACTGGCGCGCCGCGTGAAGGCGCTGGAGGAAAACCATGGCAAGTCTTGAAGGTCGCCTCGCGGCGTTGGAACAAAAGGCCGGCACGCCCGGCAAGCGGCTGCGTCTCGTGCAGTTGCGCGATGGCGAGACTGAGGCCCAGGCGTTTGAGCGCCTTGGTGCTGGCGCATCGCCTGCGAACACCATCTTCGTGAGCTACGTGAGCCCCGATCCGGCCCGCGTCGCGAAGCTGGAGGCCGGCATCACGCCCGCTGAGATGACCACTGCCGAACTGCTGCTGGCGCGTGCGGCGATCGAGGGCCCTGAACCGCTGGAGAACACCGATGGCATCGCCGCTTGAATCGCGCGTGAAGATCCTCGAGGACCTGGCCATCCAGCACCGGCGTCGGCACCGCCTCGTCGTGGTCGTGCCCTGCAAGGAGGGGCGAGAGCAGGAGGCGCAGGACCACGAAACCTGCACTGCGGCCGGCGTAGCGGTACGCACGCAGATCGTCCCGCTGACGCAGCTCATCAACCACTGACACGCACCACCCCCCGGCGTTCGACACCTCGCGCACGCGCGCGAAGAATGCCCAGCATCATTCGCAAAGGAGCCCGCATGCAAGGCCTCGCATCCCGATCTCTCGCCCAGCGCGCCGGCGTCCTCGTGCGCGGCCCGGGCACCGGCACATCCGATTCCATCCCCGCCGCGCTCTCCGATGGCGAGCTGGTCATCCCCGCAGATGATGTGCGTCGCTACGGCGCCGCGCAGATCATGGCGGCTGTGAAGCAAGGCGGGCAAGATCTGCCGCGCCCCTCGCTGCATGACGGTATCGCCCACGCAGCCACCGGCGGCCTGATGACCGACCCCTACGGCCCGCAGTCCAGCAACGTCACGCGGGCGGGCAACAGCTACTCGGGCGGCAACATCGGCGGGGCCATCACCGTCAATGGCCAGGCGCCGAGGGGCACCTTCAGCACCTACGGGGCCCAGCCCAGCAGCTTGGCCAGTCGCGCACTCGGCAGCCCTTCCGTCGCCGGCGCAGCAGCGCCTTCGACCGGCACGGGGCTGGCGTCGCGCGCGCTGGCGACGCCGACGATGCAGACGCCCGGGACGGCCGCGGGCGCCCAGCCGGGCACCGCTGGCGCGCCGGGGATGCAGGGCGCAGCCAGCCCGCCGCCGCAGCCCTCGGGCCTCGCCGTGATCGGCAACCCGGCGAATCAGCAGGTGCGCAGCATCTTCGCCCCTCCTGCGAGCCCGCAGCCGTCTGCCAGCCGGCCCGGAGGCCCCGCGCCGAACTCCCTGGCTGCTGCCGCCATGGGCTGGCCGGGCGGGGCTGCCGGTGGGCGGATCGGATGGACGGGGCAACAGCAGACGGCCGACGGCGCCGCGGGTCGATCGCTGGCCGCGCGGCCGATGGCCATGGCGCAGCAGCCCGGTGCCGACGCTACCCAGCCGTTCTACCCCGGCACTGCGTTGGGCTATGCCCGCGGCGGCCTGGTGGACGAGGAGGACCTGCCGCTGGCGACGCAAGCCCAGGTTCGTGCCGTCGACAACACCCCGCGCAGCCTGGCGGCTATGGCCTATCCCGGCCGCCTGCTGCCCGGCGGGAACGAGCAGGCGCAGGTGCGGGCGGTGGACAACGGCCCCGCCAACGCCGCAGCCATCGCGGCCGCGCCGACCGCCTCCATGCCGCTGGCGCAGCGCGCGCTCGGCGGACGCTCCTCCATCCTCTCGGCCGAGCCGATGCCGCCCAGCCAGATCGAGTTGGCCAACCGCGCGGCGGCGCAGTCGCGCAGCCTGGCGTCGATCGCGCTGGGCCAGGCGAATCAGGGGATCGGCGTGCCGGCCACGCCCGGCCTCGGCGTCATCGGTCCCGCCGACTACGCCAACCGCAATGCCGATTTCAACGACTCGGCGCAACTGCGCACCATCCTGGCCCGCGGTGCGGCGCCCGGGCGCAACGGTGCCGCCGCTTTCCAGCAGCAGGTCCAGGGCGCCGCCATGCCGCTCGTACAGCGTGCACAGCAGCAGGAAGCCGCCGCCAAGAACGCGACAGACCTGCAGCGCGAGCAGCTCCAGCAGCAGGGCGTCGCCACCCAGGCGGCCATGCAGGACCGGCGCATGGCCGAGGCCACCGGCATCCAGCGCGAGCGCCTGCAGTTCGAGCAGGCCCGCGAGGACCGCGCCGACACGGCCGCCCGTGAGGAGCAGGCGCGCAAGGCGCGCATCGCGCAGATCGACGAGCTGATCGTCAGCGGCACGCCCGAGCAGCGCAAGGCCGCGGCCGCCCAGAAGGCCGCCCTCATGGGCCGCGGCATGGACGAGGTGGGCAAGGTCGGCGAGGTGTCCACCGGCATCCGCAAGGAGTTCGAAGGCCTGCCCGAGGTGAAGAACTACAAGCAGGCGCTGCCGGCGTACCGCGGCATCATCGACGCCGCCCAGCGCAACACGCCCATGAGCGACATCAACCTGGTGTACGGCATCGCCAAGCTGTACGACCCGAACAGTGTGGTGCGCGAGGGTGAGTACAGCACGGTGGCCAACGCACCCGGCATGCCCGATCGCATCAAGGGCTGGGCGCAGTACGTGGCCGGTGGTGGCAAGCTCACGCCCGAGGTGAAGCAGCAGATCGTGGCCGAGGCCAACTCGCGCATGGGCACCTTCGACAAGGAATACGGCACGGTGATCGGCCGCTACGGCGACATCGCCCGGCGCTCGGGCGCCGATGCCTCCCTGGTGGTGCCGCAGGATTACCTGCCGCTGGCCCAGCAGCAGCAGGCCGAGCAGTCCGCCCGGATGGCCGAACTGCGCCGGCGCGCAGCCAATAACCCGCAGCTGGCGCAGCGGCTGCAGCAGATGGGGCTCTGATCATGGCGACCGACCTCTCCAAGCTGAGCGACGACGAACTGCTGGCGGGTCTCGCGCCGCGGCCTTCGACCGGCGAACCCCCCCTTGCTTCGCGGCCTGCCGCTGCCCCGCAGGCCCCAGCCACGCCCGCCGGGCCGGCCGGCGCCGGCGGCATGGACTTCAGCCATCTGTCCGACGATGACCTGCTCGCGTCGGTGATGCCGCGCTCGGCAGGCCCACAGCGCAGCGCCACCGAGGAGCTGGGCCGGCAGGCTGGGCTCACGGCCCGCGCGGGCGCGCAGGGCCTGCTGGCGCTGCCCGGCATGGTCTCCGACGCCGCCACCGGGCTGGTGAACACCGGCCTGGACGCGGCCCTCGGCCAGGGTAACGGCTTCCGCTTCCAGCGCGTCAGCGCGGCCGCGGACAACCTCCTGACCCATGCCGGCCTGCCGCAGGCGGAGAACGACACCGAGCGCGTGGTGCAGGATGCCGCAGGGGCGATGGCGAGCGCTGCCTCCGGGGTGGGATTGGCCAACAAGGCCACCGAGGTGCTGAAGTCCGCCGGCAACAAGGTGGGCCAGTACGTGGCCGAGAAGCTCGCGGCCGGTCCGGGCATGCAGGTCGTCGGCGGCGGCACCAGCGCCGGCGCGGCGGGCGCGGTGCGCGAGAACGGCGGCGGCACGGCCGCGCAGATCGGTGCAGGCCTCGCGGGCGCCTTGGTGCCGGTGGCTGGGGCCTACGGCCTGCAGAGCGCCACGCGCGGGGTGCTGCGCGGCGGCGAGGCCGGGCGCCAGCAGGTCGAGGACAGCATCAAGACCTTTCAGAACGCCGCCGGCGTGAAGCCCACGCTCGGCCAGGCCACGGGCTCGCGCACCTGGCAGGCGGCGGAGACAGGGCTGTCCAACGTGGTCGGCGGCTCGGGCGTCATGGTTCGCCGTGGTGAGCAGCAGGCGGCCGCCTTGCAGCGCGCGGTGCAGGAGGTGTCCGACTCCTTGGCGCCGGGTGCGAGCGGCACCGAGGCGGGTGAGGCGATCGCCCGCGGTGTGAACGCCTTCAAGGACAGCGTGAAGGACACGCAGCAGGCGCTCTACGGCCAGTTGGACCAGTTCATCCCGGCCAGCGCCCCGATGAGCGTGGCCCGCACGCAGGAAGCGCTGGCGGCCCTCAATGAGGGCATCCCGGGCGCGCAGAACATCAGCGCCTTCTTCAAGAACGCGAAGCTCTCGTCCATCGAGCAGGCGCTGCTGCGGGATCTGGACGCCGCCGCCGAGGCGCAGGTGCCGGCCGGCATGCGTGGCATGGGCACGGCTCGCACGCCGGGCCAGCTGCCCTACGAGGCCGTGCAGAAGCTGCGCAGCATGGTGGGCCGGGAAATGGCGGACAGCAGCCTGGTGTCGGACGTGCCGCGCTCGAAGTGGCGGGCGCTGTACGGCGCGCTGACGGACGACCTGGGCGATGCGGCGGCCGCGGCCGGCCCGCAGGCGCAGGAGGCATGGCGCGCGGCCAACGACCACACCCGCACCAACATGCAGTTGCTCGAGCAGCTCGAGGGCGTGATCAACAAGGATGCGCCGGAGAAGATCTTCCGGGCTGCCACCGCGGGCATGGGCGAAGGCGGCACCACGATCAACCGGGTGATGCAGGCGATGCCGATGGAGAACCGTCGCGAGGTGGCCGCCGCGGTGCTCCAGCGCCTGGGCCGCGCTCGCCCGGGTCAGCAAAACGAGATGGGCGATGCTTTCAGCTCGGAGACGTTCCTCACGAACCTGGCCGGCATGAGCCCGGAAGCGCGGCGCGCGCTCTTCGGCTCGCTCGGGGTGGATGGGCTGGAGGCACGCATCACCGAGATGGGTCGCATGGCCGCCACGCGGCGCGAAGGCGCGCAGGTCTTCGCCAACCCCAGCGGCACGGCGCGGCAGACGGCGCTGCTGGGCTGGGGTGGCGCGTTGATGGGTGCGCTGGCCAGCGGCAACCCGGTGGCGATCGCAAGCGCCCTGGGTGCGCCGGCGCTGGCCAACGTCGGGGCTCGGCTGGCTACCAGCCGGCGCGTGGTGGATTTCGCGGGCAGGTCGACCACGATCAGCCCGGGGGCGGCACCGATGGCGCTGGCGGATCTGGCGCGCATGAGCCAGGAGCAGGTGCAGCCCGAGCCGCCCAAGGGGCCGATCAGCCGCTCGCTCGCGCAGGTGGGGCTGGCGTCGCCACCGATGTCGCCGGTGGGCCCGGGGCTGGCTGCTGGTGCGACGCTGCCGCTGGCTCAGCGGGCCGCGCAGCCCTCGGCGCCGGGTGGCCGGCCGCTGGTGGAGCAGGCGCGGCGGCCGCTTGCGCAGATGCCGGGCAACGGCCGTGCCCTGGCCGATCGCGCCTACCTCGGCCAGTAGGTCAGCGGAAGATGCCCCAGATCAGCCAGACGATCGCACCGAGGAAGGCCAGCACCGCGGCGCCGAAGACGAACAGTAGCAGGGCGGTGCCGAGGTCTTCGGTGTGCTGACCCTCGGCCAGCATGCGTTGCTGGTCTTGCCAGGTGGTGGGGGTGAACTGCGGGGGCTTGGGCATGTAGGGAATGTAGCGAAGTGACCTGAAATGCGAAAGGAGCCTTCCCAGCCCTGGCTGCAGAGAAACCAACGCGGGAGGTACTGATGGGTAGGCTTCCTCTAGGGGGATCGCCTGGAGCCACTGGCCCACGTGTATCCAAATAGGCCGCAGTTTCGCTCGAGCCCAGCCATCGTTTCATCGGCCGTGTACTGCCTAGCGCGGTACGCGTCGATGGCGTACTGCACATAGGCGCGACAGTTGGAAGGCAGGCCTGATTCCTTGCCGTAGGTCGGCTCAGCATTCGGGTCGAACCGCGAACAGCCGGCCAGTGCCAGCACCATTGCGAGGGAGAGAAAAGACGCGCGCACGATCATCGCCGTCCCCGAAGGCCGCGAAAGAGTCCATTGAGAAACGCGCCTAGGGTGCCCCAGAAGCTCACAGTTGAGCGGCTGTAGGCGCTGTTGTACGCGGCGCGCTTCGGATCGGTAAGCCAGCCCCAGCCGCGTGGCGCCTTCAAACCAAGGTTGTGGCGCACCATGCGCTTGACTGAAGTGCGCGCGGCAATGGACTTGCGGATTGATGGCTTGCGGACGCCGAACTTCATGGCTAGCACCCACCGTAGTTCTTCCGCCCGCTGGCGGTGATCGTGTACGTGCCGCCGCGTGGGCCGACGTAGCAGGTTTTGCCGCCCGCGATATAGCTGCCACCTGGTGCGGCTGCTGCGCGAGGTGCGCTCGGCGTGCTGGGCGTGTAGAGCGATTGCGGCATGGCTGTGCTGCGGCTCGCGCCGGTGGACCCACCGCTGATGCCGTTGGCCGCGCGCAAGCATTCCAGCCGCTTGCTGGCGGGCTCCATGGCATTGCATGCCTCGAGCAGGATCGGGGGCGTCTGCGCCCAGGCTGGCGCGACAGCGACCAGCGCCACGAAGACAGCGGTCCTCATGGGGTTCTCCTCAAGCATTTGCGCGGGCTCTGGCCCGTCTGATGCTCCCGGTCACATTCTGGCGCGACCCGGGCTGTCTGCGGGGCAACTATTCCACGAATGGGTTACAGGTGAACCCTTAAGAAGAATCGACTCATCCGAGTTGACTGTGTGCGGCACGGATACCCATGGCTCGCGCTGCGCGGCTACGATCCGCCTATGCGCTCCGCTCTCATCGCCTTGCTGCTGGCCATACCTCCTGCCGTCCAGGCGGCCGACAAGCAGCAGGTCATGGCCTCGCGCTACATGCGCACGCAGTTCTGCATCGAGAGGGCGATCGGCCAGCGCTGGCACGAGCGCTACCAGATTCCTCTCGTCATCAATCGTTGGGGCATCAGCGAGCCAACACAGGCCGGGCTGGCCAAAGGGCCGCAGACACTGCGCAAGGCGCATGCGCGATGCAGGGGCGAGAACGAGATCGCAGGCGAGCCGATTCCGCGGTGATCAGCCCACCCGCCGCACCTCGCCATTCGTCGGTGTCGCGCGCTCGTGGAAGAGGTCGAAAAGGTGTTGCGCCAGCTTGTCGGCCGCGTCGAAGGTGGTAGCAGTCAACGCCCGCTTACATGCATCGGCCGCTGCGCTGCTATCAGGGATGAACTTTGGTAGCGGCTGTAGCTGAGCGACAGCAGGAAGCCGTCGGGCCGTTCCTCAATGCGTCGTAGCAGCTTGGAGCACCTCGCGCTCAAGCATGAGCAGCGGGGTTGCTATCCAATCTCCGGTGTATCCGCGTGCATTGAAGACTCGGAGGTACGCTCGCACGCCGATCTCCATGTCCTTGAGTACCGTCTGCTGCATCTGAACCGCCCCGGTTTTCGCGGAGGCTCCCTCGTTTGAGAAGATGGAGCCATCATGAGGAAGTCAGTGAAGTTTTCGCCGGAGGTACGCGAGCGTGCGGT
>Ga0164243_10002850_pt1 | contig 28108 bp, 44 predicted proteins | sample OricompcompostOP_FD_108781 | JGI IMG/M metagenome (GOLD analysis project Ga0164243, IMG submission 108781) | Organic Plus compost microbial communities from Emeryville, California, USA - Original compost - Organic plus compost (OP) | ecosystem: Engineered > Solid waste > Mixed feedstock >...
CCCTACCTGGACGCCACCGAGATCGAGGTGCAGGTCAAGGACGCGGAGGTCACCCTGACCGGCATGGTCGCGACCCGCGAGGACAAGCGCCGCGCCGAGCGGCTGGCCGAGGACTGCTCGGGGGTCCAGGACGTGCAGAACAACATCAAGGTCCGCCGCGCCGGCGCGGCGCCGGGCGCGGGCGACGTCTCGCTGACGCCCTCCCCCGCCGACCGGTAAGGGCCCTTCCCGGATGGGCGTCCCTTCTCCAGCCGAGGGGGACGCCTAAGGCCGGATCGAGCTGACGATCCCGTGGGCGTCGTAGGCGTTGGGCGCGCGCGGCGCGACGCCCTTCGACATCACGATCTCGATCGTCTCGGCCAGGATCGGCCCGCCGCCGAGCGGGATGCCGCCGACGCCCAGGCCGAAGCTGGACCCGCCGTGGCGACCGTAGCTGGCGCTCCCGCCGCCCACCGACAGGGCCGGGCCCCGCGGCGGCTGCACGTCGCCGTAGCGGCTGACGATGCTGAACCAGTCGTAGCCGGCCGCGAGGGTCAGCTGGGCGGCGCGCAGCAGGGTCAGGTCCTCCACCCGGTTGCGGTCGGCGTCCGAGCCGCCGCGGAAGGTCACGCGGTAGCGGTCGTCCTGGATGCGGGTCTCCGAATAGCCGGTCCCGCCGGCCCGGCTCATGGGCGCGAACACCGTGGGCGTGGCGCAGGCCGCGAGGCTCAGGCAGCCGATGACGATGGCGAGCCGGCGCTTCATGCGCATGGAATGTCCCTGGGGCTTCGCCGTTCCATCAGGGCTGCAGCCCCGCGGCGCGCAGGACCTGCAGGAAGTCCGCCGGAAGCGGCGCCTCGATGCGGGCGCGCCCGCCTGCCGGGTGCGGGAACTCCAGCGCGGCGGCGTGCAGCATCAGCCGGGGGACCGCCGCCCCCGCCACGGCCAGGGCCCCGCCGTAGCGCGCGTCGCCGGCGATCGGGCGGCCGATGGACGCCAGGTGCACCCGCAGCTGGTGCATGCGCCCGGTGCGCGGCTGCAGCTCGACCAGGGCCGCCCCCTGCCCGGCCCGCACGGTCCTGTAGCGGGTGTGGGCCGGCTCGGCGTCCGGATGGTCCGGCTCGCAGACCCGCATGTAGGCCTCCCGCCCCAGCATCTCGCGGCGGAGCGGGCGGTCGATCTCGCCGGCCGGCGGCTCGGGCGCGCCGGGCGTCACGATGGCCAGATAGGTCTTGCGCACCTGCCGGCCCATCATGGCCTTGCCCAGGAAGCCTGCGGCGGGCTTGGTGCGGGCCGTCAGGATCACGCCCGAGGTGTCGCGGTCCAGCCGGTGCACGAGGCGCGGTCGGTTCCCGCTGGCCTTGGCGAACGCCCAGAGCAGCTCGTCCAGGGTGTTGGCCTGCGCCCGCCCGCCCTGGCTGGACAGGCCCGGCGGCTTGTTCAGGGCCAGGACCTCGGCGTCCTCGTGGATCACCAGGCCGCGCACGAAGGCGATCTCCTCGGGACTGAGGACGATCGGCCTGTCGATGGCGCGGGGCCTGCGCTCGGCCCCCAGCTTGACCTTGTAGGCCATCAGTCCCGGCGCGTCCGGCGCAGCTCGGCCCAGCGCTCCAGCCGCTCCTTGATGCGGGCCTCCGTGCCCTCCCCCTTGGGGGCGTAGAAGGTCTGCCGCGGCATCTCGTCGGGGAAGTAGTCCTGCCCGGAGAAGCCCTCCTCGGCGTTGTGGTCGTACTGGTAGCCCCTGGAATAGCCCAGGTCCTTCATCAGCCGCGTGGGGGCGTTCAGGATGTGCTTGGGCGGCGTCAGGGAGCCGGTCTCCTTGGCGGCCCTGCGGGCCGCGCCGAAGGCCACATAGGCCGCATTGGACTTGGGCGCGCTGGCCAGGTGGATCACCGCATGGGCCAGGTGCAGCTCCCCCTCGGGCGAGCCCAGGAAGTCGTAGGCCTCCTTGGCGGCGTTGGCGATCAGCAGGGCGGTGGGGTCGGCCAGGCCGATGTCCTCGGAGGCGGCGCGCACCAGTCGGCGGGCGATGAACAGCGGATCCTCCCCGCCCTCAAGCATCCGCGCCAGCCAGTACAGGGCCGCGTCGGGATCGGAGCCCCGGATCGACTTATGCAGGGCGGAGATGAGGTTGTAGTGCTCCTCACGGTCCTTGTCGTAGGCGGGACTGCGCTTCTGCAGCACCCGTCCCAGCGCCTGGGTGTCCATGGGCTCGGTCTGGCCGATGTTGAACAGGGTCTCGGCCAGGGTGAGCAGGTAGCGGCCGTCGCCGTCGGCCAGGGCGATCAGGGCCTGGCGGGCCTGGGAGTCGAGCGGCAGCGGCTGGCCCTGGAAGGCCTCGGCGCGCTCCAGCAGCTTCTCCAGCGAGCCGTCGTCCAGGCGCTTGAGCACGAACACCTGGCAGCGCGACAGCAGGGCGCCGTTGAGCTCGAACGACGGGTTCTCGGTGGTGGCCCCGACCAGGGTGACGACGCCCTCCTCCACGAAGGGCAGGAAGCCGTCCTGCTGGGCCCGGTTGAAGCGGTGGATCTCGTCCACGAACAGCAGGGTCGACTGGCCCGCCGCGCGGCGGGCCCTGGCCTGCTCGAACGCCTTCTTCAGGTCCGCCACGCCGGAGAAGACGGCCGAGAGCTGCTGGAACTCATAGCCCGCCGCCTTGGCCAGCAGCCGGGCGATGGTGGTCTTTCCGGTTCCCGGCGGGCCCCACAGGATCAGGGAGGCCAGGCGGCGCGCCCGGGCCATGCGCAGGATCGGCCCGTCCGGCCCCAGCAGGTGGTCCTGGCCGACGACCTCCTCCAGCGTCTGCGGACGCAGCCGGTCCGCCAGGGGACTGGGGGCTTCGGGCTTCAGCCCCGCCGCTTCGAACAGGTCGCTCATGGCCGCAACCTAGCAACAACGCCGCGCGAGCACATCTCGCGCCTTCCCGCGCCCGCCCGCCTCGTCTAAGCATCCCGCGAAGTTGACGCCGACAAGGGAAGCGCGCGTGGCAGAGCTGTCAGGAGAAGTCGCGATCGTCACCGGGGCGGGCCGGGGCTTCGGCCGCGAGCTGGCCCTGCGGATCGCCCGCGAGGGCGCGGCCGTCGGCGTGATCTCGCGCAACAGGGCCGAGCTGGACCAGGTCGTCTCCGAGATCGAGAGTTCGGGCGGCAAGGCCTTCGCCGCGACGGCGGACGTGACCGACCGGCCTGCGGTCGAGGCGGCCGTGAAGGCGATCGAGGGCGCGCTGGGCCCCGTCTCCCTGCTGGTGAACAACGCGGGCCTGGACAAGCCCTTCGGCCCGATCGGCTACGTCGATCCGGACGACTGGTGGGCCACCGTCTCGATCCACCTGCGCGGCCCGCTGCTGTTCATGAGCGCGGTGCTGCCGGGCATGCAGGCCCGCGGCAAGGGCCACATCGTCAACATCGCCTCCCTGGGCGGGCGCGTGGTCGAGCCCAACATGAGCGCCTACGCCGTGGGCAAGGCCGCCGAGATCCGCCTGACCGAGCACGTCGGGGCCGAGAACCGCGGCAAGGGCATTGGCGTCTTCGCCATCGAGCCGGGCACGGCCATCACCAGCATGGGCGCCAGCACCCTCTCCAACCCGGAGGCCCAGCGCTGGATTCCGGGCGGGATCGAGTTCCTGAAACGGGTGCAGGAGGAGCAGAAGGACCCGGCCGTGCGCGAGGCGGTGTTCCGCCGCTGCGGCGACATGGTGGTGGGCCTGCTCTCGGGCCGCTACGACGCGCTCACCGGGCGCTATCTGGAGCCGCAGGATGACTTCGAGGCCCTGGCCGCGCAGGCCGCGGCCTCCGGCCGGCCGGCCTGACGCCCGTCAGCTTCCGTTCACCCGGCGACGTCCAAGACAGCATCTGAGAGGCAGACGCACATGGCCGACGAGGAGCTGAAGGCGCTGAGGGCGCAGGTCGAGGCGCTGACCCGGCGGGTCGCGCTGCTCGAGGACGCCAACGAGGTGCGCAAGCTGCACCACAAATACAGCTACTACCTGGACGCCTGCCAGTTCGAGGCCGTCGTCGACCTGTTCGCGGAAGGTGCGGAGCTCAGGTTCCTGAACGGGATCTACCGCGGCAAGGCCAGCGTGCGGCGGCTCTACTGCGACTGGCTGCGCAACCACTGGACCGGCGGACGCGAGGGCATCCCGCACGGGCTGATGTACGACCATCTGATCCTGCAGGACATCGTCGACGTCGCGCCCGACGGGCGCACCGCCAAGGGCCGCTTCCGCGCCCTGATGCAGGGCGGCTGGCACGACAGCATGCAGGACCCGCCCGCGGTCCCGCAGCAGATGTGGGAGGCGGGCATCTACGAGAACCAGTACGTCAAGGAAGACGGCGTCTGGAAGTTCTGGCGCTTCGACTACAACATGCTCTGGCAGGCGGACTACGACAAAGGCTGGGCCCATTCGGAGGTCCACCTGAAGCCCCTGTCCAGGACCTATCCCGAGGACCCGGTCGGGCCGGACGAGCTCCTGCCCGACGCGCCCGGCGCCTGGCCCCAGACCCGGCTGGTCCCGTTCCACTATCCTCATCCCGTCACGGGAAAGACCTGGGAGACCTCCAAGTGAAGACCATCCGCTTCCTCGGCGCCGCCGCCGCCGGCCTGCTCGCCGCGGCCGCCGCCCAGTCGGCCTCGGCCGGCCCCCACGCCGACGCGGCCAAGGGCAAGGCGGTGTTCGCGGCGCAGTGCTCGCTCTGCCACTCCACCTCCCGCGGCGTCGAAGGCGCGGCGCCGAGCCTGGCGGGCGTGGTCGGCCGCAAGGCCGGGAGCGAGCCCGGCTTCCCCTTCACCAAGGCCCTGAAGAGCTCGGGCCTGACCTGGACGAAGGACAACCTCGAGAAGTTCCTGGCCGGCCCGGGCAAGATGGTGCCGGGCACCGCCATGCCGATCTCGCTTCCCAAGGACGACGACCGGGATAACGTCGTCGCCTATCTCGCCACGCTGAAGAAGTGAGGCTAGTTTCCTAGCAAACTAGCTAATTGGGGACCCTGGGGCATGACCTCTCGCACCGCCGCCTTCCTGCTTGCCGCCTCCGCCGCGGCGATCACCGGCCTGGCCGCCACCTCCGCCTGCTCCCAGCCGGGGCCGAGCGCGCCGGTGAAGCGCGGGGACGTGGTGGTGTTCGGGGACTGGCGGGCGGACGCGCCGGGGGTCGTGCACCAGGTCACCGTCCAGGACCTGCCGCCGCCGGACCAGACGCCCCACGCCTCGGTCGCCAACGTCGTGCCGCAGCCGGACGGCGTCTCGCCCAAGCTCCCGCCGGGCTTCCAGGCGGAGATCTTCGCCACCGGCCTGGAGGGACCGCGCAAGATCAGGGTTGCGCCCAACGGCGACATCTTCGTCTCCGAGCAGCCGGCCGGGCGCATCCGCGTGCTGCGCGCCGCCGACGGGGCCGCCCAGCCGAGCGTGAACGCCACCTTCGCCGAGGGGCTGAACCAGCCGTTCGGCATCGCCTTCTACCCGGCCGGGCCCAATCCGCAGTGGGTCTATGTCGCCGAGAACAACCGGGTGGTGCGCTTCCCCTACGCCAGCGGCGACCTGAAGGCCCGCGGCGCCCCCGAGGTGGTCGTGCCCAAGCTGACCGACAGCACCGGCGGGCACTGGACGCGCGACCTGGCCTTCACTCCCGACGGCCAGCGCATGCTGATCTCGGTGGGCTCCTCCGGCAACCTGGCCGAGGACATGCCCCGCAAGTCCGCCGCGGAGGCGCAGGCCTGGGACAAGGCCCATGGCCTCGGGGCCTCCTGGGGCGGCGAGCGCAACCGCGCCGACGTCCTGGTCGCCAGGCCCGACGGCTCGGACCTGCACGTCTACGCCGCCGGCATCCGCAACTGCTCGGGCCTGACCATCCAGCCGGCGACCGGCCAGCCCTGGTGCTCGGTCAACGAGCGCGACGTGCTCGGCGACAACCTGGTGCCCGACTACGTCACCAGCGTGAAGGAAGGCGCCTTCTACGGCTGGCCCTGGTACTACATCGGCGACCACGAGGAGCCGCGCATGGCCGGCCAGCGGCCGGACCTGAAGGGCAAGGTCACGGTCCCGGACGTGCTGATCCAGCCCCACTCGGCGGCGGTGCAGGTGACCTTCTACGACGGCCAGGGCCCCGAGGCCCTGCCCTTCCAGGGCGACGCCTTCGTGGCCCTGCACGGCTCCTGGAACCGCTCCAGCCGCACCGGCTACAAGGTGGTCCGCCTGCCCATGAAGGACGGCAGGCCCACCGGCGAGTACGTCGACTTCATGACCGGCTTCGTCCTGAACGACAGCGACGTCTGGGCCCGCCCCTACGGGGTCGCGGTCGCCCACGACGGGGCCCTGCTGGTCGGCGACGACGCCGGCGGCCGGATCTTCCGCATCACGCCCACGAAGTAGAGATCGCCTCCGCGTCGGCCGCCCACAGGTGCTGGGCGGCATAGGCGCGCCAGGGCCGCCAGGCCTCGGCGCGGCGCTCGAGCTCCGCCGGGGTCGGCCGCCGGCCGTCCGGCCCCGTCATGCCCCGCAACAGGCCGATGTCGCCCGAGGGGAAGGCGTCCGGCTCGCGCACGGCCCTGAGGGCGATGTAGTGCGCCGTCCAGAGCCCCACCCCGCGCAGCGCCGTCAGGCGCGCGACGGCGCGCTCCAGGCCCTCGCGGCGCTCGAACAGCCCCGGATCGGCCAGGGCGGCCTCGGCGAGCGCCTTCAGCGCCGCCTTGCGCGCGCCCGGCATGGGCATGTCCGTCAGGTCCGCCGCGGCCACCTCCTCCGGTCCCGGGAAGGCCCGCGCGATCCCCCCATGGTCCGCTCGCACCGCGGTCCCGCAGATCGCGGCCAGCCGGCCGCCCAGCCGCCGGGCGGCCGGGACGCTCACCTGCTGGCCGAGCACCGCCCGGACGGCGAGCTCGAAGCCGTCGAAGGCCCCCGGCGCGCGCAGCCCCGGCCGCGCGGCCACCAGCCGGGCGAGGTCCGGGTCGCGCGACAGATGCGCCCCGATCGCCGCCACGTCCGCGTCCAGGTCGAACACCCGCCGCAGCCGGGCCAGGACGGCCTCGGAAAGGCCGGCGCCGCGGCTGCGCACCGACAGGGCGCCGGCGTCCGCGTCGTGGGCGACCTCCAGCACGCCCGCGGCGCCGCCCTCGCGGAAGCTGCGCCGGTAGGTTCCGCCCTCCACGGCCTCCACGCCCTCGACCGCCCGCGCGGCGAGGAAGGCGAGGACGGAATCCCAGTCGTAGGGCGGCCCGTAGGTCAGACGCGCGGCCGCCCCGGCCATGTCAGAGGGTGAAGTCGCCGGTGATCTGCTGGTCCCCGCGGCGGATGGTGACCCGCCAGGCGTCCCCGCCGGCCGCCAGGGCCGCCTGCAGCTCGGAGGTGGTGCGGATCTGCCGCCCGTTGACCGCCACGACCAGGTCCCCGGGCTGGAACCCGACGCGGGAGGCCGGGCTGCCTGGAGGCGCCTTGGAGACGATCACCCCGCGCGCGGCGAAGGGGTCCACCCCCAGCTCCTCGGCGACGGCCGGCGACATGTTGAGCACGGTGGCGCCGGTGAAGGGATTGCGGCCCCCGATCACCCGCTCGTCCCGCGCCGGACTGGCCGGCGGCGCTTCGGCGCGCGCGCGGACCTCGCGGACGGCCCCCGAGCCGGAGCGCACCTGCAGCCGCAGCACGTCGCCCGGATGACGGGTCCCGACCCGGTAGTTCAGCGCGGCGTCGTCGTTCACCGGCTGGCCGTCCACCGAGAGGATGATGTCGCGGGCCTTCAGCCCCGCCCGGTCGGCCGAGCTGCCCGGGTAGACGTCCGAGACGATCACGCCCTGAGGGCGCTCCATGCCGAGGCTGGAGGCGATGTCGGCGGTGACCGACTGGGCTCGCACGCCGAGCCAGGGCCGCACGACCGTGCGCCCGCCGCCGAGCGCGGTCTCCACGACCTGGCGCACGATGGAGGCGGGGATGGCGAAGCCCACCCCGGTGGAGGTGCCGGTGCGGCTCAGGATGGCGCTGTTGACCCCGATCAGGTCGCCGTTCATGTCCACCAGCGGCCCGCCGGAATTGCCCGGGTTAATCGGGGCGTCGGTCTGGATGTAGTAGGAATAGTCCGAGGCGCCGACGTCGGTGCGCGCCAGGGCCGAGACGATGCCGTTGGTGACCGTCTGGCCCACGCCGAACGGATTGCCGATGGCCAGCACGAGGTCGCCGACCTGCACGTCGGAGCTGTCGTCGATGGCGATCACCGGCAGCCGCTCGCCCTTGGGATCGATCTTCAGCACCGCGAGGTCCGAGTGCGGGTCCGCCAGCAGCACGCGGGCGGGGAACTCGCGCCGGTCGGCCAGGCCGACCATGATCTGCTGGCCGCCTTCGATGACGTGGTTGTTGGTGACGATGACGCCGTCGGCGCGGACGATGGAGCCCGACCCCAGCGACTGCTGCACCCGCTCGCGCGGCATGCCCAGGCCGAACATCTGCCAGAAGGGATCGACCTGCTGGCGCACCACGCTGCGCGAATAGACGTTCACCACCGCCGGGGCCGCCTTCTTCACCACCGGGGCGAAGGACAGCCGCATCATGTTCGCGTCGGTCGGCGGGCGCCGCTCGGGGGCGGGGAAGCCGCCCTGCACCTGCTGGGCCGAGCCCTTGGAGGGATGCCCCGAACAGGCGGCCAGGAGGGCGACCAATGGAATGAGCAGGCGGCGCAGGCGCATCTTCTGAGGCTCCCGAACGGACGCGAAGGCTGGGGAAAAGACTCCAGCTTTTCGGCTCAATCAAGGCCTGGGCTTGGCCGCGGTTCCCCGGGGCCGGGCCCGCTCAGGCCGGCACTCTCTGCGCGCGGGCGATCCTCAGGGCCAGGCCCAGCCCGCCCAGCAGGATGAGGCTGGCCAGCAGGAAGGGCGCGCCCAGCACCGCGAAGCCGAGCGGCGTCGTCGCGTGCCAGGCGGAGAAGGCCAGGCTGTAGGCCTCCCCGAACAGCAGGGGCGCGATGATGCCGGCCAGGGACTGCAGGCTGGAGTTCGCCCCCTGCAGGCGGCCCTGCTCGGTCGGGGCGACCCGCCGGGTCATCAGCGACTGGGCCGCCGGGCCCGCGATCCCCGACAGGGTCATGACCGGGATGAAGGCGTTGAACAGGAAGCCGGTCGGGGCCAGGCCGAACATCGCCAGCCCGGTGACGGCGCAGGACAGGCCGAGCACCATGGCCTTGCCCTCCCCGAACAGCCGCACCAGCCGGCCCGACAGCCCCGCCTGGACGAAGAAGGAGCAGACGCCGAAGGCGGTCATGCAGGCGCTGACCGCGCCCACGCCCCAGCCGTAGCGGTCGTGGGCGTAGAGGACGAAGACGGTGGGGAACACCATGGTGGCGAACTGCACCAGCACCAGGATCACCGCCAGGCGCAGCAGGCCCGGCTGCGAGCGCAGCACCGCGACCGCGTTGAAAGAGGCGAGCCGGAAATGGAACGGCGCGCGCCGCTCCTCGGGCAGGGACTCCGGCACGACGAAGAAGCCGTAGGCGGCGTTCAGCAGGGAAAAGGCCGCCGCCGCCCAGAAGGGCGCGCGGGGGTCCAGGCCGCCGAACAGGCCGCCGACGGCCGGGCCGAGCGCGAATCCGGCGCTCATGGACGCCTGCATCAGGCCGTAGGCCCCCGCCCGCCGCTCCCCGGGGGTGACGTCGGCGATGTAGGCGAAGGCGGTGGCGATGTTGGCGGAGGTCACGCCGGTGAGCAGCCGGATCAGCAGCAGCTGCCAGATGCTCGTGGCCATGGCCATGCCGACGTAGCTGAGCCCCATGCCGGCGATGGACAGGAGCAGGATCGGCCGGCGGCCGAACCGGTCCGACAGGGCCCCGAGCACCGGCGAGCAGAGGAACTGCATCAGGGCGAAGACGGTCATGAACAGGCCGTTCATCAGCCCGGCGTCGGCGCTGTCGCCGACCATCTGCTTGACCAGCAGCGGCAGCACCGGCGCGGTGATGCCCATGGCGATGGTGTCGATGGTGACGGCCACGAAGATGAAGGCCAGGGCCGCCTTGCGCCCCCGGGCCGAGGCCGGAGCCGCGGCGGCTGGCGCGTCGGCGGTCGGCGGCAGTGAAGCGTCGTGGGCCATGGGGTCTTTCGCGGCGGACGGGCCTGCCGCGTGCAAACGGGTCGAGGCGGGATAGTGGCCCTGAATGCCGTCCGGGCTTGACTCCGTCAAGGCGCAGCTCCCGGCGCCCCCCGGGCCTGGCTCATCGCGACCGCTCCTCCATGGCGGTCAGAAGCGAGCGCCACCATTCGGCATGCCGCTGCAGGAACACCGCGTCGGGGAAGCGGTGGCGTGCGACGTGCTCCTGCGGGACGCTGTCCCAGCCGCGGTGCTCGACCGTGACGCGGGTTTCCTCCCCGACCGGTTCGAAGCGGACCTCGACCTCGGTGTCCTGGCCCGGCGCGAAGGTGGCCTGGCGCCAGCCGAACACCAGCCGCCCGGGCCCGCCGTCGGACGGCGGCTCCCAGGCGCGGACCTTGCCGATCTCGAACGTCTTGCCGCTCGGGAGGGTCTCGACCAGCCGGCCCTTCGGCCCGGGTTCGAAGGAGACGACGCCGGGGCTGCGGGGCGTGAAACTGAACAGCCCGTTCGGGCGCCACCATTGGCCGATCTCCTCGGTGAAGACGCGGAAGGCCCGCTCGGGCGCGGCCTTGACGCGGAGCGCGACCAGGATGCGCGAGCTCACCCCTGCGGCTCCCCCTCGCCTTCCAGATGCGCCTTGAAGGCGGACAGCTGCAGCGTCCACAGCCGCTCGGTCTGTTCCAGCCAGGCCTTCAGGTGCGCCATCGGCTGGGGCCTCAGGCGGTAGATGCGCACGCGCGTGTCGAACTCCGCCGGGGTCTCCTCCACGATCCGGCTCTCTCGCAGGGTCCGCAGATGCCGGCTCATGGCCGAGGGCGACAGGCCGAGCGCCTCGGCCAGCTCGCCCGCGCGCCGCGGGCGCTCGCCCAGCAGCTCCACCACCTGGCGGCGGTGGGGGTCGGCCAGGGCCGCCAAGGTGCGGTCCACGAGGCGCTGGGCCTGGCTCACGCCCGCCGCCTCCGGCGCGCGGCCTTCGCGCGCACGTGCAGCCAGGCGGCCCGCAGAGCCCGTTCCAGCATCTCCCGGTCGGCGCCGTCCAGCCGGACGCTGGTGGAGCCCCGGGCGCCCCACGCGCCCGTCGCTGGACGGAAGGCGTCCGGCGCGGTCTCGACGAAGACGGCCTGCTGCTCGGGCGGCAGCTGCACCATGGCCCAGGCCCCATCGGGATGACCCAGGGTGGCGAACACCCTTCCGCCGACCCGGAAGTCGGGATGGCCCATGTGCGCGGCCTCCTCCGCGCCGTCGAGCGCCAGGGCCATGCGGCGGAAATCGTCGGCCGTCACGGCGCGCTCCCGCGGGCCGCGCCGGAGCGCCGGGCCTGCTCCGCCGGCGGGACCGCCTCGACCTTCTGGCCGAACGACCAGCTCTGCCCTTCCGGATCCAGACAGGTGAACACCCGGTCGCCGTACGGCTGGTCTTCGGGCTCGCGCCCGATCCTGGCCCCGGCGGCGCGGGCGCGCTCGCACAGGGCGTCTATGCCTTCGCGGAGCTGGACGTGGACATGGCCGGTGACGCGGCCGCCGAGATCGAGCGGCGAGGCGGCCGAATGGCTGGGGGGCCCGACCACCATCACCACATGGCCCTCGAACGCGCTCTCCGAGTGCATCACGCCGCCGGCCTCAGTCTCAACCACCAGCCGCGTCTCAAAGCCGAAGGCGCGCTCCAGGAAGTCCAGCGCCGCCTTGGGGTCGCGATAGAACAGCAGCGGCGAGATCGGCGGCGCGTCAGGCATCGGAGGGCTCCTTCGGTGGAATGGCGAACTTCAGCCCGGAAGCGCGCTCCATCTGCGCCACGGAGACCTCCGCGACCGCCTCGGAGAAGTTCCAGACGTGGCCTTCCGGATCGAGGGCCCGGTAGGTGCGGTCGCCGTAGAACTGGTCCTGCGGCTCCTGGGTGATCCGGGCGCCGGCCGCCCGCGCGCGCTCGCAATGCGCATCGAGTCCGGACGCCAGGCGGACCCGGACGAACTGGGTGCCGACGCCGCCGAGGGAGGCAGGGCTCTTCAGGCTGGCGGGCCCGAGCAGTTCGGGGGAGCTCCACTCGCCGCCGATGTCCACGACGCCGCCCGCGTAGGTCATCTGGGCGTGGCCGACATGGCCGGCCTGATCGGTCACCAGCAGACTGGTCTCGAAGCCGAACGCCGCCTCCAGCCACCGCATGGCCGCGAGCGGGTCGCGATAGAAGACGGACGGGGTGAAGGCACTGGTCACGACACGCCTCCCGCATGGGCGCACCTTTGCGACAATTCGCAATATTTAACGCATACGAGAACTATCGTCAAACCGCCCAGGAGGCGTGATCAGCGCCTCGAGCGCCCCTGGCCGGCGCTTGCGAGCGGCGGATTGGGCGTGGATCTCCTGGAAGCGGCGCATGCCCGCCCTCCCCGGCCGACATCCGCAGGCAGCCTAACAGCAAAAAGGCGGCCGGGGAGCCCGGCCGCCTTCGATGCTCGATGATGCAGGCGCTGGCCTATTCGGCCGTGGCGGCGACCGGGCCGGAGTCCTGGCCCTTGGCGTCGGGGTCGCGGTCCACGAATTCGATCACCGCCACCGGGGCGTTGTCCCCGTAGCGGAAGCCCGCCTTCAGCACGCGCAGGTAGCCGCCGTTGCGATCGGCGTAGCGCGGGCCGATGGTGTCGAACAGCTTGCGCACCTGGTTGACGTCGCGCACGCGGCTGATCGCGATGCGGCGGGCGTGCAGGTCGCCCCGCTTGGCCAGGGTCACCAGCTTCTCGACGAAGGGCCTCAGCTCCTTGGCCTTGGGCAGGGTGGTGACGATCTGCTCGTGCTTGATCAGGCTCGCGGCCATGTTGGCGAACATGGCGGTGCGATGGCTGGTCGTCCGTCCGAGCTTCCTGTGCGCGATGCCGTGGCGCATTGGGGTCTCTCCTAAAGGCGGGGCGCCTCCCGGCGCGCCGCGAAAAGCTAGATCTGGTCTTCGAACTTCTTGGCCAGGTCTTCGATGTTCTCAGGCGGCCAGTTGGGAACGTCCATGCCCAGATGCAGCCCCATGCCGGCCAGCACTTCCTTGATCTCGTTCAGGGACTTGCGGCCGAAGTTGGGGGTGCGGAGCATCTCCGCCTCGGTCTTCTGGATCAGGTCGCCGATGTAGACGATGTTGTCGTTCTTCAGGCAGTTGGCCGAACGGACCGAGAGCTCCAGCTCGTCGACCTTCTTGAGCAGGGCCGGGTTGAACGGCAGCTCCGGCTTGGCCTCGCCCTCGACCTTCTTCTTCGGCTCCTCGAAGGTGATGAAGATCTGCAGCTGGTCCTGCAGGATGCGGGCGGCGTAGGCCACCGCATCCACCGGCGAGACCGCGCCGTTGGTCTCCACTTCCATGACCAGGCGATCGTAGTCCAGCGACTGGCCCTGGCGGGTGGGCTCCACCCGGTAGGCCACGCGCCTGACCGGGCTGAACAGGGAGTCGACCGCGATCAGGCCGATCGGGGCGTCCTCGGGACGGTTGCGCTCGGCCGGGACATAGCCCTTGCCGGTCTGCACCGTGAACTCCATGCGCACCGAGGCGCCGTCGTCCAGCGTGCAGAGCACGTGGTCCTTGTTCAGGATCTCGATGTCCGACGGGGCTTCGATCTGGCCGGCGGTCACCGCGCCGGGGCCCGTGGCGCGCAGGGTCATGCGCTTGGGGCCTTCGGAATGCATCCGCAGGGCCAGGCCCTTGATGTTCAGGACGATGTCGACCACGTCCTCGCGCACGCCCTCCAGGGAGGAGAACTCGTGCACGACGCCGTCGATCTGCACGGAGGTGACCGCCGCGCCCTGCAGCGAGGACAGCAGCACCCGCCTGAGCGCATTGCCCAGGGTCACGCCGAAGCCACGCTCCAGCGGCTCGGCGACCATCCGGGCCCGACGCTCGGCGTCCGCGCCGGCTTCGATCTGGGGCTTCTCAGGACGGATCAGCTCGTTCCAGTTTCTTTCGATCACGGATTCGGTCCCTCGAACGGGCTTTGCCGGCGTGAAGTCCGCCGGCGATGGGGAATAGGACATCTACGCGTGTTAGACGCGGCGGCGCTTGGGCGGCCGGCAGCCGTTGTGCGGAATCGGCGTGACGTCCCGGATGGTGGTGATGGTGAAGCCCACGGCCTGAAGGGCCCGCAGGGCGGATTCGCGGCCGGAGCCCGGACCGGCGACGTTGACCTCCAGGGTCTTCACCCCGTGGTCCATCGCCTTGCGGCCGGCGTCCTCGGCCGCCATCTGGGCGGCGTAGGGCGTGGACTTGCGGGAGCCCTTGAAGCCCATCATGCCGGCGGACGACCAGGCGATGGTGTTGCCCTGGGCGTCGGTGATGGTCACCATGGTGTTGTTGAACGAGGCGTTCACGTGCGCGACGCCCGAGGTGATGTTCTTGCGCTCGCGCCTTTTGACGCGCGTCGGCTCCTTGGCCATGTCCGAGGTCCCTGCTTACTTCTTCTTGCCGGCGATCGGCTTGGCCGGGCCCTTGCGCGTGCGGGCGTTGGTGTGGGTGCGCTGGCCGCGGACCGGCAGGCCCTTGCGGTGCCGCAGGCCCCGGTAGGTGGCCAGGTCCATCAGCCGCTTGATGTTGACCGCCGTCTCACGACGCAGGTCGCCCTCGACGGTGTAGTCGCGGTCGATCGCCTCGCGGATCTGCAGCACCTCGGCGTCCGTGAGCTGGTTCACGCGACGGGCGTCTTCGATGCCCACCTTGTTCACGATCTCGCGCGCCTTCGCCGGACCGATGCCGTGGATGTACTGGAGCGCGATGACCACGCGCTTGTTGGTAGGGATATTGACGCCTGCGATGCGGGCCACGTCTTATGTCTCCTGACACGCGCAATAGCGCGAAAGCGGCTCAGCCCTCCGGGGTTTAACGGATGGAGCCATACGCCTTTCGCGCTCATTCGCGGAAGGGTGGGATTTATGTGAGCGCGCCTGCCCCGTCAAGCGCCGCGGATGGTAAAGTGCGTTTCAGGCCGGAACCTTTTCCAGGGCCTGGTCGATCTGGCGGGCCACATCATCGATGCCGGCCATGCCGTCAAGCTCCACCAGGCGGCCCTGGGCCCGGTAGTACGGCAGCAGCGGCGCGGTCTGGGTGTTGTAGGCGTTCAGCCTCACCTTGAAGGCCTCCGGGTTGTCGTCGGCCCTTCCCTCCTCGGCGAAGCGCTTGGCGATCCGCGACAGCAGGGCCGCATCGTCCACCACCAGGCGGAGCACGACATCGATCTTCGCGCCCCGGCCCGCCAGCAGGGCGTCGAGCGCCTCGGCCTGGGCCACGGTGCGCGGGAAGCCGTCGAAGATCGCGCCCCCCGCCTTCTCCGCCGCCGGCAGCGCCTCCTCGATCAGGGCGATGACGATCTCGTCGGACACCAGCTCGCCGCGGTCCATGATGTCGGACACCCGCTTGCCGAGCTCCGAGCCCGAGGAGCGGGCGGCGCGCAGCATGTCCCCGGTGGACAGCTGCACCATCCCCCGCTCAGCGACCAGCCGCTTGGCCTGGGTCCCCTTGCCGGCGGCCGGCGGGCCGAACAGAACCAGATTCACTATGCCCTCCCCGAGCATGAGGCCGCGCCGGCCGGACCTGCGTCCGCCGGACCGGACCGCCTCAGCGGCCCTTGCCCCGCAGCTTCGACTTCTTGATCAGGCCTTCGTACTGGTGGGCCAGAAGGTGCGACTGGATCTGCGCCACCGTGTCCATGGTGACCGACACGACGATCAGGATCGAGGTGCCGCCGAAGGCCAGCTGGTTGCCCGGCATCTTGGCCATCAGGGTCTCGGGCAGCAGGCACACCACCGTGATGTAGGCCGCCCCGATCACTGTGAGGCGCGTCAGCACGAAATCCAGGTACTCCGCCGTCCGCTTGCCCGGCCGGATCCCCGGCAGGAAGCCGCCGTACTTGCGAAGGTTCTCGGCCGTGTCGTCCGGATTGAACACCACCGAGGTGTAGAAGAAGGTGAAGAACACGATCAGGGCGCCGTAGAGCACCATGAAGGCCGGCTGGCCGTGCTGCAGCTGGCCGATCACGCCGGGGACCCACTGGGCCCAGCTCGGCATGTTCGAGAGCGAGGCGAACTGCATCGCCGTGGCCGGCAGGAGCAGGAGGCTCGAGGCGAAGATCGGCGGGATCACGCCGGAGGTGTTCACCTTCAGCGGCAGGAAGGAGGACTCCCCGCCGAACATCCGGTTGCCCTGCTGGCGCTTGGGGTACTGGATCAGCAGCCGCCGCTGGGCCCGCTCCATGAAGACGATGCCGACGGTGACGCCGATGGCCAGCAGGCCGATCATGATGACGGCCGCGCCCGAGATCGCCCCTTCGCGGCCCATCGACAGCAGCTGGCTGACCGCCGCGGGGAAGCGCGCGACGATGCCGGCGAAGATCAGCAGGCTCACCCCGTTGCCCACGCCGCGGCTGGTGATCTGCTCGCCCAGCCACATCAGGAACATGGTGCCGCCGGTCAGGGTGGCGATGGTGGAGACCACGAAGAACGGCCCCGGATTGATCACCAGGCCCGGGCTGGCCTGCAGGCCGAGCGCGATGGCCATGGACTGGAACAGCGCCAGGATCACCGTCAGGTAGCGGGTGTACTGGTTCAGCTGCTTGCGGCCGGCCTCGCCGCCCTCCTTCCGCAGCTTGTCCCACGGCGGATAGATCGACTGCAGCAGCTGCACGATGATCGACGCCGAGATGTAGGGCATCACGTTCAGGGAGAAGACGGCCATGCGCTGCACGGCCCCGCCCGAGAACATGTTGAACATGCCCAGGATGCCCTGGGAGTGGGTGTTGAAGGCGTCCGCGAAGGCCTGGGCGTCGATGCCCGGGATCGGGATGTAGGCCCCCAGGCGGTAGACGATCAGCGCCCCGATGGTGAACCACAGCCGCTTGTGCAGGTCCGTCGCCTTCTGGAAGGAGGCGAGGTTCATGTTCGCGGCGAGCTGTTCTGCGGCCGAAGCCATTCAGATCTCCAACACTCTATCGAGGGCCACACATAGGCGACGGCGCCGGCCTTGGCGAGAGGCCCGTTGCGCGGCGCGGCGGGACGATATGGCGCGCCTCGGCGCCCCTGCCCCGGATACGCGAACGGCCCGCTGTCGCCAGCGGGCCGGACGGCGTTCGCCCGACGCCGGAGGGCCTCAGGCCTCGGCCGGCGCCTCGGCCGCGACGGTCGTCGTCAGCTTGCCGCCGGCGGCCTCGACGGCCTTGCGCGCGGAGGCGGTGGCCGAGTGGCAGCGGATGTCCAGCTTGGCCTTCAGCTCGCCCTGGCCGAGCAGGCGCACGCCGTCACGCTCGCGGCGGATCACCCCGGCCTTGATCAGGGCGGCGGCGTCGACCGGCTGCTTGGGGTCGAGCTTGCCCGCGTCGACGGCCTGGGCCAGGCGCCACAGGTTCACCTCCACCAGCTTCTTGGCGAAGGGATTGTTGAAGCCGCGCTTGGGCATACGCATGTGCAGCGGCATCTGGCCGCCTTCGAACTGGTTCATGCCGTGGCCGGTGCGCGAGGTCTGGCCCTTGACGCCGCGGCCGCCGGTCTTGCCCTTGCCCGAGCCCGGGCCGCGGCCGACGCGCATGCGCCCCTTGTGCGAGCCCTTGGGCGCGACGAGTTCGTTGAGCTTGGTCACGTGAGCCTCTCCTCAAGAGATCTGCGCCGGGCCCGGGGGCCCGACTCGGCTTTGCTTGGCCTCCCCCGTTCGGGAGAGGTGGCCCGGATGGGCCGGAGGGGGCGGGCCCCCTCGGTCGGCTTGCGCCGACAGCTCCCCCGCCAGCGGGGGCGCAGAACGCTAGGCGCCCTCGACGACCGACACCAGGTGCGCGACCTTGGCGATCATGCCCCGGATCGACGGGGTGTCCTCGAGGGTGGACTTGCGGCCGATGCGGTCCAGGCCCAGCCCCCGCAGGGTGGCGCGCTGGTCCTTGGTCCGGCGGATCGGGCTGCCGGTCTGGACGACGGTGATCTTGGCCATGATCAGCCCTCAGACGTAGCGGTTTCGGCCGCGGCCGCCGCCTCGCCCTTGCGGCCCAGGATGTCGCCGACCTTCTTGCCGCGCTTGGCGGCGATCTGGCGGGGCGAGGCCTGGCCCTTGAGGGCGTCGAAGGTGGCGCGCACCATGTTGTAGGGGTTGGAGGAGCCGGTGGACTTGCCCACCACGTCCTGCACGCCCAGGGTCTCCAGCACCGCGCGCATCGGGCCGCCGGCGATCACGCCCGTCCCCGGAGGGGCCGACCGCAGGATCACCTTGCCCGCGCCGTGACGGCCCGCGCCGTCGTGGTGCAGCGTCCGCGATTCCCGCAGCGGGACGCGGATCATCGACTTCTTGGCTTCCTCGGTCGCCTTGCGGATGGCTTCCGGGACTTCCCGGGCCTTGCCGTGGCCGAAGCCGACGCGGCCCTTCTGGTCGCCCACCACCATCAGGGCGGCGAACGAGAAGCGCCGGCCGCCCTTCACCGTGGCCGCCACGCGGTTGATGTGGACCAGCTTCTCGACGATGTCGCTGTCGCGGTCGTCGCCGTCACGTTCGCGCCGGTCCCGGCGATCGCCGCCGCCGCGCTGTCCAGGTTCACGGGCCATGCTGTCCCCTTAGAAATTCAAGCCGGCTTCACGCGCGGCGTCCGCCAGCGCCTTGATCCGGCCGTGGTAGATGTAGCCCCCGCGGTCGAAGACCACGTCCTTGACGCCCTTCTCGAGGGCGCGCTCGGCGATCAGCTTGCCCACGCGGGCGGCGGCGTCCCTGTCGGACCCCTTCTGCTCGCCTTCCAGGGTGGAGGCGGCGACCAGGGTGACGCCGACGGAGTCGTCGATCAGCTGGGCGTAGATGTTCTTGTTCGAACGGAAGACCGACAGGCGCGGCCGGCCGTTCGACACCGCCTTCAGGCGGGTGCGCGTGCGCTGGGCGCGTCGCTTGAGCACGTCACGGGTGGAGAGGGCCATGGCTTACTTCTTCTTGCCTTCCTTGCGGCGCACTTGCTCGCCGGCGTAGCGCACGCCCTTGCCCTTGTAGGGCTCGGGCGGACGGATGCGGCGGATCCGGGCGGCCATCTCGCCGACCAGCTGCTTGTCGATGCCGCTGATCTTGATCTCGGTCTGCCTGGGCGTGGCGAAGGTGATGCCGTCCGGCGGCGGGATGTCCACGTCGTGCGAGAAGCCGAGCTGCATGGAGAGCGCCCTGCCCTTCATGGCGGCGCGGTAGCCCACGCCGACCAGCTCCAGGGTCTCCTCGTAGCCCTTGGTCACCCCTTCGACCATATTGTTCACCAGGGTGCGCGACAGGCCCCACATGGCGCGGGCGCGGCCGGTGTCCCCGCGGGGCGTCAGGGTGAGCTCGGAGCCCTCCTGCTTCACCTCCACCTCGTCGGCCACGGTCCAGCTGAGCTGGCCCTTGGGCCCCTTCACCGTCACCGCCTGCCCGTCGAGCGTGACGGTCACGCCCGAGGGGATGGCGACTGGCTTCTTACCGATACGTGACATGGTCTGACCTTCCCGCCGATCAGTAGACGCGGCAGAGCACTTCGCCGCCCACGTTCTGGTCGCGGGCCGCGGAGTCGGACATGACGCCCTTGGACGTCGACAGGATGGAGATGCCGAGCCCGTTCTTCACGGGCTTCAGGTCGGAGATCGAGGAATAGACGCGGCGGCCCGGCTTGGACACGCGCGCGATCTCCACGATCACCGGCTCGCCGTCGAAGTACTTCAGCTCGATCTCGAACTGCGGGTGCTCGCCCGGCTGCTCCACCAGGGCGTAGCCCCGGATGTAGCCCTCGGACTGGAGCACGTCGAGCACGCGGCCGCGCAGGCGCGACGCCGGGGTGGTCACCTTGCTCCGCTTGCGCTCGGCGGCGTTCTTGATGCGGGCGATCATGTCGCCGATGGGATCGTTCACCATAGCGCCCTCACCAGCTCGACTTGACCAGGCCGGGGATCTGGCCCTGGGAGCCCAGCTCCCGGAGCATGATCCGCGACAGCTTCAGCTTGCGGTAATAGCCCCGCGGACGCCCGGTCAGGACGCAGCGGTTGCGGATGCGAACCTTGGAGGAGTTGCGCGGCAGCTCCGCCAGCTTCAGGCGCGCCTCGAAGCGCTCCTCCAGCGGCAGGTTCTGGTCGTTGGCGATCGCCTTCAGGGCCTCGCGCTTGGCGGCGTATTGCTTCACCAGGCGCTTGACCATCTCGTTGCGATTGACGGTGCTTTTCTTGGCCATTGCTAGTTTCCTTCCCCGCTCACTGCTGGAACGGGAACTGGAACTCGGTCAGGAGGGCGCGCGCCTCCTCGTCGGTCCGAGCCGTCGTGCAGACGATGATGTCCATGCCCCAGATCTGGTCGATCTGGTCGTAGTTGATCTCCGGGAACACGATGTGTTCCTTCAGGCCCATGGCGTAGTTGCCGCGGCCGTCGAAGCTGGTGCCCTTCAGGCCCCGGAAGTCCTTCACCCGCGGCAGGGCGATGGTGATGAGCCGGTCCAGGAACTCGTACATCCGGTCCTTGCGCAGCGTCACCTTGGCGCCGATCACCATGTTCTCGCGGATCTTGAACTGGGCGATCGACTTGCGCGCGCGGGTCGGCGCCGGCTTCTGGCCGGTGATGGCGGCCAGGTCGGTCATCGCGGACTGGGCCTTCTTGGAGTCGGCCACCGCCTCGCCGATGCCCATGTTCACGACGATCTTGTCGAGCTTGGGCACCTGCATCTCGTTGGTGTAGCCGAACTTCTCCTTCATCGCGGCGCGGATGCGCTCGCGATAGACGGACTTCAGCCGCGGCTCGTAGTTCTGGGCCTCAGCCATCGATCACCTCGCCGGACTTCTTGGCGAACCGGACCTTCTTGTCGCCTTCCATGCGGAAGCCCACGCGGGTGGGGCCGCCGGTCTTGGGATCGACGAAAGCCACGTTCGAAATGTGGAGGGGAGCCTCCTGGGTCTTGATGCCCCCCTGCGGGTCGGCCTGGCTGGGGCGCGTGTGGCGCTTCACCAGGTTCAGGCCGGAGACGACCACGCGGTTCTCCTTCGGGAACACCCGCAGGACCTCGCCCTGGCGGCCTTTGTCGCGGCCGCTCAGGACCACCACCCGGTCGCCCTTCTTGATCTTCGCCGCCATCACAGCACCTCGGGCGCGAGAGAGATGATCTTCATGTGGTTCTTGGCGCGAAGCTCGCGCGGAACCGGTCCGAAGATGCGCGTGCCGATCGGCTCCTGCTGCTTGTTCACCAGCACGGCGGCGTTGCGGTCGAAGCGGATCGTGGAGCCGTCCTTGCGCTGGATCGGCTGGGAGGTGCGCACGACGATGGCGCGCATCACGTCGCCCTTCTTCACGCGGCCGCGCGGGATGGCTTCCTTCACGGAGACCACGATGGTGTCGCCCACGTGCGCATAGCGGCGGCCGGCGCCGCCCAGCACCTTGATGCACATGACGCGGCGGGCGCCGGAGTTGTCGGCGACCTCGAGGTTGGATTGCATCTGGATCATGCGGAGGCCTCACCAGCGTCCTTGGCCAGCACTTCCCAGGTCTTCAGCTTGGACCTGGGCGCGCATTCGATGATGCGCACCATCTCGCCCGCCTTGTAGGCGTTGGCCTCGTCGTGGGCGTGGTACTTCTTGGAGCGGCGCACGGTCTTCTTCAGCACCGGGTGCAGGAAGGTCCGCTCGACCCGGACGACGACGGTCTTGTCGCCCTTGTCGGAGACCACCACCCCTTCGAGAATTCTTTTCGGCATCGGCTGATCCTCAGGCGGCGGTCTTGGAACGCAGCACGGTCTTGATGCGCGCGATGTCCTTGCGGACCTCGTTCGCGCGGTGGGTCTTCTCCAGCTGGCCGGTCGCGGCCTGGAAGCGCAGGTTGAACTGCTCGCGCTTCAGGTTCAGCAGCTGGTCCTTCAGCTGGTCGGCGGTCATGCCGCGGATGTCGTCGATGTTCATCGCGCTCACCCCTCGTGCGCCACGCCCGCGTCGAGGCGGGTGACGACCTTGGTGCGGACCGGCAGCTTGGCGGCGCCGAGGCGCAGGGCCTCGTGAGCCACGTCGGCCGGCACGCCGTCGATCTCGAACAGGATCCGCCCCGGGTGCACCCGGGCGGCCCAGTATTCCGGAGCGCCCTTGCCCGAGCCCATCCGCACTTCGGCGGGCTTGGTGGACACCGGCACGTCCGGGAAGACGCGGATCCACACGCGGCCCTGACGCTTCATCTGGCGCGTGATGGCCCGGCGGGCGGCCTCGATCTGGCGCGCGGTCAGGCGCTCGGGCTCCAGCGACTTCAGGCCGAACGAGCCGAAGTTCAGGGAGAACCCGCCCTTGGCCGCGCCGTGGATGCGGCCCTTGAACTGCTTGCGGTACTTGGTCTTTTTCGGTTGCAGCATGACTTGAGCCTCTAGGCGTTCGCCTGCTCGCCGCGACGCTCGCGGCGCGGACCGCGCTCAGAGCGCTCGGAACGGTCGCGCGAAGGGCCCTCGCCGGCCGGGCCGGTCTCGCCCGACAGGCGCTTGTCCTGCGCCATCGGGTCGTGCTCCAGCACCTCGCCCTTGAAGATCCACACCTTCACGCCGATCTGGCCGTAGGTGGTCTCGGCTTCGGCGAAGCCGTAGTCGATGTCCGCGCGCAGGGTGTGCAGCGGCACGCGGCCTTCGCGGTACCACTCCATCCGCGCGATCTCGGCGCCGCCGAGGCGGCCGGAGACGTTCACCCGGATGCCCTTGGCGCCCAGGCGGGTGGCCGACTGCATGGACCGCTTCATGGCGCGGCGGAAGGCGACCCGGCGCTCGAGCTGCTGGGCGATGTTCTCGGCCACCAGCTGGGCGTCGGTTTCGGGCTTGCGCACCTCGACGATGTTGAGGAACACCTCGCCCTCGGCCATCGCCTGCAGGTCCTTGCGCAGCTTCTCGATGTCCGCGCCCTTCTTGCCGATGATCACGCCGGGGCGCGCGGCATAGATGGTGATGCGGCACTTGCGGTGCGGGCGCTCGATGATGATGCGCGACACGCCGGCCTGGCCCAGGCGCTTCTTCAGCTCGCGCCGGATCACGATGTCCTGGTGCAGCAGCCGCCCGTACTCGTCCTTCCTGGCGAACCAGCGGGAGTCCCAGGTGCGGTTGATGCCGAGCCGCAGCCCGACCGGATTGACCTTCTGACCCATCAGGCGGCCTCGCTCTGTTCACGGACCACGATGGTGATCTCGGAAAACGGCTTCTCGATGCGCGAGGCCCGGCCGCGGGCGCGGGCCGAGAAGCGCTTCATCGTCAAGTTCTTGCCCACGTAGGCCTCGGCGACGACCAGACTGTCGATGTCGAGGTTGTGGTTGTTCTCGGCGTTGGAGATCGCCGAGTAGAGCGCCTTGCGCACCTCGCGGGCGATGCGCTTGGCGGAGAACTCCAGCTCGTTCAGCGCGCGCTGCACCTTCAGGCCCCGGATCGACTGGGCCACCAGGTTGAGCTTGCGCGGGCTGATGCGCAGGTTGACCACCTTGGCGCGGGCCTCGGTCGGGGCGAGGCGGCGTTCGGCCGGCTTCTTGCTCATGACCTACTTCCTCTTCGCCTTGCGGTCCGCCGCGTGGCCGTAGAAGGTCCGCGTCGGCGCGAACTCGCCGAGCTTGTGGCCGACCATGTCCTCGGAGACGAGCACCGGCACGTGCTTCTGGCCGTTGTGGACGCCGAAGGTCAGGCCCACGAACTGGGGCATGATGGTCGAGCGGCGCGACCAGGTCTTGATCACTTCCTTGCGGCCCGAGCCTTGCGCAGCTTCCGCCTTCTTCAGGAGGTAGCCGTCGACAAACGGGCCTTTCCAAACAGAGCGCGCCATCGATTAACGAGCCTTCCTGAGGTGCCGCGAACGGATGATGAGCTTGTCCGTCGCCTTGTTGGTGCGGGTCTTGCGGCCCTTGGTGGGCTTGCCCCAGGGCGTGACCGGGTGACGGCCGCCGGAGGTCTTGCCCTCGCCGCCGCCGTGCGGGTGGTCGATCGGGTTCATGGCGACGCCGCGGACGTGCGGGCGGCGGCCCTTGTGCCGGTTGCGGCCGGCCTTGCCGATCGTCTCGTTCATATGGTCGGGGTTGGACACCGCGCCAACGGTGGCCATGCACGAATCCGCCACCATGCGCAGCTCGCCCGACTGCAGGCGGATCTGGGCGTAGCCGGCGTCGCGGCCGACCAGCTGGGCGTAGGCGCCGGCCGAGCGGGCGATCTGGCCCCCCTTCAGCGGCTTCATCTCGACGTTGTGCACGATGGTGCCGATCGGCAGCGAGCGCAGCGGCGAGGCGTTGCCCGGCTTCACGTCCACCTTCTCGGCCGCCAGCACCTGGTCGCCGGCCTTCATGCGCTGCGGGGCCAGGATGTAGGCGGACTCGCCGTCGGCGTAGCGCACCAGGGCGATGAAGGCGGTCCGGTTGGGGTCGTACTCCAGGCGCTCGACCGTCCCGACCACGTCGAACTTGCGGCGCTTGAAGTCCACCTTGCGGTACAGGCGCTTGGCGCCGCCGCCGCGGAAGCGCACCGCGATGCGGCCGCCGCCCCCGCGGCCGCCGGACTTGGTCAGCCCCTCGACCAGGGCCTTCTCCGGCTTGCCCTTGTGCAGCTCGGAGCGGTCGACCAGCACGAGGCCGCGCTGGCCCGGCGAGGTCGGATTGTAGGTCTTCAGAGCCATCGCCTTAGAGTCCCGTGGTCACGTCGATCGACTGGCCCTCGGCCAGGGTCACGATCGCTTTCTTGACGTCCGAGCGGCGGCCCGGACGGCCGCGCCAGCGCTTGGTCTTGCCCTTCACGTTCAGGGTGTTGACCTTGGTCACCGTCACCTTGAACAGCTCTTCGATCGCGTCGGCGATCTCTTCCTTGGTGGCGTCCTGAGCGACCCGGAAGACGACTTTGTTCTGCTCCGAAAGGACCGTGGCCTTTTCGGTGATCATCGGAGCCAGGATCACGTCGTAGTGGCGAGCGGTGGCGGCCATCACGCGGCCTCCTTCTCAGCGAAGCGCGAAGCGATCGCGTCGACCGCGGCCTTGGTCAGCACCAGGGTGTCGCGGCGCAGGATGTCGTAGACGTTCAGGCCGGCGGACGGCAGCACGTCCAGGTTCGGGATGTTGCGGGCGGCGAGCTTGAGGTTGCCGTCCACGTCCGGACCCGCGATCACCAGGGCGTTGGTCAGGCCGATCTTGGCCAGCGAAGCCTTGAGCGCGGCGGTCTTGGCGCTCTCCAGAGCCAGGGCGTCGAGCACGACGACCGAACCGGACCTGGCCTTGGAGGACAGGGCGTGCTTCAGGCCGAGCGCGCGGACCTTCTTGGGCAGGTCGATGGCGTGGCTGCGCACCACCGGTCCGTGGGTCTTGGCGCCGCCGACGAACTGGGCCGCCTTGCGGTCGCCGTGACGGGCGCCGCCGGTGCCCTTCTGCCGGTACATCTTCTTGCCGGTGCGGGCGACCTCGTTGCGGGTCTTGATCTTGTGGGTGCCGGCGCGGCGGTTGGCGAGCTGCCAGGTGACCACGCGCTGCAGGATGTCGGCGCGGATCTCCTCGATGCCGAAGATCTCGTCCGGGAGCTCGACCGAGCCGCCCTTCCCGCCGTCCAGCTTGATGACGTCGACTTTCATTATTCCTCGCCCCCGTTCGCCGGAGCTTCCGCCGCCGGAGCTTCTTCGGCCGCGGCCTCGACGGGCGCGGCGGCCTCCTCGGTCTGGCCGGCCTTCCGGAAGGCGCCCGGACGCGGGGCGTCCTTCGGAGCGGCCTTCTTGATCGCGTCGCGGATCTTCACCCAGGAGCCTTCAGAGCCCGGGACGGCGCCGCGGACCATGATCAGGCCGCGCTCGGGATCGACGCGGAAGACGGTCAGGTTGAGGGTGGTGACGCTTTCCTGGCCGAGGTGGCCGGCCATCTTCTTGTTCTTGAAGGTGCGGCCCGGGTCCTGGCGGTTGCCGGTCGAGCCGTGCGAACGGTGCGACACCGACACGCCGTGGGTGGCCCTGAGGCCCCCGAAGTTCCAGCGCTTCATGGCGCCGGCGAAGCCCTTGCCGATGGTGACGCCGGAGACGTCCACCTTCTGGCCCGGCACGAAGTGGTCGGCGGTGATCTCCGCGCCCACGTCGATCAGGTTGTCTTCGGACACGTGGAACTCGGCCACCTGCTGCTTGGGCTCGACGAGCGCCTTGGCGAAATGGCCGCGCAGCGCCTTGGTGGTGCGCTTGGCCTTCTTGGCGCCGGCGCCGAGCTGGAGCGCGACGTAGCCGTCCTTGTCCTTGGTGCGCTGGCCCACGACCTGGCAGCCGTCGAGCGAGAGCACGGTCACGGGCACGTCGGAGCCGTCTTCGTCGAAGAAGCGGGTCATGCCCAGTTTTCTGGCGATCACGCCGGTACGCATCGCGGCCGCCCCTTAAAGCTTGATCTCGACGTCCACGCCGGCGGACAGGTCGAGCTTCATCAGCGCGTCCACGGTCTGCGGGGTGGGATCGACGATGTCGAGCACGCGCTTGTGCGTGCGGATTTCGAACTGCTCGCGCGACTTCTTGTCGATGTGCGGCGAGCGGTTGACGGTGAAGCGCTCGATCTGGGTCGGCAGCGGAATCGGCCCGCGCACGGTCGCGCCGGTGCGCTTGGCGGTCTGCACGATCTCACGGGTGGAATGATCCAGGACCCGATGGTCGAAGGCTTTGAGCCGTATGCGTATGTTCTGTCGATCCATATCGCTCGTATTCCCTCAGCGCCTGCGACGCCTCGATATCCTGTCAAAGACCAAACCGACGCCTTCGGGGACCAGTCCCCTCCGGCTCCGGCGCGGAGTTCCGCAAAACGATCAAGGCCCGCGCGACGGTGTCGCGAGGGCCTTCGCCCATAACACGCCGTTGCACTCACGGCCTATGTCAGGTCGTCTCACGGACCGCGTCTACCTCGGTCCCGAGGTACGGCCGGCCCAACAGAGGCGCGGTGAATACCCGCGAGGCGCCCGCTCGTCAAGGCGTGTCTTCGGCGCGTGCGCGGCCGTCTCAGTCGCCGACGATCACCTCGCCCGAGCCCAGCACCGTCTTGTGCGCGGGGCCGTTGAGCCGGCGCACGACCACGTCCCCGGAACCGGCGATCCGGGCGTCCACCGAAGCGGCCTCGCCGCCGAATCGGACGTCGCCGGAGCCGGCGATTCGCGCCACCACCTCCGGCGCGCGCCCGGAGGCGACCCGCACGTCGCCCGAGCCGGCCAGGCTCGCGCGCAACGGCCCGTCGATGGAGGCGGCCGTCACGTCCCCCGAGCCCGCCAGGTCGACCGTCGCCCCGCCTGCGATCGGGCCGGTCGAGACGTCCCCGGAGCCGGCGACCCGGGCCACCAGGACGCCGGCCGCGCCCGCGCGGGTGTCGCCGGAGCCGGCCTGGTTGATCTTGAGCTGACCCCTGACGTTGGCGACCGTCCAGTCGCCGCAGCCGGCGTTGGAGAGCTCCAGGCTCGCCGAACGCCCGACGGCGCCGAACACCGCCCCGTCCGCCTCGATGCGGACGTCCGCGGGGACGCGCACCGCGAGCTGCGGCAGCTCCTCGTAGGGGACATCGCCCACGCCGCGCACGTGCACGACGGGCCGGCCGCGGTTGACGCACATGCCGACCCGGCCGCGAAGATTGCCGTCGACCACCGTGCGCCCCTTCGCCTGGCGGACGACCAGCGGCAGGCCCGGATGGGCGTGCAGCACCTCCACCCGGATGTCCTGGCGGGCTTCGGGGATCACCACCACCCGGGCGGCGGCATGCCGGATCTCCACCGCGAGCGGGGCGGTCGCGGCCGCGGCCGGACCGCCGGCGCCGAGCGCGACGAGGGCCGCAAGGCCGAAGCTTGTTCTCGATAGGGGCATGAGCCTCCTCCGTGGCCAGCTGTGCCGGGACCCTAGCGGGGGGCGCCGCGCCGGGCAGCTTAAATCGGGGTCATGACAGGGACGTCGCCGGCGCATGGATCGCCGGGGCCCCTGCCCCGTTTGCCTGGGCAAGGAGGCCGCCATGCCCGACCCTTCGACCGATCGACCGAAGAACCGTGAAGTGGAGTACGAGGACGTCAAGCGTCCGCCCCGCTCGGGCGAGCCCGAGCGCACGGCGACCGAGCCGCGGGGCGCGGAAGGGTCCGAGCAGACCCCGAAGCTGCGTTCGGACCCCGCCTCCGGGAAGAACTGAC
>Ga0164243_10002851_pt1 | contig 28108 bp, 23 predicted proteins | sample OricompcompostOP_FD_108781 | JGI IMG/M metagenome (GOLD analysis project Ga0164243, IMG submission 108781) | Organic Plus compost microbial communities from Emeryville, California, USA - Original compost - Organic plus compost (OP) | ecosystem: Engineered > Solid waste > Mixed feedstock >...
CGCGCCGGGCGCGGGCTGAACACCACAATACGGTCGGCCAGGAACAACGCCTCATCGACATCGTGAGTCACCAGCAGAACCGTAGGCTTTTCCTGTTTGATCAATTGACGCAAAACGTCTTGCAGACTCAGCCGCGTCAAGGCATCCAGCGCGCCAAAAGGCTCGTCCATCAGCATGGTTTGCGGCTGAGCAATGAATGCGCGAGCCAATGCGGCACGTTGGCGCATACCGCCCGAGACCTGTTGCGGATAGTAGTTTTCAAATCCCGCCAACCCTACGCGCGCCAACCAGGCCACCGCCTTGTCACGCGCCTGGGCTTTCGGGATGTTTTGAAACTCGAGCGCCAGCGACACATTGTCGCGCAGCGTCAGCCACGGATATAGCGCGTGCTCTTGAAATACCAGCGTGCGGCTGGGATGCGGCCCGGTGATGGCTTTGCCGTCGGCCAAGACCTGCCCCTGCGTCGGCGACTCCAGTCCCGCAGCCATGTGCAGCAGCGTCGATTTGCCGCAGCCCGACGGCCCGACCAATGCCACCAGCTCGCCAGTTCTGAACTCACTGGAAAAGCCGTCGACGACATGTAAATCGCCGAAGTTCTTGTGGACGTGATCGAAGGTCAGATTCATAGACAGGCTCGTGCAACGCGGGCGTAGAGTAATTAGGTCCTAATCTAACAATTCGTTATATGAACTCAAACTATATTTTCATAATTGATAAATTACTTTTAGATATATAGATCATCGGCGGACACCGTCACGAGAAAGCGGCCATGCAAAGAACCCCGCGCTCGGATTCGTCATCCAGGCGCGGGGTTCTGTTGCTACTAGCTCTGCGATGTTCCCAGTGCAGGATCAGCCCTCGATGCCACGCGAGGACAGGTAATCCTCGTAACCGCCACGGTAGTCAACGATCTCGCCACCCGGCAGGACTTCGATGATGCGCGTCGCCAGGCCAGACACGAACTCGCGGTCGTGCGACACGAAAATCAGGGTGCCCTGGTATTTCTCGAGCGCGAACTGCAGTGACTCGATGGATTCCATATCCAAATGGTTGGTGGGCTCGTCAAGCAGCATGACGTTATGGCGACCCAACATCAAGCGGCCGAAAGTCATGCGGTTCTTTTCGCCGCCGGACAAGACCTTGGGTGCTTTGGGCAAATCATCGGCCGAAAACAGCAAACGGCCCAGCACGGAACGAATGGATTGATCGTCATCGCCCGGTTGACGGTAGTCGCTCATCCAATCAAACAAATTGATATCCGTTTGTTGGAATTGATCGGACACGTCTTGCGCCATGTAGCCCAGATCGGCGTTATCCGACCATTTCAGCGTGCCGGAATCCGCTGCCAGATCGCCCGCCAACATGCGCAAGAGCGTCGTTTTACCCACACCGTTCGCGCCGATAATCGCGATCTTTTCGCCCGCATCGATCATCGCGGAGAAATCGCGGATGACCGGTGCATCATAGGACTTGGAGAGCTTTTCAATAGTCGCCGCCAAGCGATGCATGACCTTGTTCTGCTCGAATCGGATATAGGGGTTTTGGCGCGACGAGGGTTTGACCACGACCTGCTCGGCCTTGATACGGTCAATCTGCTTCAGACGCGAGGTGGCTTGGCGGGATTTGGATTTGTTGGCGGCAAAGCGGCGCACGAAGTCCTGCAACTCGGCGACGCGTTCTTTGGCCTTGGCATTGTTGGCGACCAGACGTTCGCGTGCCTGGGTCGACGCCAGCATATAGTCGTCATAGTTACCCGGATAAATACGGATCTCGCCATAATCCAAGTCGGCCATGTGGGTGCACACCTGGTTCAGGAAATGACGATCGTGGCTGATGATGATCATCGTGCTCTGATAGCCGTTGAGCACATTTTCCAGCCAACGGATCGTGTTGATATCCAGGTTGTTGGTCGGTTCGTCCAGCAGCAGCACATCGGGATTGGAGAACAGCGCTTGGGCCAGCAGCACACGCAGTTTCCAGCCAGGTGCGATCTCGCGCATGGGCAGTTGATGCTGGTCTACCGCGAATTCCAGGCCCAACAGCAGTTCGCCGGCGCGCGCCTCGGCGGTGTAGCCATCGTACTCGGCGAACTTGGCCTCGAGCTCGGCCGCGCGCATGTAATCGTCCTCGGTCGCCTCAGGGTTCGCGTAGATCGCATCACGCTCGGTCATGGCGGCCCACATTTCGGTATGGCCCATCATGACCACGTCCAAAACGCGCAGGTCTTCGAAAGCAAACTGATCCTGACGCAGCTTGCCCAGGCGTACACCGGGTTCGAGCGAGACGTTACCTGCGGACGGCTCCAGGTCGCCGCCGATGATTTTCATAAAGGTCGACTTGCCCGAGCCGTTGGCCCCGATCAAACCATAGCGGTTGCCTTCCCCGAACTTGACGCTGACGTTCTCGAAAAGGGGTTTGGGACCGAACTGGATAGTGAGATTGGCGGTAGATATCACGGCTTTGAATAGGGAAAGACGCCCGCGAAAAGTGCGAGGCTAAACCGGATAGTGTACCAATTCCGCGTTACCGGCGCTCTCGCACACGAGATGGCGCGTGCAGTAGGCGGAAATCCTGCACAGTCAAGCGTCAGCCGCGATAGCCCAACCGCTGAAGTATCCAGCCCGACACAGCAGGATGGATGATGGACAGCAGAAAACAGCCCAAATTCAAGGGAAACGGAAAACTGATGCGCGCTCGGTTGCGGGCGAGGCCGCGCCGGATGACGCGAGCCGCCTTGGCGGCAGGCCACAAAAAGGGTTTGGGACCGGGCATGTCAAAGCACATTTGCGATTCGACGTAGCCGGGCATGATGACATTGACCTTGACCCCCTGCCCGGCCAAGAGGTCGCGCATCGCCTCGCCATAGACTTTGACAGCCGCTTTGCTGGCGCTGTAGCTAGGGGTCTCGGGCAGGCCCCGCCAAGCAGCGAGCGAGCTGATCAAGGCAATCTGCCCACCGCGGCGCGCCTGCATCGCCGGCAAACTGGCGTGCAGGGTGGCCATGGCGGCCTTGACATTGACATCAAAAAGTCGATGCATGTCGTCCCAGCTTTCACCCTGTTGTTGAGGACCGGTATTAATGTTGACGCCGGCGTTGGCGATCACCAGATCGGGAGCTTCGGTCTGACCGATCTGCATCAGCCACTGCCGCAGCGCGTCATGGTCCCGTACATCCAGTTCGTGCACGATCACACGCACGCCCATGGCGCCGCAATCCTGGGCCAACTCATCCAGGCGCTGACGATTGCGCCCCTGCAAGATCAATGTCTTGGTACCGGCACGGGCGTATTCCAGCGCCAACGCGCCACCGATTCCCCCTGTAGCACCGGTGATCAGGACAGACGCGGGAACATGAGCGGATAAGCCGGATGAATGAGCCATGCAGACGAATAGACGGGTAAAGGACGAAAGGCGCCAGAGCAATCACGCCATGGCACGAATCAAAACGACACCGGCCTCTCTGGTGAGAAGCCGGCGGCACTGACTATGGAACTATGGAACGCAAGATGACGATTACTCGAGCAAGCTGCGCAGCATCCAGGCGTTCTTTTCGTGGATGTCCATGCGTTGGGTCAACAAATCAGCGGTAGGCTGGTCGTTGGCGCTGTCGGCCTTGTCAAAGGCGGAGCGAGCGGTTTTCGAGACGGCTTCGTTGCCTTTGACCAGCAGACGCACCATTTCCATGGCGTCGGGCACGTTGGCCGGCTCGGAAATAGAGGACAGCTTGGCGAACTCGCGATAGGTGCCCGGCGCATGGACGCCCAACGCACGAATGCGCTCGGCGATATCGTCCAGCGCAGCCCATTCCTCGGAGTACTGCGTCATGAACATCTGATGCAGGGTGTTGAACAGCGGCCCCGTGACGTTCCAGTGGAAATTGTGGGTCATCAGATACAGCGTGTAGGAATCTGCCAACACCTTGGAGAGCTCGGCCGCAATTGCCTCGCGGTCTTTGTCCGAAATGCCGATATTGATGCGAACAGCGGCGGTACTACTTGCTTTGGACTTTGCCATGTAGTGCTCCTAGTGCGGGTTGTAGACAGAATAAGAATACCACTGGATTGATATAGATTGTTTATCGCCTGAGGGCCTTACTCAACCTGTCGCAAAACTGAAAAATATCAGCTTTCTACCGCCGCCTCGTGATCGAGCATGGTCACGCCAGGCAAACCGCATTCGTAGACGGCCTGGGCCAACGCTTCAATAGCGGCCAGGCGGGGGAAACTGCGGCGCCACGCCAGCACCACACGCCGCTCGGGCGGGCGCCCCTCGAAAGGCAAATAGCGCAATAGCGCTTTAGGTGGCGGGGATTCAGGGATGGCCGTCACCGGCAGGACGGTCACGCCTATGCCGGCAGCGACCATATGGCGGATGGTCTCCAATGACGATCCCTCAAAGGTCCGCTGAATGCCATCGCTCGCGGCGGAAAAGCGCGAGAGCTCGGGACAGACCTCCAAGACCTGATCGCGAAAACAATGGCCCGTGCCCAGCAGCAGCATAGTCTGCTGTTTGAGGTCTTCGGAACTGATGGCTTCTCGGTCGGCCCATTCGTGATCGCGCGGCACTGCCACGACAAAGGGTTCATCGTAAAGCGGTTGCGTGATCAATCCCGCCTCGGGCAAAGGCAATGCCATGATGGCGCAATCGATTTCGCCTTGACGCAGCAGTTCGACGAGACGCAGGGTAAAGTTTTCTTGCAGCAGTAAGGGCATCTGCGGCGTACGGGCAATCTGCGTCGGCACCAGATGCGGCAACAGATACGGCCCGATCGTGTGAATCACGCCGACGCGCAGCGGACCAGCCAGCGGGTCATGGCCCTGACGGGCGATTTCCTTGATGCTGGCACTTTCCTCGAGCACCTTTTGCGCCTGGGTCACGATGCGCTGACCAATAGCGGTCACGCCGACTTCGACGCCGCCACGTTCGAACAGCGTCACGCCCAGCTCATCCTCCAGTTTGCGGATCGCCACGGACAAGGTGGGCTGACTCACAAAGCAGGCTTCGGCCGCACGGCCAAAATGCCGTTCGCGTGCGACGGCGACGATGTATTTGAGTTCAGTCAGAGTCATCTTATGCTCCGGGAAACCGCGGCATTCATACCGGGATGGAAAGGGGCGATGTTTGCCCTGAGGCGGGCCAGCCGAAAAAGGCGAAGCATGAGAGATTGCATGGCGCGCAGGATGTGCATAGTAGGCTCAGGTCCGCAGAAAGTCTTCGCGTCCACGCATCCAGCGTGCCAAATGCGCCGCTACCGCATCGGGATGATCGGCACGCAGCCATGCGGCAGCCTCGCGCGCCTGCTCGGCAATACCGACATCGCTTTCGAGATCGGCAAATCGCAAGAGCGCCATACCCGATTGACGGGTGCCTAGAAACTCGCCCGGGCCACGCTGCTCCAGATCGCGGCGCGCGATCTCGAAACCGTCATTGGTCTCGAACATGGCCCGCAGTCGCTGGCGGGCGATTTGCGACAGCGGCGTCTGGTAGAGCAGTACGCAAACGGACTCGGCACTGCCCCGCCCCACCCGGCCGCGCAATTGGTGCAATTGTGCCAAGCCAAAACGCTCGGCGTGTTCGATCACCATGAGCGATGCCTTGGGCACGTCAACACCGACCTCGATGACGGTGGTGGCCACGAGCAAATCGATCTCGCCATCACGAAAGGCTTGCATGACCGCGGCCTTTTCGGTTTGCGGCAGGCGGCCATGCACCAGGCCGATCCGCAAGTCGGGCAGATCCGCGCACATGGCGTCGTACGTGTCGACAGCAGTCTGCAACTGGAGGGCTTCGCTTTCCTCGACCAGCGGGCAGACCCAATACGCCTGCTGCCCCTGGCGTACGGCGTTGGCGATATGCGCGATGACTTCCTCGCGGCGATTATCGGAGACGAGCTTGGTCACCACAGGCGTGCGGCCCGGCGGCAGCTCGTCAATGACGGACACGTCCAGATCGGCGAAAAAAGTCATCGCCAACGTACGCGGGATCGGCCTCGCGCTCCTATTGAGCTGATGCGGGATCGTGGGAATCTGTTCTACTTGGTCGGGCGAGACCTCGCCTTTGCGCGTCAAGGCCAATCGCTGACCCACGCCAAAGCGATGTTGCTCATCCACAATAGACAGGCCTAGACGCTGAAACTCAACATGGTCCTGTATCAGCGCCTGTGTGCCGACCAACAGCTGAATGCTGCCGTCGGCCGCGCCGGCAGCGGATTGGCGCCGGGCCTTTGCCGTCTGGCTGCCGCTGAGCCATGCGACGTTCACACCCAAAGGCTGCAGCCACGACACCAATTTATGAAAATGCTGTTCAGCCAGGATTTCTGTCGGCGCCATCAATGCCACCTGTGCGCCGCAGGCAATGGCCTGAGCGGCTGCGACAGCGGCGACCACGGTCTTGCCGCTGCCGACATCGCCCTGCAATAGACGATGCATCGGATACGGCTGTGCCAGGTCGGCCGAGATTTCCTTGATGACGCGCTGTTGTGCCGCAGTCAGCGTAAATGGCAATGCTCGATACAGGCGCGCCACCAAATCGCCACCAGCGTCGGCCGGGTCGGCCTGTAGAGGCAATGGCACAGCCCGAATGCTGCGCCTCGCCGCGCGCGCTGCGGCCAGCGACAACTGCTGGGCGAGCAATTCGTCGAATTTGATGCGGTGCCAGGCGGGATGACCGCGTTCGACCAGGTCTTGCTCGGATAAACCTGGCGGTGGCGCATGCAATAGGCGGATGGCGGGCGCAAACGGCATCAGCGCATAACGTTGCAGGGCTTCGTCGGGCAGCGTATCGCTCAAATCGGCCTGATCGAGGGCCTGGGCAATGGCCTTGCGTAACGACGGCTGGGTCAGCCCTTCTGTGCTGGGATAAACCGGGGTCAACGCCTCGGGCAAGGCGGCATCAGCGCTGGTCATGCGCGGATGGACCATCTCGCGGCCAAACAGACCGCCACGCACCTCGCCCCGGGCACGCAGACGGCGGCCCGGCGTCAATTGTTTTTGCTGGCTGGGATAAAAATTCAGCCAGCGCAATTGCAGTTCGCCGCTGTCGTCCGCCATCACGGCAGTCAACTGGCGGCGCGGACGAAACAACACCTCGCTACGCAGGATTTCGCCCTCGACCTGCGCAGGCGCACCGGGGCGCAACGAACCTATCGGAACAATACGCGTCTCGTCCTCGTAACGCAGCGGCAGGTGCAAGATACAGTCGTTGGGTGTAAGCAGGCCGAGGCTATGCAGCTTGCGCTGCACATCGGTCAGCGACCGGGCCGGGCCCGATTTGGTACCCGATTTCGCTTCGGGTCGCAAGCTGGCCGCGCTATCGGCAGCCGCATCCACGCCGGCGCGCTTGGGCGCGCCGGTACGATTGCGGGCAGCGGCAGTTGCCGGCATATGCGAAAAAACCAGGCGCCTCAGGCCAGAACCAGAATCGCTTCGACCTCGAATTGCGCGCCTTTGGGCAAGCTGGCCACACCGACCGTCGAACGGGCCGGGAACGGCTGCGGGATCAATTCGGCCATGATGGCGTTGGCGGCGGTGAATTTGTTCAAGTCAGTGAGGAACAAGGTCAATTTGACGATGTCGTTCAGCGTCCCGCCTGCCTCCTGGATGACGGCGGTCATGTTGGCAAAAGCCTGACGCACCTGAGCGTCGAAGTTTTCCGATACGAGATCGCCCGTGCCCGGCTCCAGGCCAATCTGGCCGGACAGATAAACCGTCTTGGTACCAGTCACGGCAACGGCCTGCGAATAAGGACCAACGGCGGCCGGGGCCGCATCGGTATGGATGATTTGCTTGCTCATAAGCCGAATCCTTGAAGAATAATCGATCGTAATACTGGACTATTGAAGTTTAAACGGCAATAGGTATTTGCGAAAGCGAGGCGGGATGCTTTGAGCCGCCTGGCTGACTCGGACATTGTCGACAGCTATATGACAAGAATAGAGGCGTTCGCCGCTTTTTGGCTAATTCAGCCTGATTCAGCCGAAATCGATATTCCAATGCGCTGACGGTGCTCTCGCAGCAAGTCATACAGGGTCTGCGCGGCGACCGACAACGCGCGGCCTTCGCGGCGCACCAAATACAGAGGCCGTGTGAGGGGTTTGCCTGCCAGGGGTTTGATCACCAGCTCGTCCCGCCGGAAATGAAACAGCGTCATAGCCGGCACGACGCTGATACCCATACCGGCCAGGACGAGCCCGGTCACGGTAGCCAAGTGCTCGACTTCGAGCAATGACTGCGGTGAGGCCGGGCCCAAGGCCTCGTCGAGATACCGGCGCACGCTGCTGCCTCTCGCCAACTGGATCAAAGGCCACCGGATGAGATCGCGCAGACGGACCTGATCGCGCGCGGCCAAAGGATGGTCCTTTCGGCAAACGAGAAAAAATCGGTCGGCATGGAGAAACTCGCTTTCCAGGTCTGTCATATCCGCTCGCTGCGCCGCGACGGCAAAATCGGCCGCACCGCTTTGCACCATATCCAGACACGGATCCAAGAGCGCATCGCGCAACTGCAGAGTGACCCCCGGATAGTCCCGATGAAAGCGCGCCAACAATCCAGGCAGCCACCCCGCCGCCAAAGACGGCAAGGCCGCAATAATGACGTGTCCGCGTCGCCGCGCAGCATGGTCGCGCAGGTCCTCGACGACCAGATCGAACTCGCCTAACAAACGGCGCGCCGAAGCGTCCAGCACCCTGCCCTCTGCGGTGAGCTCGACATTGCGCGTATTGCGGTCGAACAGCCGCACCCCGGCGGCGTCCTCGAGCGTACGGATCAACGCGCTAAACGCCGGTTGCGTCAGATGGCACCGCTGCGCGGCTCGGGTGAAGTGTTTCTCGTCGGCCAGCGCGACGAATGCGCGGAGTTGGCGGGTAGATAGATTCATAGAAATTTTGGATGAATTGATCTTTTATTTCTATTTCACTTATTAAGCAAGCCTACCTATAGTGAGTCGACTTTGCACAGCAAGTGCAGACATGACAAGAATTTGATCGCGAGACAACAATGACAGCAGCGCCTTTTTTGATTGGCTGTGCCACGGGGTTTTCCGGCGACCGCACGGATGGCGCATTGCCGATCGTACGGTCGCTGGCCGCGCGCGGCGGCGGCACGCTGATTTTCGAGACCTTGGCCGAACGCACACTGGCGTTGGCTCAATTGGCGCGCAATGCCAATCCGGACAGCGGCTATGAGCCTTTGCTGGATGATTTGTTGAATCCCATTCTGGCGAGCTGCCTGCAACACGATGTGCGCATCGTGAGTAATTTTGGGGCCGCAAATCCGCCGGGCGCCGCGCGCCGTATTGCTGAGCTGGCGCGCGCGCAGGGATTGCCTACGCCGCGAATTGCCGTCGTGCACGGCGACGCATTGACCACACGGGAGCAGCACGCGCTGCTGCGCGAGCGCCTGGGGCCGGCTTTCGACGAGATGGACGTCGTCAGCGCCACGGCCTATCTGGGCGCGAGCGAAATCGCGGCGGCATTGCGCGCAGATGCGCAAATAGTCGTGGCCGGACGCGTGGCAGACCCATCATTGACGCTGGGGCCTGCATTGGCGCATTTCGACTGGGCCGAAGACGACTGGGTACGATTGGGCCGGGCCACAATGGCAGGCCATATGCTCGAATGCGGCACCCAAGTCACGGGCGGCTATTTTTGCGTGCCGGGACTGAAAGACGTGCCCGACATTCATACAGCAGGCTATCCGATTGCCGAGATCGATGCGGACGGCGGATTCGTGATTACCAAACCTGATGGCACCGGAGGCGTCGTAGACGCGCGCACCGTCAAAGAGCAACTGCTTTATGAAGTCCATAACCCCGCAAGCTATTTGACGCCGGATGTCGTCGCAGACCTGAGCCAGGCCGCCGTTCAAACGATCGGCCCTGATCGCGTAGCCGTCACAGGTATTACCGGACACCCGCGCCCGAATGAATTAAAAGTCAATGTCTGTCATCGCGGCGGCTGGCTGGCCGAGGCAGAAATTTCCTACGCTGGCGTACAGGCCGAAGCCCGCGCCCGCCTCGCGGCCGATATGGTGCAAAAACGCCTCGGCTCGGCGTTGAAGTTACGCATGGACTTGATTGGCGTCGTCAGCATTCTGGGTGACGACAACGGCGGCATGCTGCGGGCGCAGGCACCGGGAAACGCGCGCGACGTGCGTCTGCGCTTGGCGGCCGAACACATCGAGGCGAAATCAGCGGAACGCTTGCTGCGCGAAGTGACGGCGCTCTATTGCTGCGGCCCAGCCGGCGGTGGCGGCGTACGCACCTCGCTGCGGCCACGATTGAATATGGTGTCCTGCACCATTGCACGAGATGCCGTGGAAAGCGGCTGGACGATGCTGGAGACCCAACAATGATGACGCCCTCGCCTGGCAACTCACCTGCCGCCACCGTATCGGTGCCCCTGTATCGTCTGGCGCACAGCCGCTCTGGCGACAAGGGCAATATTTCCAATCTCAGTCTGATTGCCTGGGATAAGGAGTGCTACGACGTGCTCGTCGAGCAAGTCACGGATGCGCGCGTGGCGCAATGGTTCGACTATCGTCATCCGGCTCGCGTCACACGCTATGAGATTGCGACATTGCAAGCCATGAATTTCGTATTGGAGGGCGTATTGGACGGCGGCGTGAATGATGCATTGAACCTGGACGCGCATGGCAAGAGCCTGTCGTTTCATCTACTGGATCTGCCAGTCGAAGTGAGCGCGAAACTCGCGCAACGCTTGCCCAATGTGCCAGGCGACGCTCTGTCGAACGCATGATTTCCGGCGGCGTTCTGACTGAGCGCCGTCTTTAGCCCGCCCGCGGTTGTCTATGGCGACGCCAGGTTGTCTGGATAGCCCTCGTTTTCCGCAGCAATACACCGTTCACGGCAATACCTTTAACACAACAACACACGGAGACTACGATGCGCCTGACCCCTTTACGCATGATTGCCGCGCTATGCACTGCCCTGCCCTTGTCCGTCGCGGCACAGAATTTTCCGAATAAGCCGATCACATTCATCGTGCCCTTTGCTGCCGGCAGCGCCACCGACCAGATCGGCCGCGCCATCGGCCAAGGCGTCACCGAACAAACCGGACAGTCCGTCGTCATCGAAAACAGAGCTGGCGCCAGTGCAATCATCGGCGCGCAGACCGCCGCCCGGGCGCCCGCCGATGGCTATACGGTATTGATCACCACCAACACCACGCACGCCGCAAACGAACATCTGTACAAAAGCCTGCCCTACGATCCGGTCAAGGATTTCTCGCCGGTCACCTTGCTGGGCAAAGGCGGCCAGATCATGGTGATCAATCCCTCGTCTTCGGCAAAAACCGTGAGCGATTTTCTCGCCCTGGCCAAGCAATCGCCCGGCAAACTGAGCTTCGGCAGCGGCAGCTCCAGCAGCCGCATCGCCGGCGAGTTGCTGCAGCAGATGGCTGGCATCAAATTGCTGCACGTGCCCTACAAGAGCAATCCGCTGGCGGTCACCGATTTGCTGGGCGGCCAGATCGACATGATGATCACGGACACGGCTACTGGCTTGCCCCAAGTCGCCTCGGGCAAGCTGCGCGCCCTGGGTTTTACCGGCAGCCAACGCTCGCCGCTCGCTCCTGATCTGCCCACCATCGCTGAAGCCGGCGTTCCGGGATATGAAATGGGTTATTGGTTCGCCGCGTACGTGCCAGACGGTACGCCAGACGAGATCGTCACCAAACTGCACGATCTGCTGACCAAGGCCACAGAAAGCAAAGCCGCCAAACACTTCTATGAATCCACCGGCACCGCGCCGGCCACATCGACACCGAAAGAACTCGCTGACTTTCAACGCAGCGAGTCAGAAAAATGGGGCGATATCATCCGCAAGGCGGGTATTACGCCGGAATGATCGGACGCCCGCTGATTGGCGGCAGTTCCTAGGGCCATATCGCCTCGGCACGGTTGCGTGCGGCGCGATGTGGCCCACTCCATGTTGCCTGGCCGAGTGTTCTCACGATGGCAAAGAGATACATCACGCAGCGTCTGGTCGACTCAAGCCTCGTATTACAGAAGTGTCCGATTTTTCGGGGCGTGGAAAACAGATGGCGGGTGCCTCCTTACAAAATGGGACGATATCTTTATCGTCCTTGCCCTCAGGAGCCCCGTATGTTCAATGGACTCAATTACTCGCAAGAACTGCTGTTCTCGACTGATGCGGACAGTTTTGCTGGAACTCCAAATGCACGCGATGTTCAGGCACCCCTGCTGCAAGCCTTGCGCGAAGACAATCTGTCGGCGTTCCAGGAACTGATCCGGAAAAAGCACCCGGAAATAGGGTTCAACACAGCCCGCTGCGATAACAATCAAAACTACATGCATGTGGCCATCAATTCCGGCAGCCGTTGCATCGCCCGGTTTCTCGCTCAGTCTGCTTGCATGCTGGATATCGACCTGATCAACAGCAAAGACGATTCCGGATATACGCCGATCATGTATGCAGCCAAATCCCCCACCGATGACGGGGAACTGATCGATGTGTTGATTCAATGCGGTGCGCGAATCGGTTTATCAGAGGCCTTGCATTGCGCCGCGCTAAGAGGCCACACCGAAACAGCGAGACGCCTGCTGGATGCCGGCGCCGATGCATCAAAGGCCCTGGCACAAGTCGTCGTGGCCGATGAAGCACATACGCCTCAAGCCAGAGCCAACGCTGCAAAGCTGCTGATCTCGCTGGGAGCCCATGTTTCGGACGCATTGGATTACGCGACGAAAAGCTCATGCGAAGAGGCGGCGAGCATATTGCTTTTGATGGGCGCCAACGGATCGCGAGCGCTGGCCTCAGCCGCAATATCGCGCGACACCAACGCGCTAAGGCTCTTGCTCTGGGCGGGCGCAGATGTCATGACGGCACTCATCAGTCTCGCAAAGAATCCCGACGAGAAAGCCCACGGCCATGCTGTGCGGCGCTTGATTCTCGAAAACCACAGCAGACATGCGCTCGATTCGTCCGCAAAGCTGCACAGCCAGACAGCCGCCCTGTCAAGGCTGGCAAAGGACGCTGATACAACGGCCGTGGTGAGATTACGAAAAGCCATCGCGTCCGAGCATCTCGATTGGAGCGAACTGGCCAACAGCGGCAATGTCGCGACCATAAAATCGCTGATGCCTTCCTCGCTCATGACGTATCCAGAACAGCATCTGCGCCAGCTTTCTCTGGACGGCCATTTTGTGGGAGTCAAAACCCTGATCGCCGCCGGTGTGCCGGCAAATGCGGCGATGAACGAACTGATCCTTCAGCACCGCAACTGGTCGGATCCCACCTCGTGCGGAGCAATAAAGCTATTGATCGCCGCAGGGGCAGAATCGTTACCGTTGACAGACGACATCGCAGCAGCCTTCGAAAAACGGAAAACCGAAATAGCGGCTCTCTCAGAGGGTGAGAAAATCATAACCTTGCTCTCTGCGATAAAGAAAGATGACATAGCAGAGATCGTGATGTTGAGTAGCGGCGTATCAGACGCGAAGGCTGCCTTAAAGTGCCTGCACCAAGCCGAAGGTCTGAACGACTTAGAAAAAACACTGGGAATATCCAGGTTAATTAACGCAGGCGCGATTTCGTCTCAGACGCTGATCGATCTGGTACGGGACGGCGACCTGGATGTCGCAAAGCCTCTGGCTCAGTTTGAGGACATTGCCGGCGATGCGCTTATTACTCTCATTGCAGCAGGAGACCACGATGCATCACGCACACTCCTTTCCGCCTTGACCGATGGACGGCATGCGCTGACGCAGGCGGCCGAAAATGGCGATGAGGATATGGCGGCAGCATTGATCGCGATAGGCGCAGATGGTCCTGGCGCTTTGCTCTCGCTGTTGCGTGCCGGGTTCCGAGAGGCGGCGGGCCGGTTGATTGCCCTAGGCGTAGACATCCATGCAACGCTCAGGCGTGCCATGCGCGAGGATCCATCCTCATACCAGAGCGCCATCAAAGACCTGGCCGAGCTCGGGGCAGCGGTTCAGTGACGACTCAAGCCGCCCTTAGATATATACGTATGGAACGACATCAATGAAATTGATACTTACACAACCAAAGCCGCTCAAACCAGAGACATATTAGTTTGTGGCTGGGCGGCGATCCCCATTTCGATGGCCCATCGTATTTTCCCCTAGGGAAGCTCCCATGCCCCATGACATCAACGTCACACGCAACCCGCCTTGCGCTATCCCTGCGCCCGAGCTGCCCGCCTCGCAAGCCGAACGGAATGATCGAAACCGCCTGACTCACGCCCTCCGAGCAGACGATTGGCCGATGTTCGAGGCATTGATGGCAGACGATGACACGGGGTGGACCGTCGAAGACCGGCACGAAAACGGTCAGAACTGCCTACATATCGCTATTACCTCCGGCAGCTATTCAATAGCATCGAATCTCGCGCAATTCGCCAATGAGTTCGACGTCGATCTGATTAATGTCGAAGATCAGTTCGGATATACCCCCATCATGTACGCGGCCGAATCCCCCATAGATAATCCCGAGTTGGTAGATACGCTGATCAAAAACGGTGCCCATGCCGGCCTGCCTCGCGCAGTGAAATCCGCAGCGGAACGAGGCCATACAGAAATAACAAGACGTCTGGTCGCCAGCATGCCAAGGGAGGAGGCATCAAAGGCGCTCGCGGAGGTGCTGCAACATGATGAAAATCAGTCGGACCCGAACGCGGCAAAATTGCTCATATCGCTAGGGGTGGATGCAACAGTCGCGCTCGAATATGCGGGTACAAAATACTGGTTGGATGCCGCAAAGGCGTTGGTTTTACTTGGCGCAAAAGGATCCGATGCGCTGGTCTTGATGGCGACACAGTCTCCTGCCGCCAGGAATGCTACGGTCGCACGCAGCGTCACGACCTCCGGAAGGAGAGCTTTGATTCAAACCGGGTCGGACGTCGCGACGGCGCTGACGACCTTGGCGAAAAGACCTAAGAACGAGCTCAACAGCCTGGGCTTGAGCCGGCTGATCGCGACGGACGAATTGGTAAGCAAGCAAACGGGCGACACGAAACCCTCGAGCGCCACGGCAGCACTGTTGAGGCTGGCGGATAGCGGGGACATTGCGGCCATGCTTGTGTTGGCCGAACAGATGGACTCCGGGCAGCTAGGATGCGACGAGTTGGCGAAAAGCGGGAATGTTGACGCGCTGCGAGCATTGGCCTCTGCTGGCCTGGTGACTCTGCAAAGAACGTTGGAGCGCGCTGCTCATACAAGAAACTTTGCTGCGGCAAAAACACTGATTAATACTGGTATGTCCACGTCGACGCTATTGCATGACATGTGGTCCAATAGCCAACGCCGCAAGGATCCGGACAGGTTTGAGGCGATAAAACTATTAATTGCCGCAGGAGCCGACGCATCCGCGCTGCCGAACGGGCTATCCGCAGAAATCGAGCTGAGAAAAGAAAAAATCTCGGATCTTTCACCCACTGAGAAAAACGTGGCGCTCCTGTCTGCCGCAATCAACGGAGATACAACAGAGGCGGCGATGTTGCTTGAACGAGAAGCAGACATCGCTGATGCGTTGAAACAACTGAGTGGCGCCGATAATTTGAATGGCATCCGCACATTGATCAAAGCCGGCAAGGCTGCACCGGCCACACTGATTGACAGGGTGCTGGCCGGCGACATGGATGGCGCACGAGCCTTGACCCGAGCGCTGGATGTATCGACTGAAGCACTTATTCATCTCGTCAAAAACGGCGAGTCAGCGTTGGCACGCCGGTTCATTCCAGATTTGACGAACGGACGGGAGGCACTGGTAGAGGCCGCGCAACGTAACGATGGCCACTTGGCACGCACTTTGATCGACCTAGGCGCAGACGGGCCGGGGGCATTGCTGTCGTTGCTGGAAACGAAGTACCGAGAAGAGGCTGCCAGATTGGCGGCTTGGGGGGTAAACATTCATAAGACGATGGCGCTCGCGGTCAGCAACGATAGTGTCATAGACGAAAGAGACCTGATAACCATGGGAGCCGATTTGTCTATCGCCCTGATGCACGCCATCGAGGCTGACGACTCCCAAGCCGCAGAGAAATTACTGCGCGCAGGAGGCGTCCCGGCTGGACAGAAAGCGCTGTTAGCTCTGGCCGCGGACGACACGGTGCCGGCTGCCGTCAAGCGCGCCCGAGTGGCGACGTTGGTGGGGATGCAGGTGGATACTGATGGGTTGCTGGAACAATTCATCAGCGACAAAAAGATTCCCCAACTGCAGGCGCTGATTGACCTGGGAGTGCCGACTGACAGACTGCTGATGGACCTGGGCAAGCAAGGCAATCGGATAGACGCAAGGACACTCATTATGGCGGGAGCGGACATTGCCACAGCCATGGCAACTCTGCTACATGACCGTGAACAGAACGCGGTCACCGTGTTGGGTGTGGCTCTCGCGGGAGCGAGAGAGGAGATCATTGCAGAGCAACGACGTGACGCCACGGGGACGTCGATCCAGACGTGAAGCGAAAAAAAGAGGATGCGTCGCGCATCCTCTTTTTCTTGGTGGCAAATACCGCCGACTCGCTACGCGAGTGCGGTGCATGCGCTATTTTTCGACAAAGGCGCGCTCAACCACGTAGTCGCCCGGCTCACCGACGCCCGGTGATACCTGGAAGCCCCGGGAATCCAGCATCGCGCTGATATCGGCCAGCATGTGCGGGCTGCCGCAGAGCATGGCGCGATCGGTTTCCGGGTTGATCTGTGGCAGGCCGATATCGGCGCAGAGCTTGCCGCTTTCGATCAGTTGCGTGATGCGGCCCTGATTGCGGAACGGCTCGCGCGTGACGGTGGGGTAGTAGACGAGTTTGTCGCGCACTACGTCGCCAAAGAACTCGTTGTTGGGCAGCTCGTTTTCGATGAAATCAGCATAGGCCAACTCGCTCACCCAGCGCACGCCGTGCACCAGGACGACTTTTTCGAACCGTTCATAGACGTCCGGGTCTTTGATGATGCTCATGAAGGGCGCCAGGCCAGTGCCCGTGCCGAACAGGAACAGGTTTTTGCCGGGCTTGAGGTCGTCGACGATCAATGTCCCCACCGGTTTGCGGCTGACGAGGATGGAGTCCCCCTCTTTCAGGTGCTGCAAACGGGAGGTCAAGGGGCCGTCCTGGACCTTGATGCTCAGGAATTCGAGGTTTTCCTCGTAGTTGGCACTGGCGATACTGTAGGCGCGCATCAGGGGCTTGCCTTCGACTTCCAGGCCAATCATGACAAAGTGGCCGTTGTGGAAACGCAAGGCCGAGTCACGTGTGGTGGTAAAGGAAAAAAGCGTATCGTTCCAGTGGCGCACGCTGAGTACGCGTTCGGTATTAAAAGCTGCCATGTCGTTGAAAAAGTGCAACGCACCAGGTGCGCCGAGTGAATTTCCGCGCTGTGCAAAAGGCTTGCAATAAGCTGGCGCGGGGCTCAGGGTTTTCCCGATTTTACCAAGACTACTTGATAACTCATCTCATTATTCCGTAATTCTCTTATAACTTTTTGGTAGAACCCCGGATCAGCCCCGGAAACAGGGCTTTAGCTGACGCTCAGTTGAACGGTTGGGCGGTTCCTGTTATTGTCGCACCCACTTGATAATAATTTTCGTTACCGGGAACCTGCCCCGCCTGGCGCCACTCGCGGCCCAGGTCCAAAGCGGTGCCCGAAACAAACGGCATTTCAGTCGTCTATTTAACGCTATATCGGAGCCAGGCCCTCTATGTCGACCCGACGCTTTTCCTTGTCCCCCCTCTTTGGCGCGCTGGCGCTCGCGGGCGCCGTCTTCGCCACGCCGGCCAATGCAGCCGAGGAAGTCAGCCTGTACACCACGCGCGAACCCAAATTGATCCAGCCGATGCTGGACGCCTTTACCAAGGAAACCGGCATCAAGGTCAACACCGTCTTTGTGAAAGATGGCCTGCTCGAACGCGTCAAAGCCGAGGGCGCACAATCGCCGGCCGATGTGCTGATGACGGTCGATATCGGCAACCTGATCGATCTGGTGGACGGCGGGATTACGCAAGCAGTCCAGTCGGAGACGCTGAACAAGGTCATTCCGGCAAATCTGCGCGGTGCGGACGGCAAATGGTATGCCCTGTCGCTGCGCGACCGTGTGCTGTATGTGGCCAATGATCTCAAACTGGACAGCTTCCACTACGAAGACCTGGCCGATGCGCAATGGAAGAACAAGGTTTGCATCCGCTCGGGCCAACACCCGTACAACACCGGCCTGGTTGCGGCGATGATCGCGCATGACGGGGCCGAGGCAACGGAAAAATGGCTGCGCGGGGTCAAGGCCAACTTGGCGCGCAAGGCGGCGGGCGGCGACCGTGACGTGGCGCGCGACATTCTGGGCGGGATTTGCGATATCGGTATCGCCAACGCCTACTACGTCGGCCACATGAAAAACGCCGAGCCCGGCACCGACGCCCGCAAATGGGGCGACGCAATCAAGGTGGTGCGTCCGACATTCAAGAATGGCGGCGATGGCACGCACGTGAACATCAGCGGCGCGGCCGTGGCGGCCCATGCCCCGCAAAAGGAAAACGCGGTCAAACTGTTGGAGTTCCTGGTTTCCGAGCCGGCACAAGCCCTGTACGCGCGCGCCAACTACGAATACCCCATCCGTCCTGGCGTGACGCTGGACCCCGTGGTGGCGAGTTTTGGCGAACTGAAGATCGATTCGCTGCCCGTGGCGGAAATCGCGAAGCACCGCAAGCAAGCCAGCGAATTGGTGGATACGGTCGGCTTCGACAATTGATCACGTCGAGGCGGCAGGCGGAGCCAGGGGCTGCATCAGATATCATGCAGCCCGCGCCTAAGCCTTAACTCATTCTCACCGCCCGCGCTGCTGCCTATCTCGGCGGACAGTCATTACCAGTGTCAGGCACCGCAAGGCGCCTGACATTTGCTTTTTCCACCGAACGACGGAAACTGCAGGTGCAGCGCCAGGATGTTTCTTTCTTTGTATGCAAACTGATTCTTTGCCACGCCCCTGGCGACTACGCGGCCCTGAACGTGGCGCGGGCTGGCTGTTGGGCGCGGCCTTGATCGCATTCGCGGTGTTGCTGCCGTTGGGGGCGTTGGCCTGGCAGGCGCTGGATGCGGACCTGTCACACTGGTCGCACTTGGCGACATACGTCTTGCCTCAGGCGCTGGCGAATACCGCCATGCTGCTGCTGGGCGTCGGGATATTGGTGACGATGCTGGGCACTGGCGCGGCCTGGCTGGTCACCGCGTACGATTTTCCCAGCAGGCGGATATTGACCTGGGCGCTGCTGCTGCCTCTGGCAGTACCGACCTACATCATCGCGTTTGCCTATCTGGACTTGCTGCATCCGATCGGGCCAATCCAGACGGCGATCCGTACGATACTGGGCTATGACAGCCCGCGGGATTTTCGCCTGCCGGATTTGCGCTCGATTTATGGCGCTATTTTTGTGCTGGGTTTCGTGCTGTACCCGTATGTTTACTTGAGCACTCGGGTGATGTTCATGACGCAAGCCGCGAGCCTGCTCGAGGCGGCGCGTACGCTGGGCGCGGGTAAAGTCGGTGTCTTTGTACGCGTCGCCCTGCCCCTGGCGCGCCCTGCGATTGCGGTGGGCGCCAGCCTGGCATTGCTGGAAACACTGAACGATATCGGCGCATCCGAGTTTTTGGGTGTGCAGACGCTGACAGTGTCGGTCTACACAACGTGGGTGACACGCTCGGACCTGGCAAGCGCAGCGCAGATTGCGTTGACGATGTTGGCCATCGTAGTGGGGCTGATTTTGCTGGAACGCCACGGCCGCAAGCGGCAACGTTACGCCAACACGCAGCGCATGCGGCCCATGCAGGCTCGGCGGTTGCGCGGCGGCGCCGCGTTGCTGGCCATCGTGCTGGGCTGGATTCCGGTATTGCTGGGGTTTATCGCGCCGGCCTGGTATCTGGTGGTAGAGACGTCCAAGCGCCTGCATCTCGTGGGCGGCGTGTCCGATCAGTTGATCAACGGCTTGACCAACACCGTCACAGTGGCGTTTGCAGCGACGGTCGTCACGCTGGGCTGCGGGCTGATTGTGGCATGGGCGGGGCGGACGCTGCGCGAAAGTGCGCGGCTGAATCCGGGCCGCGCTTGCGCTCGGATTGCCAGCCTCGGTTACGCCGTACCCGGGACCGTGTTGGCGATTGGTTTGCTGATGCCGTTCACCTGGATCGATCGTCAACTGGGCTCGATGTTCGGTACACAGGGCTTGCTGTTGATGGGATCGACGGGTGCGCTGGTATGCGCCTATACCATGCGTTTTCTGGCGATTTCGGTCGGCGGGATCGAAGCCGGCCTGTCGCGCATTCCGCCCTCTTTGGAGCAAGCCTCGCGATTGCTGGGCGAAAACGCGAGCGGGACGCTGCGCCGGGTCCACTTACCCTTGCTCAAGCCGGCGTTGGCCACCGCGGCGTTGCTGGTGTTTGTCGATACGATGAAAGAATTGCCGGCCACGCTGCTGTTGCGGCCGCTGAATTTCGAGACGCTGGCGACGTGGCTTTATGCCGAAGCCGCACGCGGCACGTACGAGGAAGGCGCCGTCGCGGCCTTGGCCATCGTGGTCGCGGGCCTCGTGCCGGTGATTTTGCTGGCACGTACTAATTTGAAAATGGGACATTGAACGTGGCCGATTTGCTTGAACTCGACCGCATCCGTCTGGCCTACGATACGCCGCAAGGCCTGCGCCCGGTGGTGCAGGATCTGTCGCTGGCGCTGCCGGCGGGCCATATTGGTTGTTTGCTGGGCCAGTCCGGCTGCGGCAAGACCACGATCTTGCGCGCCATCGCGGGCTTTGAACCGGTGCGCGCCGGACATATCGCACTGGACGGCACCATCATTTCATCCGAATCCGTGCTCGTCGCGCCGGAACACCGTCGTGTAGGGATGATGTTCCAGGATTACGCGCTGTTTCCCCACCTGACGGCTGCGGAGAATGTGGCGTTCGGGCTGCGCAAGCTGATGAACAAGGCCCAGCGCGCGGCGCGCGTCAAGGAAATGCTGGATCTGGTCGGCCTGTCGGCAGCGGCCGATAGCTATCCGCACGAGATTTCCGGGGGACAGCAGCAGCGTGTGGCGCTGGCCCGTGCTCTGGCGCCCTCGCCTGACCTCTTGCTGCTGGACGAGCCGTTTTCCAATCTGGATGTGGATACGCGCGAACGACTGGCGTTCGAGGTGCGCGATATCCTCAAGTCCACGGGCCACACTGCTATTCTCGTCACCCATAATCAGGCTGAAGCCTTCGCCATTGCCGATCGCATCGGCATCATGAGCGAAGGCAAGGTTGTGCAATGGGATACGCCGTATAACCTGCATCACCACCCTGCGACGGATTTCGTACGGGACTTTGTGCGACGCGAGGCCTTGGTAGAGCAGCGACAGCAAGCATACGCGCGCGGGCGTTGATGCGCGAGTTCGCGTTCGCGTTCGCGTTCGCAGGGACGCTAATGTTGCGCGACGCATGTGCGCCTGCAATGACAGGGACAGGGCGGCGACTATCGAGCAGCCGCCGCCAGACTTGCCCTCACCGTCTCTGGATCAACAGATCATCATCACGCCTTCGGCGCGGGCAACGGGATATATTCCGTTTCGTCACCCGGCACGATCTGGCTGAAACGATCGCGCTGCCAATCCGCTTTGGCCTGCTCGATCCGGTCTTTGCGGCTGGAGACAAAATTCCACCAGACAAAGCGCGGACCATCCAGCGGTTCGCCACCCAGGATGGCAAAGCGGACGTCGTCCACGGCTCGCACGGTGACGGGTTGGCCCGCGACGAACACGATGAGTTGCCCAGGTTGGTAAACCTGCCCATCCACCTCGACGGTGCCGCGGCTGAGATAGGCGGCGCGTTCTTCGTATTCGGCGGGAATCACAACGGTGGAACCGGGCTTCATCACGATGTCGCCGAAAAACAAGGGCGATAGCGTACGTACGGAAGAGGTTTTACCGAATAAGGAACCTGCGACGACCTGGGCACGCACGCCCTCGCCTTCGACGACGGGCTGCGCATCGAGACCGTAATGCACGAAACCGGGGTCGGTTTCCTCATGCTGGCTGGGCAAACCTACCCAAAGCTGCAAACCCGCAATACGCTGGCCGGCGCTGCGTTGTGCAGCGGGACTGCGTTCGGAATGGACGATTCCACGACCTGCCGTCATCCAGTTGACTTCGCCAGGACGGATCTCCTGGACATTACCCGCGCCGTCGCGGTGCATCATGGCCCCCTCGTAGAGAAAGGTCACGGTAGATAAGCCAATGTGCGGATGAGGACGTACGTCCATGCCCGCGCCCGGTTCGAATGATACCGGACCCATCTCATCCAGAAAGACGAACGGGCCGACAGTGCGGCGTTGTGCCGACGGCAAGGCGCGGCGAACGGTAACGCCGTCACCCAGATCGCTGGTGCGTGGGACGATGAGCGTTTCAACTAGGGACATGCGGTTCTCCTGGAATGTCGCGCCGCGCGGGCGTCGTTAGCGCATTTTGGGGGAATACAGCCCGCATGGCTATCGCGGATAACCATGCGGGGACTTACCGACGGGTCCGGCTGGACCGGTGCTGCCAGCGGCCTCAGGCCAGGTCGAACACCAATACGTCGGCCTGTTTGCCATCACTGATGCGTACGGCCGCCTCGTCGGTCAGGGCCAAGGCGTCGCCAGCCTTCAGGGCTTGGCCATTGACCGTTACTTCGCCGCGCGCCACATGCACCCAGGCACGGCGGCCCGTGGCCAGCGGCAGTTCAGCCGTCTCCGCGCCGTCGAACAGGCCGACATACAAGCGCGCGTCCTGGTGAATACGCATGGAGCCATCGGCGCCATCGGGCGAGATCACCTGGCGCAGGCGGCCACGCTTTTCGGCCTCGGGCACCTCTTGCTCTTCGTACTCGGGCTCAATACCCGTGACATCGGGCTCGATCCAGATTTGCAGCAAATGCGTGGTCTGGTCCTCCAGCGGGTTGAATTCCGAGTGCAACACGCCGCGGCCAGCACTCATACGCTGTACGTTGCCCGGGCGGATGGTCGAGCCGCTGCCCATGCTGTCCTTGTGCGCCACAGCGCCGTCGAGCACATAGGTGATGATCTCCATGTCGCGGTGGCCATGAGTGCCAAAGCCACGGCTCGGGGCGATACGGTCGTCGTTGATGACGCGCAGCGAACCGAATCCCATGTGCGCCGGGTCGTAGTAGTTCGCAAAAGAAAAGGTGTGATAGCTGTCGAGCCAACCGTGATTGGCATGACCACGTTCATTGCTACGGCGCAGGGTCAACATAGTAAGCTCCTTTCGATAATTCGAATGATTCGCGGTGAGACGTTGTTGTCTGAGCACCATCCATGAAACGTATTGTGCGCGCATCACATGGGCTTGAGACTGAATTGGTTTGATGAGATCATTCAATTTATTTGAACGACTTTTTGCCATGCAAGCCATCACCCCTGAACTGCTTTATATGATCGACGCCATCGCTCGGCACGGCAGTTTTGCCAAGGCGGCGCGCGAGCTGGGTAAAGTGCCCTCGGCAGTGACTTATGCGGTACGCAAGCTCGAGGATGCGCTGGATGTGCTGTTGTTTGATCGCAGCGGCCACCGCGCTCATCTCACCCCCGCGGGGGAAACGCTGCTACAGGATGGCCGGCAGGTGTTGCAATCGCTGGATGCGCTGGCAGGACGCGTTAAACGAGTGGCGACGGGATGGGAGCTGGATCTGAAGGTGGCAGTCAGTGCCGTACTGCCCCTGGCGCCGCTGTATGACTTGATTGCCGAGTTTCGCGAGCTGGCCTCGGTCACGACGTTGCGGCTGTCCACCGAGGTACTCAGCGGGAATTGGGACGCTTTGGCGTCAGGGCGCGCAGATTTGGTCATTGGCGCGGATGCAGCGGGGGTGCCCTCTGGGGCCTATTGGTCACAGCCCTTAGGCGAACTGCAGTTTGGCTTTTGCGTGGCGCCCCATCATCCGCTGGCGCAGTTGAATCGCCCACTGACGGCGGCCGATATCTCGGCCCACTGCGCCATTGCCCTGGCCGATACGTCGCGCGATCTGCCGCCGCGCACGCGCGGTCTGCTGAACCAGCAGCCTTTCATCATGATGCCGACCATGCAAGCGAAGATCGACGCGCAGGTGCGCGGTCTGGGATGCGGCTACCTCCCCCTGTCGCTAGCAGCGCCCTACATCATGCGAGGGCAATTGGTGCAATGCCCCACGGATGACGTAGTGCCGATTACCGAACAACTGGTCTACGCCTGGCGCGAGCCGATCCCGGGACAGGCACTGAAATGGTGGCTGCAAAAGCTGCGTTCACCCCGGTTATGCGAAAGCCTGCTGGGTGTCTGACCCTCGTCAAAAGCCCAGCGGGCATAACTCACCGAGACTCGGTGCTGTATTTCAACAGATCGATCAATGCCGCGAAAGGCTCTGCAACGGGCTCCACGACGAATTCCGCCATTCTGCCTGCCAAGCGCGCCGGCTGCAGATAGCGTTCGACGACATGATATTCGGGCCGGTCCACATAATCGTCGAACAAAATGACGCAGCCCGGCGGCGCCATCAGCATCGTGATCAGGAACGAAGCAACGCGGAACCGCCCATCGATCAATACCAGGTCGGGCCGCTCACCGGTTTTGAGGAGTTTTTCCCAAGGGGCCGTGCAATAAGCAGGCCAATCTCTGGCGTGAGACTCGTCCACAGGCCTGCCCCATTCTTTGGTGGCGCCGATGTCCGCGTAGATGGGGATGTAGCGGCGGCGCGGTATGCCTTCGTCCAGCAGCCGCTGCCTGACAGCCTTTAAAAACTGCTTGTCGGTATCGACGGAATAAATGCTCTTGATGCCTGCCTGGGCGACCATCAATGAGCTGCCGCCCGAACCATATTCCAGAAAGACTCTGATTCCGGTGAGGTGTTCGCCGAGTAGCGCGATGCCTTCTGCCTCCATGTGGGGCAGATCGGGAATCGTATCGGCCGACCAGACCTGCGTCGATAGCTCGGCGGCAGATTTTGGTTTGGTCTGCTTGATTCTAGTTCGCTTGGTTTTGGCGCCGGAATCCTTTGCTTTGGCACGCTTGGGCGTGACGTCAGCGCCTTTTGCTTTAGCGCCCTTGACCTTGATGCTGCGGCCCTTTGTTTTGGCGTCCTTGGCCTTGACGTCTATAAGCTTGAGCCCTTTGGCCTTCGCCTCTTTAACCTTGGCAGCTTTGGTCTTGGTCATCTTAACCTTGCTTGCTTTAGCTTCAGTTTGCGCGGCTGCGGCCTGTGTAGAGGCCGAGACTGGTTCAGGATGTTTGCGACGAACAACTTTAGGCACTGCGAACTCCTACAAGTCCGAAGCCCCTATTGCACCACACTATCTATACAGTCCCAAGACACTCGCCCCTGCCCGGTAAACACGAGCGAGTGCGGCATTAATCTTCAATGCCGAGTTCCCGCAGTTTACGGGTGATTGTGTTGCGGCCGATACCCAGGCGCGAAGCCGCCTCGACCCGCCGGCCTCGACTGGCGTCGAGCGCCGTTTGCAGCAGAATGCGTTCAAATTGACGGGTGAGTGTCGCCATGACGGCAGGTTCGCCGCGCTCCAGGCGTTGCTGAGTTTCGCGCAACAACGCACCTTGCCAGTCCGGAATACCCGCGTTGGCAGCCGGCATTGCTGGCGCGGATGCCGCATAGGCTGGGGCAGCAGCGGCAGCCGGGAAACTGCTCCTGCCTGCCGTCCCGCCACCCATCGGGCTGGCAGCCCCGCCATTGATCACGTTGGGCGCTGCCGCACCGGAATGATGTGGCGCCTGCTGCTCCAATTCGATGGCGCGGATTTCTGGCGGCAGATCGGCCCGCTCGATGATCTGCCCCGGCGCCATGACGGTCAGCCAATGACAGAAATTTTCCAGTTGCCGGACATTGCCCGGGAAATCGAATCGGGTCAGAACAGAAATCGCATCCGGGGTCAGGCGTTTGACCGGAACGCCCAGCGAGCGCGCACTGGCAGCCAGAAAATGATTCGCCAAGGCCGGAATGTCCTCGACGCGCTCGCGCAACGGCGGCAAGCGCAGGCGAATGACATTCAAACGGTGAAACAAGTCCTCGCGAAATTGGCCCTGTTCGACGCGCTGCTCCAGCGGTTGGTGCGTGGCGGCGACGATGCGCACATCGACACGCACGGGTTGCGCGCCGCCCACTCGATAAAAACTGCCTTCGGCCAGCACCCGCAACAAACGGGTCTGCAGCTCGATCGGCATATCGCCGATTTCGTCTAAAAACAGCGTGCCGCCGTTGGCTTCTTCGAAACGACCACGGCGCAAGGTATTCGCGCCGGTAAAGGCCCCGCGCTCGTGGCCGAAAAGCTCGGCCTCGAGCAGATCGCGCGGAATGGCGGCGGCGTTCAGCGCCACGAACGGCCCGCCTGCCCGCGCACCATGACCATGCAAAGCCCTTGCGACCAACTCTTTCCCGGTACCAGACTCGCCGGTGATCAATACGGTGACTTTGGATTGAGACAAACGGCCGATCGCGCGAAAGACTTCTTGCATGGCGCTGGAGGCCGACTGTGTCATCATCCAGCGCTCGTTGTTTTGCAAAGGGTCTGCACCCTCGCCGGCAACGGTTTTCTCCTCGGGCGCGGATTCGAGCACTGCGCGCTCGATCAAGGCAACCGCCTCGTTCACGTCGAACGGCTTGGCCAGATAATCAAACGCGCCGCCCTGAAACGCCGACACGGTGCTATCCAGGTCAGCGAATGCAGTCATGACGATGACTGGCAGGCGCGGATGGCGCTCCTTGATTTGGCGCAACAAGTCCAGCCCGCTGCCGCCAGGCATGCGAATGTCCGAGACCAGGGCGGACGGCGTTTCGGTTTCCAACGCATCCAGCACATCGGTGGCCTGGGAAAAGCTGCGCGTTGGCACATCGGCACGAGCGAGCGCTTTTTCCAGGACCCACCGGATGGCCTGGTCATCATCAACGATCCAAACAGGTTTGCTCACTGTGGCTGCTCCATCGGTAAGACCAGACGGAATTCTGTGTGCCTGGGGCGGGATTCAAATTCGATAATGCCTCCGTGCTGCTGCACGAAATCCTGGGCCAGGCTCAGGCCCAGTCCTGTCCCGCCTGGCCGTGCGGTGACCAGGGGATGAAAAATACGATCGCGAATCGCCTCGGGCACGCCGGGCCCGTTATCGATGATCGCCAGTTCGAGCGCCAAACGATGTTGGCGATGGGCTAGCATGACCTGCCTCGCAACACGCGTGCGCAGCGTAATCTGCGGCGAAGGCACGTCTGCCCCGGTCTTTTGCAGAGATAGCTCCTGAGCCGCGTTACGTGCGACATTCAAGACTGCCTGCATCAGACGAGCGGCATCGCCCTGCAAATCCGGCACCGATGCGTCATAGTCGCGCACCAGCGTGATTTTCTCGCGGAACTCGGCCTGGATCAGCGCGCAGACGCGCTCGCAGATCTCGTGAATATTGACGGGCCGCGCATTCAGGGGAACGCGTTGCGGACCACTGAGCCGGTCGACCAGGACTTGCAGGCGATCGGCTTCGGAAATAATGACCTGGGTGTATTCGGCCAGCGCCGCATCGGGCAGCTCGGCCTCGAGCAATTGCGCCGCACCACGCAAGCCCCCCAGCGGGTTCTTGACCTCGTGCGCCAGGTTACGCAACAACTCGCGATGCGCTTCGATTTCCTCGACCAGGCGGTGATTGCGATCGGCCAGCACGCGCTGTTCGATCTCGCGCGCCTCGATCAGCACAGGCCAGGCTTGGCCGCTCAGTGACACCGTTGTCACGGTGACCTCGACGCACTCGCCTGCTCGACGCAACGACGACAACTGGCGCACATCGGCAAAATGGCCGGATACGGCACGGTCGATGGACGACTGCACGGCCTCCGGATGGCCAAATAAGGTCGCGGCAGAATGGCCATGCAGTTGTCTGCGGGACCGGCCGAAGAGGTCTTCGGCTGCGGCGTTGGCCCATTCGACATGCCCTTTGTCGTTCAGCAGCAGGACAGTCGTCGCCAGTAGATCAAACGCATCAACATTTATCATTTGCAGCACCGGGGTGGACGGGCCGGCGGGCCGCCCCGTCCGCCCCAACTAAGCCAAAAACATCACAGGCTGTAGTACATGTCGAATTCGAC
>Ga0164243_10002852_pt1 | contig 28089 bp, 21 predicted proteins | sample OricompcompostOP_FD_108781 | JGI IMG/M metagenome (GOLD analysis project Ga0164243, IMG submission 108781) | Organic Plus compost microbial communities from Emeryville, California, USA - Original compost - Organic plus compost (OP) | ecosystem: Engineered > Solid waste > Mixed feedstock >...
ATCGACTACGTCCGCCTCAACATCACCGCCCACCGCGCATAACCTGACCAGCAGCGATGCCGCGACACGAGCGTTGCTGAGCCCCCGGCCGGGATCGAACCGGCGACATCTCGCTTACAAGGCGAGTGCTCTGGCCATCTGAGCTACAGGGGCAGTGTGCATAGCATAGCCAGCCTTCGCGCGACAGCCATGCGGCGGTCGGGTTTGCGTGGGGCAAAAGGGGCGAGTTGCCATGCTAAGTCTTGGCAGGGATGCGAGAAACGTTTACGGTGACACGCACGGGTGTTCGCCTGACGCTGCCCGCCCGCGGGCCGAGACAGCTGACCATCCGCAAGAGGTCGGCGCGTCGGCGCGCCGGCGGCTCTTTTCACTCGGATCGTCCGGCACGTTCCTGCCGGTGAAAGGAAGCGGTATCCCCCCATGGCTACGGTCACGTACACCCAGGCCACCCGGATCTACCCGGGCACTCAGCGGCCGGCGGTCGACCACCTCGATCTGGAGATCGGCGACGGGGAGTTCCTCGTCCTGGTCGGCCCCTCCGGTTGCGGCAAGTCCACCAGCCTCCGCATGCTGGCCGGTCTGGAAGACGTCGACGAGGGCTCGATCCACATCGACAGCCGCGACGTCACCCACCTGCCGCCCAAGGCCCGCGACATCGCGATGGTCTTCCAGAACTACGCCCTCTACCCGCACATGACGGTCTACGAGAACATGGCGTTCGCGCTGAAGCTGCGCAAGACGCCGAAGGCCGAGATCGACCGGCGGGTGAAGGAGGCGGCGGCGCTGCTCCAGCTGGAGGAGTACCTCAGCCGCAAGCCGAAGGCCCTCTCCGGTGGCCAGCGCCAGCGTGTCGCCATGGGTCGCGCGATCGTGCGTGAGCCGCAGGTCTTCCTCATGGACGAGCCGCTCTCGAACCTCGACGCCAAGCTGCGTGTGCAGACCCGTACGCAGATCGCCTCCCTCCAGGCGAAGCTCGGCGTCACCACGGTCTACGTGACCCACGACCAGATCGAGGCCATGACGATGGGCCACCGGGTCGCGGTCATGCTCGACGGCGTCCTGCAGCAGGTCGACACCCCGCGTGCGCTGTACGACAAGCCGGCCAACGTCTTCGTCGCCGGCTTCATGGGCTCGCCGGCGATGAACATCAAGACCGTGCCGCTGACCGACCGTGGCGCCAAGTTCGTCGACATGATCGTGCCGCTGAGCCGCGAGGAAATCCAGCGGGCCAGCGCCGACGGCGCCGACGGCAAGGTCACCATCGGCTTCCGGCCCGAGGACTGCGACCTGGTCGGCCCCACCGAGGGCGGCATGCCGGTCGTGGTGGAGCTCGTCGAGGACCTGGGCTCCGACGCCAACGTCTACGGCCACGCGGCCCTCGACGGCGTCTCCGAGCGGTTCGTGGTCCGCACCGACCGCCGCCACATGCCCAACATGGGCGACACGGTGTTCGTCAAGCCGCGCGCGGACCACCACCACGCCTTCCACGCCAAGACCGGCAACCGGATCTGAAACGACACCTGAAAGAGGGCGGGCCGTCGCGGCCCGCCCTCTTTCAGTATCAAGAAGCGAAGCGGCGCAGGCGGAAGTCCGTGTCGCCGGCGCAGCCGATGACCGACGTGTTCCACGAGCAGGACCACGCCCGTACGCCGGTCAGGGCCCCCAACTGCACCGGCTCGTCCGCTCCGAGCACCACCCCGACCACGTTGACGTCGTCCACGGAGGTGCTCGGCTTCTCCCCGAAGACCAGCACGCTGGCGCCGTTCACCCGTCCCGCCCAACCGTCGCGGTCCAGGACCCGCTTGCCGGCCGTGTCGTAACCGACCACCTTGACCGGCGACTCGGTCTGGAGCAGCACGTGCGTACCGACGGGCAGCAGGGTCTTGACGCCGGCCGCCGGCTGGCGCCACTCGGCGCCGCCGTCACGCGGCACCGACACCAGTTCCGTCGTGTCGGCGTCGAAGTTGGTGTTCTCGAGCACGCAGACGCGCTTGTCGCCGCAGGCCGCGAGGGCGATCGCCCGGCGTTGCTCGTCCTTCGCGTGGTAGACGGTCCGCCGCTGGTCGAGGGCGTCGAGCGGCATCGCCACGACCTCGGTGCTCTCGCTGGACGGTGTCGCGAACAGCTGCCCGTCGTAGACGGCGACCAGGTCGCGCGGCGCCATGACGTTGGACTGCTCTTCGAGGATCTTCCCGGTCACCCCGTCGACGACCCGGACCGACCGGTCGGCGCCGATCTGCACCAGCCGGTTGTCGTCGGCCAGGTCGGCATCCATGACCCATCCGGCGGCGTCGGTCGGCCCGCCGAGATCCTTGGGCGTCTCGGCGATGTAGACGGCGGTGGTCGCGTCGTCGTACCGGTCCTTCGGCGTCGCGAGTTCCCACTTCTTGGTGCCGTCGCGGAGCCCGTACCCGACGAGCTTGTGGTTCGTGCGGTCGACCACGACGAGCCGGTCGTCGACGACGAACGTCTGGTCCTCGCCGTAGAGATCGATGCTCCAGAGCCGGTGGCCGTCCTCGGCGCTCAGCGCCGACAGTTTGCGCGGCCTCGTGCTGCCGATCGCGTCCGCGTAGGCGAGCAGCACGCCGGGCGTCGCGCGCAGGCCCAGCCAGCTGTCGGCGGGGTCCGGCACGTCGGTCCACCACAGCTTCGCGCCGGAGGTCGCGTCGGCCGCGATGACCGCGAGCCTGTCGTCTTCCTTCTGGTACGCGTAGTAGGCGCGGTCGCCCCACACGTACGTCCAGACGTAGTACGACCGGTCGGACATCGGCAGCGGTTGCCCCACGTCGGCGAACGCGGCGAACTTGACGGCGTCGTACCCACCGCGATTGAGGATCACGACGACGACCGCGACCGCGGCGATCACCGTGACCATCGCGGCGGCCGCCGCCGCGAACCAGGCTTTCCGGGGTACGCCGCGGGACGGCGCGGCCGGCGGCGGGCTCCACGGCGGCGCCGGAGCCCCGCTGACCGGCGGTGCGGATCCGCCGCTGAACGGTGGCGAGACGGATGCCGGGATGCCGGTCGACGGCGCGGCCGACACCGGCACGGCCACCGGCGCCGCGGCCTGGACCGGAACGTGCGGCGCCGGCGCGGCCAGCTCGGCCAGCGCTCCCTCGGCGACCGGCAGCTCCGGCTGCTCGAGCACCGTCGGCGGGATGCCGAGGTCCGCGTGCAGGAGGCGGGCGACGAGCGGCACCCGTGACGAGCCGCCGACGAGGAAGAGGCCGGCCAGCTGGTCGGGCCGGAGGTGGCTGGCCTGGATCACCGCCGCCGTCTCCATCACGCCGCGGCGCAGCAGCGGGGTCGCGAGGCGTTCGAGCTCCTCGCGGGTGAGGTGCACGGCCTGCTCGACACCGGGCACCGCGACCGGGGCCACCGCGGCGCGGGAGAGCATCTCCTTCGCGCCGCGGACGTCGTCCCAGAACCGGCGGCGGTCGCGCCACTGCGCCGCGTTGGCCGGGTTGCGCAGCCGTTCCCACGCGGCGGGGTCCGCGGCGGCGACGACCCCGCCCAGGTGTTCGACGAGGGCGGCGTCGAGGTCGAGGCCGCCCAGTTCGGCGACGCCGCCGGTGGCGACGACCGCGAACCGGGGGCGGCCGGCCGGGTCGAGGCCCTCGTTGCGGACGACGGCGATGTCGAGGGTGCCGCCGCCGAAGTCGAAGACGGCCAGGGCCTGGCCGACGGGTACGGGCCGGCGTAGCACGTCGGCGAAGTACCGGGCAGCGGCGACCGGCTCCGGAACGTACCGTGTGGTGGTGGGCCAGCCGGCGCGGCTCACCGCCTGCGTGAGGGTCTCCCGGCGGTGGACGCCCCAGGCAGCCGGGTACGTGACCGCCGCGGGCGGCAGGTAGCCGACGGCCTCGACGGCGGCGTGCGCCACGGCGCTGAGCGCGGCGGCCAGCAGGTCGACGGTCGCGATCTCACGATCGCCGAGCAGCACGCCCGGTGCGTCGATGTGGCGCTTCGGGTTGGGCTCGTAGCGCGCCGGGTCGGCCTGGGCGAGCCGCTGCGCGTCGCGGCCGACGTGGAGCCGGCCGGCCGGGTCGAGCAGCACGCCCGACGGCATGATCGGCTGGCCGTCGAACAGCAGCGGCCGGGTCCGCCCGTCGGGCCAGCGCAGCACGGCGACGGTGTTCGACGTGCCCAGGTCGACACCGAGCGCGTGCCCTTGCATCTGCCGTCTCCTCCACGGGCGAGGGGTTGCCCGGCCTGCATCGTACGTGCCGGGCACCCCCTCGACCGCGAGCACTCATCCGAGCAGACGCGGGTCCGCGTCGAGGCTGCGGGTCAGCCGCAGGGTGATGAACTCGTTGTTGTCGGGCACGCCGGGCGTGCGGCCCGCGGAACCCGGGAAGTTGTTGTCGTTGAGGACGCCGATCGTACGGTTGTCCAGGATGACGACGTCCTCGATCGTCGTGAACGGGAAGCGGAAGGTGGTGCCGAAGCCGCCGAGGCGCTTCGGGTTCGCGATGTCGAGCAGGTCGGCGACCAGCGTCTTGTCCATCGCGCCGTCCCGGTCGCGGTCGGCCCTGGTGACGAGGTAGATCTTCTTGATCGTGGCTGCGTCGCCCTGGTTGTTGTCCCGCTCGATGATCAGGAACCGGTGGCCGTCCACCGCGATCGCGTCGCCGATCGCGTTGGCCGGGGCATCCATCTTGTACGCGTACGTCCGGCCGGTGTACTTTTCCGCCTTCCGGTCGAACTCGTACATCCGGAGGGTGCCCGGCGCGTCGCCGGCGACGGTGCCCTCCAGCAGCGGGTAGAGCGTGCGGCCGTCAGGCGACTGCGCCATGCCCTCGAAGCCCTTGCTGCTGGCGAGGTTGTTCGGCGTGGTGCCGCGCAGCGGGTTCTCGGGGGCGAAGACGCCCGGCAGCGGGATCGGGGCCCGCAGGAGCCGCCCGGTGCGGTCGAAGTGGAGGAGGAACGGCCCGAACTCGTCACCGATCCAGTACGTGCCGTCGGGAGCCCGCTGGATGGACTCGATGTCGAAGTCGGCGCCGGTCAGCACGCGGTCCGAGCGGGTGAGCGGCCACGCGACGTGGCCGTCGGGGTCGGTCAGGTTGATGCCGCCGATCACGTCGACGCGGCCGTCACGGAAAACCGGCACGATCGAGTGGATCCGGAGCACGAAGTCGGCGCTGTTGTCCTTGGTGCCGAACCCGTTGTCGGACATCACCTCGAACGTGCCGTCGCCGTTGCGGACGATGCCGCTGAACCCCTGCACCGGCTGGTCGGCCCACGGCGCGGCCACGCCGTTCACCGGTGCCGTGTCGAGCTGGTGGCCGGACGGCTCGCTGGCCGGCACGAAGGTCAGCGCCGGCAACGACGCGAAGCCGGTCAGGGTGGCCCGGCCGAACTCGCTGTCCCGGTGCGCCGACGCCGGCCCGGCGACACCACCCGCGAGCGCGACGACCACCGCTCCCGCGACCACCACATTCAAGCGCTTCTTCATGAGGCGAGAAGCTAACGAGGTTGGATGAACCGGTCGCGGTGCGGAAATGAACGTGGGACGTCGGCCGCTCGCGGCGGCGGTGCCTGCCGCGTCAGATCTGCTCGGCCGCGCGGCGGCGGGCGACCTCGGCGAGGGTGACGGCGGCGGCGACGCTGGCGTTCAGCGACTCCACGGTGGAGACCATCGGGATGCTGACGCGCATGTCGCACGTCTCGCCAACCAGGCGGGACATGCCGCGGCCCTCCGAGCCGACGACCACCACGAGCGGGCCGACGGCCGCCTCCAGGTCGTAGAGGTCCGTCTCGCCGTCGGCGTCGAGGCCGATCACGACAAATCCGGCTTTCTGGCACGCCTTGAGGGCCCGGGTGAGGTTGGTGACCTGGCTGACGGGCACGCGGGCGGCGGCGCCGGCGCTCGTACGCCAGGCCGTCGCGGTGATGCCGGCCGATCGGCGCTCGGGCAGGAAGACGCCGTGCGCGCCGAAGGCGGCCGCCGAGCGGATCACCGCGCCGAGGTTACGCGGGTCGGTGACCCCGTCGAGGGCGACGAGCAGCGGCGCCGACTGCTCGAGCGCGGCGGCGACGAGGTCATCGAAGATCTCGTACGCGAACGGCGGCACCTGCAGCCCCACGCCCTGGTGGAGGACGCCGCCGGTCATCCGGTCGAGTTCGGAACGGCCGACCTCGAGCAGCGGGATGCCACGGTCGGCGGCGGTACGGACGATCTCGTTGACCCGGTCGTCGATGTCGATGCCGTGCGCGACGTAGAGGGCGGTCGCCGGCACGGATGCGCGCAACGCCTCCAGGACGGGGTTGCGGCCGACGAGCAGCTCGGGGGCGTCCTTCGGTGCCGCCGCCTTGCGGCCCGGTGCCACCCGCGGGCCACCGCGCTGGGGGGCCTTGCGGGCGGCCACGCCCTTCGTACCCTTGCCCCAGGTCGTGTCTTTCGTGCCTGGCTTGCCGACCTTGGGCACACGCCCCTCCTCCGCCGCGGCGCGGCGTTCCTTTTCCTGCTTCCAGGCGGTGCGTTGGGGCAGCTTCTCGGTCCCGGAGTACGCCTTGTGCCACGGCCGCTCGTCGGCCGGGAGCGTGCGGCCCTTGCCGGCGAGGCTGGCCCGGTTCTTGCCGCCGGAGCCGACGCTCGCACCCTTTTTCGGGGTGACCCGGCGGCCGCGCCGCTGTGAGTTGCCGGCCATCAGTCCTTGCCCCCGATCGTCCAACGCGGGCCGTGTGGCGTGTCCTCGACATTGACACCGGCCGACTTGAGCTGGTCGCGAAGGGCGTCGGCGGCCGCCCAGTCCTTGCGGGCCCGGGCCTGCGCGCGCTGCTCCAGCGCGAGCGCGACCAGCGAGTCGACGATCTCGCGCAGCTCGTCGCCGGCCGAACCGCCGGTCGACGCCGTGGACCAGGCCGGGTCGAGCGGGTCGATGCCGAGCACGTCGAGCATGGCGCGGGTCTGCGCGAGCGCGGTGCGCGCCGCCTCGTCGTCGCCGTCGGCGAGGGCGGTGTTGCCTTCGCGGATCGTGTCGTGGACGACCGCCAGGGCGCCGGACGTGTTGAGGTCGTCGTCCATGGCGGCGGCGAACGCCGGCGGCAACTCACCCGCCGGGATCGCGCCGAGCGTCTCCACGGCGCGATGGACGAAGCCCTCGATGCGCCGGTACGCGACCGCGGACTGCTGCAGGGCCGCGTCCGAGTAGTCGATGCGCGCGCGGTAGTGGGCCGAGACGATGTAGTAGCGCAGCTCCACCATGCGTACGCCGAGCGCCGTGACGTGGTCGAGGTCGATCACGTTGCCGAGCGACTTGCTCATCTTGGAGTCGCCCAGGTTCAGCAGCCCGTTGTGCACCCAGTAGCGCGCGAACGGCAGGCCGGCCGAGCGCGACTGGGCGATCTCGTTCTCGTGGTGCGGGAAGGTCAGGTCGAGCCCGCCGCCGTGGATGTCGAACTCCGGGCCGAGGTAGCGCAGGCACATCGCGGAGCACTCGATGTGCCAGCCGGGGCGGCCGGGGCCCCAGGGGCTCGGCCACTGGGCCTCCGGCGGCTCCTCGGGCTTGTAGCCTTTCCAGAGCGCGAAGTCGCGCGGGTCGCGCTTGGCCCGCTCGGGCCCGTCGGTGGCGCTGGCCATCTCGTCGGGCCGCTGCCCGGAGAGGGCGCCGTAGTCCGGGTACGACTTGACGTCGAAGTAGACGTCACCGGACCCGTCGCCCGCCGGGTAGGCGTGACCCCGCTCGATGAGCTGGCCGATGAGCGTGTGCATCTCGGTGATGTGCCCGGTGGCCCGCGGCTCGTAGGTCGGCGGCAGCACGTTGAGCGCGCGGTACGCGGCGTCGAGCACCACCTCGTTGGCGTACGCGATCGCCCAGAAGGGGCGGCCCTGCTCCTGCGACTTGACCAGAACCTTGTCGTCGACGTCGGTGATGTTGCGGACGAACGTCACCTCAAAGCCGTTGCGCAGAAGCCAGCGCCGGAGCACGTCGTAGCTGACTCCGGAACGAAGGTGGCCGATGTGAGGCTCGGATTGCACGGTGAGGCCACACAGGTACATCGCGACCTTGCCGGCCTCACGCGGAACGAAGTCCCGCACCGTTCGGCTCGCGGTGTCATGCAAACGCAGCGTCACCTCACAAGGGTAGCGTTGATCCGTTTCGGCCTATGCTCGCGGTGTGACGGAGCCCCGGGGCTGGCCCACCGCCGATAACCGGCCCTTCGCCGGCAGCCGGCCCATCCCCGCCGACCAACCTGCCGCCTCTGGGCCGACGGCCGAGGGCGGACCCGCCCACGACACCCCGGACCGACCCGCCAACCAACCCACCAGGCACGCCGCCGACCCGCCGAGCGGCAAGACCGCAAGCCAACCCACCGGCGGACCAACCGGCCAGCCCGCAAACCGCGCCAACGGCCAGTCGGCCAGCCAGCGCAGGGACCACACCGCCGGCGTGCCCACCGATCCGGCCGCCGGGCGGCCCGGTGACCCCGCCGTCGGCCGGCAAGCCGGACGGGCGGGTGGCCCCGCCGCCAACCGACAACCCGGCCCGCCCGGTGACCCCGCCCCCAACCGACAACCCGCCCCGCCCGGTGACCCCGCCGCCAACCGGCCCGGTGCGTGGCCCAAGGAGCCGGCCGCGGCACGGGGCGGTGGCAGCGGCGAGACCGCGCAGACGCTGGAGCGCGGGTTGCGGCTGCTCTATCTCGTGGCCGACGCTCCGGACGGGCTGACCATGACCGAGGCCGCGGACCGGCTGGGTGTCGGCCGCGCCGTCGTCTATCGCCTGGTCGGCGCCCTTGCCGCGCACGGCATGGTGCGGCGGGACCGCACGGGTCGGCTGCGGCTCGGCGCGGGGGTGCTCCACCTCGCCCGCCGGGCCCATCCGCTGGTCATCGAGGCCGCGCTGCCCGCGCTGCGACAGCTCGCCGAGGAGGTCGGTGCCACGGCACACCTCACCGTCGCCGAGGGGACGGAGGCCGTGGCGCTGGCCGTCGTCGAGCCCACCTGGACGGCCCTCCACGTCGCGTACCGCGCGGGATCCCGCCACCCGCTGGCCCGCGGCGCCGCCGGGCGGGCGATCCTCGCGGGCCGGGCAGGTTCCACCGATCCGGTGACCACGAGCGGCGAGCTGCAGCTCGGAGCGTTCGGCGTGGCGGCCCCGGTGCTCGGCGTCGCGGGCCTCGAAGCGAGCGTCGGCGTGGTGGCTCTGGGCCGGCTCGACGTGAGCGAGGTCGGCCCACAGGTGGTGGCGGCGGCGTCAGCGGTGCGTGCGGCACTGGTGTCTCCTTCGTCGTCGGACGGCTCAGCGTAGGACTTTCCACAGCGCCCGAAAGAGTTATCCACAGGCTGTGTAGGACGCCGTCCGGGAGTTATCCACAGGCCTATCCACCGGTCTCCGGTCCGGCAAGGCTGTACGCCATGAGTCGAGAACCGAGGCGCCCGGCAGAGCTGGAGTGGCGCGTCTTCCGCGGCACCCGCGCGGTCGCCGCGGGCCTGATCACCGAGCACCACCTGCGGAGCAGGAGCTGGATGAGGATCCGCCAGAACGTCTACGCCGACTCCAGACTCGACCGCGACCACGCCCTCGCGTGCCGGGGCACCCTGATGCGCATGCCGCCCACCGCAGCGGTCCTGGCCGGCCCGTCCGCGGCCTACGTCCACGGCGTGGATTTCGCCGCGGGCCCCGACGACGACGTCCACGTGATCCTGACCGGCGACCACCGGATCGCCAACCAGGCCGGCACCCGCCTGCACCGCTGCCGCCTGGACCCACCCGACATCACCGAACTCGACCTGCCCAGCCCTCACCCGATGGCGGTCACCAGTCCAGGTCGGCCACTCGGCGCAGCCCCAGGGCCGCACACGCCGGTCCGGTCGGCCGGACCGCCCGCCGCGGCGCCAGTGCCCCACACATCGAACACGCAAGCCCCATCACTCACGACCGCACCGGGCCGGCCCACAACCGACGCGCCAGGTCGACTGCCTGGGACCGCTCGAGAACCTCACGCGTCCGATGCACCGGCACGACCACCCGGCGCGGATCCAAGGCCGCACACATCCGACCCGGCCGCCCTACCGGGCGAGACCGCCGCAGGCGTGCCGGCACCTGCCCCATCCTCTCCGCAGTTCGGTACGGCTGCACGGCCGCAAACCTCCGCCCGGCCACCCGGCACGGTCCCTGGCCTGCCCGCACCCGACGCAGCCGGTCGACCGCCCGAGACCGCTCCCGGGCCGCGCACCACTGAGACGCCGGCGCCAGGCGGCGGTGACGGGCCGGACGGCGGCGGCCCGGGTGAGACGTGGTTGGCGGGGGTGTTCGGCGGTGACCGGGTCGCGGTGACCAGCCCAGCCCGTACCGCCTGGGATGTCGCGGTCTGGGTGCCGCTGGCCGAGGCGGTTCCGATCATCGACGCGTTGCTCTTTCGGAAGATCGTGACGCGGGCCGAGTTGGACGAGATCGGCGCGCGTCTGGCGGACCGGCCGGGTGGGCGGCGGGCACTGCACGCGTTCTCGCTGACCGACGGACGCGCCGAGACGGCCGCCGAATCGGCGCTGCGGATGCGCATCTTCCTCGCCGGCCTGCCGATGGCCGCCGCCCGTCCGCAGGTCGGCACGTGCCACCCGCCGCTGGCCTGGCCGGTGTACCGCGTCGCCCTCTGGTGCGAGACGCGCCGGGACGACCCGATGGAGCAGCTGTACGAGGACGCGGGCATGATCCGCGGAGTCCTGGACGACGGGTGGACGGTCCTGCGCGTCAGCAGACGGCGGGTGGAACGCGAGCTTCCCGACGTGGTACGCGAGCTGCGCGCCGCGCTCGTCGGACGCGGCTGGCGAGCCCGACGCCGGACACCTTCGAACCTGAAACAGGATTCTCAGGAGAGCGCTCTCGCACCTAATATGCGCTGATGGAGGCAAGGAAGCCGACACTGGAAGACGTGGGCCGGGCAGCGGGTGTCTCCCGCGCCACGGCGTCACGAGTGATCACCGGCGGGCGGCGGGTGTCCGATCGCACCCGGGCCCGGGTCTGGCACGCCGTCGAGACGTTGGGTTACCACCCCGACCTGGCGGCGCGCGCACTCGCCAAGGGACGCAGCGACGTCGTCGACCTGATCGTCATCGACGACGACGCGACGCAGTTCGGCAGCAACCCGTACTACACGCGGGTCGTCGCCGGCATCCTGGGGGCGCTGGCCGGCAGCGACGCGCAGATGCGCGTGCACGTGGTCGACGAGCCGGAGGCGCCGCAGCGGCTCGACGAGGTCGCACGGCTGGTCGGCATCGGCGCGCTGCTGGTCAACGTGCCGCCGGAGCTGGCGGCCCGTTTCCGGCGCGACTGCGACAGGGTGGTGTCGCTGGGTCACTCGGCCGCGGGTGTCCCGTCGATCGAGGCCGAGAACGAGGAGGGTGCGCGGGCGGCGGTGGAGCACCTGTACCGGACGGGACGCCGGGCGGTCGCCGCGGTGCACGGCAAGCGTGACAACTCGTGCGCCAACGGCCGCCGTCGCGGATTCCTGGCGGCCGCGGCCGACGCCGGTCGTCCGGCGATCGCCGTCGACGGGGGCTTCTGCCTGGCCGGCGGCGTCGCGGCCACCAACCAGCTGCTGGCGTCCCACCCCGACATCGACGCGATCTTCGCGGCCTGCGACCTGACCGCCATGGGCGTCCTGCGTGCCCTCGGCGAGAACGGCCGCCGCGTCCCCGACGACGTCGCGGTGGTCGGCTTCGACGACAGCGTCCTGGCGTCGGTCTCCACTCCGGCCATGACATCGGTACGCCAGCCCGTTGAACACATGGCAGCCATGGCCACCAAAGCCCTCCTCACCGGCGAAGCCGGCCCCACCTGGCAACGCGTCGAGCCGGCGCCACTCAAGATCCGCCGCAGCTCGGCGGCCGCCTGACCACTTCGCCGCTCCGGCCCGGCCACGTCGCAGAACCGTACGACCACGTCGAGCTGGTGGCAGGAGAAGACGGCGGGCACGCCGCGGGCGGTGCGCTCGCGATCAGGGACGGCGGGCCGGCGGGAGACGGTGGCGACGCGTAGTGCGGCTGGCTCAACCTAGGGACCGTGTGCTGCGCGGTCTTGATCGCTGGCCACGACTCCCAGGGGTGTGACCGAAGGGCTGGACCGCTCTCCTGGCATGGCGGCCAGGCTGTGAGCCCGAGTTGGCGCGGCAACTCCGGCAAGCTCGGCCGCCGGCCACCACGCACCGCTGAGAACAAAACGGGGCTCACGACGCCAGGCGGCGCCGACGACGATCGGGCAGCGTGAATGGCCAGCCAGCGCTATGGACGCGTCATGCGCAGGACGTCGAGGGCGTCGTCCAACTCCGACTCCGAGAGTCGCCCAGCTTCGACATGTCCGCGGTCGATCACCACCGCCCGGATGGAGCGGCCCGTCGCCAGCGCCTCCTTCGCGATCGACGCGGCCTCGTCGTAGCCCAGGTAGCGGTTCAGCGGAGTGACGATCGACGGCGAGCCCTCCGCGTACGCCAGCGTGACCTCCTCGTTCGCCGCCAGGCCGGTCACGCAGCGGTCCGCCAGCATGCGGCTCGCCGCCGACAGCAGGCGGATCGACTCCAGCAGGTTGCGGGACATCACCGGAAGCATCACGTTGAGCTCGAAGTCGCCCTGCGAGCCGGCGAACGCGATCGCCGCGTCGTTGCCGATGATCTGCGCGCAGACCTGGCGTACCGACTCGCAGACCACCGGGTTGACCTTGCCGGGCATGATCGACGAGCCCGGCTGGAGATCGGGGATGCGTAGCTCACCGAGACCGGCGCGCGGGCCCGAGCCCATCCACCGGATGTCGTTGGCGATCTTGTAGAGGCCGACCGCGATCGTCCGGAGCTGGCCCGACGTCTCGACCAGCGCGTCCCGGGCCCCCTGAGCCTCGAAGTGGTTGCGCGCCTCGGTCAGCGGCAGCCGCGTCTCCGCCGCGAGCCGGGCGATCACCGCGGCCGCGAATCCCGGCGGCGTGTTGACACCCGTCCCGACGGCCGTGCCGCCCAGCGGCAGCTCCGCCAGCCGCGGCAGCACCGACTCCAGCCGCTCCACCCCGTACCCGACCTGCGAGGCGTACCCGCTGAACTCCTGACCCAGCGTGACCGGGGTCGCGTCCATCAGATGCGTGCGGCCGGCCTTCACGACGGTGGCGAACTCCGCCGCCTTCGCCGCGAGCGCCTCCGCCAGGTGGGACAGCGCCGGCATCAGCTCGTTGACGACCGCCTCGGTCGCCGCCAGGTGGATCGACGACGGGAAGACGTCGTTGCTGGACTGCGACGCGTTGACGTGGTCGTTGGGGTGCACGTCGCGGCCGAGTTCCCGCGCGGCGAGCGTGGCGATCACCTCGTTCGCGTTCATGTTGGACGAGGTGCCCGATCCGGTCTGGAAGACGTCGACCGGGAACTGGTCGTCGAATCCGCCACCGGCGACGTGAGCCGCCGCGACCTGGATCGCCGTCGCCACGTCGGCGGGCAACACCCCCAGCTCCGCGTTCACCGCTGCCGCCGCGCCTTTGATCTGCGCCAGCGCGCGGATGTTCGCCGGCTCCAGACCGCGGCCCGACACCGGAAAGTTCTCCACCGCCCGCTGCGTCTGCGCTCGCCAGAGCGCCTCCGCCGGGACCCGCACCTCGCCCATCGTGTCCCGCTCGACGCGGTACGCGGGCTCCTCTACCGTCGCCACCATCCCATCCTGCACCGCGCGCGACGGCGCCGCAGGCTGCCTACCCCCGGCGGCCGACCGTCAGGACCGGCTTCGTCACCTCGGCGAAGAAGTCGTTGCCCTTGTCGTCGACGACGATGAACGCCGGGAAGTCCTCGACCTCGATCTTCCAGATCGCTTCCATGCCGAGTTCCGGGTACTCCAGGACCTCGACCTTCTTGATGCAGTCCTGCGCGAGCCGGGCCGCCGGTCCGCCGATCGAGCCCAGGTAGAACCCGCCGTGCTCCTGGCACGACCGGGTCACCTGCGCCGACCGGTTGCCCTTGGCCAGCATCACGTGCGAGCCGCCGGCCGCCTGGAAGCGCGCCACGTACGAGTCCATCCGCCCCGCGGTCGTCGGCCCGAACGACCCGGACGCGTACCCCTCCGGGGTCTTCGCCGGCCCGGCGTAGTACACCGCGTGGTCGCGCAGGTACGCCGGCATCGGCTCACCCGCGTCCAGCCGCTCCGCGATCTTGGCGTGCGCGATGTCCCGCGCGACGACCATCGGGCCCGTCAGCGACAGCCGCGTCTTCACCGGGTACTTCGACAGCTCGGCCCGGATCTCGTCCATCGGCCGGTTGAGGTCGACCCGCACGACGTCGGACGACGACGACCCGGCCAGCTGCTCGTCGGTCACATCGGGCAGGAACCGCGCCGGGTCCGTCTCGAGCCGCTCCAGCCACACCCCCGAGGGAGTGATCTTTGCAACGGCCTGCCGGTCCGCGGAGCACGACACCGCGATCGCCACCGGGCACGACGCGCCGTGCCGCGGGAGCCGCACGACCCGCACGTCGTGGCAGAAGTACCGGCCGCCGAACTGGGCCCCGATCCCGAACTGCCGGGTCAGCTCCAGCACCTCCGCCTCCAGCGCGAGGTCGCGGAACCCGTGCCCCACCGCGGAGCCGGACGTCGGCAGCCCGTCGAGGTACTTCGCGGACGCGAGCTTCGCCGTCTTGAGCGCGTGCTCGGCCGAGGTGCCGCCGACGACGATGGCGAGGTGGTACGGCGGGCACGCGGCGGTCCCGATCAGCCGCAGCTTCTCCTCCAGGAACGCCATCATCCGCGTCGGGTTGAGCAGCGCCTTCGTCTCCTGGTAGAGGTACGACTTGTTGGCCGACCCGCCGCCCTTGGCCATGAAGAGGAACTTGTACGCGTCGGCGTGCCCGCCCGGGTCCTCGGCGTAGATCTCGATCTGGGCCGGCAGGTTGGTGCCGGTGTTCTTCTCGTCCCACATCGTCAGCGGCGCCAGCTGGGAGTACCGCAGGTTCAGCTTGGTGTACGCCTCGTACACGCCGCGCGCGATCGCCTCCTCGTCGGTGCCGTCCGTCAGGACGTGCCGCCCGCGCTTGCCCATCACGATCGCGGTGCCGGTGTCCTGGCACATCGGCAGCACGCCACCGGCCGCGATGTTGGCGTTGCGCAGCAGGTCCAGCGCGACGAACCGGTCGTTCGGCGACGCCTCCGGGTCGTCGATGATCGACCGCAGCTGCGCCAGGTGCGCCGGCCGCAGGTAGTGCGCGATGTCGTGCATCGCCTCGGCGGTGAGCGCGGTCAGCACGGCCGGCTCGACGGTGAGGAACCGCCGGCCGCCGGGCCCGTTGACCACGTCGACACCCTCGTCGCTGATCAGCCGGTAGTCCGTCAGGTCGTCGCCCTGGGGCAGCAACGGAGAGTACGAGAATGCTGCGGACTGACTCATGCCGGCGCTCCGCTCCACTCCGCACCGTCCTGAGGCACGACGGCCCTGTGCCGGCCGATTCGCTCGCTGCGCACGCTCATGAGCGGAAAGCCTAACCGGCGGGGCAGACCTCCTGTTTGGGCCCGCCGCACTCGCCCTCCGGCCCCGGCCCACCGGTGCCCGGCTTGCCGGGATTGCCGCCGCCCGACGGCGGCACGGGCACCCCGCCGGCCCCGCTGAATCGCAGGTAACCGATGTCACGTCCCTTGCCGATCACGACCCCGGCGGGCCCCACGGCCAGCACGTCGGCCTCCGAGCGGACATCGACCAGCACCGCACCGGTGCCCGGGTGGAGGGCGATGACGCGCTCCGGCCGCTCGTCGACCACGATCACCGCCGGCCCGGTCAGCGCCACCTTGCTCTCCGGGGCCGCGGACCGCCGCCAGCGCTCGCCGCCGCCCAGCTCGACGCTCCGGATCGCGGACCCGTCTGCGGTACGGGCGACCGCGTACCGGTCATCGACCCCGAGCAGCCGCTCACCAGGCTCGCCGACGAAGAGCAGCCGCCCGTCGTACGCGTCGATGACGAGTTCGCGGGTGTCCGCGGCGACCCCGACGATGACGTTGCGGCCACCGGCCGGGTCGTCCCGCTGCGCGCAGCCGCCGCCGGTGGCCGTGCGCAGGTTGACGCCGGCGTTGCGCCACACCTCGCCGCCGGTCGCCGCGTCGGATGCCAGCACCGAGAAGTAGCACGTCCCGTCGGCGGACACGGCCTTGATCCGGAGCACCCGCCCGCCGACGACCACCACCCGCTCGTCGCGTTCCGGGGCGAGTTCCTGGACGACCCGCCCGGCCGCCGTGTCGACGACGAAGACGCGGTCGTCGATCGGCAGGCCGAGCATCGGCGGCATCAGGCCGGGACCACCCGCGTTGTCGTCGATGCGCTTCGTCGTCATCGGGACGGTCCCGAGGATGTCCGGGTTGTCGGCGAAGAGGACGAACCCGATGCCGGGGATCTGCACCGTCCACAGCGGAGCGGCACCCCGCGGCTCCCAGGCGGTCAGCGTGCAGTCCTTCGGCCCGTGGCAGCGGACGTCGAGCAGCGCGTTGCGATAGCTCCACACGGCCTGCGCCTCGGTGTCCCGGCGGCGCACCGTGCCACTCATGGGATCGAGCACCTCGTACCCCTTGACGAGCAGCTTGCCGGTGACCACGACGGCGCTGTCGCCATCGCCGGCGACGGCGGCCCAGTCGGCCTTTTTCTGCCAGAGCTGGCTGCCGCCGAGGAGGCCGCGTGCCTCGACGATCGTGCGGTGTTCGATCACGACGGCGCCGCCGGCGACGGTGGCGCTGCGCGGGGTGCCGCCGAGCTGGGTCTGCCAGGCCGGCGGCGGGGTGGAGAGCGGGCTGCCCTTGTTGACGAAGGCCCAGACGTTGTTGAGGAACGGCGTCAGCACGCCGGTGAAGCCCAGCACGACGACGAGGACCGCCACGAGCACGGCCCAGCACTTCACGCAGGGGCCGTCGCCACCCCTCGCCATCGGGCCACCGTAGCGACACGCCGGCTGATGATCGGGGACGGTGATAAAGCCGTGTCGATATGATTTGCGCGGTTATTCGGCAGCGGCCCGGATCAACGGCAGCACGCGGTACGGGATCTGCTCCACCAACGCGATGATCGTAGAGGCCCGGGCGACCGCGGAGTGGGAGACGATCTGGTCGATCACCCGCTGCAGGTCGGCGTTGGAGCGCGCCACCACCCGGCACATGAGGTCACCGGAGCCGGTGATCGTGTGCGCTTCGAGCACCTCCGGGATCCGCTCCAGGTGGCCGGCGACCGGGTCGTGACCCTGCCGCTGGCTGATCTCCAGCGTCACGAACGCGGTCACCCCGAACCCGAGCGCCGCCGGCTGGATCTCCGGCCCGAACCCGCGGATGACACCGCGCGCGACGAGCTTGTCCAGCCGGGCCTGCACGGTGCCGCGCGCCACCCGCAGCCGGCGCGAGCACTCCAGGACGCCGATGCGGGGCTCCGCCGCGAGCAACTCCACCAGTGCGGCGTCGAGTTGATCAAGCTGGACAATTTGCGCGGTCATTTAGCGAAACTCCCGGACGGATTGCACAACCTGTGCAGAGAATTCTAGGACGGTTGACCAGCAACTCGGGCCCAGGTGACGCTCAGCACACGGCCACCACGGAGGGAGTCGACGATGACCCGTGCGCTCACCGACATCGACCAGGAAACCGCGGACCGCCTCGTCGGCGCGGTCGAACACGACATCGCGCTGGATCCGTTCCCGGTCAAGGGGCTCGACCACATCCTGTTCATGGTGGGCAACGCCAAGCAGGCGGCCCACTACTACTCGACCGCGTTCGGCATGACCTGCGTCGCGTACCGGGGTCCCGAGCAGGGCTACCGCGACTACGCGGAGTACGTGTTGACCAGCGGCTCGGCCCGGTTCGTCTTCCGCGGCGCGGTCAACCCGCAGGCACCCGACGCCGCTCACGTGACCCGCCACTCCGACGGGGTCATGGATATCGCGCTGGAGGTGCCCGACGTCGACGCGGCTTTCGCGTACGCGGTCAAGCAGGGTGCTACGCCGCACACCGAGCCGACCGACGTCTCCGACGAGCACGGCACAATCCGGTTCGCGGCGATCAACACGTACGGTGACACCCGGCACTCGCTGATCGACCGGTCCCGCTACACCGGGCCGTTCCTGCCCGGCTTCGTCGCCCGCGAGCCGATCGTCGACCGCGGCCCCGCGATCGCCGCCGGCCTGCAGCCCAAGCGCTTCTTCCAGGCGGTCGACCACGTCGTCGGCAACGTCGAGCTGGGCAGGATGGACGAGTGGGTGGAGTTCTACCAGCGCGTCATGGGCTTCACCAACATGGCCGAGTTCATCGGCGACGACATCGCGACCGACTATTCGGCGCTGATGTCGAAGGTGGTCGCCAACGGCACGCGGCGGGTGAAGTTCCCGCTCAACGAGCCCGCGATCGCCCGCAAGAAGTCGCAGATCGACGAATACCTGGAGTTCTACGGCGGGCCCGGAGCCCAGCACATCGCGATCGCCACCAACGACATCATCGCGAGCGTCGACGCGATGCGCGCCGCCGGCGTCGAGTTCCTGGACACCCCGGATTCGTACTACGACGACCCCGAACTGCGGGCCCGCATCGGCACCGTCCGCGTCCCGATCGAGCACCTCAAGGAGCGCCGCATCCTCGTCGACCGCGACGAGGACGGTTACCTGCTGCAGATCTTCACCAAGCCGGTGCAGGACCGCCCGACCGTGTTCTTCGAGCTGATCGAGCGCCACGGTTCGCTCGGTTTCGGCAAGGGGAACTTCAAGGCGCTCTTCGAGGCCATCGAGCGCGAGCAGGAAGCTCGCGGCAACCTGTAAAACTGTCCGGGTGCATCCCGACCCCCAGCAGCCCGCGCCGCAGGGTGCGTGGCCACCGCCGCAGCCCGGGCCCCCGGCGGCCTACCCGCCGCCGGGGCCCGGCTACGTCCCCCAGCAGTACGGGTACGGTGGCCCGCCGCCCGGGTACCCCTACCCGCCGCCGGTGGCGCTCAGCCCCGCAGGCCAGCCGCTCGCGAGCTTCGGTGACCGGTTCCTGGCGTACCTCATCGATGCCCTGATCATGACGGGCGTCGGCATGGTGGTCGCGTGCCCGATCATGTTGCTGGGGTTCTACCTCCCGTTCGTCATGATCGAGACCGACGGGTCCGGCACCATCACCGGCGGCGGCTGGTCGTTCGGGCTGTTCTTCCTCGCGTACGCCGTCATGTTCGTCCTGTTGATGGCCGTCTATTACGTCTATTTCGTGGAGTACCAGCTGCGGAAGGGCCAGACCGTCGGCAAGCGCTCGATGAATCTGAAGGTCGTGCCCGTCGACCCGCGGGCGGCGATGACGCGCGGCGTGCTCGGCCGCCGTTACCTGGTGCAGTTCGTGGTGGGGATTTTCGTGCCGTTCTTCAGCTGGGTCGACGGTCTCTGGCAGCTGGGTGACAAGCCCTACCAGCAGACCCTCCACGACAAGGCGGCCCGGACCGTGGTCGTTAAGGTCGTCCCGTGAGTTCTGTGCCCCCGGGCTGGTACAAGGATCCGGCCGAACCGACCACCCAGCGCTACTGGGACGGCGAGGGCTGGATCGGCGCTCCCCTCCCCGCCGACGCGACGCCGCCCGAGGGTCCACCGCCGGTAGAGGCGCCGCCGCCGGCCCCGGTGCCCGGCCAGCCCGGCGTGCCGGGCCAACCCGGCCCCGGCCAACCCGGCCCCGGCCTGCCGGGTCAGGCCGGCCAGCCGGGCCTGCCGCACAACGGCCCGGCCGCGCCGCCGATCACGGTGCCGCCCCCGTCCGGGTACCCCGGCTACCCGCCGCAGCAGGGCCAACCCACGGGCCACGGCTGGCCGGTTCCGCCCGGTGCGCCGTACCCGGCACACGCCCCGCAGCCGGTCGCGCCGACCGGGGTGCCGCTCGCCGCGCCGGGCCTGCGCCTCGTCGCACGCCTGATCGACATCATCGCCGTCTTCCTGCTGAACGTCGTCGTCAACGGCTGGTTCGTCTACCGCTGGTGGCAGGAGATCGGCCCGTACTACCGCGAGGTCAACGCGCGGATGGCGCGGGGTGAGTCGTTCAGCGAGCTGGCGCAGACGGCGCCGCCCGCGGCGGCCAGCAACCTGCAGATCGTGATCCTGCTCGTCGCGTGCGCGCTCTGGTTCGCGTACGAGGTGCCGGCCGTCGCCAACAGCGGCCAGACCTTGGGCAAGCGGATCGTCGGCCTGCGGGTCGTCCGCGTCGACGGCCAGCCGCGGATGGGTTTCGGCCGCTCGCTGCGCCGGTGGAACATCCTCGGCCTGCCCATGCTCTTCTGGACCTGCTGCGTCGGCTTCATCTGGCAGTTCGTGGACTGCCTGTGGGTGGTCGTCGACCGCCCGCTCCAGCAGGCCCTGCACGACAAGGCCGCGCAGACCGTGGTGGTCGTCGCGCGGCCGGCGTCGAACCCACCCGCCCCGACTTCCGGACCTGGAGCCCCGTGATGACACCCAAGCTGACCCGGGCCGACCTCGACGCCCTGCCGAGCTACGTGCCTGGCCGCAACCCCGCCGAGCTGGCGCGCGAGATCGGCCTTCCCGAGGCGATCAAGCTGGCCAGCAACGAGGTGCCGTACGGTCCGCTCCCCGGTGTGGTCGAGGCCGTCGCCGAGGCGGCCGCCACCGCACACCGCTACCCCGACATGGGCGTGGTCGAGCTGCGCGAGACGCTGGCCGCTCGGCACGGTGTCTCCGCCGACCGGGTCGCCACCGGCTGCGGCTCGGTCGCGCTCTGCGAGCACCTGGCACGCGTCACCTGCCTGCCGGGTGACGAGATCCTCTACTCGTGGCGCTCCTTCGAGGCGTACCCGATCATCGCGGCCGTCACCGGCGCCACCAGCGTGCGCGTCCCCAACACCGGCGCGCACGGCCACGACCTCCCGGCGATGTCGGCGGCGATCACCGACCGGACCCGCATGATCATCGTCTGCAACCCCAACAACCCCACGGGTACGGCGGTCCGCCGCGCCGACCTCGACCGCTTCCTCGACACCGTCCCCGACGACGTGCTGGTCGTCCTCGACGAGGCGTACCGCGAGTTCGTCACCGACGACGACGTGCCGGACGGCCTGGCGGCCTACGGCGACCGCCCCAACGTGGTCGTGCTCCGCACGCTCTCGAAGGCGTGGGGCCTCGCCGGCCTGCGGGTGGGCTTCCTGGTGGCCCAGCCGGACGTCGCGGCCGCGGTCCGCAAGGTGGTGACCCCGTTCTCGACGAGCGCGGTGGCCCAGGCCGCCGCCCTCGCCGCCCTCCGCCAGGAGGACGAGGTACGCCGCCGCTGCGCGCTGGTCGTCGCCGAACGCGAACGGGTGACGACCGCGATCCGGGCCCTCGTCCCCGACGTCCCGGACTCGCAGGCGAACTTCGTCTGGCTCCCCCTCGGCGCCGCCGCCGCGGAGTTCGGCGCGGCCTGCGAGAAGAAGGGCGTCATCGTCCGCCCCTTCCAGGGCGACGGCGTCCGCGTCACGATCGGCACGCCGGCCGAGAACGACGCCTTCCTGACGGCCGCCGCCTCGGCGCTCTAACCCGGCCGATTCCCGACCAGTCGCGAGCAAGTCCGGCGTCCCGGGCCGCACGCTTCCCTGACCGTATCCACGCGAGGCGGAGGCGGTCAGCCAGTCACCAGCGCGCCGCCGTGACCCGCCGATCCCTTGACCACCGCCGCTGCCTTCTCCCGCCGGCTGTTGCCGGCGCGGGCAGGCAGGGCGGCCGTCGCGGCGGGGGCGGGCCGCACACAGGTGTCAGCGGGCGAGGAGGGTGGTCACCGCGGTCGTGACGCGGAGGATCGCGTCGCGGGTCGGGCGGTCCTGGATGCGGGTCGTGGCATGGGCCGCCAGGGTGGCCAGGTGGACGATCGCCGTCACGTCGCGGCCCGCGGTGCCGGCGCGTTCCGCCTGGCGTGCGCGGTCGCGCAGGGTCGCGGCGACCCGCGGGTCGAGGTGGCCGGCGGCGGCGTGCTCGTCGATCAGGTCGCGGAGGTCCGTGTACCACGCCGGGTCGCGGGTCACCGCGCGCGGCACGTACCCCGACCGCACGGCCGCCGCCGTCACCGCGACCGTCGGGCCCGCGTACGACCGGATCGTCGGGTAGAGGACGGCGAGTTGGGCGTCCGTGAGCGGCACCGAACTCCCGTCGATGAAGCAGAACCCGGGACCCGAGTTGGTGCCGGTGTTGACCCGCAGCGGCACCTCGTGCTGCGCGAGGCGGATGCCGCCGAGCGCCAGGCCAAGCTCGTCCCGGGCGATCGCCGCGCCGGCCATCTCGATCTTCGGGGCGGTCGGCGGTGGCGTGCCGCGCGAGATCCAGGCGACCGTGTGGTCGTACACCGCGTTCTGCACCATGTGCTGCGGCACCCGCGACAGCGACGCCAGCGTGCACGTCTGCGGCTCACCGGGGTAGCCGCCGGGGTACGTGCCGATGTCGCGCTTGCGCAGCGGGCCGTAGTCGGTGATCAGCTTCCAGTCCCCGTGCGACGCGCCGGCGACCTCCCACGACCGCAGCACCGGCGAGTCGGCCTGGGCACGGGCGGCGGCGGAGAGGATGCCGCTGGCGATGTCGCCCTCGGAGTTGATCCGGAACACCTTCGTCGGCAGGTCCGTGCGGAGCACCCCGCCACCGCCGTGCAGCACCACCGCGTCGAGGATCCCGCTCAACGGCTGCACGCCGTTGTAGTAGTTCGCCAGCCGCCCGGCGGACTGCGAGTGCCCGGTGGCGATCACGTACTTCGGCTTCGGCAGCCGGCCGAGCGGGTCGACACCCGCCGGGTCGCGCACCGCCTTCACCGCCTGGCTGAAGATGTCGTACGAGAGCGAGTCGTCGAGGATCGTGCCGCCCGCCGTCACGTCGAGGCCGCCATAGCGGTCGGGGCTCCACGCCTTCAGCCCGGTGGCCGAGTGGATGCCGGCGCGCTGCGCGGAGATGCCGACCCAGGCGTAGCCCTCGCGCAGGAAGTGCTCGCGCGACTGGAACCAGTCGACCTCCTGGTCCCACTGGTTGCTCACGTTGTACCACTCGGCGATCACGACGCCGTTGAACGCCTTGGCCGAGGCCGGGCGGCGGACGACCAGGCGGGTCGCGTAAGGATGCCCGGTGCTGGTCACCGTCGCGGTGCCCGTACCGCTCGTGGCGTAGCGGGTGGCCGTCCCCGAGATGAAGAACTCCTGCTCGACGTAGCCGGCGGCGGCGAGGTCGATGTCCGTGGCGAGGAAGGGGTAGCCGTGCGCCGGGTCGCCGACGGCCGACGTGCGCGTGACCGGGCCGGTGACGACGGGGTCGGCCACGCCGGCACCACGTGCGGCGGGGCTCGCGGCGGCGCCGGCCGGGACGACGAGCCCGAGGCTGGCGATCACGGCGACGACGGCAACGGGACGGATGCGCATGGGCCACCTCATCGACGGATGTGACACGCGAGAAATCTCACGGTAACCGCTCGATCCACCGAAAGATAGATCTCTCCATGCCGAACTTTCGATGGATGAACGAAAAGTGGCGTCGATGCCGACAGAACTCAGGTGGCGGCGAGGATCACGGGTTGCGCGTCGAAGTAGTCGTCGGCCGGCCCCCGCAGCCGCTCGGTCGCCACGAACCCGTCCGCCGCGTACGCGTACCCGGGCACCCAGTCGGTCCCTTCCGCGAAGTACGTGTACCGGAAGCGCGACCGCTCCGCCCCGGTCCCGGCGTCGAGCGTCACGAGGTCCCGCTCGGCGGTCAGCACGTGCACCAGCCCGGGCTGGACCGCGAGGACCGTCGCGCCGGACCCGACCGGATGCCGCCACCGCGGGCCGCCGTCGGCCGCACCCACCGCCACGACGTCGCCGCCCGCCACCGTCACCGCGGCGCCGTCCACCAGCCTGGCGTCCGGGCCGGCGAGCGCGGGTGCCGGCGTCGTCGCGGGCGAGCCGGGTGACCCGAACAGCAGCCCCTCGACCTCACCCTCGCGCGAGATCAACACACCCGCGCACGCGGACCTCGGCGTCGCGCACCCGACCGGGACCGCATCTCCCTCGGGCAGCGAACCCGATGCGGCACCCGTCCGCGCGTCCAGCAGCGCACACCCACCACCGGCCGCGATCCGGCCGTCGGACGTTGTGAAGCCCGCGGTCCCGCCGGCACGGCACACCGTCCCAGCCCGCCACCGCTCCGCGCCGGTCGCGAGATGGAATGCCCGCGTCTCGACGGCGCCGACGGCCACGACAAGATCATCGGCTACGTACAGGCCCTCCGGCGCGTAGACCGCCGCGGCGCCGGTACGCACCGCGGGGTGGTCCGGCGAGACCGGTCCGTCGCCCTGAGCGCGCCACGACTCCTGGCCGCTGCGGGCGTCCAGCGCGACGAGCACCCCGTCCGACCAGCGCGTGACGACCGTCGACCCGGCGGCGACCACGCCGAGGACCTGCGCGGGCCAGCGCCGCAGCGACCAGTACGGCGTGTTGAGGTACCGCGAGTCCACCGGGCCGTCGGCGCTGACCTGCCGCTTGTCGGCCACGACCCGCAGCCGCCCGTCCACGATCAGCGGCGCGCTGGGCAGCGTACCGACGACACCCGGCGCGGCGACCGCCGGCGCCGGCGGATAGGCCGCGGTGGGCCGGGCCAGGACCTCCCCCGGCGCGAACACGCGGTGGACGACGACCCCGGCGACCACCACGAGGAGGACGCCGACGAAGGCGGCGAGGACACGACGCACGCCGCGTAACCTACCGGGCCGGCCGGACCGTACCGCTGACCTCCCCGAGGCCGACCGTGGTGCCGTCCGGCCCCGGCGCGCTGCCACGGATCGTCACCGTGTCGCCGTCGGCGAGGAACGTCCGCTCGCTGCCGTCGCCGAGCGTGACCGGTTCCGCGCCGCCCCACGTCAGCTCCAGGAAGCAGCCGGTCTGGTCGCGGCCGGGTCCGGAGACGGTGCCGGACGCGTAGAGGTCGCCGGTCCGGACGGCGGCGCCGTTCACGGTCAGGTGGGCGAGCTGCTGGGCGGGCGTCCAGTACATGGCGGCGAACGGCGGCCGGCTGACGACCGTACCGTTCCATTCGACCGCCAGGTCGAGGTCGAGGCCGAGGTGCGGGACGTCGCGGAGGTAGTCGAGCACCGGCGGGTCCTGCTCCGGCGCCGGCACCCAGGCGGCGGCGAGCGCGTCGAGCGGCACCACCCACGGCGAGACCGAGGTGGCGAACGACTTGGCCAGGAAGGGCCCGAGCGGCCGGTACTCCCAGGCCTGGAGGTCGCGGGCGGACCAGTCGTTGACGAGCACGACGCCGAAGACGTGGTCGGCGAAGCGGTCCACCGGGACGGGCTCGCCCAGCGCCGACGGCACCCCGACGACGAAGCCGACCTCGGCCTCGATGTCCAGCCGCGTCGTCGGACCGAAGACGGGGCCGTCCGGCGTCGCGCGCTGGCCGCTCGGGCGGACGACCGGTGTGCCGGAGACGACGACCGTGCCGGCCCGGCCGTGGTAGCCGATCGGCAGGTGCTTCCAGTTCGGCAGCAGCGGCGGGTCGCCGGGCCGGAAGATCCGTCCGACGTTGCCGGCGTGGTGCTCGGACGAGTAGAAGTCGACGTAGTCCCGCACGGTGAAGGGCATGCCCAGCTCGACCTCGGCGAGCGGCAGCAGCAGCGGCTCGACCGCGGCCCGGTGCGCCGGGTCGGTCAGCAGCTCCTGGACGCGGGCCCGGATCGAACTCCACTGTGGGCGGCCGAGGGCGAGCAGCTCGTCGAGATTCGGTGCGCGCAGCGCGCCGCCGGCGAGGATCAGCTCGGCCGCCTCGGCTCCGTCCAGATCGAGCACGTGCTCCCCGATCCGCACACCGACCCGGGGTTCCCGCCCGCCGTGCCGGAACACGCCGTAGGGCAGGTTGTGCGCACCGTACGGCGAGCCCGCCGCACCCTCGACCCAGGTCATCCCTCGTATCCCCCGTTCACCAGGCCGAGCCGGATCAGGTCGGTCAGCGGCTCCATCATGCTGCACGAGCCGAACGCGACCCAGAGCCGCCGCTCCGCGCGCAGCCTGGCCCGGGCCGGCTCGATCAGCGGCACCGCGTCGGTGGCGGCCAGCACCTCGGCCACCTCGGCGACCTCCGCCCCCTCGGCGGCGAGCGCGGTGGCGACGAGCACGTTGAGGAAGCCGTGGTGGGTGAAGCCGGTCTCCGGGTCGGTGTGGCGCAGCCCGTGGTGCAGCCCGGCCGTGAGCTTGAACGGCAGCCCGCGGTCGCGGCACGCGCAGATCACCGCGGCCAGCTCGACCGGCGTGGGGAACAGCTCGGCGGCGAGGCCGCCGGTGCGGAACTTGGCCGCGACCCGCGCACCGGCCCGCCGCGCCTCGGCCACGGTGTCGAGGCCCGCGAGCAGCCCGAAGGTGAGCGGCAGCTCCGCGTAGACGTCGTGCTCCGGCAGGCGGCGGGCGACCTCCAGCAGGCGGGCGATGCCGGGTTGGGGATCCTCCCCGCGCTTGGCGACGGCCGCCTCCACCTGGCGGACGTCCAGGCGGGGGTCGGTGGCGACGTGCAGCCGCTCGACCGGCACGTCGGCGACGACACCGACGGCCAGCCGCTCGCCGGGGTCGAGCAGGGCCGCCAGGGCGTCGAGGGACGACGCCGGCACGAGCAGCGGGCCGACGAGGTCGGCGTACCAGGCGGAGCGGTGCCCCCGGTGCGCCGCGACCGCGTCCGGAAGCGTCGCGTTACCCGGAGGGAAGACCGCCGCGTCGTCGACGAGGCGGTGAAAGAGCGTGGCGATCAACGGCTGGTCAGCGGGTGCCCGGTCGGTTGACACGCTTACTGAACTTAGTGGACGCTGGAGGAAGCGGACAACGGCGTCCGATTATCGGACGCGGACGGGAGGCAGGCCGTGCCCTACTACCGCAGCGTCGGTGAGGTGCCCCGCAAGCGGCACACCCAGTTCCGGCAGCCTGACGGCTCGCTCTACAGCGAGGAGCTGATGGGCCAGGAGGGCTTCTCGTCCGATTCGTCGCTTCTCTACCACCGTGGCATGCCAACCGCGATCGTGGCGGCGGAAGAGTTCGATCCGCCGGCCTGGTCCCGGCTGCCCAACCGGCCGCTCAAGCCGCGCCACCTGCGCACCCACAAGCTCGACACGACCGGCGCCGACCCGGTGCTCGGCCGGGCCCACCTGCTGGCCAACGACGACGTCCGGATCTCGTACGTGGCCGCCGACCGGCCCTCGCCGCTCTACCGGAACGCGGTCGGCGACGAGTGCCTCTACGTCGAGTCCGGCACGATGCGGGTCGAGTCGACCTTCGGCGTGCTCGACGTCGCGGCCGGCGACTACGTGATCATCCCGACCTCGGTCGTCCACCGCCTCGTCCCGACCGGCGACGACCCGGTACGCCTGCTCGCGATCGAGGCCACCGGCCACATCGGACCGCCGAAGCGCTATCTCTCCGTGCGCGGGCAGTTCCTGGAGCACTCGCCGTACTGCGAACGCGACATCCGCGGCCCCTCGGCGCCGCTGCTGGCCGACGGCACGGACGTGGAGGTGCTGGTCCAGCACCGGCGCGGCTGGACGCGCCACGTCTACGCGCACCACCCGTTCGACGTCGTGGGCTGGGACGGCCACCTCTACCCGTGGGCCTTCTCGATCCACGACTTCGAGCCGATCACCGGGCGGGTGCACCAGCCGCCGCCGGTGCACCAGACGTTCCAGGGTCCGAACTTCGTGATCTGCTCCTTCGTGCCGCGCAAGGTCGACTACCACCCGCTGTCGATCCCCGTGCCCTACAACCACCACAACGTCGACTCCGACGAGCTGCTCTTCTACACGGGCGGCAACTATGAGGCCCGGCGCGGCTCGGGTATCGAGCAGGGATCGATGTCGCTGCACCCCTCGGGCTTCACCCACGGCCCGCAGCCGGGTGCCGCGGAGCGCTCCATCGGTGTCGACTACTTCGACGAACTGGCCGTCATGGTCGACACCTTCCGGCCGCTCGACCTCTGTGACGCCGCCCTGGCCTGCGAGGACACCTTGTACGCCTGGACCTGGTCGGGCCGCGGCCCATCGGCTTGAGGCCCTGTGGACGACCGCGCCGCGGCGGGCCTGGACGCCGCCTGGCCTCGCCTCGCTCCGGCCCCCACTTCGACGGCTCAAGGCCCTGTCTCGAAGTGGATGACCGGGCTGTGGCGATTCCGGCCCCCACCTTGAGACAGGGCGACGAC
>Ga0164243_10002853_pt1 | contig 28074 bp, 18 predicted proteins | sample OricompcompostOP_FD_108781 | JGI IMG/M metagenome (GOLD analysis project Ga0164243, IMG submission 108781) | Organic Plus compost microbial communities from Emeryville, California, USA - Original compost - Organic plus compost (OP) | ecosystem: Engineered > Solid waste > Mixed feedstock >...
AGCTGAAGGCGCTGGCGGTCAGGCCCACCAGCTGGCCGTCCTCGTCCAGGGTGGTGATCACGGTCACGCCGGAGGGGAAGGAGCCCATGACTTGCTTGTAGAGGTTGGCGTCGATCATTGCGGGTACCTGCTGCCACGGAGGCGGGCGTTGGAGGAATTATTTTCGTCTGATGGTATACCGTATTATTGAAAGTTCAAGCCCCTGGATGACCGCCAGTCGGTTGCCGACGAACGTCGCGCTCGTGGCTGGAGTCCGCATGTGGACTGGGTTCGAAGGCTTCAGCGGGATGCCGGGAGGGACCCCTGGATAGCCCATGGTCGGAGCCGTTGGCGGGGAAGGGGCTTGCTGGAATTTTGGAATACCATAATATGGTGTTCGCCTAAGCATGCCTGCCAGCCCTTTCCGGGGCTTGCTGCCGAAGGCAAATTTCATACGTGGCTTTCGTACAAAGAAGACAAGAAGATGCTGTGCATGATGTTCCCCCGCCGCGCCCCCGACCGGGCCTGGCTCGATGATTCCCCGAGGTTGCACCCGCCCCTGGACCGCCGGTCCGGCGCCAGGCCGCCCGCGGCCTGATCCCGCAACCCCGATTCCCGACTGTCCGCGCCCGCAGTGGAACGCCGTCGGCCTCGTGGCCGGCCGCTCCGCGCCCGCGCCCGGCCATCCGCAGCGAGCCAGAAGATGTCCCATACCGAGTCCACCCCGCTCATCGAGAACCACACCGTCGACTACGTGCCCCCGGCCGAGCGCCATGGCCGTGCGCGCGACCTGTTCACCCTGTGGTTCAGCACCAATATCGCGCCGCTGCCGGTGGTGACCGGCGCCATGGTGGTCCAGGTCTACCACCTGGACCTGCTCTGGGGCCTGCTGGCGATCTTCCTCGGGCACATGCTCGGCGGCGTCGGCATCGCCCTGGCCTCGGCCCAGGGGCCGCAGCTGGGCATTCCGCAGATGGTGCAGAGCCGTGGCCAGTTCGGCCGCTACGGCGCGCTGCTGATCGTGTTCTTCACCGCGCTGATCTACCTGGGCTTCTTCATCTCCAACATCGTCCTGGCCGGCGAATCCATCCACAGCATCGCCCCGGCCGTGCCGCTGCCGGCGGGCATCCTGTTCGGCGCCCTGGGCGCCACCGCCATCGGCGTGATCGGCTACCGCTTCATCCACACCCTCAATCGCATCGGCACCTGGGTGATGGGCGGCGCGCTGCTGGTGGGCTTCGCGTGGATCTTCTGCCAGCAGCTGTCGGCGGACTTCTTCAGCCGTGGCGGCTTCAACCTCTCCGGCTTCGTCGCCACCCTGTGCCTGGGGATCATCTGGCAGGTCAGCTTCTCGCCCTACACCTCGGACTACTCGCGCTACCTGCCGGCCAGCGTCGGCATCGCCAGGCCGTTCTTCGCCACCTTCTTCGGCGCGGTGCTGGGCACCAGCCTGTCGTTCAGCTTCGGCGCGGTGGCGGTGCTGGCCACGCCCGAAGGCACCGAGGCCATGGCCGCGGTGAAGCAGGCCACCGGCGTGTTCGGCCCGGCGCTGATGGTGCTGTTCCTGCTCAACATCATCAGCCACAACGCGCTGAACCTGTACGGCGCGGTGCTTTCCATCGTCACCTCGATCCAGACCTTCGCCGCCGCCTGGACGCCCAGCGTGCGCCTGCGCGTGGCGTTGTCCTCGCTGGTGCTGGGCGGCAGCTGCCTGGTGGCGCTGAGCGCCTCGGCGAACTTCATCTCGCAGTTCATCGGGCTGATCCTCACCCTGCTGCTGGTCCTGGTGCCCTGGGCCTGCATCAACCTGATCGACTTCTACCTGGTCAAGCGCGGGCGCTACGACATCGCCTCGATCTTCCGCGCCGACGGCGGCATCTACGGGCGCTTCAACCCGCACGCGATCATCGCCTACACCATCGGCATCCTGGTGCAGTTGCCGTTCGCCAACACCGCGCTCTACGTCGGGCCCTACGCCAACTACCTGGAAGGCGCCGACCTGTCCTGGCTGGCCGGCCTGCTGGTGACCTGCCCGCTGTACTACTGCCTGGCCACCCGCGGCCAGGCACGTGAAAGCCTGCAGCAGGGTCGTCTGGGCCTGGCCGACTGATTTCTCGTTCCACTCTCCGCCCCGCCTTGAGAGCAGCTCTGGCGGGGCTTTTTTTCGTCTGTGGGAAAGGGCGTGGGATTGGCGGGCGGGCATGGACGGAAGACTTGGCGTCAACCTGTAACCGCGCCGAGATGCCCTTCGTAGGAGCGAGCTTGCTCGCGAACAAACGCCGTGCCATGCGGTTCGCCTGTAAGCGGGCCCTGCCCGCGATTCGCGCGCAGGGCGCGCTCCTACAGGGGAATGGCGGGGGTGGGGTGGCGTAGGATCTCATCCGCGAAACGCGCCGGTGGTTCCGGCTATCGCGGACAAGGTCCGCTCCTACGGGGGAGGAATGCCGTGCCTCCCGGCAATCTGTAGGAGCGGGCCCTGCCCGCGATTCGCGCGCAGGGCGCGCTCCTACAGGGGAATGGTGTGGGTGGGGTGGCGTAGCGGATCTTATCCGCGAGGCGCGCCGGTGGTTCCGGCTATCGCGGACAAGGTCCGCTTCTACGGGGGGAGTACCGTGCCTCCCGGCAATCTGTAGGAGCAACTGTCTTGCCGACTGCACCGAGGCGCTTTTCGTAGGATGGGTTGAGCCTTGGCGAAACCCATGCTGCCACGGCGATGGGGATCGCTTCGCTCAACCCATCCTACGGGGGTCATATTTGCTGGGAGGTAGGTAAGGGCCCTGCCCGCGATTTCGCGCGCAGGGCGCGCTCCTACAGGGGAATGGAGCAGGCAAAAAAAAGCCCCCGGCCGCCACAACGGCCGGGGGCGCAAGGGACTTCAAAGGGTCAGTGCGCGCCCTTCACCAGGTCGCTTTCGTTCCACTGGCTGTAGACGCAGGCGTCGGCCGCGGCCCAGCGCACGCGCACCGGGCTGCCCGGGTGCAGCGGCTGGCCGCCGGAGAGAGCCTTGAGGGTCAGCTGGGTGCCGCCCACGGTGGTCACGCTGCAGGTCTGGCTCTCGCCGAGGAACACCACTTCCTGCACGGTCGCGCCGACTTCGTTCCAGCCGGCCTGCAGGGGTTGTGCGGCGGCCTGTTCGGCGCTCAGGGCCAGGGCCTTTTCCGGGCGGATCATCAACACCAGGTCCTGGCCTTCGCGCAGGCCGCCGGTGGGGCGGATGGCCAGGCTGGCGCTCTCGAAGCGCGCCGCGGCGTTGCCCTGGGCCTGCACGCGGAGGAAGTTGGAGTTGCCGAGGAAGGAGGCGACGAAGGTGTTCGGCGGGTTCTGGTAGAGGTCGTAGCCGCTGCCCAGGCCGACGATCTTGCCGTGGCTGAAGATGGCGATGCGCTGGGACAGGCGCATGGCCTCTTCCTGGTCGTGGGTGACGTAGACGATGGTGATGCCGAGGCGGCGGTGCAGGTGGCGCAGTTCGTCCTGCAGGTCTTCGCGCAGTTTCTTGTCCAGCGCGCCCAGGGGTTCGTCCATCAGCAGGATGCGCGGCTCGTAGACCAGCGCGCGGGCGATGGCCACGCGCTGCTGCTGGCCGCCGGAGAGCTGCGCCGGGCGGCGCTGGGCGAATTTCTCCAGCTGCACCAGCTTGAGCATGGCGTCGACGCGGCGCTCGCGGGCGTCGCCCTTCTGCTTGCGGATGTCCAGCGGGAAGCCGATGTTGTCGCGCACCGACAGGTGCGGGAACAGCGAGTAGCGCTGGAACACCATGCCGATGTCGCGCTTGTGCGGCGGCACGTTCACCAGCGACTTGCCTTCCACCAGGATTTCGCCGCTGCTGGGCGTCTCGAAGCCGGCCAGCATCGACAGCGTGGTGCTCTTGCCCGAGCCGCTGGAGCCGAGGAAGGTGAGGAATTCCCCGTCGCGGATGTCGAGGTTGATGTTGTCCACGGCGGTGAAGTCGCCGTAGTGCTTGTTCAGGTTGCGCAGGCTGACCAGGGTCCCGCCCTGCGCGGTTTCTTGGATGACGGCACTCATTGTCTGACTCCTCGCGCTCAGGCGCTGACTTCATTGCGCCGGCGCAGCAGCGCGGCGGCGAGCATCACCAGGACCGACAGGCCGATCAGCAGCGTCGAGGCGACGGCGATCACCGGGGTTAGGTCCTGGCGCAGGGTGGTCCACATCTTCACCGGCAGGGTCTGCAGGGTCGGGCTGGCCATCATCACGCTGAGCACCACCTCGTCCCAGGACACCAGGAAGGCGAACAGGCCGCCGGCGACCATGCCCGGGCGGATGGCCGGGAAGGTCACCTTGAACACCGCCTGCAGGCGCGAGGCGCCGCAGATCACCGCGGCGTCCTCGGTGGACTGGTCGAACAGCTTCAGCGAGTTGATGATCGAGATGATGGTGAAGGGCAAGGCGACTATCACGTGGCTGACCACGAAGGCGAACAGCGTGCCGGTATAGCCCAGCTTGAGGAACAGCGCGTACACCGCCACGGCGATGATCACCAGCGGCACTATCATCGGCAGGGTGAACAGCCCGTAGAGCAGCTCGCGGCCGGGGAACCTGCCGCGCACCAGGGCGAAGGCGGTGGGCAGGCCCAGGGCCACCGCGCAGATGGTGGTCAGCACCGCGACCTTGAGGCTGGCCAGGGCCGCGTCCATCCACTCGGGGTTGGCGAAGAACTGCGCGTACCACTTCAGCGTCCAGCCCGGCGGCGGGAACACCAGCCACTGCGAGGAGCCGAACGACAGCAGCACGATGAACACGATCGGCAGCAGCAGGAAGGCGGCGATCAGGCCGGTGGTGAGGTACAGCCCGCCGCGCAGGCGCGGGCCCATGGCGTTGGGGGAGAGCAGCATGGCGGCTTACCTCGCGTTACTGGCGCCGACCGGGGATTCCGGCTGCACTTTCAGGTAGACGTAGAACAGCACCAGGGTGATCAGGATCAGCAACGCCGCGGCGGCGCTGGCCAGGCCCCAGTTGAGGAAGGACTGCACCTGCTGGACGATGAATTCCGGCAGCATCATGTTCTGTGCGCCGCCCAGCAGCGCCGGAGTCACGTAGTAGCCCAGGGACATGACGAACACCATCAGCCCGCCGGAGAACAGCCCCGGCCGGCACAGCGGCAGGAACACCTTGAAGAAGTTGCTCCAGGGGCTGGCGCCGCAGATCGAGCCGGCCTGCAGCACCATGGGGTCGATGGCCGCCATGGTCGCCTGCAGCGGCAGGACGATGAACGGGATCATGATGTAGCTCATGCCGATCACCACGCCGGTGAGGTTGTGCACCAGTTCCAGCGGCTGGTCGATGATGCCCAGGGCCATCAGCACCTTGTTGATCACCCCCGAGGCCTGCAGCAGCACCAGCCAGGAGTAGGTGCGGGCGAGCAGGCTGGTCCACATCGACAGCAGCACGATGTTCAGCAGCCAGCGGCCCCAGCCGCGCGGCACCAGGGTGATCGCCCAGGCCAGGGGGAAGCCCAGCAGCAGGCTGATCAGGGTGACCAGCGCGCCGACCGCGAAGGTGTTGAACAGCACCCGGGTGTAGGCCGAGTTGGCGAACAGCTGGGCGTAGTTGTCCAGGCCCGGGGTGGGCTCGAGCACGCCGCGCAGCAGCAGCCCCACCAGCGGGGCGAGGAAGAACAGGCCGAGGAACAGCAGGGCCGGCAGCAGCTTGGCCGAACCGCGCCAGGGCGACACGCCTTGCGGCTTCATCGGCGACCTCGTTTGCACCGCGTCGGCGGCGCGCGCGGCGCCGTCGACGGGAGTGGAGCGGCCGTGGGGAACGGCCGTCATTTTCACTTGACCAGCCATTCGTTCCACCGTGCCGCGATGGCCGGGCCGTTCTTGGCCCAGTACGCGTAGTCGAGGGTGATCTGATCCTTAGCGTAGGCGGTCGGCAGGTTGGGGGCGAGGTCGCCCTTGAGCTGGCCGACGCTGTCGAGATTCACCGGGGCGTAGGCGGTGAGGTTGGCGAAGTCGGCCTGGCCCTTGGCGCTGGAGGCCTCGGCGAGGAACTTCATGGCCGCGTCCTTGTTCTTCGAGCCCTTGGGCACCACGAGGAAGTCGGCCATGACCAGGTTCTGCTTCCAGCTCACGCCCACCGGCGCGCCGTCCTGTTGCAGGGCGTAGATGCGGCCGTTCCAGAACTGCCCCATGGTCGCCTCGCCGGAGGCCAGCAGTTGCTGGGACTGGGCGCCGCCGCCCCACCAGACGATGTCCTTCTTGATGCTGTCGAGCTTCTTGAAGGCGCGGTCCAGGTCCAGCGGGTAGAGCTTGTCGGCGGGCACGCCGTCGGCCAGCAGGGCTAGTTCCAGCACGCCGGGGCTCGGCCACTTGTACAGGGCGCGCTTGCCCGGGTAGGTCTTGGTGTCGAACAGCGCGCTCCAGTCCTGCGGGGCGTTGCCGCCGACCTTGCCCTGGTTGTAGCCGAGCACGAAGGAGAAGTAGAAGGAGCCGACGCCGTGGTCGGAGACGAAGCGCGGATCGATACGGTCGCGCTTGACCACGTTGAAGTCCAGCGGCTCCAGCAGGCCTTCGGCGGCGGCGCGCAGGGCGAAGTCCGCCTCCACGTCCACCACGTCCCACTGCACGTTGCCGCTTTCGACCATGGCCTTGAGCTTGCCGTAGTCGGTGGGGCCGTCCTGCACCACGCGGATGCCGCTGGCCTGGCTGAAGGGCTCGGCCCAGGCCTGCTTCTGGGCGTCCTGGGTGGTGCCGCCCCAGCTGACGAAGCTGATCGCGTCGGCGGCGCTGGCGGCGGTGCCGGCCAGGCCCAGGATGGCGGCGAGAGTCGCCGCGACTGCACGTTTCTTGAACACCATGTACATGCCCTCGTTGTTGTGTTTGTGCGCGGGCAGGCGGTCTGTGCCTGCCCATCAGGAGCAGTGGCCATCTGGGCCTGTCAGGGTCGGCCTTGTCCGGAGCGTCGTCCGGGCTGCCCGTGTTCGGGGCGGCGGAACTATCGTCGGCCTACGGAATGTCATATTATGGTATTCCAAACTTTCTGCAAGTCTCCTCCCCGTTCCAGGCCCCGTGGATTGCCGCTTGGCGCCGTCCCTGGCGGCTTTTCGGCTACCGCCTGGTGGCGGCAATCGACTGATTTTTCTAGCCTTTATCCACATGTCCGGGCGCCGGCAAGCTGGCCGGCGGCCAGTATCGGCCGACCGGTGGTCAGGCCTCGGTTGCCGGCTTCCAGTCGTCGAAGGGCAGGCTTTCCACCACTTCCAGGCCATAGCCGGTGAGGCCGGCGTATTTCAGCGGCGGGCCGAGGTGGCGCAGCTTGCCCACGCCCAGGTCCTGGAGGATCTGCGCGCCGGTGCCGATCTCCGAATAGATGCGCGACTGCGAGCGGGTGAACGGCCGGCTCGGCTGGGTGAGCTGCGGCACGCGCTCCAGCAGCGCCTGGGACGACTCGTGGTTGGCCAGCACCACCACCACGCCGCGGCCTTCCTCGGCCACCCGTTGCAGCGCCGCCCAGAGCGTCCAGTTGGGCGGCCCGGCGTACTCGGCGCCGACCAGGTCGCGCAGCGGGTCGATCACGTGCACGCGCACCAGGGTCGGCTCGGCGGGGTCGACCTCGCCCATCACCATGGCCATGTGCACGCCGCCCTCGATGCGGTCCTCGAAGGTCACCAGGCGGAAGTTGCCGTGCACCGTGGGCAGCTCGCGCTCGCCGATGCGCCGCACGGTGTGCTCGGTGCTCAGGCGGTAGTGGATGAGGTCGGCGATGGTGCCGATCTTTATCCCGTGCTGCGCGGCGAAGGCTTCCAGCTCGGGGCGGCGGGCCATGCTGCCGTCGTCGTTCATCACTTCGACTATCACCGCCGCCGGCGTCAGCCCGGCCAGGCGCGCCAGGTCGCAGCCGGCCTCGGTGTGCCCGGCGCGGGTGAGCACGCCGCCCTCGCGGGCGCGCAGCGGGAAGATGTGCCCGGGCTGGACGATGTCCTCGGCGCTGGCGCCCGGCGCCACGGCGGCCTGCACGGTGCGCGCGCGGTCGGCGGCGGAGATGCCGGTGGTCACCCCGGTGGCCGCCTCGATGGAGACGGTGAAGGCGGTGGAGTAGGGGCTGCCGTTGTTCGGCACCATCTGTTCGAGGCCCAGGCGCTGGCAGTGTTCCTCGGTGAGGGTCAGGCAGATCAGCCCGCGCGCCTCGCGGGCCATGAAGTTGATGGCCTCGGGCGAGCAGAACTCGGCGGCCAGCAGCAGGTCGCCCTCGTTCTCGCGGTCCTCGTCGTCCACCAGCAGCACCATGCGGCCCTGGCGGAAGTCCTCGATGATTTCTTCGGTGGTATTGAACGGCATGACCGGCTCCGGGGTGTGGCAGTCAGAAAATTCTGGTATACCATCATACACAAAATATCCATCGCCAAGAGGTTGCCATGAAGGCCTACTGGATCGCCCACGTGGACGTCACAGACCCCGAGCAGTACAGCCAATACACCCGCCGCGCGCCAGCGGCCTTCGCCCTGTACGGCGGCCGCATCCTCGCCCGCGGCGGCCGCTCCGAAGCCCTGGAAGGCCGCCCGACGCCGCAGCGCAGCGTGGTGATCGAGTTCGATTCCTATGAGCGGGCCGTGGCGTGCTACCGGTCGAAGGAATACCAGGAGGCCTGGGCGCAGCGGCAGGGGGCGGCGAGGGCGGAGGTGATCATTGTCGAGGGCGTCGAGTCCTGAGGGTGGGGGGTTTCGTAGGAGCGAGGGGGACGTCTAGTTCTTGCTCGCGAACGGTGCCAGCCGGTGACTATGGTGTTTGTGGTTGGCTCTGCTCCCTCTCCCTAACCCTCTCCCTGAAGGGAGAGGGGACCGTTGGGCAGAAACGGAAAATCCGGCGTCAGCCAGACACCTTGCTTGCCGACTGAAACTTCACTTCCAGCGGGCACATACTGCCCCCTCTCCCTTCAGGGAGAGGGCTGGGGAGAGGGGACGAGATCCCCCTCAAACACCAGTGCTGCCGGGAAATGCCATTCGCAAGCAAGCTCGCTCCTACAAAAGAGGAAGCGGCGCAGGAAGCTCAGCGAATGAAATGAATCTTCCCGCTATCGTCATTCCCCATGTAGATCCCATACACCCCCGCCTGCCGCTCCTCGATATAGCGCTCGAGAATCTGCCGGATCGCCGGATAGTAGATCTGCTCCCAGGGAATGTCCTCGGGCGCGAAGAAGCGCCGGTCGAGGGTCTCCGGCCCGTAGGCGTCGGCGATCTCCAGCGCCTGGGCGCGGAAGATGATGTAGACCTCGCTGATCTTCGGCACGCTGAAGATGGAGTAGGGCGAGAGGATTTCGGCGCGCACGCCGCTTTCTTCCCAGACCTCGCGCAGGGCTGCCTGCTCGGTGGTCTCGCCGCTTTCCATGAAGCCGGCCGGCAGCGTCCAGGTGCCGGGGCGCGGCGGGATGGCGCGCTGGCACAGCAGGTAGCAGCCGTCGCGCTCGATGATGCAGCCGGCGATGACCTTGGGGTTCTCGTAGTGGATGTAGCCGCAGGCGCCGCACAGCAGGCGCTCGTGGGTGTCCCCCGGCGGCTGGCGGCGCTGCATCCGGTCGCCGCCGCACTGCGGGCAGAAGCGCGGGGCGGGCATGGAGTCAGCGGCCTATGCGCGGCTCTTTGAGGACGATGGGGGTGGCGATCTCGCGGACCTTGCCACCCTCTTCCTGCTTGGACTTCAGGTAGTCCAGCGCCACCTTGGCCGCCGCGCGCACGTGGTCCACCGAGGCCTGGTGCGCGGCCGCCGGGTCGCCGCTCTTGATCGCTGCGACCATCTTCTCCATCTCCTGGTTGCTCGCCCCGCGGCGGTTGGCCTGGGACACCGAGGTGGCGCGCAGGTAGCTGATGCGCGCCTGCAGCTGGCGCAGCTGGGTGGCGGCAATGCGGTTGCCCGAGCCTTCCAGCAGCACGTCGTAGAAGCCTTGCACCGAATCCAGCACCTGCTGCAGGTCGCCTTCCTCCAGGGCCTTGCGGTTCTCCTCGAGGGCGCGTTCCAGGGCGCGGATGTCCTTGGCCTTGGCGTTGAGGGTGAACAGCTGGACGATCAGCCCTTCGAGCACGCAGCGCAGCTCGTAGATGTCGCAGGCGTCTTCCAGGGTGATGATGGCCACCCGCGGGCCCTTGGCGTCGGCGAACTCCACCAGCCCCTCGGACTCCAGGTGGCGCAGGGCCTCGCGCACCGAGGTGCGGCTGACGCCCAGGCGGTCGCAGAGGTCGCGCTCGACCAGGCGGTCGCCGGGCAGCAGCTGGAAGTTGAGGATGGCGCCGCGCAGCTTGTCCAGCACAATCTCGCGCAGGGTCACGGGGTTGCGGTTGACCTTGAAGCTATCGTCGAGGGGCAAGCGTTTCATGTGGTCCGCTCTGGTAATGGCTGTCCGTAGGGTGAAGCGGCCTAGCCCTGGGTCTCGGCATCGGCCTCGGCGAAGGCCTCGCGGGCCAGGCGGAAGCTGTCGACGGCCGCCGGGATGCCGCAATAGATGCCGACCTGGAGCAGGATTTCGCGGATCTGCTCGCGGCTGAGCCCGTTGCGCAGGGCGCCGCGGATGTGCAGCTTCAGTTCGTGCGGCCGGTTTAGGGCCGAAATCATCGCCAAGTTTATCATGCTGCGTTCTTTCAGCGACAAACCCTCGCGGCCCCAGACGTGGCCCCAGCAGTACTCGGTGACCAGCTCCTGCAGCGGCTTGCCGAAGTCGTCGGCCGCGGCCAGCGACTTGTTCACGTAGGCCTCTCCCAGCACCTGGGTGCGGATCGCCAGGCCCTTGTCGTACTTCTCGTTGCTCATCGCATGCTCCTGCTTTCATGTAGGAGCAACTGTCTGCCGGCTGCTCCGAGGGGCTTCTCGCAGGATGGGGCGAGCTTGCGAAACCCATGCGGCCGTGGTGATGGGTATCGCTTCGCTCAACGCCACCCTGCGTCAGTGTTTCTCCTGTACCTGTAGGAGCGAGCTTGCTCGCTCCCACGAGGACGGGACGATCAGGCCAGCTGCGGCAGGGCGCCGAGCTTGCCGCGGTGGTAGACCATGGGCGTCACCTCCTTTTCAGGCAGGATCAGGTTCTTCACCGCGCCGACGATGATGGCGTGGTCGCCGCCGTCGTACTCGCGCCACAGCTCGCACTCGATGATCGCCGTGGCCTTGGCCAGCAGCGGGTTGCCCAGCTCGCTCAGGTGCCAGTCGATGCCCTTGGCCTTGTCCTTGCCCTTACCGGCGAAGGCGTAGGCCTCGGCCTGCTGGTCGGCGCACAGCAGGTGGATGGCGAACTGCTTGCTGTCGCGCAGGATCGGGTAGGTGTCCGAGGCGTAGTTGGGGCAGAACAGCACCAGCGCCGGCTCGATGGACAGCGCGCTGAAGGCGCTGGCGGTGATGCCGACGATGCCGCCCTCGGCGTCCAGGGTGGTGACCACGGTCACCCCCGAGGGGAAGGAGCCCATGACTTCCTTGTAGATTCCGGGTTCGATCATGGTCTGTTCCTCAACGCATCACGAAGGGGTCGGGCATGGGCGCCTGCGAGAGGTTGATCCACACCGTCTTCAGTTCGGTGTAGGCCAGCACCGAGTCGATGCCGCTCTCGCGGCCGTAGCCGCTCTGGTGGAAGCCGCCGATCGGCGCCATGGCCGAGACCGCGCGGTAGGTGTTGACCCAGATGATCCCCGAGCGCACGTCGCGCGCCAGGCGGTGGGCGCGGCCCAGGTCGCGGGTCCAGATGCCGGCGGCCAGGCCGTACTGCGAGTCGTTGGCCAGGGCCAGCGCCTCGGCTTCGTCGTCGAAGGGGATGACCGAGGCCACCGGGCCGAACACTTCCTCCTGCATGATGCGCATGGAGTGGCTGTCGCAGGCGAACAGCGTCGGCTCGTAGTACCAGCCTTCGCCCCGGCCCTCGGGGCGCTTGCCGCCCATCAGCAGGCGCGCGCCCTCGGCCTGGGCCGCGGCCACCAGGCCTTCGACCACCGCCAGTTGCTGCGCGGTGGCCATGGGGCCCATCTCGCTGGCGTCTTCCTGCGGGTTGCCGATGCGGATGCGCTGGGCGCGTGCGATCAGGCGGGCGACGAATTCGTCGTAGATCTCGCGCTGCACCAGCAGGCGCGAGCCGGCCACGCAGCTCTGCCCGGTGGCGGCGTAGATGCCGGCCACCACGCCGTTGATGGCGCTGTCCAGGTCGGCGTCGGCGAAGATGATGTTCGGCGACTTGCCGCCCAGCTCCAGGGACAGCTTGGCGAAGTTCTCCGCGCTGCTGCGCACCACGTGGCGGGCAGTGGCGGCGCCGCCGGTGAAGGCGATCTTGCGCACCAGCGGGTGGCGCGTCAGGGCCGCGCCGGTGCTCGGGCCGAAGCCGGTGACCACGTTGACCACGCCGGCCGGGAAGCCGGCTTCCAGGACCAGGCGGGCCAGTTCGAGGATGGTCGCCGAGGCGTGTTCGGAGGGCTTGAGCACGATGGTGTTGCCGGCGGCCAGGGCCGGGGCCAGCTTGATCGCGGTGAGGTACAGCGGGCTGTTCCAGGGGATGATCCCGGCCACCACGCCCAGCGGCTCGTGCACGGTGTAGGCGAACATGTCCGGCTTGTCGATCGGCAGGGTGCCGCCTTCGAGCTTGTCGGCCAGGCCCGCGGTGTAGTGGAAGAACTCCGGCAGGTAGCCGACCTGGCCGCGGGTCTCGCGGATCAGCTTGCCGTTGTCGCGGCTCTCCAGCTGGGCCAGGTGCTCCCTGTTCTCGGCGATCAGGTCGCCCAGGCGGCGCAGCAGCTTGCCGCGGGCGGTGGCGCTGAGCTTGCGCCAGGCCGGATCGTCGAAGGCCTTCTGCGCGGCCTGCACGGCGCGCTCGACGTCTTCCTCGGCGGCGTCGGGCAGCAGCGCCCAGGGCTGCGCGCTGGACGGGTCGAGGCTTTCGAAGGTCTTGCCGGAAAGCGCATCGAGCCATTGGCCGTCGATGCACATCTGGAAGCGGGCGAGTGTCATGCGACTATCCCCTTGGTCTGGTTCGGCAGGCTCAGGGCCTGGTGCAGGAAGTCCAGCAGCACCTGGTTGACCAGGCGCGGCGACTCCACCGGCATCATGTGGCGCTGTTCATCGAGTATGGCCACCTGCGCGCCGGGAATGCGCGCGGCCAGCTGCCGGGCCATCTCCGGGGTCGAGCCGGGGTCCAGCTCGCCGGTGGCGACCAGGGTCGGCGCCTGGATGCTGCCCAGGTCGTCGGCGCGGTACATGTCCTGGGTGGCGAACAACTCGTAGGTGGTCAGGTAGCCCTGCGGGTCGTTGCTCGCCAGGGTCTGGCGGATGGCCGCGATCTGCGCCGGGTTGGCGGCCTGGTACTCGCGGCTGAACCAGCGCGACAGGGCCGCCTCGGCGTTGGCGTCGGGGCCGTGTTCGGCGGCCTGGCGGGTGCGCTCGATGACGCCGGCGCGCTGTTCGGCGCTGCGGTTGAACACACTGTTGAGGATCACCAGCCCCTGCAGCCGCTGCGGATGGTGCAGGGCGAAGGCGCGCGCCACCAGGCCACCCATGGAGAAGCCGATGACCGTGGCCTGCGGGATCTGCAGGTGGTCGAGCAACTCGCGCAGCTGCGCGGCGTAGCCGACCAGCCCGGTGCCCGCTTCGGGACGCGGGCTGGCGCCGTGGCCGAGCATGTCGTAGGCGATGACCCGGTAGTGCGGGGCCAGGCCGACGATCTGCCCGCCCCACATTTCCTTGTTCAGGCCCACGCCGTGGATCAGTACCACGGGCTGGCCCTGGCCGGTCGCCAGGTAACTGGTGCCGGCCGGTGTGTGTTCAGCGGTGAGCCGAATCATGGAACGCTCCTGCACTGGCCGCGGAATCACTGGGCCTGCTCGGCGGCCAGCTCTTCCAGGTCGATGTAGCGGTTGCCGATGCGCGGGTGCAGGCGGCCACCGTCGGCGGCGCCCAGGACCACGATGATCTCGTCGGCGCGCGGCGCGTCCTCGATCTGCATCTCCAGGGTGATGTAGTGCGAACGCAGGCCCTCGTCGTCCTTGTGCATCATCGGGACCTGGATCGAGGTGCCCGGGCCGCCGCGCTTGTTGGTGAAGCTCAGGTAGCTCTTGGCATCCACCGCCTTGCGGTAGTGGTTGCCGAAGCGCAGGGTGTGGATCACCGCCGAGGCATGCTCGATCTCGCCATCGGCGCCGACCACGGCGGCCTTGCCATAGGCCTCGATCTTGTCGGCGCCACCGATCAGCGCGGTCAGCCGCTCGACCATCAGCGCGCCCAGCTCGGAACAGTTGGCCTTGATCTCCGGCTTGAGGTCCTCGACGAAGCCGCGGCCCGCCCAGGGGTTCTTGATCACCACGGCCAGCCCGGCCATGGACACCGGTTTCTCGGCAGCCTTGCCGCCCTCGATGAAGGTTTCCTCGACGTAGCTGACGATCTTGCGGATTTCGAAGCTCATGGGCACTCCTTGGGTGTCTCTGTGCGATTTGGTCTGATGGTATACCATAATATTGGAAGTGCAAGAGGCAGGGTGGCAAAGGCGGTGGGGTCTGGCGACGGATGGTTGCCCGGTGCTTACTGAAGAAGGCCTGCCGCTGGGAGCGCCGGCCCTTCTATCGGTTCAGGATGCAGCTCTGGTTTCGCCCCAGGGCATGTGAAGCGCCCGACTCTTCCTTCGCCTGTGTGGGGCTCCCGGTCATGCTCGAACCAACAGCGTGCTTCGTATGGCGACGTTTGAATGCTTCGCTGCTGGCGGCGGGTCTTCAAATAGGGCTGCGTTGGATGCCGGGCATGATGACGTTTGCTATGGCACAGACGTGGCGTGGTCGTTGGTTAATAGTCGTTGGTTAATAAAGGTTATTCATTCAATTTTGTAGGGCTTTTCTTTGTAGGGATATTGGTGGGCATATTGTTGAATGTTCTGAGTTTAAAAGAATTGTCGTCCGCCAATCATTTGCACATGCGTATGGGTGACGAGCACAACCGTTTTCTTTAAAAGCCTTGGTCGGTTCACGCTTCAGTCTTTATCCGCAAGGTTGAATGGCTGATGGCAGGCAAGGAGCTGTTCTTGGGAAAGCAAAAGGAACTGCATGAAAATCGACATTGCGCTATCGAAGCTCGCCGTGCCGAGCATGATCTGCGGGCTCTGCGCCGTGGCAGCCTTCTATGTGTTCAGCTTTCTGAAATGGCAGCGGCAACTCGATGAGGCAATCGTTCCTCAGTCCCCGGGCGGTGAAGTCGCACGGCAAAAGCCGACCCCAAACCGTGAAGTGTTGGCGCAGCTTTTCGGTAGCCCGGCTCCAAAAGCTGAGACTGTACCTGTCAAGGAAAGCAATCTGTCTCTAAAGCTGGTGGCCAGTTACGCCGGTAGCGAGGAGTCACGTTCAGCTGCGGTAATTGAAGGCAATGAGAATGCGCAAGCTCTCTATTATCCCGGTGACAAACTGCTCCCTGGTGTTGAACTGGTTTCGGTTCAGTCGCGTCGGGTATTGATAAGGCGAAATGGAGTTCTGGAAAGTGTGAGTCTGGACGAACGAAAACAGGATGTGGAAGAGTTGTCCAAGCCAATTGTTTCAGTCGCGCAGAAAGTTTCCTCGCCGACACTCGAACCGCTTAATAGTGAAAGGCTATCGGAAAAGTTGAGCAGGTTGAAATCCCTTGCGGCCGGGGATGACTGAACATGCGTATTGTATTTTTAGTGCTGGCTTTATTTAGCGCTTGGCTGCATGCCGAAGAAAAGGCTTCCAGTTCTTTTGGGCTGGACATGAAAGGAGCGGATATACGGTCCCTGATAGAGTGGGTGGCCGATCAGACAGGAAAGAACATTGTCATCGATCCCAGGGTCAAAGGGCGGGTTTCAGTTGTCACGGGTGGAGCCATCGGCGAGGCGGATCTTGGGCAATTGCTGAGTTCGGTATTGAGCGTGCATGGCTATGCGCTGATAAAGGAAGGAAGCGTATACAAGGTCGTTCCCGACGCGGATGCGAAGTCATCCAGCATCCCGGTTGGCGAGCAGCATGCCAGTGCCGGCGATAATGTCGTGAAGCTCTTCAAGTTGAACAATGTCTCCGCGGTCCAGTTGGTGAACCTGTTGAAGCCCATGGTTCCCCAGACAGCCTACATAGCGGCCTACCCTGAACGGAACTACATAATCGTTGCCGATCGCGCCGTGAACATTTCCAAGATCGATGACCTGGTCGGGCAACTGGATCGTGTGTGGGCGGTGAGCACCGAGGTGCTGGCTCTTGAGTTCGCCAGTGCACAAGACATCCTCACGATGCTCAATGGTCTATTCCCCAAACCGAAGTCGGAGACGCCAGAGGGCTTTTTCTCCATTGGTGCGGATGTTCGAACCAATAGCATCGTGGTTGCTGGCGACGAGGTATTGCGGCGGCAGGTGAAGGATGTAGTGGCGCGTCTGGATCGTAAGGTCCAGGGGCTTGGAAACAGCCGAGTCTTCTATTTGCATTACCTGCGTGCGGCCGATGTATTGCCGGCCATTCAAAGTATCAGTTCCAGTATCCAGAAACAGGGCTTGAATATTCAGGAATCCTCGGTGGAGGTGAACATACAGGCCAGCGAGGCTACGAACGCCCTGGTCGTGACCGGTCCCCCGGATGTCATAGAGGCGGTAGAGCACATCATTCGCAAGTTGGACATCCGCCGTGCCCAGGTTCTGGTCGAGGCCGTCATCGTGGAGGTTTCCGAGGCGCAGGGGCGGGAACTGGGCGTCGAGTGGCGCACGAGCAGCAGCGGAAAAGGCGGGGATGGGTGGTACGGCGGCACCTTGTATCGTGACGGGACAGGAGGAGGCGCGGCGGACGAGGCTCCCAACCTGCTCAGCGGCCTGTCGCTGGGGTTTTATCGCAACGGTTCTCTTCGGGGACTGATCAAGGCCCTTGAGACCGGCGAGTCGCTGAATATCCTGTCCAAGCCGAATCTGGTCACCCTCGACAATGAAGAGGCGAAAATTGTCGTCGGGCAGAATGTTCCTTTCGTCACGGGACGTTCTACCAGTGCTGCCAGTCCAGTGGAGAACCCCTTCCAGACCATAGAGCGTAAAGACGTGGGGATCACGCTGACCATAAAGCCCCAGGTCAATGAAGGGGATGCCGTCACGCTGGACATTACCCAGGAAATATCCAGCGTTTCGAACGCTCGTGTGGCCCAGGCCCAGGACATCATCACCAATACGCGCTCGGTGAAGACGCGTGTTCTGGTCGAGGATGGTCAGACCCTGGTTTTGGGCGGGCTTATCTCGGACGAGCAACAGGAGGGTAATGCCAGCGTCCCGTTTCTCGGACGGGTGCCAGTACTGGGAGCGTTGTTCCGCAGTGATCGGAACAACAAGAAAAAGAACAACCTGATGATATTCATACAGCCGAGGATCCTGCGGAGCACGGAGGATGCCCAGTTGGTGACCGGTGGGCGCTATCACTACATCGACCAGGCGGCCAGGCGCATGGGGTATGAGTTCAATGCGGAGTAGCCGGTGGGGGGTAGTCATTGTTCTGGCGTGCGCGGCTGTGGGTAAGGTCTTCGCCTCCTCCACGACCGATGACGCATGCCTGGTGACCGAACTGCCGCAACGGTTGATCGACGTGGATGGAAAGGGGCGTGTCTATGGGGCATGGTCGGTTCCGACCGGCCAACTCATTGAGCATCTGCAGCAGGCACGTTTGCCGACCGGCGTTTTGCTGGCGGGTTATGACATTCTTTCGGTCCGGCGGGTATGTACCGAGATCGGGCAAGCCGATCTGGAGCGAGCCCATGTGGTATTTGGCGGGCGCGAATGGCTATTGGCCCGACAGGGCGCGTCGGCATGGGAATGGCTGGTGTCGCCAGTCGAGAGGGTCGCCACCAACCTGCTGAGTGGACGTTTGTCGGGGATCTTCGTTGGCCCCGGTAAGGTCGTGATCGGGCAAGGGTTGGAGCGGTCGACAATCACTGATCCCGCCAGAATGGCGGCGTGGCTTATCGATAACCACCAGGCCCGCATGGAGCCAGTCGTACTTTTTGTCGAGAAGGAATACCAGCAAAGTTTCTTGGAGTTCTTTTCAAATAATCCGTTGCCTGGTGTGTTTCTATCATTTGACGATGCAGAGAGAGTCAAGGAAACGCTAAATAGATATGCGAGCATTTCCCAGGATGATCAGGTTCGTCTGCTCGACTACTACTGTAAGTAAATTCATATATTGGTTTGATTGTGGTCTCAAGAGTGATCTTGGGTGTCCGCCGTTTTATGTTGTTTTCGGAAGGTTCGGGCTTTATCTGTACTATTTAGGGGATCGAGGTCTGGTGCGTTTGCGTCTGTCAGACGGTTTGTAGGCTTTTATCTTTTGGTCTCGGATGGATTTCCCTCGGCTATGTAGGAAGTATTTGTCGGATTATCGATTTTCGTTATCTGTGTCATATAAAGCGACATTGTAATTGCTACTTCAGGTGCCTTTGTTATTTCCTGATCCCTTGGCGAGAGTCTGTTGGGTCTCAACTCCAGACGATGCGGAGTTTAGCTTGGCGGGTGTTTTACATCTGCTTTCAGGGAGTCGAAGAGAGTGTTCAAGCAATGGATGGCGGGCTTATTGGCCTTGTGGGCATTCGGGGCGTGGGCGAACGACCAGCTTTGTGCTGTGGTGATGCTCGAGATTCCCCAGGAATTGAGCTTCGAGCGCCAGGCCTTCGTAGCCACCATGCGCATCAACAATGGTCTGGACACCATGGTCCTCGACGAATTGAAGGTGCAGGTCCTCTTCGAGGATGACCTGGGCAATGTGGTCAAGGCCAGTTCCGACCCCAATGCCACCGATGCCGCTTTCTTCATTCGCCTGGATGACTCCCAGAACGTCAACAGCCTGCAGTCCGGCGCCGATGGAGCCGTAACCCATGGCCAGGTGCCGGCATCTGCCAATGGCGTGTTGCGCTGGTTGATCATCCCCGCGGCCGGGGCTGCCGGTGATACGGCGGCGGGAAAGCGCTACAACGTGGGTGCCAGCCTGAGCTACAACGCCGGCGGCAAGGTCGAGTCCCTGGCGGTGACGCCCGACACCATCGTGGTCAAGCCGCAGCCAGAACTGACGCTGGATTACTTCCTGACCCGGGATGTCATCGCCGACGACGCGTTCACGCCGGATATCGAAGCCCCTGAGCCCTACACCCTGGGGGTACGGATTCGCAACAGTGGTCGCGGTGAGGTCAGCGGGCTCAAGCTGGAGTCGGCCCAGCCCCGCATCATCGGCAATGAGATGGGAGTAGCGATCAACTTTCGAATTACCCAGAGCTTCGTTGACGAAGCACCGGCAGAGCCCTCCTTGCTGTTGGACTTCGGCCGCATAGCTCCCGGGCGCAACCGCAATGGTCGCTGGATCATGGAAAGCACGCTGTCCGGTGAGTTCATCGACTTCAGTGCATCCTTTACCCATCCCGATGAGCTTGGTGGCAGCCTGACTTCTCTGCTCAAGGCGGCCAATACATATTTCCTGCTGCGCGATGTGCTGGTCGATCTGCCTACGCGTGATCGTATTCGCGATTTCCTCGCCTTCGTCGGCGACGACCTCTATGTGTTCGAGTCCGATGCTGCGGGAGAGGCGCGTAATGCCCCGTGTTCGGATTGCACGGCGGTCCGGCGTCTTACGGCGCAACTGAAAGGAGGTTCCGTCCAGCGCACCCTGGTCGTTTCTGTAGAGCCGGGATTCGGTTATGCCCGGGTGCCTGATCCCTATGCCGGCAGCAAGGGATTGCGGCGGGTAGTGCGTGTCGATGGTACGGCCGTTTCGCCTGCCAACGCCTGGCTGAGCAAGGAGCGCAGCGCCGATGGGCGTACCTTCGACTACTACCTGAACCTGTTCGATACGCAGCCGGCCAGCGAATATGCCATCGAATTCGGTGATTTGACCCAGGAGCCCAAGCCGCCGGTCTTCCAGCATGTGATGGATCGCTCGGTCCACGAGGGTGGTCAGGTCGGCTTCATGGTGCGCGCCAGCGATCCCAACGGAACCGTTCCACAGCTTTCCGTCGCGACGCTTCCTGTAGGGGCTTCCTTCAAGGACGAGGGGCGGGGACGGGGGACATTCCTCTGGGCCCCCACGCAAGGGCAGGCAGGGCGTTACGTCGTCAATTTCAAGGCCAGCGACGGGTTGCTGGAGACCACGATGCCAGTGGGTATCCAGGTGTTCCGGATGGGGGACAGTGATGGCGATGGGATGGACGACGATTGGGAGCAGGAGCATTTCGGCGATCTGGACCGTGATGGCACCGGTGACTATGACGGCGACGGAATTTCCGATCTCGATGAGTTCCATAACGACAGCGACCCTACGCTGGCCGATGCGACTCCATTACCTCCGCAATTGTACGATCCAATGGACAATGCCCAGGTCGAGGATCTGTATCCGGCACTGCGGGTGCGAAACAGCCCGACGCAGGTCACCGGGCAGCCCCTGAGCTATTGGTTCGAACTGTACGGCGACGAGGCCATGAGTCAGCTCCTGGCCAAGTCCGATGCGATAGCCGAAGGAGCAAACACCACCGAGTGGGTGGCCAAGGCCGATCAACTGGAGCCGGGAGCGAACCTCGAGGACAATCGTCGCTACTACTGGCGTGTAAGGGTCAGTCACGCCAAGGGCAGTAGCGAATGGTTGGGTGGGCGCTTCTTCATCAATACCGCCAACGATTCTCCGAGCGCGCCGACGCTGCTGGATCCAACGCCCTTGGGCCTGGTGTCGGATACGCGCCCGGTATTCCGCTTCAACAACAGCGTCGATGTGGATGAGGATCCGCTGACCTACCGTGTGCGCGTCTATGACGAAGACGACGATGATTTCAGCCTGCCGGTAGTGGAAGTCAGCGGTTTGCTGCCGGGTAACGACGGTGTCACTGCCTGGCAATCTCCTATGGAACTGGCAGATGGCCGTTTCTATTTCTGGTTGGTGGAAGCCCATGATCCTCATGGGGCCGTGACGCCCAGCGAGCCCAGCCTGTTTGGCGTGAGCCTGAGCAACAAGGCGCCGAGCGCGCCGGGGCTGGCATGGCCGGTCCAGGACCAGCAGGTCGCTGAAGCCGTCGGGCTGACGCTGCGCCTGGATGCGGCGCAGGATCCTGAGCGGCAGCCGTTGCAGTATCGCATCCAACTGGATGACAACGAGCGCTTCGATTCCGCGCAGCGTATCGACTCCGAGTGGTTCTCCGCAGGGCAAGCAGCCGTCCAGTGGACCGTTCCGGTCGAGTTGCGAGAGGACCAGGTCTATTACTGGCGGGCACGTGCCAGTGACGGAGAGCTGGAGTCGGAGTGGGTCGTGGGGCGCTTCCGTGTCAACCAGTTCCAGGCCCCGCCTCCCGTGCCCGTCGCCAACAATCCCGCCGAGGGAGCCTGGATCGAAGTACTGGAACCGCGCCTGTCCGTACATCCGGTCCAGGATCCCGATGGCGATACGGTGAGCTACGAATTCGAACTCTATGCCGCTCAAGAGGACCAGCCGCTGGCTGCTCAGGTCAGCACCGAGCCTCATTGGACCGTGGGTTTCACGCTTACCGATAACACTTGGTACCGGTGGCGGGCGAGGTCGGTGGATGCCACCGGGTTGTTTTCCTCTTGGGGTGGCTGGCAACGCTTTTTCGTCAATGAAAATGGTGTGGATGACGCTCCCACGCTCAGCTTCGTATCGCCGGAGCAGGACCTGACCCTGAGCGGCGGCAGCGTGGCTATCCAGTGGGTCGATACGGACCCGGACAGCTCGGCGACCATCGACCTGTATGCCGGCGATCTGTTGATCGCATCCGGGCTCCCCGAGGACGAGGATGGCGACGGCGATCGTTTCCAATGGTCTCTGGCTGGCGTGGCTCCTGGCACCTATCGCATCAAGGCGATCATTCGCGATGCCAGCAGCCAGGTCGAGGCCGAGGCTTGCTGTTCCATCACCGTGCAACCTGCCACTGCCCAGGTACAGGTCACGCCCCTCACCCCACTGGAACTGGATGAATACGGCGAGGCCGTGGCGGAAATAGAAGTGAGCCTGAGCCGAGCGCCCAAGCCGGGCCAGAGCGTGATGCTCAACCTGGCGGTCACCGACCCGGGTGAAGCACGTCTGCTCAACCAACCGCCCTACTTGTATTTCACCGCCGAGAATTGGCAGATACCACAGCGTATCCGCCTGCGCGGGGAGGACGACTGCGAGATCGATGGACCTCAAAAGGTAGGCCTGGAACTGCTGCCACTGCACAGCAGCGATCCGGGCTTCTCCGGGCTGGATCCGCAGGATGTGCTGCTGACGACCAGCGACAACGAGGTGGAAGGGCAGACCTTGTTCGTTTGCCATTACCAGGTGCTGTCGCGCGGCGAGGTCGATGCCGAGGGCATGGTCGACATCGTTCTGCGGCCGGAACTGCTCAATACCGGAGTAGCTCTGATCGAGGCGACGGCGACGCCCTCGTTGCAGGGCGATGACATAGAGCTGTCCGGTACGAACACCATGCGTTTCAGCAAGGTGCTCAATGGCATCAGCAGCCAGGCCCACGACAGCCTGGTGTTGCGCCAACCGGCAGGTGAACCGGTGCTGTTCAGCCGCATTCGCTGGAGTGTCGTGGCAGGGGATGCGGCGCCTGTGACCGAGGGGCAGGACGGACATGACGTCCTGCATGGTACCGCTGGTTCGGACATCATCTATGGTGGGGCGGGCAATGACCTCATCTTCGGTGGCGACGGCGACGACGTTCTCATCGGTGGCATGGGACAGGACACCCTGGTTGGCGAAGGCGGTGACGACACCTTCATCGTGACCGGAGAGGATCAGCACGCTGACAGGGTCATGGGCGGCGCCGGCTATGACCAATTGCTGGGTGGTGATGGGAACGACGTCATCCGCCTGAACAACTTCTCCTATGACTGGCGTGTCGAGCTGATCGATGGGCGCGGTGGAAGCAATCGTATCGAAGGCACGGAGGCGGGCGACGTGCTCGACTTCCGTGAAACCGAGTTGCGCAACATCGACCTTATCGATGGCCTGGCAGGCAATGACATCATCATGGGCAGCCAGGGCAGGGACGTGATCAGGGGTGGGTTGGGGAGCGATCACCTGTCTGGTAACGGTGGTGACGATGACTTCCTGTTCGACGGTGACCAGGGCGTCGATCGGATCAGCGGTGGCGATGGCCAGGATCGAATATTGGGAGGCCCTGGCGATGATTGGATTCGCCTGCACTCCTTCTCGCCGGCTTCGAGTATCGAGCTGATCGATGGGGGCGAAGGGCGCAACGTCATAACCGGGGATCCCAAGGCAAAGGCCTCCCTCGATTTCCGTGAAACGACGCTCGTCAACATCGAACGAATAGAGGGCCACGTCGGGGAGGATGTCATTTTCGGCTCCCAAGGAGCGGATGTAATCCTGGGGAGCGCCGGCGATGACACTCTGGACGGAGCCGGTGGGAACGACGTCTTTCTTGTGCAGGGTAGCGATGCTGGGTTCGATCTGTTCATCGGCGGTGATGGGCATGACGGTATCAAAGGCGGCCCCGGCGACGATGTGATCGGATTGCGACGCTTCAGCAACGATGCCCGAGTCGAATGGATCGATGGCGACGGCGGTTTCAACCGCATCCGGGGAACCTCTGGCCACGACAATTTCGATTTCACCGAGACACGGCTGATCGGCATAAACGAGATCGACGTAGGAGTTGGCAACGATACGGTCAGGGGTAGCCCGGATAGCGACGTAATCGTCGGTGGTCCTGGTTTCGACACGCTGTATGGCTTCGATGGCGACGACACCTTCCTGGTGTCCGGCGCCGACATCGGTTTCGATCGGATCGAGGGCGGTAAGGGGTTCGATCGTATCCTGGGCGATGAGCACGATACCGTCATCGGCCTGCAGACGATGTCGCCGGAGTCGAGCGTGGAACTGATCGATGGTGGCGGTGGCTTCAACATCGTTCGGGGCGACCCCTTGGCCAACCGGTTGGACTTCAGTGCGACCACCCTTCTTAACATCGCCCGGATCGAAGGCGGGAATGGTGACGACCAGATTCTTGGCTCCAAGGGGGCGGATGTTCTGGTAGGTGGACCCGGCAACGATCAACTATCCGGAGGTCCGGGGGACGACACCTATCGCTTCAGCCGGGGCGATGGCCAGGACTCCGTTCAGGACAGCGGGTTGCTGGAAGACTCCGATACCTTGCTGCTGGACATTCCCTCGGGCCCTGAGCAGGTCTGGCTGAAACGCCTGGATAACGATTTGCAGGTGTCGCTGCTCGGTACGACGGATCAGGTGCTCCTCCTTGACGTATATGGCGGCGGGCAGAACCGCGTCGAACAGATCGTATTGGCCAATGGGCAAGCATTGCCCTTCGCCCAGGCGGTGTCGTTGGAGCGGTTGATGTCGGCCATGCCTGTCAACCCTGCGGAGCGCACGCCCGAACAGAGAGAGCAACTGGCTGCCGCATTGCGGCAGGCCTGGGGCCGACCATGACCTGTTGAACTGGAGTGGGGCGGCCTCGTCGCTCGAAAGAAATTGAAGCTGCATTCGAATGCTTTAAGGAATGACCGATGAAGGGATTCAAAGATTCCGCTTTTGCCTGCCTTTTATTCATCTTTGCTGTCAGTGTTTCGGCGGATGAGGTGCTTATCACCGAGGACATGACAATCGCTGCGGATGATACCCGGCACGATGGCAAGAGCTTGGTCGTCGATGGCGCTACTTTGACCCTTGCCGGCAGCCATACCTATACGTCGGTTCTGGTACGCAACGGAGGGGTGATCACTACGCCCGAAGCATCGGAGGACTTTACGCAGGCGCTTGCCATCACTGCCGATGAAATTGAGGTGGATACGAGTTCGCGTATCGATGTGAGTGGCAAGGGGCTCCTGGGAACATCGGAGCTCGGGGAGTACGCAGGGGGAAGTTATGGGGGTAGTGGCGGTGGTGGTCGAAATGGAGATGTCGACTTTGTCTTAGATGAGGAAGATGCAGAGGAAGGTAGATACGAAGTCATCGGGGTGATTGGCCCCAGCAATCCGACTTACGGTGATTTTCGCGAACCGAAGCATTTCGGAACGGGTGGCCGGGGCACGGACCGTTTCACGCGGGGGGGCGGGGCGCTCGTATTGGAAGCGGAGCGGCTGAAACTCGACGGCCTGATCCTGGCCAACGGCCAGGACGATGAAGCATTCGATTCCGGTTCAGGAAGCGGTGGTTCCCTGCTCCTGCGTGTTGGAAAGCTCGAGATTGGCGAGAAGGCACGGATCGGGGCCAGTGGTTGCGGTACTCGCGAATACGACGATGGCGCCGAGGAAATGAGAAATCGCTCTTGGGATTGCTATGCAAATGGCAGTGGCGGAGGCGGCGGCCGAATCGCGATCTACTTCGAGCAAAGCGATCGTCCAGACCTGCTCCCGCATGTCCAGGTCCGTGGCGGGGCAAGCGAAAGGTATCAGGGCGGCGCTGCAGGCACCCTCTACCTCAGCGACCTTTCGAGTAAGCAGAGCTCACTGATCATCGACAATAGCGAGATGGGTAGCTATCGCTCTCCGCCGGTGCTGATGGATTTGGGTGACGAAGGAGAGCTTCGGGAAAAGCTCGTGGCTATGGAGGTCGACCTTTGGCTGAAGGGGGGTCGTCTGGCGCAGACCTCCTTCACCGATAGTTTAGTGGTGCTGGAGGTGGGTGAGGTATCCGCCTTGCACGCGGATGAAAGCCAGGTGCTTCAAAACCGCGATATTGATGTGGGCACCTTGTCATTGACCGGTGGCAGTTGGGTGCAGGGCGGCTTTACCTTGAACGCCGAGCGCTATGATTTCGCTGGCAGTGTATTGGATATGAGCGGTGAGTTCAGTGGAGCCCGGACCGACCTGGTGGTCGATGGTTTCACGGTCGCTTTGCATCGCAGTGCCACGTGGAAGACGGTCCGGGTACTCAACGGTGGGGTTATCACGACACCCTTGGCATCCGAGGACTTTACCCAGGCGATTGCCATCAACGCCGACGAGATCGAGGTGGATGCGAGTTCGCGCATCGACGTGAGCGATACGGGAATGCGGGGAACCTCCGCGATGGGCCCTTATGCAGGGGGAAGCTACGGTGGCACGGGTGGCATTTATCGATCTGGCGCAACCAATGCTCCCTATGGTGACTTCAGTGAGCCGCGGGACTTGGGGACGGGTGGCCGCGGTTCGGCTGATACCTTCTCACAAGGTGGCGGTGCGATTGTGCTGGAAACGCCACTGCTGAAACTGGAGGGGGCGATTCAGGCCAATGGCCAGTATTGGTGGTATGAGGGGTCGGGAAGTGGTGGTTCGATTCTGCTGCGCGTGGGAACGCTCGAACTGGGCGCCGAGGCGCAGATCCAGGCCAATGGTGGGAGTCATGGCTATGGCGGCGGCGGCGGTGGTCGCATCGCCGTGCATTTCCAGCAAGCCGATCGCGCGGCGCTGATTCAACGTGTCCAGGCGCGTGGCGGTGATAGTCGAAATGCCCAGCTGGGCAGCGCCGGTACGGTTTACCTGAATGACCTGTCGAGCGGGCAGGCCGAGTTGATCATCGACAACACCGGTCTGGACAAGGCCAAGGCCGCGACGACATTGCTGGATCTGGGTGCCGACGGAGAACTGAAGGCAACGCTGACGGTGATCAACGCCAATGTGCGGGTGATAGCTGCCCGACTGGCCGAGGCGGTTTTCACCGATAGCACCGTGACCCTGGATGTCGATGCCGTGGCGGTACTGCGGGCAAGCGACAGTCACTTCACTCAGGCCCGCGATATCGAGGTTGGCGAGTTGTCGCTGAACGGTGGCAACTGGAGCCAGGCAGGGTTCGCCCTGAGCGCCGAGCGCTACGACTTTGTTGGCAGCCAGCTGGATATGAGTGGGGCCTTCAGTGGTGCCCAGACTGACTTGGTGGTTGACGGGTTCACGGTTGCGTTGCATCGCAGCGCCACGTGGAAGAAGGTCCGTGTACTCAACGAGGGGGTTATCACGACACCCTTGGCATCCGAGGACTTTACCCAGGCGATTGCCATCAAAGCCGATGAGATCGAAGTGGACGCGAGCTCGCGTATCGATGTGAGTGGCAAGGGGCGGTTGGGGACACCAGAGATCGGCCCGTACACGGGAGGGAGCCATGGCGGTACCGCTGGCCTCCACCAGTCTGGCCCGACCAATGCGTCCTATGGTGACTTTCGTGAACCACAGGACTTTGGAAGCGGCGGTCGTGGTTCAAGTAGCAACTTTATGCGTGGTGGTGGAGCACTGGTGCTGGAAACACCGTTGCTGAGGCTGGAGGGTACGATTCAGGCCAATGGTCAGTATCAGGACTACTACGGCTCAGGCAGCGGCGGCTCGATTCTCTTGCGGGTAGGGGCGTTGGAGCTCGGTGCCGAAGCACACATCCAGGCTAATGGCGGCGGGGATATCGAGTCCTATGGCTATGGTGGCGGCGGAGGTGGCCGCATCGCCGTGCATTTCCAGCAGGCGGAGCGCGCGGCGCTGGTTCAGCGTGTACAGGCTCGAGGTGGTTACGGTCGACATGCCCAGCATGGAAGTGCCGGCACGGTATACCTGAATGACCTGTCGAGCGGGCAGGCCGAGTTGATCATCGACAACACTGGTCTGGACAAGGCCAAGGCCGCGACGACGTTGCTGGACCTGGGCGCCGACGGAGAGCTGAAGGCAACGTTGACGGTGATCAACGCCAATGTGCGGGTGATGGCTGCCCGACTGGCCGAGGCGGTTTTCACCGATAGCACCGTGACCCTGGATGTCGATGCCGTGGCGGTACTGCGGGCAAGCGACAGTCACTTCACTCAGACCCGCGATATCGAGATTGGCGAGTTGTCGCTGAACGGTGGCGGCTGGAGCCAGGCAGGGTTCGCCTTGGACGCCAAGCGTTATGAGTTTGTTGGCAGCCTGCTGGATATGAGTGGGGCGTTCGGCGGTGCCCAGACCGACTTGGTGGTTGAGGGATTCACGGTCGCTTTGCATCGCAGCGCTACGTGGAAGAAGGTCCGGGTACTTAACGGTGGGGTTATCACGACACCCTTGGCATCCGAGGACTTTACCCAGGCGATTGCCATCAAAGCCGACGAGATCGAAGTGGACGCGAGCTCGCGTATCGATGTGAGTGGCAAGGGGAGGCTGGGAACATTGGTTATCGGGCCGCGCACGGGAGGGAGCCATGGCGGTAGTGGAGGTATCTATCTGTCA
>Ga0164243_10002855_pt1 | contig 28058 bp, 21 predicted proteins | sample OricompcompostOP_FD_108781 | JGI IMG/M metagenome (GOLD analysis project Ga0164243, IMG submission 108781) | Organic Plus compost microbial communities from Emeryville, California, USA - Original compost - Organic plus compost (OP) | ecosystem: Engineered > Solid waste > Mixed feedstock >...
CGTTGCATCCGACAGCCTCGGGCCGGGTGTATGCGGCCTATGGCGGCGTATACGTCACCATGGCACTGATATGGCTCTGGGCCGTAGACGGTGTGCGTCCGGCGCTGACTGACTGGGCCGGTGTCGGGCTCTGCCTGGCTGGTATGGCCCTCATCGTGGCTGGCCACCGCGCGGAATAGCGCACGTCATGGTTCCTTACTGCTGCAGCAAATTCCCGCAGCACAGCAATATCCGTAGCGCGACAGCGACCTCGTACGGCTACTGCATCTTGCGCGATCCGTCGGGGTAATACTGGGCCGTGTCTTTGGCTGCACCGCTCGCATCGAATGTCTTGCTGGAAAGCTTCGTGCCATCCGGTCCGTAAGTAATCTCGCTGGTCAGTTTGCCTGCCTCGTCATAGTAGTGATGCACGCCGACGTGGCGGTATTGCCCCTGAAACACACCGGCCGATTGCAAGACGCCGAGATCGGAAAACCGCTCTACATATGTCCCCGGCACGCCTTTGGGATCATGAATCGATTGGTCCAACCGGGTCTCTTTGACCTTGCCGTTCATGTACCAGAACGTGGCCTTTATTTCTTTGCCACCCAGGAATTCTTGCTCGCGTACTGGCGTTGCATTGTCCAGCCACTCGCGCTCAGTGGCTTGAATCGTCTTGGCCCCACCCTGCGTAACCTCGCGCTCGATGACTTCGTAGATCAAGGTCCCATTGCGCGCGTATTCCTTGGTGTGCCGGCCGGCGTCAATGTCCTTGGTCACGCTCTGGCCAGCCAGAGCAGGGTTGGATTCCGCATGGGATAGTCCGGAACTCAGGGCCGTCGTCAACAGTACAAACAAAAAGACCAGCGTACGCGTCATCAGATGCTCCAAAGGAAATCCCCATTTTCGTCACGCATGAACTACTGCACTTGAATCTTGCTTTCGCGAATGATGCGCTGATTGTTCTCGTAGTCCGTGCGAACCTGTTTCGCGAACTCCTCGCCGATGCCGGTGCCGGGTTGCATGGAGTTTTTCTCCAGCATCTGTTGATACTGCGGGCTCGCGAGCGCTTTTGCTATTGCGTCACGCATTGTTTTCATCACTTCGGGTGGCACGCCGGCAGGCGCGAACAGCGAAAAGTTCGAGAAATAGCGGATGTCCGGCAGCTTCAGCTCTGCCATGGTCGGCACATCGGGCCACGGTGCAAGCCGTTGCGGCGCCATCACCGCGAGGGGTTTGAGCGTGCCGGCGGCAACGTGAGGCAGCACGATATCCGTGTTGACGACCAACAGATCAACTTGGCCACCCAGACCATCCGACACCGCCTGACTGCCGCCGCGATACGGCACTTGCAGCATCTCGATGCCCACCTGCTTGTTCAGCGCGGCCATACCAATATGTGCGACGGAGCCCAGGCCAGGGATGCCGAACGTGACTTTGCCGGGGTGCTGCTTGGCATAGTCCACCAACTCGGCAAACGTGCTCACGGGCAGCGCTTTGGTGGCCAGGATGCCAACAGGCCCGACTGCCACACTGGCAACCGGAACGAGGTCTTTCATCGGGTCATACGAGGTTTTCACTAGATTCGGAAAAATCGTCAGCGGGCTGGTCGATGCCAGCAGCAATGTGGTCCCATCGGGCTTGGCTCGCGCAACGGCCTCAGTCCCCACGCTGCCTCCCGCACCAGGTTTGTTTTCGATGATGGTCGCCGTGCCATAGGTCTGGCGGAGAATGTCGCCCAGCGTACGGCCCAAAGTGTCATTCGTGCCGCCAGCGGTATAAGGGACGACGAGCGTCAAGGTTTTGCCCGGCCATGCAGGCTGGGCGTGAGCGGCGGTGGTCATCGCCGCTACGGCCATGATCGCAACGCTACGGATGAACTTCGAAAGTGCTGCCATTCTGATCATTTCAACGCTCCGAGAATCCCCTCTGCTCATGCCGGGGAAAGCCATCAAGATGGCTGTCGATGAACACCAATGAAAAAGAAGGTGCCTCGCGCGACGCGAGGCATGAACACTCAAGCCAGGTAACGCTGCGCCAGGCGAATCCAATAGGACGCGCCGACAGGAATCAAATTGTCATTAAAGTCGTAGCTGGTGTTATGCAGCATGCACGGACCCAGCCCGTGACCTGCGAGGCGGTGCTCGCCGTCTCCGTTACCTAGAAACACGTAGCAGCCTGGCTTGGCCTGCAGCATGAAAGCAAAATCCTCGGATGCCATCACGGGCTCGATCACCCGCGACTGATCGGATCCCACGACGTCGCGCATGACGTCCAGGCAAAAGGCGGTTTCATCAGGCGTATTCACCAAAGCGGGATAGCGACGCTCGAAATACACCTCGGCCCGGCAGCCATGGGCCGCAGCAATCGGCTCTGCCAGCTCGTTCATGCGCCGCTCGATCAAGTCCACGACACCCGTGCTGTAAGCACGCACCGAGCCCCCCAGCCACGCACTGCCGGGAATGATGTTGGTCACTTCGCCACCCGCCTGCACCTGCGTAATGGACACGACCGCGGCGTCCAGCGGACGTTTGCTGCGCGTCAAAATGGTTTGCAGCGCCTGGCCGATCGCAAATAGCGCCGGGACAGGGTCATCGCAGTCCTGCGGGGCCGCGGCATGCCCACCACGTCCGGTTACCGTGATTTTGAACGCATTCGCCGCCGCCATCATCGGGCCGCTGCAAACGCCGAAACTGCCCGCCGGCATCCCGGGCCAGTTATGCATGCCGAACACGGCTTCGCACGGAAAACGCTCGAACAAGCCGTCCTCGACCATGGCCCGGGCACCCGCGCCGCCGTTTTCCTCGGCCGGCTGAAAGCAAACATAGACGGTACCGTCAAAGCCGCCCGACTGCTTTAGATGGCGGGCCGCGGCCAGCAGCATCGCCGTATGGCCATCGTGGCCACAGCCGTGCATTTTGCCGTCGTGGCGCGAGCGATGGTCAAAGGTGTTGGCTTCCTGGATGGGTAATGCGTCCATGTCCGCCCGCAGCAAGATGGCTCGCGATGCGCTGCCTGCCTTGAGCACGCCCACCACCCCGGTGCGCCCGATGCCGGTATGGGTTTCGATCCCCCAGGATCGCAGGCGCTCGGCCACGAGGGCGGCTGTCCTATGTTCGTCATACGCCAGCTCAGGATGCGCATGGATATCGCGCCGCAAGGCAATCATCTCGTCCAGATCGGCGAGTTCTATCACGACAGTCCCTCCAGAGGCCCGCTCGGGCCAGCAATGGATTGGTCAGACAAGTTCCAGGCAAATTCTGGCATGGTCTGACAAGTCCTCGTCGTATTTTTGTTAGGGGTAAACCCGCGTTTTACTTTACGTTTACGTAAACGTAATATAAACCTTCTACATTGCTTAGCCACCAGCGGTGGAGCATGATGGATCCAGCGAACGGACTCACGCATGCAGCGCCACCGAATGTAAGTACATACTCTCACGGAGATCGCGATGAACCTTCCCGGCTTGAACTTCAATCTAGGCGAAGACCTGGATATGCTGCGCGACGCGGTGCGTACTTTTGCACAGGCCGAGATCGCGCCGCGCGCCGCCGAAGTCGATCGCAGCGATCAATTCCCGATGGACCTCTGGCGCAAGTTCGGCGAGCTTGGCGTATTGGGCATGACTGCCAGTGAGGAATACGGCGGCGCCAATCTGGGCTACCTGGCGCACATGGTGGCCATGGAGGAAATCTCGCGCGCCAGCGCGTCGATCGGCCTGTCGTATGGCGCGCATTCCAATTTGTGCGTCAACCAGATCCATCGCAATGGCACGGCAGAACAGAAAGCCCGTTATCTGCCCAAGCTGATTTCCGGCGAACATGTGGGCGCCCTGGCGATGAGCGAACCGGGCGCGGGATCCGATGTGGTGAGTATGAAGCTGCGAGCCGAGAAAAAGGGCGATCGCTACGTACTGAACGGCACCAAGATGTGGATCACCAACGGTCCGGACGCCGATACCCTGGTGGTCTATGCCAAGACCGATCCGGAGGCCCACCAGCGCGGGATTACGGCCTTTCTGGTGGAAAAGAACTTCAAGGGATTCTCAGTCGCGCAAAAGCTGGACAAGCTGGGCATGCGCGGCAGCCACACGGGCGAGTTGGTGTTCCAGGATTGCGAGGTCCCCGAGGAAAACGTGCTGGGTCAGGTCAATGGCGGCGTGCGAGTCCTGATGAGCGGCCTGGACTACGAACGTGCCGTGCTGTCCGGCGGGCCGTTGGGCATCATGCAGGCAGTGATGGACGTCGTAGTGCCGTACATCCACGACCGCAAACAATTCGGCCAAGCTATTGGCGAATTTCAATTGATCCAGGGCAAGGTCGCAGACCTGTACACCACATTGCAGGCCAGCCGCGCGTTTTGCTACGCCGTCGGCAAGAACCTGGATCAGCTCGGCACGGATCACGTGCGGCAAGTCCGCAAAGACTGCGCGGCCCTCATTCTGTACACCGCCGAAAAAGCCACCTGGATGGCCGGCGAGGGCGTACAGATTCTGGGCGGCAATGGCTACATCAACGAATACCCCACGGGCCGCCTGTGGCGCGATGCCAAGCTGTACGAAATCGGCGCGGGCACCAGCGAAATCCGCCGCATGCTGATCGGCCGCGAATTGTTTGCCGAAACCGCCTGATCCGATCCCATCATGATCTACACCGGCGACGTCCAGCATATCGAGCCAGTGGCCGCACCTGCGCCACTGCCGCTGGATGTCGCCCGCCAGATCCTGGCAGGTTTTGACCGGCATTACGCGCTGTTTCGCTACAGCGCCCAACGTGCCAAGGCCTTGTTCGAATCAGGCGATTGGCATGGTATCCAGCAGCTCTCTCGCGAACGCATCGAGTACTACGACATGCGCGTGCGCGAGTGCGCCAATCAACTGCAACGCACTTTGCAAGGTTTGGCCGCATCAGATAGCGAGACAAGTCTGACGCCTGCACAAACGGCGTTCTGGCAAGATGTCAAACAGCAATTCGTCGGGTTGCTGTCAGAGCACCGTCAACCCGAATGCGCGGAAACGTTTTTCAATTCGGTATCGTGCCGCATTCTGCATCGCGACTATTTCCATAACGATTTCTTGTTTGTCCGGCCGGCGGTTGCGACGGATTATCTGGATAGCCGCATTCCGTCGTACCGGGTTTATTACCCCTTGTCCGAGGGGTTACGCAGCGGCCTGGTCCGCATGGTGGCTGATTTCGGGTTAGCCGCGCCGTATGCGGATCTGCCGCGCGATACACGTTTGCTGGCGCGTGCCGCTGTGCGGCAGTTGCGTGCGCAATGGCCTCGGCATCAGGGCCGGCGGCTCGCGCCAGACTGCCAGATCCAGGTATTGGGCTCGCTGTTCTTTCGCAACAAGGGCGCCTATATCGTTGGCCGCCTGATCAATCAGAGCAGCCTGCTGCCTTTTGCCATTGCGCTGACGCGCAACGCCGCGGGCCAGATCGAGCTGGACGCGTTATTGCTGGGTGCGGATGATCTGAGCACGCTATTTAGCTTTACCCGCGCGTATTTTCTGGTCGACATGGAAACGCCGGCCGCCGTGGTGAGTTTTCTGTCGAGCTTGTTGCCACGCAAGCCCAAGGCCGAGCTCTACACCATGATCGGCCTGCAAAAACAGGGCAAGACGCTGTTCTATCGCGATTTCCTGCACCATCTGGCGCATTCGCGCGATGCCTTTGATATTGCGCCAGGCATCAAAGGCATGGTGATGTGCGTGTTCACGTTGCCGTCCTATCCGTATGTGTTCAAGCTGATCAAGGACCACATCGACAAGGATGGCATCGATCACGCCACCGTGCGGCGCAAATACCAGATGGTCAAACTGCATGACCGTGTGGGCCGCATGGCCGATACCTGGGAATATTCCCAAGTCGCGTTGCCGCGCGCGCGTTTTTCATCGGCCCTGCTGGACGAACTGCGGCAACGTGTTCCCAGCCTGCTCGAGGAAAACCATGACTCGATCGTCATCCGGCATGTGTACATCGAACGCCGAATGACACCGTTGAATCTGTATTTGCAACATGCCAGCGAGCCGATGGTGGATCATGCGATACGCGAATATGGGGACGCGATCCGTCAGTTGGCCAGCGCGAATATTTTCCCTGGCGACATGCTGTACAAGAATTTCGGCGTCACTCGCCTGGGCCGCGTGGTGTTTTACGACTACGACGAAATTCAGCGCATGACCGAGATGCAGTTTCGCCAGATTCCGCCCGCGCCGAACGAAGAGGCCGAGATGGCCAGCGAACCGTGGTACGCCATCGGCCCCAATGATGTTTTCCCCGAGGAATTCGACCGCTTTTTGCTGGGCGACCCTCGTATACGCAAAGCCTTTCTACGGCACCATGCCGAGCTGTTACAAGCCGACTGGTGGCAGGCCTGCCGCACCCATGTTGCGCAAGGTCAAATCGAAGAATTTTTCCCTTACGATAAGGACAGACGGCTGCGCGTTGGCGCAACGCCGCCTGCTTTCGCATCGTAACAATCCAATTTATTTCTGATTTTCAGGAGCGCCCATCATGTCTGATCCCGTCGTTATCGTTTCTGTTGCCCGCACCCCCATGGGCGGCATGCTGGGCAGCCTGTCAGGCCTGGCCGCCCACGAACTCGGCTCTGTCGCCATCAAAGCCGCCGTCGAACGCGCCGGTATCAAACCGGACCAGGTCGACGAAGTCATCATGGGCAATGTGTTGCAGGCCGGCCAGGGCCAAGCCCCCGCGCGTCAAGCCGCGCTGGGTGCCGGGCTGCCGCTGGGTGTTGCGTGCACGACCATTCACAAAGTTTGCGGTTCAGGCCTGAAGGCCGCCATGTTCGGCCATGACCTGTTGAACGCCGGCTCGGCGCGCATCGTCGTCGCGGGCGGCCAGGAAAGCATGAGCAATGCCCCGTATCTGATGCTCAAGGGCCGCCAAGGCTATCGCTATGGCCACAGCACGGTGTATGACCACATGGCCTTGGACGGCCTGGAGGACGCCTACGATCGCGGCAAGGCCATGGGTGTCTTTGCCGAAGACTGCGCGGCGAAATACAGCTTCACGCGAGAACAGCAAGACGCGTTCTCGCTGGAGTCACTGCGCCGTGCCCGTGCCGCGACCGAAGACGGCAGCTTTAAATGGGAAATCGCCCCCGTCACCGTCGCTGGCCGCAAAGGCGATACCGTGATCGACACCGACGAGGCGCCGACCAAAGCCATGCCGGAGAAAATCCCGACGCTGAAACCCGCATTCAAAAAGGACGGCACCGTCACCGCGGCCAACTCGTCGTCGATTTCCGATGGTGCGGCTGCCATGGTGCTCATGCGTGCCTCGACTGCCGAAGAACTCGGCCTCAAGCCGCTGGCTCGTATCGTGGCGCACAGCCAGCATTCGCAAGAACCGAACTGGTTCACGACCGCGCCCGTCGGTGCACTGAAAAACCTGTTCACCAAAACCGGTTGGAAAGCCGAGGACGTTGATCTGTATGAAATCAACGAGGCCTTTGCCGTCGTCACCATGGCTGCCATGAACGACTTCAAACTGCCTCACGACAAAGTCAACGTGCACGGTGGCGCAACGGCGCTGGGCCATCCTATCGGCGCATCGGGCGCCCGTCTGGTCACCACGCTGATCGGCGCCCTGCGCAAGACCGGCGGCAAGCGCGGCGTCGCCACGCTGTGCATTGGCGGCGGCGAAGCCGTGGCCATGGCCATCGAAATGATTTAACGAGTCTGTGCGTGTGTCGGATCGCGCATGTGATCTGACACACCGCGACCCACCATAAGCAAGACCACTGCATTTCGATCAGGTATCCAGGCGTTGAGGCATCGGCCTTTACGTAGGTTGACGGCTCTATGCACTAAACGTCGAAAGTTCCAGAGCCTCCGATAAACAAAACGGCCTGCATCCGCAGTGCCTGTCGATCACTTTGCACGACAACGGCCCGCTATGCCCACTATCGAATCTCGCATCAATCCGCGTTCACAAGACTACGCCGACAACGCACGCGCCATGCAGGCGCTGCTGGACGACCTGGCCCGGCAATTGGCCCAGACCGCGCTGGGCGGCAACGAAGCCGCGCGCGCAAAACATGTTGCGCGCGGCAAGCTCCTGCCACGTGAACGCGTCGAGCGATTGATCGACCCGGGCAGCGCCTTTCTGGAGCTGTCGCCGTTGGCGGCGCACGGTATGTACGACGGCGAGGCACCGGGAGCCGGTGTCATCACAGGCATCGGCCGCATCGCCGGTACGGAGTGCATCATCGTCTGCAATGACGCGACGGTAAAGGGTGGAACGTACTATCCCATGACCGTCAAGAAACATCTGCGCGCACAAGAAATCGCCGCGCAGAATCATCTGCCTTGTGTGTACCTGGTGGATTCGGGCGGCGCGAATTTACCGCGCCAGGACGAGGTGTTCCCCGATCGCGATCACTTCGGCCGCATTTTCTACAACCAGGCCGTGATGTCATCGCAAGGCATCGCGCAGATTGCAGTCGTGATGGGTTCCTGCACAGCGGGCGGCGCTTATGTACCGGCAATGAGCGATGAATCCATCATTGTGCGTAATCAAGGCACGATTTTTCTGGGCGGCCCGCCGCTGGTCAAAGCAGCGACCGGTGAAGAAGTCAGCGCCGAAGATCTCGGCGGCGGCGATGTGCATACACGGTTATCCGGCGTTGTTGATCACCTGGCCGTCAACGATCTGCATGCCCTTCAACTCGCGCGCGACGCGGTGTCACGGCTCAACCGTCAAAAACCCACACCTCTGGCGCTGGCTCCCGTACGCGAGCCGCGCTACGACCCGGCGGAACTCAACGGCATCATCCCCTCCGATACCCGCAAACCCTATGACGTGCGGGAAATCATCGCGCGCATTGTGGACGGCTCGGATTTTGACGAATTCAAGGCGCGTTTCGGCACGACCTTGGTGACGGGCTTTGCGCATATTCATGGCATGCCGGTGGGCATTGTGGCCAACAATGGCATCCTGTTTTCAGAGTCGGCGCAAAAGGGTGCGCACTTTATCGAACTCTGCGCGCAACGCAAAATCCCGCTGGTGTTTTTACAGAACATCACCGGATTCATGGTGGGCCGTAAATACGAAAACGAAGGGATTGCGCGGCATGGCGCCAAGATGGTCACCGCCGTTGCGACGGCCAATGTGCCTAAATTCACGGTGTTGATCGGCGGTTCGTTTGGCGCGGGCAACTATGGAATGTGCGGACGTGCGTATTCGCCACGCATGTTGTTCATGTGGCCCAACGCGCGCATTTCGGTCATGGGTGGCGAACAGGCCGCAAGCGTGCTGGCCACGGTGCGACGCGATGGGATTCAGGCCAAAGGCGGGCATTGGTCGGCCGAAGACGAAGAAGCCTTCAAGGCTCCTATTCGGGATCAGTACGAGCGCGAAGGGCATCCGTATTACGCTACCGCGCGGTTGTGGGACGACGGCATCATTGCACCGGCAGATACCCGCCGTGTGCTGGGCCTGGCGCTCTCGGCGGCATTGAATGCACCGATCGAAGACACGCGCTTTGGCGTATTCCGGATGTAGGTGAAACCCACCCCCTACGCGCTTCGCGCGCCCCCTCAAGGGGGCAAAGTCTACAGACCGGCGGAGCCGGATCTGTGACTTTCCCGATTGTGGGGCACTGTGGAGTGGGGGACAGGATCTCTGTAATTACGCGTGGCCGATTGGGTTTGTTTGACATGGTCGCGGTGACAACAAATTTTGTGTGGAAGACAACATGTTCGATACTCTGCTGATAGCTAACCGTGGTGAGATTGCTTGCCGTGTCGCGGCGACGGCGCGCCGTCTGGGCATACGGACGGTGGCGGTGTATTCCGACGCTGACGCAGGCGCGCGGCATGTGGCGGCTTGCGATGTCGCGGTGCATATTGGGGGACCGGAGCCGCGTGCGAGCTATTTGCGGGCAGAGGCCATTTTGCAGGCGGCGCGCGATACGGGTGCGCAAGCTATTCACCCGGGCTATGGGTTCTTGTCGGAGAACGAGGCGTTTGCTCAGGCCGCGACGGATGCAGGTATTGCCTTTGTCGGGCCGCCTGCGTCGGCCATCGCCGCCATGGGCAGCAAGTCGGCCGCCAAGGCCTTGATGGAAAAAGCAGGGGTGCCGCTGGTGCCCGGCTATCACGGCGATAACCAGGATCCTGCGTTTCTGAAATCGCAAGCCGATGCCATCGGCTATCCCGTGTTGATCAAGGCCAGCGCGGGCGGTGGCGGTAAAGGGATGCGCGTCGTTGAGTCCTCCGGTGCCTTTATCGAGGCGCTGGCGTCCTGCCAGCGCGAGGCGGCATCGAGTTTTGGCGATGACCGCGTGCTGATCGAACGCTATCTGCAAAAGCCGCGGCACATCGAAATCCAGGTCTTTGCCGATACGCATGGCAACTGCGTGTATTTGTTCGAGCGTGATTGCTCGGTACAACGCCGCCATCAAAAAGTCATCGAAGAAGCCCCAGCCCCCGGCATGACCGCAGAGCGCCGGCAAGCCATGGGCGAGGCTGCTGTCGCGGCCGCGCGCGCAGTCGGTTACGTGGGTGCAGGGACGGTGGAATTCATCGCCGAGCCAGACGGACGTTTTTATTTCATGGAAATGAATACGCGTCTGCAAGTCGAGCATCCGGTCACGGAAATGATCACCGGCCACGATCTCGTAGAGTGGCAGTTGCGTGTTGCGGCGGGCCAACCACTGCCCGCCAAACAAGAGGACCTGCGCATTCAGGGCCATGCCATCGAAGCACGCATTTACGCAGAGAATCCCGATAAAGGCTTTTTGCCGTCGATCGGTACCTTGGCCTATCTGGAGTTGCCGCCTCACGTCGCGTTTACCAACGGCGATGTGCGGGTGGATGGCGGGGTGCGGATGGGCGATACCATCACGCCGTATTACGACCCGATGATCGCCAAGCTGATTGTGCACGGTGCGGACCGCGATCAGGCCCGCGCACGCATGATTCAGGCGTTGGCGCATACGCATGCCGTGGGCGTGCAGACCAACGTGGCGTTTCTGACGCGCCTGATGCAGGATGCTGCCTTTGCTGCGGCGGATCTGGATACGGGCTTGATCGAGCGTCAGCGCGAGACGTTGCTGCCGCCGCCGGCTGCAGCAGATGCCACCGCTGTGGCGCTGGCCACCGCGGCTGTGCTGGTCCGCCAGGGCTTGGCGCCCGCAAGCAGTGCGTCGTTGCCAGGCTCGGCAGGTGCGACGCCCCCGACGCGCGCATCAGTCACAGATCCATGGGACGTGCGCGACGGATGGCGTTTGGGTGGACAGTATCAGCAAACGCTGCAATGGCTCGATCATGAAACCCTGCGTGATGTCACGATCACACGTGACGGACAGGCCTGGACATTGCGCAACGATCAAACATCGTCGGCTTTTTCCTGGCGCGCGCATACGGGGGCGAACCCGAACCTGGCCTATGGGCTGCGCGTGACCTTGGATGGACGCGAAAGCACGGGCACGGTGGTATTGCACGGTGATAAAGCGTATGTGTTTCGCGAGGGCCGCACCCAGATATTGGGTCTGCATGATGCATTGGCCCACGCCCAGGATGGCGAGGGTGACCATGCGGGCGGGCTGACCGCCCCCATGCCGGGCAAGATCATTTCGATTGCCGTCCAGGCGGGTGACAAAGTGAAGAAAGGACAAGCCCTGCTGGTCATGGAGGCCATGAAGATGGAGCACACGATCTCGGCCCCGGGCGATGGCGAAGTCCAAGAGGTGTTTTACGCCGTCGGAGACCAGGTCGGCGAGGGTGCCGAGCTGGTCGCTATCGTCGCGTAGCGCCTCTGCTAGTCCGGGCCCCATCTCTATGAGAGAGGCCCGGACGGATTTGCGCGGATGAGCTCGATTGTCGCTGGACGAAAATTTGTTGCGATGCAACTTTACCGGCGTGGCGTGCGTTCTTATCTTGTGGCGGTGTTCCCCTATCGGGCTGCCCCACATTCATGTCCACGCCAGACGCCAACGCCTTATCTGCGACCCAGAAAACTTGTCGAGTACTGGCCAGCCTGTCGGACCCCTGCGTCCAACGGCTGACCGATATCGCACAACGTGCCGCGCTGGATATCTCTACGGCGCGACGGATCCTGAAGGACCTGGAGACGGAAGGCTTCGTCGAACGGGATCCCGTCAACAAACACTACATGCTGGGGCCCCAGGTCTATGCCATGCATCATGCGATGGTGGACGGACTGGATCTGCGCGGGCTCGCACGGCCAGCCCTGATCCGATTGGCACGCCGTTTTGGCGACACGGTCATTCTCTCTCTACCGATGGGCTGGGAATCGGTTTGTCTGGATCTGTGCTTTGGCGACTACCCCATTCGAGCCAATTATCTGCAGGTAGGCAGCCGACGCCCGCTGGGCGTGGGCGCAGGCAGCCTGGCTCTGTTGTCGACACTGGACGAAGTTGAAACCGAAGCCGTCATGCCCATGGTGCGGCAACGCCTGACGGCCAAGTATCCCCGCTTTCCTGAATCGGATTTGATCACGGCAACACAACGTGCGCGAGGCGTGGGACACGCCATGCTGCTGGACGTGGTGGTAGAAAAAATGGGTGGCCTGGGTGTCGCCGTACGAGGCCCCAGCGGACGCGCGATCGCCGCGCTCAGCATCGCGGCGTTGAATGAACGCATCGAGTCTCGCGAAGCAGAACTCGCCCAGGCCCTCTCGCAAGAGGCTCGCGACATCGAACGCTCGTGGTGGCCACATGCCTGATATCGACTATCCCCGCGCCTATATCCACGCCGCCGCAACGACCCGATATGGCCGCCACGAGGGCAGCAGTGCGCTGGACCTGATGGCGCAAGCCGCGAATGAGGCCTTGGCGCAATCCGGCCTGCAACGCGGCGATATCGACGGCGTATTGTGCGGCTATGCGACGACCTTTCCGCATTTGATGCTGGCCGATCTGCTGAGCGAAAAGCTGGGCTTGCAGCCCCACTATGCGCACGGCATGCAAATGGGCGGAGCCACCGGGGCCGCCATGGTCATGCTGGCCCGCACACTGCTGCGCGCAGGCACCTGCCGGCGCATCCTGGTGGTCGCAGGGGAAAATCGACTGACCGGCCAAGCCGTGGATACGTCTATCCAGACCTTGGCCCAAGTCGGCGAGCCCGATACCGAAGTCCCCAATGGCGCATCCGTGCCAGCCTACTATGCATTGCTGGCCTCGGCCTATACGCATCAGACCGGCCTCGATCGCGAGACCTTGGCCGAATTCGCCGTACTGATGCGCGAGCATGCTGCAAGCCATCCTCATGCGCATCTGCGCGACCCTATCACCGTCGATCAAGTGTTGGCGTCCAAGCCGATCGCAACACCATTGAATCTGTTGGATTGCTGCCCGATATCGGATGGAGCGGCAGCGCTGGTGCTCAGCGCAGACGAAGGTCCCGTTCAAGTCATTGGCGATGGCCAGGCGCATCGTCATCAGCATTTGTCGGCGATGCGCGACGTGCTGGACACGGGTGCCGCGCGTGCTTGTGCCAGAGCCTTGGCCGAGGCAAAGCTGGAGTCGCGGCACATCGATTATCTGGCGATCTACGACTCTTTCACGATTACGCTGGTCATGTTGCTTGAAGAACTGGGATATGCGCCGCGTGGCGGCGCGGGAGCCCGTCTGCGTCGCGGAGATTTTGCATCGTCTGGTGCACTGCCTCTCAATACGCACGGTGGACTGCTGTCGTTCGGCCATTCCGGCGTGGCCGGAGGCTTGGCACATATCGTCGAGGCTTGGACTCAACTGGCAGGCCGCGCTGGCGAACGCCAGATCGCCCCGAGGCGGCGAGCTCTGGTGCATGCCGATGGTGGCGTGCTCTCTGCCCATGTCAGCTTGGTACTGCAAGCGGAGGGCACAACGTGAGCACACAGCATCCTCTGGATATCCAACGTTGCGACCACTGCGGCACGTGGTGGGCGTTACGGCCCTATGCTTGCGCCGCCTGTGGCGGCACCGCATTGTCATGGCAGCGCGCGACAGGCGAGGGCGTCGTCATTGCGCGCAGCGAGGTGCATCGGGCCCCGGATGCGCAATGGAAAGCACTGACACCCTATACGCTGGTGCTCGTCAAATTGCATGAACAGGTCACGCTGATGGGACATGCAGACGCCACCACCACCGTCGGCCAGCACGTGCATGGCCGTGCCGTAGAAATCAACGGCCGCCTGCTACTGAAGTTCGAAGCCCGATCCCCGCCCTGATGCTTGCCGTATCCACGGCATCACATCCAAACGAACCGCATCCACAACACGTCCCGCGAGGACGGAGGAGACACTCATGCCTATTAAAACGCTATGGCGTGGCGCATTCGCCGCGTTGACGCTATTCACCGCGACGATCTCTGTCCATGCCGCCGATACCGACTGGCCGGCCAAACCGATTACCTTGGTGGTGCCCTATCCCCCCGGTGGCCCCACGGATATCGTGGCGCGGTCCGTGGCGAAAGGTCTGGGCGATGAACTCAAGCAAACCGTCATCATCGACAACCGCTCAGGCGCAGGCGGCAACATAGGCGCGGAACTCGTCGCCAGAAGCGCCCCCGATGGTTATACGCTGCTGTTGGCCACGACGGCCCATGCCATCAACATGTCGCTATTCAAAACCCTGAGCTACGACACCAGCAAGAGCTTCATTCCCTTGTCACTGCTGACACAAGGTCCGCTGGTCATCGTGGCGCGCCCCGATCTGCCCGCGCACAACGTACGTGAGCTGATCGCGCTGGCGAAATCCAAACCGGGCAAATTGACCTTTGCCTCGTCTGGAAACGGGCAATCGACGCACTTGGCAGCGGAGCTGTTCAACGCCATGGCGGGAACGCGCATGGTGCATGTCCCATACCGAGGCAGCGCGCCCGCCATGACGGATGTGATGGGTGGTCAAACCGATGTCATGTTCAACACCATGCTGTCATCGATGCCCTATGTGCGCGACGGCAAGCTGCAAGCATTCGCGGTGACCAGTGCGGCGCGATCGCCTGCGGCGCCAGAGATCCCTACTGTCGCGGAGTCCGGATTACCGGGTTACGAGGCGACTGCGTGGAATGGCCTGATGGCTCCCGCAGGAACTCCCGATGCGATCGTGCAGAAGCTGAGCACCACGTTGCAAAAGGTCTTGGCAGACAGGGCACTACAGCAGCAATTTGCCCAACAAGGGTTTGACGCGAAATGGATGAGCCCCGCGGATTATCAACAGTTCGTCGACAACGAAATCAAAAAATGGGCAGACGTGGTCAAGACGTCGGGCGCCACTGTCAACTGAATACCATCACAGCATAGGAATCTCCATGGGCTTTAATTCTCGCCATGACGACCTGAAAACCTTGCTCGAACCGGCATCCATTGCCATCGTGGGCGCCTCGGATAATCCCGACAAAATCGGCGGGCGGCCCATTTTTTATATGCGCCGGCACGGCTATGCGGGCACGATATATCCCATCAATCCGCAACGCGCCGAGGTGCAAGGCGAACGCGCCTGGCCTAGTCTGGATGCACTGCCCGCGACGCCCGATCTGGCCATCGTGGCGGTCGCCGGTGAACAAGCCGTGCAAGCTGTGGATAAATGCGCGGAGCTTGGTGTATCCACAGCCATCGTGATCTCGGCGGGCTTTTCTGAAACGGGCAGCTCAGGGAAAGCCTTGCAGGATGCCATGACCGCACGCGCCCGCGCGGCGGGCATGCGCATCGTGGGTCCTAACTCGCAAGGCCTCGCGAATTTTGGCAATGGTGCGATCGCCTGCTTTTCGACCATGTTCCTAGAGGTCGAACCAGCCGATGGGCCGGTCGCTGTCATCAGCCAAAGTGGTGGAATGAGCGCGATGATATATGGGTTGTTGCGCCAACGCGGTGTCGGTGTACGTCACATGCATGCCACCGGCAATGAGGCCGATGTCACCGTATCGGAGCTGGCCTGCGCTGTGTTGCGCGATCCGCAGGTACGTATGGTGTTGCTGTATCTGGAGTCGCTGCAGGACGCCGACGTCCTGGCGCGGGCTGCCGCACTCGCACGTGAACGTGGCGTCCCATTGATCGCTGTCAAATCCGGCCGTTCCGAGGCCGGAGCACGCGCGGCGGCGTCGCACACGGGGGCGATGGCGAGCGAAGACCGCGTGGTGGATGCGTACTTCGAACATCACGGTATCTTGCGCGCGCGCGATCCGCATGAATTGGTGCGCTGGGCGGAGCTGTCATTGCGCGGTCCATTACCTCGGGGCCCGCGAGTCGTCGCCGTCAGCAATTCCGGTGCGAGCTGCGTGCTGGCATCGGATGCCGCTGTCGAACATGGCCTGCAGATCACGCCGCTGGCCGATCGGACTCAGCAGGCATTGACCGATCGCCTGCCGGGTTATGCGACCACGACCAACCCGATCGACATCACGGCGGCACTGCTGTCGAACAATGGTCTGTTCGGACAGGTCCTGCCCATCATCGCTGACGACCCGGCCGCCGATATGTTTCTGATCGATATTCCGGTCGCGGGGCGTGGCTATGACGTCGAGACGTTTGCGGCGGACACGGCAGCGTTTGCCGCCGCCTCTGGCAAACCCGTCGCCGTCGTCGCCTGGCAAGAAAACGTAGCCGCCACGTTTCGTGCGCGCGGTGTCGCAGTCTATGCCGATGAACAGCAGGCGGCCAATGCCATGGCGAGTTTGTATCGCCTGCATCAATGGCAGACGCGCGACACTGCGCCACACCATGATGCCGCACCCGGCGCACCGAGTTCGCTCGATGGCCTGTCATCGCCATCACGCTTTCTTTCTGAATCGCAGAGCCTCGAACTGTTGTCGGATTACGGCTTGACCGTGGCCGACTACCGCTGCTGCACCGATGCAGACACTGCCGTGGCGGCCTGGCGCACGATAAATGGGCCGGTCGCATTGAAAGCCTGCTCGGCGCAGTTGCCGCACAAATCCGAACACGGCCTCGTCGCACTGCGCCTGAACAGCGAACACGACCTGCGCGAGGCGCTGCGTCGGCAAGCACAAACGCTAAAAGACTTGAACGTACACGACGCCGCATGGATCGTCGCGCGCATGCAGGACGGCCTGCACGAATGCGCGCTGGGCATGCGGCATGACCCGGTCTTTGGCCCCGTGATCATGATCGGCAGTGGCGGTAAATATGTCGAAGCCATGCAGGACGTCGCACTGTTGCTGCCGCCCTTCAACACCGCAGATGTCATCCGCAAACTGCAGGGCCTGCGCATCGGTACGCTGCTGGCAGGCGTGCGCGGCGATCCGCCCGCGGATATGGAGGCGCTCGCCGAACAGGCCGTGCGGCTTGGTCAGTGTGCGTTGGCCGCCAACGGAAAAATTGCCTCGATCGACATCAACCCTGTCCTGGTGCGTGCGCAAGGTCAAGGCGCGATCGCACTGGATGCATTAGTCGAACTGTCAAACTCCTCTGAAACCTGAAGCACCACAACTATCTGGAGACACCCATGCGCGGTTTGTTCTTATCCATGGTGTTGATGTCGGCAATCCCTTTTGCACCGGCAGCTCATGCCCAGAAGACACCCGACTGGCCAACACGTCCCATCACCTTGATCGTGCCGTTTCCGCCCGGAGGCACGACCGATCTGCTGGCGCGCCTCGTCGCCCGCGAAGCCGGCAACCGCCTGGGCCAGAACATGGTCGTCGAAAACCGCCCCGGTGCTGGCGGCGGCATTGGCGCTGCAGCCGTCGCACGCGCGCAGCCCGATGGCTACACGGTGGTGATGGGCACGCTAGGCACGCAAGTCACCAATCAATTCATTTATGCGCAGATGCCTTACGACTCGGCGCGGGACTTTGCGCCAGTCACATTGGTTGCCAACTCTCCGAACGTCTTGTTGGTCAGTCCCAAGCTGGGCATCTCCACCGTCGCGGAATTGCTCGAGCGCGCACGAGGTACGCCAGGCGCATTGAATTTTGCTTCGACCAGTCTGGGAGGCTCGCCTCATCTATCCGGGGAGCTGTTCAACAGCATGGCCAAGGTCGATATTCGTCATGTGCCATACAAGGGATCCGCCCCGGCGATGACTGATCTGCTCGGCGGCCAAGTGCAGATGATGATAGACAACTTGCCGTCGGCCATGGGGCAGATCCAGGCAGGTACGGTAAAGGCCCTGGCAGTAACGACGCCCGCACGCGTGCCGCTATTACCCAATGTCCCCACGGTGGCCGAGGCCGGACTCCCTGGCTATGAGGTCAACGCATGGTTTGGTTTACTCGCCCCCGCCGGGACACCCGACGCCATCGTGAACCGTATCTATTCGGCCGTCGCCAACGCGGTGGCCGAGCCCGCCGTACGCCGCCAGATCGAGGCCCTGGGCGCCATCCCGGTTGCCAGCACGCCACAAGCGTTCAGCGACACCATCCGCGCCGATACCGACAAGTGGCAGCAAGTCATCCGCAACGCGGGAATCAAACCGCAATGATGGCGGCACGCGCCACAACGCTCATATAGCCATACTCATCAGGAGAGATCAATGTCCCGCAACTCGAACAAATTGCGTATCGGCTCCGGCGCTGGCTGGTGGGGCGATCGCATCGATCCCGCGCGCTGGAACGCCGAACGCGGTGAGTTGGATTTTCTGTGCTTTGAGACCATGGCCGAAGCCACGGTCTCTGCCGCGCAGGTCCGCAAACGCCGCGACCCGGGCTTTCCCGGTTATGACACTTGGCTGGACGATCGCATGCGTGCGGTACTGCCGCACTGCATGGCCAACGGTACACGCATCATCTCCAACCAGGGCTGGATCCATCCCCAAGCCGCGGCCCGGCGCGTCGCAGAGTTGTGTGCGGAAGTCGGCTGGAAAAACGCCAAAGTCGCCGCCATCACGGCCACGGATCTCAGCAGCACCATCGCCGCCAGCGGCCTGTCGATCATGGAAAGCGGTGCGCCGATTGCATCGCTGCACGATACCTTGATCTCGGCCGAACCCTATGCAGGGGCCGAGGCCATCGTGCAAGCGTTGGACCAGGGTGCCGATATCGTCATCACCGGCCGTGTTGCCGATCCATCGTTATTTCTCGCGCCCATGATGCACCACTACGGTTGGCGTCATGACGACTGGGACAAACTGGGGCAGGGCAGCGGCATCGGCCATCTGCTCGAATGCGGCGCCCAAGTCACCGGCGGCTATTTTGGCGATCCTGGCTACAAAGATGTGCCCGAACCCTGGAATCTCGCGTTTCCTTATGCAGATGTCGACGCGGACGGCACCGCCGAGATCGGCAAGGTCAGCGGCACGGGCGGCTGCATCGATCTGCGTACCGTAAAAGAACAGATGTTCTACGAGGTGCACGACCCTGCGCGCTATATCACCCCCGATGTGGTGGTGGACTTCACGACCGCACAACTGGAGCAGACGGGTGAAAACCGCGTCACAGTCCGCGGAATTTCGGGACACCCCCGCACCGCGACGTTCAAAGTTTCAGTGGGATGCACCGAGGGTTACATCGGCGAGGACATGTTCTTTTTCGCGGGCCCGGGATGCCTGGAAAAAGCCCGATTGGCCGATACGATTTTGCGAGAGCGATTACGCATGGCCAATTTGCAGGCCGATGATTTGCGCATTGATTTTATCGGCTTGAACGCAGTGCATGGCGCCGCCTCTGCACCTCCATCACCGAATCATGTTCCCGCAGAGATCGCCGTACGCATCGCGGCACGTTGCGCTACGCGTGCCCAAGCAGAAAAAATCGGCCGCGAAGTCGACGGCATGGCGGTATGCGGTCTGGCATCGACAGGCAAGCGCGTACCGCATCAAGACCGCGTACGCGAAGTCATCGGCCTGTGGTCCACCCTGGTGCCACGCGATTCGGTTCATTGCACAATTGAATTCGTCTAAGGAGACAACATGAGAGTCAACTTGCGACGTATCGCCCATACCCGTTCGGGCGACAAGGGCAACACCTCGAATATCGCCGTCATCGCCTACGAGCCCGTGTTTTATCCACTGATAAAACAAACTCTGACGGTCCACGCCATGCGATCGATCTATAACGGCACAGCGGTGCGCGGCACCATCACCCGCTACGACGTCGATGGCCTGGGCGTATTGAACTTTGTGCTGGAGGGCGCATTAGGCGGCGGCGTATCGCGCAGCCTGGCCATCGACAACTACGGAAAGGCGCTCGCCAGTGCAGTATTACGCTTCGAATTGGAGGTCCCCGATGCATGGTTACCGTTACTACGTGGGCCTCAAGAGGTATAAATAGGGCGTGCAGGTTTTTTGTTCTGGAAACCCCAGTTGCGCTGACATGGCAGGAGACGCACCATTGAATGTCTGCGCTGCATCAAATGAGACCACGATGACTGATCCGAATGATGCTTTGCCACCCAATCCCGCCAATCACGTCGCGCTGACCCCGTTGGGTTTTCTGCAGTGGGCCGCGGACGTTTATCCACAGAGACCCGCGCTGCTGCATGGCGACTACCGCCAGGACTGGCAAACCACGCGAGAACGCTGCCACCAGATGGCGGCAGCGCTGCAGGCTTGGGGCGTTCGCCACGGCGATGTGGTGGCCATTCTGGCGCCGAACACGCCCGCGCTATACGAAGCGCATTTCGGCGTGCCGATGGCCGGTGCGGTGCTCAATGCTCTGAATACCCGGCTGGATGCTGCCACCTTGGCGTTCATCCTGGAACATGGCCGCGCCACCGTGTTCCTGTATGACAGCGAATATGCGGAACTCGTGAGCGACGTGCTCTCCAGGCTCTCCACGCCGCCGCGCACCGTCCGCATCGAGGACCGCGAATACCATGGTGATCACGGCACATTGGGCGACGCGGAATACGAATCCTGGCTGGCGGCACAGCCCTCGGATCATGCTTGGGAATGGCCGGCCGACGAATGGCAGAGCATTTGCCTGAACTATACGTCCGGCACCACCGGCAACCCTAAAGGCGTCGTCTATCACCATCGCGGCGCCTATCTCAATGCCACGGGCAATGTACTGGCCTGCGGTATGCCTCCTCATGCCGTGTATTTGTGGACATTGCCCATGTTCCACTGCAACGGATGGTGCTTTCCGTGGACGCTCGCCGCGCTGGCGGGTACCAGCGTCTGCCTGCGCCGCGTCGAGCCCGCAGCGATTTTCGAGGCCATCCGGCGTCACCATGTCGGCTTCTTTTGCGCAGCTCCCGTCGTGCTGAGCATGCTGATCAATGCACCCAAACAAGTCCAGTACCGCGCTACGCATCCTGTACAAGTATTGACCGGTGGCGCAGCGCCGCCAGCCGCCGTGATCGAATCCATGGAACAACTCGGCATAGGCGTCACACATTTATATGGGCTGACGGAGACCTACGGGCCGTCCATCAGTTGTGCTTGGCATGATGAATGGGATGCGCTGCCTCTAGCCGAACGCGCCGCGCTCAAGGCACGCATCGGCGTGCGCAAACTCAATGTGGAGCACGTACAAGTCGTCGACGACGAACTACGCACCGTACCCGCCGATGGCAAGACCATGGGAGAAATCGTGCTACGTGGCAACACGCTCATGAAAGGCTATCTGCGCAATCCCGATGCGACCGCACAGGCCTTTGCGGGCGGATGGTTTCACTCCGGAGACCTGGGTGTCATGCATCCCGACGGTTATATCGAGATCAAGGATCGCGCCAAAGACATCATCATCTCGGGCGGAGAAAACATTTCGACAGTAGAGGTCGAAAGCGTGTTGTACCGGCATCCCGACATCCTGGAAGCAGCGGTAGTGGCAAGGCCGGACACCACATGGGGTGAAACGCCATGCGCCTTTGTCACACTTAAACCAGGAGCAATGTGCACGGAAGACGACGTACTGCGTTATTGCCGCGAACATCTCGCACGATTCAAAGTGCCACGCACGGTAGTCTTTTGCGAGTTGCCCAAAACCGCGACCGGTAAAGTCCAGAAATTCGTTTTACGTGATCAGGCCGCCGCGTTGAATTCGGCGAACGGTGAAAGCGGCTGATCGGCCCCGTCCGATGCAGCGCGATGAAACGCATGCGGTGCTGAGCTTCATGGACATCAATGCAAAAGGGGCGCAACCGCGCCCCTTTTGCATCATAGCGTTAGCCCTGATCAGTTCTTGCGTACCGACGCAATCACCTGATCCAGCAAGGTCAGCATTTGCGCGACTTCTTGCTCGCTGACGTTCAACGCCGGCATGAAGCGCAGCAGATTGGCGCGCGGCGCGTTCAACAGCATGCCTTGCGGCTCCAGAACGCGAGCGGCATCGACAATCGCAGGCCCGTCATCGCGATCCAGCACCAGGGCGCGCAGCAGACCCATGCCACGCTCGCCGCCCATGCCCCATTTGGCCGACAACGCCAGCAGGCCTTCGGACAACTGCTTGGCGCGCGCCTGCACCGACTCCATGAAGCCCGGCGACACCAAGGTATCAAATACCGCTACACCCACGGCGGCCATCAGAGGATTGCCGTTGTACGTGCCGCCTTGATCGCCGTGCGAGAACACGCAAACGTCTTGGCGCGCCAGCAATGCGGCCAGCGGCACGCCACCGCCAATGCCTTTGGCCAGCGTCATGATGTCCGGCACCACGTCGAATTGCTGATAGGCAAACATCGAGCCCGTACGGCCCATGCCGGTTTGCACTTCGTCGACGATCAACAGCAGCTTGTGCTCATCAGCCAGCTTGCGCAGGCCTTGCATGAATTCGCGCGTCGCGGGATTGACACCTGCCTCGCCTTGTACCGGCTCGAGCATGATGGCCACGGTCTTGTCATCGATCAGCGCACGTACCGAATCGAGGTCGTTCAGCTCGGCCTTGGGGAAACCCTCGACCTGGGGCGCAAACATCGTGTCCCAACCGGGCTTGCCCGAGGCCGACATCGTCGCCAGCGTACGGCCATGAAAGCCATGGTTCATCGTGATGATCTTGTAGGCGCCATTGCGATTCACGCGGCCCCATTTGCGCGCCAGTTTGATGGCGCCCTCGTTGGCCTCGGCGCCGCTGTTGGCAAAGAACACGCGATCAAAACACGATGCGCCGGTCAGGCGCAGCGCCAGATCAATGGACGGCTGGTTGTAGAACGCCGGCGAGGGGTTCATCAGCTTGTCGGATTGCTCCAGCAGGGCTTTTTTCATCGCCGGATCGCAGTGACCCAGCGTGTTGACGGCCCAGCCCTGAATAAAGTCCAGATATCGCTTGCCGGTATGGTCCTCCAGCCACGAGCCCTGGCCTCGCACGAACACGAGGTCCGGGCGGGAGGTGATCTCCATGAGGGCGTTGACGTTGAACTGGCTGAATTCCATGGCGGTTCCTACGGAATGGGAAAACTAAAGAAAAGGAAGAATTAAAGAATTTAGCACCGTATTGTTGCCGCTGGCGCAGTACGCGCACGGCAATCGGCACAAACGGGCCGGTGCCACCCGCCTGTCCGTTATCGGCTCAACCCTCGGGCAGCGATATCCCACACGCCTTCGACCACGCCATTGCGGTAGGTCACGAGCTGGTCATGCAGATTGAATGTCGGATCCACGTGCGACGGGATCAATCGCAGCTTATCGCCCAGACGTACGCCTGAACCCTGGGAATAAGCACCGTCCGAGGCTGATTTGGCGTCAGAACGCTCCGTGGCCGAGACGGCCTGAGGCGTCTTTAACACGCCGTGCTCATCATTGGCGGCCGTGTATTGCAACCCGACTGATTCCGCGATCCGGGGCAAGCCACACTCCACGGTCGTCGATTTCAGGCCGGCATCCACGATTGCACGGTCGGCCGCGGGCACACTCATCACTGTGGTCAGCAAAAACAGACTGTTGCGAAAAGCCAACGCGTCAGACCAGTCGTTCGCACCATAGTCGCCGTCCATGAACGCGTACGAACCCGCCTGCAACTCGGTGTAGACGCCCGATGCAGCGTCAAACTCGGCGCTGCCGGTCCCTGCACCCGTAATGCGATCACAGGCGATGCCGGCCGCGCGCAGATGATTGGCATAGTCTGCGGCAGCCTGTGCGGCCCGAGCCGCCTCGGCGGCGCGCTCGCCATGGCTGCGCACGTGCTGCACCGAACCGTGATAGGCCTGCAAGCCGCCAAAACTCACGCCAGGCAAGGTTTGAGCCTGCTGCGCCAACGCCAGCACCAAGGCTGCATCCGACACGCCGCAGCGTCCCTGGCCCACATTGACTTCGACCAACACTTCGACCTGTGCCTGGGCCGCGACCATGGCGGCCGAGATATCGGCCAGATTCCCTGCATCATCGACGCACACGCTGACACGCGCCACGCGAGCCAATTGCGCCAACAGGGCCAGCTTGGCCGGGCCTACGACCTCGTTACTGATATGAATGTCGTCAATGCCCGCCTCGACAAACGGCAAGGCCTCGCTGACTTTCTGGCAGCAGATCCCGCGGGCGCCCAATGCGATCTGACGCCGCGCGACTTCCGGACATTTGTGGGCCTTGCCGTGTGGCCGCAGGTTCACGCCATGACGATCGGCCCAGGCCTGCATTGCACGCAGATTCGATTCGAACGCGTCCAGATCCAGCACCAAGCTGGGCGTGTCGACGTGCGCGAGCGAATCGCCTGGCACTGCGGCAGGCGGCAAGGTCAAAATCGGGGCGGCAGGGATGGCGGCCATGGATGCGCGTTTCCTTTTCGAACGAACATGAACGCCATCGAATCCGGCGTACTGGAGAAGTACATAGTGTATCCCCCAGGCAAACCCTATGCCTCGCCGAATCCCTCGCGTGACAAAATCGCGTGGGGATCGAAAACACCCGCACCTGGAGAAGCTTCATGTCGTTGAAAAACTGGATCAAGACCTTGACCGTCGCGCTGGCCGTTGCCGGCAGTGTCGGCACTGTGCACGCACAACAATTCTTTCGCATCGGTACCGGCGGCACCGCGGGCACGTACTATCCTGTGGGAGGCATGATCGCCAACGCGATTTCGCAACCAGGCAAGCTCATCGCTACAGCGGTTGCCTCGAATGGCTCGGTCGCCAATATCAACGGCATCCTGGGAGGCTCACTCGAAGCCGGCTTCACGCAATCCGACGTCGCCTATTGGGCATACACCGGCACAGGCACGTTCGACGGCAAACCCAAAGCCGAAAATCTGCGCTTGATCGCTACCCTCTATCCCGAAAGCATCCACCTGGTCGCACGCAAAGGCTCGGGCATCAAGTCCGTCGCCGATCTGCGCGGCAAGCGCGTCTCGATGGATGAGCCTGGCTCGGGCACGCTGGTAGACGTGCGCCTGATCCTCGGCGCGTACGGCATGACCGACAAGGACATCAAAGCCGAATATCTGAAGCCCAACCAAGCCGGCGACAAGATCCGCGACGGCGGCCTGGACGCGTTCTTCTTTGTCGGCGGCGCGCCCGCCGGGGCGATCGCCGAGCTGGCTTCCAGCGGCGCAGGCATCGAGCTCGTCCCCCTGGTCGGCCCGGAGATCGACAAACTGCGCAGCGAACAACAGTTCTTCACGCCCGACACCATCGCCGCCGGCATGTACCAAGGCGTGGGCGAGATCAAGACCATCTCCGTCAATGCGCAAATGGTGACCTCTGCCAAGCTGTCCGACGACACCATCTACGACATCACCAAAGCTCTCTACAACGCGGAAACCCGCAAAGTGCTCGACAACGGTCACGCCAAAGGCAAGCTGATCACCAAGGAAAACGCCGTCAAAGGCGCTGGCATCCCGCTCCACCCGGGCGCCGAAAAGTTCTACAAAGAAGCCGGCCTGCTGAAGTAAGCCGTACCGCTTGCAGTATCTCTCTCAGCGCGCCGGGACGCCCCCCGGCGCGCTGCGTTTCTTTTGATAGGCCCGGTGATGGAAATCGATCACGATAAAACCCAGCAACTCGCGGAAAAATTCGATTCCGAAATCCGCTTCCGGCCACTGGCCAAAACCGCCACTGCGATCGTCTCGGTCCTGCTCGTATCGCTCTCGATATTTCACTATTACACGGCAGGCTTTGGCCTGCTGCGCGAGGCCACGCACCGGGGTGTGCACCTCGCCTTTGTACTGAGCCTGATTTTTCTGGTGTTCGGTTTCAGCAAATCGCATTATCAGCGCGAGCCCCGATCGACGCTGCTATCGCCGGGCGGCGTGCCGTTGTACGACTGGATCATCGCCATCGTGCTGGCTTTCAGCGTGCTGTACATCCCATACATCTTCGAAGACCTGGCGTTTCGCGTCGGCAATCCGCTGCCCATGGACGTTTTCATGGGTTCGGTGCTGATCGTCGGCCTGCTGGAGGGCACTCGCCGCGCGATGGGCTGGCCGCTGCCCATCATCGCGTTGGTATTCCTGGCCTACGCCGCGTTCGGGCCCTTGTTTCCGGGCCTGCTCAAGCATGCCGGCAATACCTGGCCGCAAATCGTCAACCACATGTACCTGACCAGCCAGGGCATTTATGGCGTCGCGGTCGGCGTGGTCGCTACTTATGTCTTTCACTTCGTGCTGTTCGGCGTGCTGGCCAGCCGCATTGGCCTGGGGCAACTATTCCTGGACGTCGCCTCGACCATTGCAGGCCGTTATGCCGGAGGCCCTGCCAAAGTTTCCGTATTCGGCTCCGCCATGTTCGGCATGCTGTCGGGCTCGTCGGTGGCCAACGCCGTCACCGTCGGATCACTCACCATCCCGGCCATGATCCGTATCGGCTACCCGCGCCACTTCGCTGCAGGCGTCGAAGCCGCGTCCAGCACCGGCGGCCAGATCACGCCACCCATCATGGGAGCCGCGGCTTTCCTGATGATCGAGTTCCTGGACATTCCATACCAACAGATCATCATGGCCGGTATCTGCCCGGCCTTCCTGTATTTCTTTGGCATGTTCATGCAGGTGCACTTCGAGGCGAAGCGCGAAGGACTGCGTGGCTTGCGTGAAGACGAAATGCCCAATCTGCGTGAATCGTTCAAACGCCGTTGGCCAACCTTGCTGCCGCTCATCGCCCTGATCGCTGTATTGGCCAGCGGCCGCACCCCGTATCTGGCTGCGTTCGCCGGCATCACCGGTTGCATCCTGGTAGGCTTGCTCAATCCGCTCCAACGCCTGAAATGGCGGGACTTGTACGACTCCTTCGAAACTGGCGCCAAATACGCCTTGGCCGTCGGTGCAGCCGCCGGCACAGTGGGCCTGGTCATCGGCGTCGTCACCCTGACGGGCGTGGGCTTCAAGGTGTCATACATCGTGATCTCGGCAGCCCAGTTCATCTCGGGCGGTCTGCATGCCGTCATTCCGGAATTCCTGGCATCCACGCAGACCTTGACCTTGATGGCCGCCTTGGTCATGACCGGCATCGTGTGCGTGCTGATGGGCTGCGGTGTGCCCACCACCGCCAACTATCTCATCATGGTCGCCATCGCCGCACCCATCCTGGTGCAACTGGGCGTTCAACCGATTGCCGCGCACTTTTTCGTGTTCTATTTCGGCATCCTGGCAGACATCACCCCGCCCGTCGCACTCGCCGCCTATGCCGCAGCGGGCATGGCCGGCAGCGACCCGTTGCGAACGAGCGTCACCGCCTTCAGGCTGGGTATTACCAAATTGATCGTGCCGTTTGTGTTCGTCTTTTCACCGTCGCTGCTCATCTCGGTGCAGGGTTTCACGTGGTTTGCCTTCCTGGAGACGCTGATAGGCTGCATGATCGGCCTGGTATTGTTGTCGGCTGCCTTTTCGCGCTACATGCTGGTCAGCATGAAATCATGGGAACGGTGGCTATGCACCATCGGTGCACTGCTGACCATCATCCCGGGCTTTACCAGCGGCCTTTTGGGCTTGGCCATCTGCATTCCGGTCTTTATCCGGCAATTGGCGCAGCTGAAAGCCGAAAAAACCGACAAAGCGGTGCCGGCGATCTGACCCCTGACACGGCCACGCCCCCCATGATAGGAATTGCCACGGCCGACCGTGGCAATAAAAAAACGCCCTTTACCCCTCAAGTTGCCCCTAATGACAATTCAGCGTACATTTAAATTCATGTTTGCTGGTTTGCCGATATGCGGGCCGACTGGGCAAACAGGCACTACTTTGCGCCATATGTTCGATATCCTCGTTTATTTGTTCGAAAACTACTACACGCCGCAAGCCTGCCCTGCGGCCGATGTCCTGGCCCGCCGCCTGGCTGCTGCCGGATTCGAGC
>Ga0164243_10002857_pt1 | contig 28058 bp, 26 predicted proteins | sample OricompcompostOP_FD_108781 | JGI IMG/M metagenome (GOLD analysis project Ga0164243, IMG submission 108781) | Organic Plus compost microbial communities from Emeryville, California, USA - Original compost - Organic plus compost (OP) | ecosystem: Engineered > Solid waste > Mixed feedstock >...
CTGACGCACGTCGCCCGACGGCTCGTGGCGACCGCGCCGCCGACAGCCACGCTGGCCCGGCTCGGCGGCGACGAGTTCGTGATCCTCCTCAAGGACACCGACCGCGAAAGCGCGGAACGGACGGCTGATCGCGTCGTCAGCGCGCTGCGGGAACCGTACGACGTGGACAGCAGGCACCTGAATGTCACCGCCAGCGTCGGCGTCGTGGTCGTGAAGGACGGCCAACCCCTGTCGGCGGCCGAGATGCTCCGCAACGCCGACGTCGCCCTCTACCAGGCCAAGCAGGCGGGCCGGAACCGCGCCGTCATCCGCGACCTCAGCAAGAACGGCTGACCCTCGCCCCTACCTCTGCGCTGACTACCCGGGTAACGCCAGGTAGCGCTGCTCGCAGGTTGGGCATCTCGGCAAGGATTCGTGATCCTGGTACGGCACGAAGTAGACCCCGCACAGAGAGCGAACACCGAGCCCTTCGACCGAGCTGAGAGCGAGATTACGTCGGTGCGTGTAGTGGGCGTGATCGTTCGGATACGACTGCGCGATCTCCCCACGGTCAGTGATCGCCTGCAACTGGTCAAGGCGATAGCCAAGACTTCCGAGCTCACCGATCGTCGAATAGGTATCGCCCACCCGATCCCAGCCGGTCTCTGGCGGGCTGATCGCGACCAGCACGCGGACTGTCGCGGCCCAGCCGAGGGCGGACGTCCGAACCTCGTCTGCGAGGTCAACCTCGATGACGACCTCGTCGCACTCGAAGTCGGATTCGTGCACCTGCGCGACAGTGATGGTGCACTCTCCGAACTTTCTTGCTGGGTCTGTTGGATGCGGCAAGGTGAAGGCTCTCGTCCCTCCAGTAGAGATCGCCCGCACCGTCACAAGCACACGACGCTGGATGTCGAGTTCCCAGTCAGGCAGGACACGAGCGGCGGTTTCGCGCTTGAGCTGACGGCGATCGTCACCAGTAGGCAGCCACCGACCCAACTCGCCGGACTCGTACGCTCGCTGTACGCGTTCATAGAAGTCGTCGTAATCGTCATGGCCGCCCTTCGCCAAGCCAGCTGCGACCAGCCAACAGACATCGATCTCCGAATCGATCCACACGGCACCGCGCCACTGGCCGGACTTGATCTCCAGGAGAACAAGATCCTTGCTGCTCCTGATCCGCCCGGCGTGGTTGTCTAGCGCAGGGTCATCGGTGAAGCTCTCGCTCGCCTTTCGGATGATCGGATGGGGCAGTTCGCTCAGCGGGGAGAGCGGATCGAGCCCGTCAACGCCAGCCAACGGCTGGACCCGGCCCGACTCCCATCCATCTCGCAGATCATCCCGCAAGACACGAAGCGTGGGGCGGGCCCGTCGAGAGAACACGCGGCCATTCTTCCGGTAGTGCCGGCTAGGAGCGCCAACGACGCGCCCCTAGCCGTGCGATGAAGCTCAGAGGAGATCGGCGATCTCGTCGATGGCAGCGGAACGCGTCTGCTGCTGGCGCGCGAACCGCTCAGCCAACTCACGACGGTCACGCTGGCGACGCTGCTCGAACTTGACAAGTTCGGTGAGCGGGATGCGCCGATCACGACCAACGCGGTCGAACGCGATCTCGCCGCGGTCGAGCAGCTTGTACAGGTGCGCGCGACTCATGCCGAGGCGACCGGCCGCCTCGTTGGGCGTGAGCGACGCAGTCGGCTCGAACGCGGCGATCTCCGCGCCAGCACGGACAGACTCGCTGAGTGCACGGATCACGTCCAGCATTTCGGGCGAGATCTCGGCAGCAGCCCGCTCAAGCTGGTCGAACTGCTCGGTAGGAACGTTGGAGGTATCGATCGTCTGCATGGTTCACCTCCCGGGGCAGCCAGACACAGATGTCATACCTGGCATAGATGTCACAGATGCTACCAGCCTCGCGTGACCGCGAGCAACGTATCGCACAAGAAGGTGGATTGCGACGCTACGAGCTTGACGCTGCCGCCGGTACAGCGCCCCGTCTCGCCGCCGAGCCGCTGGCCACTGCAAGTCAGCGGGTGCAGAGGCGGACGCCTCCACAGACCCGAGCGGGCGCCGGGGCCGATGTCGTCACACCATAGCCGCGAGCTTTGCTCGCATCGCCCGACGCATCGAACCATGAGCTAGCAGCCTGTGGTGTCCTCGTTTCGCACCCAGTCGCGGCTAGTTGTCGTCCACTCCGACGGTATCAACGTAACGTAACCGTCCGAATAGGTACTCTGACTCGTCAACTTACTCGTTTGGCCTGCGGGCACCAGGACGGCGTAGACATGGAAGGTTCCGTGCGAATCCGGATCGACGCCGGGATTTCCGAAGACGACGCACTCTGGTGTCTGCCACCTATTGCTCGCACCGTTGGGACCGGCGGTGCCCCCACTGATCCAGTAACGCGTACCGCTCTCCGTGCGGACCATCACCCAAAGCTGAAAGCCTTCGGGTATCTTTCCGGATCCGGAAACCCGCGCCGACGATCCCAGAGACTGGGGACCCGGATCGATGCGGATGGGTTCGTCTGCGGTTTTGGATTTGGTCGGCGACGCGCTGACAGTGTTCGTCGGCGTCTTGGTTGGTGAAGCGGTTGGAGACACCGAAGGCATGGCAGACGACGAGGCCTCCGGTGTGGGAGCGCCCATTGGCGGCGCCAGCGTGGCTACCGTGACTACCTGCTCTGGCCTGTTCGAAATCAAAGAGGTCCACAGCGGCGTGGAGCACAGTGAGCCCGCCAAGCTAATAATCGCCGCCACGACGACCGCCTGTGCACCGGGCTTGAGACCCTTAAACCACGCGAACGGACGCCAACCCGCGGATGCGTTGCCATCGGGTTTCGGATCTGGACGACCTGGACCTTTCACAGCCACGCCTGCTCCATTGAGTTGACGTTCACGTGCCAAGAGTTGTGGTGGCGTTCATTCTGCCAGGCAACAAGGCACACCTACAGACCCAAGTAACGCCCGATTCGCACAGACTTGATAGATTCGGCAAGAATCCGCCGCTCACGACCGACCGGGTTCACGGGACCGGCCGAAGGACGTCACCAGAGCTTGTCGATGTGCCCGGGATAGAGCTCGATGCGGGAATGATGGAACGAGGCCTGCGCGTCGCGGGCCGCTGCCGAGAAGAAGTCCGCCATCGTCACCTTGTCGAAGTCGGGCTGGTCGCTGAGAAAGGGATCGTCGGGCGTGCCTCCGACGAGCACGGCGCCCGGCAGCAGACGCCAACCGGCGCTCTCATAGAACGCCTGCAGCGGACGGTCGCACGTGAACAGGCCCAGGTCCAGGCCCTGCGCGATCATCTCGCCCCGCGCCGCCGTCACCAACCGCCGGCCATACCCGAGACCCCGCACCCGCTTGCTCGTCACCACCGTGCTCAACCCGCCGGCAGCGAAGCGCTCGCCACCGTGAACGATCTCTTTGAAGAGGATGTCCAAACAGGCCAGGACGGTTCCCTCGTCCACCAGCAACATCGACAGCGGTCGCAGTAAGGGATCGTGCGTAGGCGCGTCGACGTCGACGACCCCGTCGGACGGCCACGCCTGCTCCTGGATTTCCTTCACCTGCATCCGCAGGTCGGCAGGAGTGGCCAGCTCCGGAAACGACAAGATCTGCACGGGCGGATTATTCTCCCGGCCGGGCCGACACACACGGCCACACGGGGCGTCCAACGGTTCCGGCGCGTGTGGGACCATGCACGGCGTGCGCCTTCTGACTGCCTGCGTTCCTGTCGCGCTCGCCGGACTGCTGCTCACCGCGTGCACGCGCACCACCCCGACCGCCAGTGAGCCGAGCGCGACACCGACCGTGACAGTAACCGCGGCGCCGACGCCGAGCCCGTCGCCGACCCCCACCCTGCCCGCGACCAGGGACCTGCGGCTCCAGCCGTACAAGACGATCCGGAGCAACAGCACGATCGGCACCCTGTCGCCCAAGTCGGTCGTCGCGTCCGGCGATGGCGTGGTCATGGCGCAGAACATGATCTACAACCACACCGTCACGGTCTTCGACTCCGACGGCAATTGGATCGCGACGATCCCCGACGCCGTCAAGCTCGCCGACTTCGGCATCACCGGCTATCCCGCCGGCACCGTCAAGGGCGGTCCGGTCGAACTCGCGTTCTCCCCGGACAAGAAGAAGGCCTATACCTCGAACTACTCGATGTACGGTCCGGGCTTCGGCCGCGAGGGCGGCGACACCTGCAACCCGAGCAGCAACATCGACAAGAGCTTTGTCTACCGCATCGACGTCGCCACGCACACGGTCGACCAAGTCATCCCGGTGGGCAAGGTGCCCAAATACGTCGCCACGACCCCGGACGGCAGGTACGTGCTCGTCACCAACTGGTGCAGCTACAGCCTGAGCGTCATCGACGTCGCGACGCAGCAGGTCGTCAAGGAACTCGCGATGGGCGCCTACCCGCGCGGGATCGCCGTCTCCGCGGACTCGAGCACGGCCTACGTGGCGATCATGGGCAGCACGCAGATCAAGGTGGTCAACCTGGCCTCGTTCGAGGTGACGGCGTTCCAAAACGTCGGCTCCGGTCCCCGGCATCTCGTCCTGAGCCCCGACGGCGACTACCTCTACGTCTCGCTCAACGCCGACGGCCGCATCGCCAAGCTCGACGCGCGCACCGGCAAGGTGCTCGCCAAGGTCGCCACCGGTTCCGCGCCTCGCAGCATGGACATCTCCGCCGACGGTCAGTCCCTCTACGTCGTCAACTACGAGTCCGGGACCGTTTCGAAGGTCACCACCGACGACATGAAGGAAGTGCAGGAACTCCGTACGGCTTACCACCCCATCGGCATCACGTACGACCTCAAGACCGGCCGGGTGTGGGTGGCCTGCTACGGCGGCGAAATCCAGATCTTCGACGAGAAGCCAGCCGGCGCCGTCTAAACAAGACGAGCCGACCCACACGGACCTTTCGGTGGCGTCAACCTCGTGCGGCGAGCCGCTGATGGACTGCGCCGACACTCGGGTGGTAGCCGCGCCGGTCCCGCATGCGGAAGTCCTGGAGTTCCAGAAGGCCCAGAATCGGACTCAAGTCGCAGCCCGACACCCGCGTGCTCTCGTAGCGGTAGAGGCTGTCGAGTTCCTTCATGTGGCCGACCGGCGCGATGAAAGCGAGCTCGCCGCAATTACCGAGATTCAGGAACTCCAGGCTGCCCTAGCGACGCCGATGCCCATGGTCACGGCAGGACCGCACGGCCCGTTCGGGTCTGCGCACGCTCGGCCTCTCGCAGATCCTTCGCCTTACCGCCCGGCCGATAATGGCCGCCAACCGCGCACAGGGGTCGGACCAAAGCGCTTACCTGCGAGAAAAAGCTGCTCGTTCGGCGTTCTTCGCTGTTTCCTCCGATCGGATAAGAAGTGCGGTCCGGGTGGTTGTTCTCTTGCAGGAAATTCTTGACCTAGGCTCCTTGACGCCCCAGGACCACATCGATGGGAATCAACCAATGACTTCCGCTCGAGGTTTTGCCGTCATCGACGTCGAAACAAGCGGACTGGCGCCGGCCCACCACCGCGTCGTCGAGATCGCAGTCGTCCAGACCGACCCGGTTGGACGAGTCGTCCGCGAATGGACGAGCATTCTGAACCCTGAAGGTCCAGTAGGTCGCACCGACATCCATCGGATCACCAAGGCCGAAGCGGAGTCCTCGCCCCGTTTCCGTGACGTTGCCGGCGAGATGGTCGAACTGCTCACTGGTCGCGCCATCGTCGCGCACAACGCACGGTTCGACATCGCCTTTCTTCGTGCCGAATTCGGCCGCTCCGGCTACCAGATGCCCGACGCGCCCCACCTGTGCACGCTGGATGCCAGCCGCACCTACCTACCAGACCTCGACCGTCGTCGACTCGCTGACTGCTGCTGGGCGTGTGGCGTCCGGCTGGACGACGCGCACACGGCCTTGGCCGATGCTCGTGCCACCGCACACCTGTTGGCGCACTACCTCGACCCACACATCGGAGTCGGGCCACTGGCAGAGCACGTCGCCCTGCCCCACCTTGCCGCACGGACGGTCTGGGCGCCTCTGCCCCCGTCGGGCTGCCCGCCGCGGCCCCGATCAGCGGCAGTCGTTCCAGTTCCGGCGGCACCGGGTGCACTATGGGCACTGCTGGATGTCCTCCCACTGTCCACTGTGGTGGACGAGGGTGCGCCGGAGGCGTCGCTTCCCTATCTGGAGCTGCTCTTCGAGGTCTTCGAAGACGGCATCCTCACCGAGCAGGAAGCGTCAGCCCTGGCCGACCTCGCGAAGGTGTACGCGCTGACACGCGAGCAGGTTCAGGCGACACATGGCGCCTTTCTGAACGCCCTCGCCCACCGCATCGTCGAGGACGGCAAGATCACGTCGCACGAGCGTGTCCTCTTACGCGACGCGGCGGCGGCGCTCGGATTCTCCGACAACCTGCCCGAACGGATCCTGAACGAGGCTTGGGCTGCTCGTGAACGCGCGGCCGGTGCCCCTGCCCGCCCACTGCCCGACACCTGGGCGCTCGGTGAACCGCTGCGCGCAGGCCAGAGCGTCGCCTTCACGGGCGGTGACCCCCTCGTCCGCGCACGGCTCGAGGGCCAGGCCCAGGCAGCCGGCCTGCGAGTGACCAATTCGGTATCGGGCAAGACCGCAGTACTCGTCACGGACGGCAAAGACACGACGACCCGCAAGGCCGTCGCCGCCCGCGAACGGGGCACCCGAATCGTGAGCCCCGCCGTCTTCGCCGAACTCGTCGCCCATGTTCTACCGGCGGACTCGTCCGCCAACAGCCCGACCACGACGACGTCACCCACCGTTCCCTCGACACGGGAGTCCGCAGACCCCGCGACCGTACGAGCATGGGCAGCCGAGAACGGTTACCAGGTCAGCATTCGCGGGCGTCTCCCCAGCGAAGTGGTCGCTGCGTTCGCCGCTGCAAACGCCAACTGACCAGCGGACAGACAGTCCAGACTTGGGCAGCTAGCTCGTGTTCTCGTTCGCGCCGGAGTGGGTCGTTGCGTCGACCGCAAGTAGGCGGACGCCGTCGTGGTGGCGGACGGCGACCCCGTTCGGTTCGAGGGCGTCGAGGACGCGGACCGCGTAAGCGGGCGCCATCCGTTCCCCCACCTCGTCGGCAGTCCACCAGGCCACCGCCGCTGACTCTTCGGTGGGGCCGGGCTCGCCACCCGTACGGGTTGCGCGGAAGACGAGGGCGACGACGCCGAGCTTCATGTTCTTGTAGACGCCCGTCAACGGTCCGGGCGCGATCTCGACACCGGTCTCTTCCAGCACCTCGCGGCGAAGTCCGTCGTGGATCGGCTCGTCGAGTTCGAGCACCCCGCCGGGGATCTCCCACATCCCGTTGTCGCGGCGCTGTACGACGAGCACCTGGCCGTCGTCGTTGACGACCACGCCGGCGACGCTCACGGAGTGGCGGCTCGGCTGCTCCCCTCGAACGTACAGATGGCAATGGTCGCGTCGTCGTGGCGCTTGTAGCGAGGCTTGTCCCGGCCATCAGGGTCCTGCAGCTCGGCCGCCCGTACCGCCGCGATGACCTCGTCCGGACCCTGGTCGCAGGCGAGGTCGAGCAGTCCCGGCCAGTCGAGCCGGCCGAATCGGTCGACCAGGTCGGCGGCGCCGTCGGTGAGGAGTGCTGCGCGCACGACGGCGTCCGGGCCGTCGAGTGGGGCGGTGCCGGTGATCGCGTGCTCTGCTGCGGTTGGGTCGGCGGCCGCGATCCAGTACCCGCCTTCCCGATTGGTCAGTTTCGAACGTTCCACGGCCACCTGGCGCATGAACTCCGCATGCCCGGGGGATTCGATGGGTGGTGCGTCGGCGAGCGCGTGAGCCCGGATGTCCGCGACAGCAGCGGCAAACCGAGGGTCCGTGATCACTTCGACGCCTGACGGCCGGTCCAGCACGAGGGTGGCATCGCAGAGCACGAGGTAGTCCAGGACGCGGTCGCGTTGGCGCAGCAGCACGAGCGTCGCGGCGTGGGTGGCTGGTTGGCTCAGGTCGCAGGCGGGCCCGTGGTCGCCGCGCACGAGTTCGATCGCGTGGGCGAGCGTGGCGGCGAGCTCTTGCGCCGACGCCGCATGATGCGCCTCGACTATGCGGGCGACGAGCCGCTGCACGTACCAGGCGACCGTATGGCTGCACCCGTTGTCGAGTCCCTGCGGTGCGGTAACCCCATCGAGCACCCCGACCAGGTCGCCAGCGACGAACACCGCGTCCTCGTTCGCCGGACGCCCAGGCGCGGCCGCCGTCGCAGACCGGACTCTCACGATGCCTCCTCCTGTTTGGTCAGCTGTCCGTACGGGCGGTGGTGCCGGTCGCCGTCACCGACGCGCACGGCCTGGCAACCTCAGGCGCCGGCCTCCCAGGCGCTCCGAAGGATCGTCGTGAGGTCGGAGTGCTCGGGCTGCCATCCGAGCTCGGTGCGGATGCGGGTCGGGTCGGCGACGGAGGTGTGCGGCTCGGGCTTGGGCGGGAGCCGGTTGATCGGGATGGTTCGGCCCGTGACCTCCTCCGCTGCGGCGATCAGCTCGGTGATGCTTGCGCCGGTCCCGGTGCCGACGTTGTAGGTGCGGGTGCCGGCTTCGCTCGACTCGAGTGCCAGGCGGAAGGCCTCAGCGACGTCGAGGACGTGGGTGTAGTCGCGTCGCACGCTGCCGTCGCCGTTCACGGACAGCGCGGGCAGCTCACCGCGGGCCGCTCGGAGGACGTTCGGGATGAGGCGGGCGGTGTCGCGGTCCGGCCGGCCGTCGACGGCGCCGGCGGCGTTGAACACGCGCAGGATCGTCGCCTGGATGGCACCCGTGCCGCCGGCCACGTCGCTGATGAGGCGCTCGGCGGCCGCCTTCGCGGCCGCGTAGGGGCTCTCCGGATGTGGTGGAAGGTCTTCGCTCAAGGCCCCGTCGAACTGCGAGCCGTACACGATGTTGGTGGACGCGAAGACGAATCGACACGGCGTCGTACGGCCCGAGGTGGTGACCGCGCTGAGAAGGTCGAACGTTCCGCCGAAGTCCACGGCCCAATAGGTCAGCGGGTCCGCGATCGAGTCCCGGCCCCGGGTCAGGGCGGCGAGGTGGCAGATGCCGTCGTACTGCCCGGCCGCGACCACCTTGCCGAGTGCATCGACGTCGCGGAGGTCGGCGACGACGACCTCCGCGCCGGCCGGTCCAACCGCGTCAGGCCGGCGCGTGAGCACGTCAACGTCATGGCCAGCGTTCAGCAGCGACTTGGTGAGCGCCCAGCCGATGAAGCCCAGGCCACCGGTGACCAAGACCCTCATGTCGCCCCAGGATCTCCCGTCTGTGCTGCCAGGCCATGCGGAGGCATCCGGCTGCAGCGGGCGCGAGTCGCCCACTGGCAAGTAACTCCATCACGACATGCTCGGTGAACGGGAGTTGGGGGGTCGGTAACGCCTGTCCCGTCGTTACGACGGTTCCCTCATCGTTGCGATCCACCATTGCGGCGAGATCTCGTCGTAGGTGCAGGCATCGATGACAGCCACGGTGAGGATCTCGCCCCACCCCGCGTCTACAGCCACCGCACCAAGGGCCAGGACCGCGACGCGGCCGAGCAGATCGCCACGCTCTTCTTCGGCCCCGACTGGAAGGTCCCCGAAGACAACGCATCCGATTCGACGTAGCAAGCCGATGTCGATGATCGGCCCGGATTGAAACCATAGCTGGTCACAGATCTGGTCACGAAACGACGGAAACGGCCTTCCAGATGATCTCTGGAAGGCCGTTTCTCCTGGTAGCGGGGCCAGGATTTGAACCTGGGACCTCTGGGTTATGAGCCCAGCGAGCTACCGAGCTGCTCCACCCCGCGTCGTTGGCTCGCCTACGTTAGCCCAGACGCGGGGTGATCCGCAAATCCGCTCGCCGCGCGTCCCTCCACCGCAGGACGGGCCCTCGCCGCCGCCCGCACGCGCCTGCCCGGGACCCCGGCGGCACCCGTATGGCAAGAACAACAGTGCCCGTACGGGCAGCCCTCAGGCCGCTCGTACGGGCACTCTGGCACACGCTCAGCCCGTGGCTGCCGGTGTCGCGGCCTTGGCCCGGGCCTGGGCCTCCTGGAACGCCTGCATCGCCGCCTGCAGTTCGGCCAGCGCCTCGCCGTAGGCCTTGAAGTCGCCCGAGGCCTGGGCCGCCTGCACCTTCCTGATCGCCTGGTCGAGGCGGTCGGCGGCGGCGAGCAGGTCGGCGTCGACGCTCCCGCCCGTGGTCGGCGGCGGGTTCACGGTGCCACCACCGCCACCACCGCCACCGTCGTCGGACGGCTGCTGGTTGGAGTTGGCGACCAGCTTCTGCAGCGCCTCACCGAGCGTCTTGCCGTAGCCGACCGTCGAGCCGTAGCTCACCAGCACCTCCCGCATCAACGGGAAGGACGCGGAACTGCCGCTGTTGGTCACGTAGACGGGCTGAACGTAGAGCAGGCCACCCGCGAACGGCAACGACAGCAGGTTCCCGTAGCTGACCTTGGAGTTGTTGTTGCTCAGCGGCAGCAGCGCGTCGGACACGCCCTGGTCGGTGACCATCTGCTGCTTCGCCTGACCGGGGCCGGCGATGCGTCCGTCGCTGGGCAACTCCAGCAGGGTGAGCTTCGGCCCCTCCGGGGTGAGCACACCGGACAGCAGCGCGGCCAGGTTGTCCCGCCGCTCCGGGGTCAGCGCCGCCACGAGCTGGAACTGGGAGGTCTCCTCGCCCGGGAACTTCGTCAGCAGGTAGTAGGGCGGCTGCTTGGTCCCCGCGCCCGACGCCGGGTCCGCCGGCACCGCCCAGAAGGCGTTGCCCTCGTTGAACTGCAGCGGGTCGCCCACGTGGAACTTGCTCAGCAGGTCACGCTGCACCTTGAACAGGTCCTCGGGGTAGCGGAAGTGGGCGGCCAGGTCCTCGCTGATCGCGCTGCGCGGCTTGATGAGGTTGCCGCCGAAGGCCTGGTTCCACGCCTTGAGGACCGGGTCGTTCTCGTCGTAGGCGTAGAGCGTGACCGTGCCGTCGTAGGCGTCCACGGTCGCCTTCACCGAGTTGCGGATGTAGTTGATGTTCTGCCTGGCCTGCAGCACCGTGCCCCGGTCGGAGTTGGCGTCCTGCGTCGCGGTACGCAGGTCCACCTGCTCCGAGTAGGGGTAGGTCGACGAGGTCGTGTAGCCGTCGAGGATCCAGGTCACCCGACCGTTGACCACCGCCGGGTAGGGGTCGCCGTCCAGAGTCAGGAACGGCGCCGCCTTCTCCACCCGCTCGCGGGGGTTGCGGATGTACATGACCTTCGAGTTCTCGTTGAAGCCCTGGAACAGCAGGAAGTTGGGCTCGCGGAAGTACAGGCCGAACATGATCTTGCGGAAGGTCGACGCCATGGGCACGCCGCCCTTGCCGGTGTAGGTGTAGTTCTCCTGGCTCGTACCGGTGGGCCGGTCGAACTCGACATCGGGCCCGTCCCCCGCCTTGCCGACGATCACGTAGTCGTTGACCGGGCTGCCCACCACCTCGCCGTAGTAGATGCGCGGCTGCTCCACCGGAATCGCGTCGCCGGATGCCCGGCAGCTGTTGGTCTGCGGCGTCTCGGCGTCGGGCTGCTCCGCGACGACCAGGCCCGAGACGAAGTACGGGCCACCGTCGCAGGTGCGGTTCGCCGGTGCCGCCACGAAGCCGTACCCGTGGGTGTAGACCGTGTGCCGGTTCTGCCAGTTGGGGTCGTCGAGCTTGGCGTAGTTCAGCTCCCGCACGCCGACCACGTAGTCCTGCACGGTGCCGTTGATGGTGTACCGGTCGACGTCGAGCTTCTCGGCGAAGTCGTAGTACTTGCGGACCTGCTGGTACTGGGTGAACGTGTCGTTGACCAGGGCCGGGTCCAGCAACCGGATCGTCGGCACGATCGTGGTGTCGTTCACCAGCGAGGCCGGCGGGGTGACGTTCTGCTGCGAATAGGCGGTACGGGTGATGGTGTCGATCCCGTACGCCTTCCGGGTGAAGTCGATCGAGCGCTGGATGTACTGCGCCTCCAGCGTCTTCACGTTCGGGCCGGCCGAGATCTGCTGCACCGCGAACGGGTAGATGCCGCCGATCGCGACCGCGGAGACCCCGAGCAGCGCGAGCGAGGCACCCGCCCACACCAGGTTGCGACCGCCGACGTTGGAGAAGACCAGCACCGCGATGGCGACCACGATCGAGATGTAGGCGAGGATCTCCTTGGCCGGCAGCACCGCGTTGATGTCCGTGTAGCCGGCGCCCCAGGTGTCGGTCGCGGAGTTGAGCTCCAGCAGCAGCGCCCGGCGGTCCAGGAAGTAGGCGGCCGCCTTGATCAGCACGAACGCCGCCACGAGCGCGGTCAGGTGGGCCCGGGCCGCCACGGTCATCCGGTCGCCGGCCCCTTGCAGCCGCACCCCGCCGAACAGGTAGTGCACGACGAGCGCGCCCATCACGGCCAGCGCGACGGCGGTGAAGCCCACGTCCAGCAGGTAACGCCAGAACGGGTAGTCGAAGACGTAGAAACCGACGTCGATGCCGAACTGGGGGTCGACGATGCCGAAGTCCTGCCGGTTGCGGAAGAGCATCCACTGCTGCCAGTGCCCCTGGCCGGACAGGCCGGCGAAGAGGCCGACCACCCCGGCGAAGAGGCCGAACCACAGCCCGATGCGCGGGCCGAGCAGCGCACGGTAACGCTCCAGCGCCTGCTGCTCGGGGGAGTTGGTCCGCATGAAGGGCCGCAGCCGGAAGGCCAGGTAGAGGTTCGCCCCGACGAACGCCCCGACCCCGAGGCCGAACAGCACGAACAGCCAGACCTTCGTCCACAGCATGCCGCTGAACACGGCGGAGTAGTCGATCTCCTCGTACCAGACCCACTCGGCCCACAGGCCGACGAACTGGCTGAGAATGACCAACAGGACCACGATGGCGCCAACCACGCCCAACGTCACCTTGGCCCGCCGGTTGACCCTGGGCACCGAGCCTCGCATCACCACGCGGTAACCCTAGTGCGTCTGGCCTGTGCGTCCACTCCCGGTCAGCACCGTCACAGCCTGCGCGATCACCGTCTCAGCCAGCGCGATCACGCTCGCCAGCCGTACGGGCCCAGCCGTACGGTCGCTGCCGCCGGCTCGTCCGGGCGTGTCAGCCGGTGCAGAGGGTCGGCGTGCCGCCGTCGCGGATCGTCGCCAGCGCGTCGAGTGCTTCGCTCAGCGTGGAGACCTGCACGAGCATCAGGTCCGGCTTGGCGTTGGCGACCGCCTCGGCGCAGTTGGCCTTCGGCGTGAGGAAGATCGTGGCACCGACGGCCTTGGCGGCGACCATCTTCTGCGGCAGGCCGCCGATCGGACCGACGTCGCCCCGGGGGTTGATCGTCCCGGTGCCGGCGATGATCCGCCCACCGGTGAGATCGACGGGATCGAGCTTGTCCAGGATGCCGAGCGCCAGCATCATGCCGGCCGACGGGCCACCGATCCCCTCGATGGAGAACGTGATCGTGAACGGCGCCGAGGAGCGCACCTCCGGAGTGAAGCCGACTCTCGGCACACCGTCGCCGCCACTGTCGTAGGTGACGACCTGTACGGTCTGCGGCGCGCCGTCCCGGGTGATCGCGAACGTCAGCGTGCTGCCCACCGGCTGGGCGCGAATCGCCTCCAGCAACTTGTTCGCGTCGCCGTCCACCGGCGTGCCGTTCACCGCCGTGATGACGTCACCCGCCTTGATCAAGGACGCGTTCGGCGAGTCCGGGTTGACCTCCTTGATCGCCACCAGCGGCACATAGCCGAGCTGATTCAGCGCGGCGAGTTGCGCGTCGGACAGCGACGTCTGGAACGCCTCGGCGTTCTGCTGGTTGACCTGCTCCTCGGACTGGTCCGCCGGGAAGATCAGCTCCCGCGGCACGACCGCGTCGTCGCCCGCGAGCCAACCCCGCACCGCGTCCAGCAACGTCAACTGGCTGACCACTCCGACGGTGAGGAACCGCAGCTGCCCGGCCGAGTTCGAGGTCGGTGCGCCATCGATGACGATGATGTCGTGCTGCTGGTCGTCCTGGCCGAGGGTGTTGTAGGTCGGGCCCGGTTCGAGCAGCACGTACGGCACCGGCGCGCGCCCGACGAGGACCGTCAACAGGATCACCAGCACGGCACCGACGACCACCGTCGCCCCGCGTCGCTTCAACGTCCCACCGCCACTCGACACCGGTCCCTGCGCCAGCGGCTGTTCGCTCACAGCGTGGCGCTCTCGCGCGAATCCCCAGCGAGCCTAGCGGTTGCCGCCGGACCGGTCGCCCGATGGCTTCTTCGCCCTACTTGGAGTGCATTTTCCCGGGTCCTCGCTGGCAGCTTCGCCGCACTGACGCTGTGCGACGGGCAGGCCTGTCTCTCAGACACGACGAGTACGGTGGTTCGTGAGCGTGGTCGCGAGGCTACGGCTCGACCACGGCGCACAGCGCCGGCCGAGCATCATCCAGCGCCGGCCGGCAGGCTGAGCTCCATCAGCGCAGCATGAAGCGACGGTGATATATGAGCAACCCTCCGTTCGGGTTCTCACTGCCCGGTGGCCCAGGTGGGCCCGACCCCGCACAGCTTCAGGCCTTCCTGGCCCAGCTGCAGCAACTGCTCGCGAACCCCGCCAGCGGGCCGGTGAACTGGGACCTCGCCAAGCAGGTGGCCCAGCAGCAGCTGACCGACGACCCGGCCGTGGCCGGACCGCAACGGGACGCCGTGGCCGAGGCGCTGCGGCTGGCCGATCTCTGGCTCGACCCGGAGTCCGCCCTGCCCTCGGGCATCCGCTCCGTCGAGTCGTGGCGGCGGGCGGACTGGCTGGTCAACACCCTGCCGGTCTGGCAGAAACTCTGCGACCCGGTGGCTGAGCGGATGACCGCCGCCGTGAGCGATCTCGTCCCCGAGCAGATGCGCGCCCAACTCGGCCCCATGGCCGGCATGCTGACCTCCGTCGGCGGCGCCGTCTTCGGCGGCCAGCTCGGCAGCGCCCTGGGCTCCCTCGCCGCCGAGGTCCTCTCCGCGGGTGACATCGGACTGCCGCTCGGCCCGGCCGGCACGGCGGCGCTGGTCCCGTCCAACATCACCGCCTACGGCGCCGGCCTGGAACTCGCCGAGGACCAGATCCGGCTCTACGTCGCGCTGCGGGAAGCGGCTCACCAGCGGCTCTTCGGCCACGTGCCCTGGCTGCGCGCGCACGTGCTGGGCGCGGTCGAGACCTACGCCAGGGGCATCACCGTCGACCGGTCGGCCATCGAGGAGGCAATGAGCCGGGTCGATCCGACCGACCCGGCGTCGATGCAGGAGATCGCGCTGGCCGGCATCTTCGACTCCGGCGACTCCCCGGCCCAGAAGGCCGCGCTCGCCCGGCTCGAGACGGCGCTCGCCCTCGTGGAGGGCTGGGTGAGCCATGTGGTGCAGCGTGCCAGCGAGAGCCGCCTGCCCGACGCGGAACGACTCGCCGAGACGTTCCGGCGCCGCCGGGCCGCCGGCGGGCCGGCCGAACAGACCTTCTCCGCGCTGGTCGGCCTGGAGCTGCGCCCGCGCCGGCTCAGGGAAGCCACGGCGCTGTGGGCGGCCCTGACCGAGCACCGCGGGATCGCTGGCCGGGACGCCGTGTGGGGACACCCCGACCTGCTGCCCAGCGACGAGGACTTCGCCGACCCGGAGGCCTTCGCCCGCCCGTCCGAGGACACGTTCCCCGACTTCCCGCCGTCGGAGTAACCACGGGCCGCCCCCGCCCGGTCAACGGGCGGGACTCGCCCGGTCAACCGGCGGGACTCGCCCGGTCAGCGGGCGGGGAGCAGCGCCCGGGTGTTGTCCCAGCCCTCCAGCCGAGGATCGAGCGCGGCCAGGTCCTCGGCGCTGCGCAGCCGATGCCACCCGTTGGCCCGGGCGACCGCGCCCGGCCGCGGTGCCGCCTGGCGCAGGATCTGCGGGGTCAGCTCGTCCAGCGACCCTGCCGGCAGCCAACCGGGGGCGGGCAAGGTGGCGCCCAGCCCGACCAGCCCGTCGTCGCCGGTGGCGGCGATCCGGGTGGCGACGGCCACGGACACGGGTCGCGTCGTCAGCGGCCGCAGCAGCTTCGCGATCACCATGCCCGGCAGGTCCGGCGCGTCGCCGCTCACCAGCGCGGCCTGGGCGAACCCCGCCTCGGCGGCGGCGCCCAGCACGGATCGAGCGTCCAGCCGGGGCACCTCGAAACAGCGCAGCCCCGGCCAGCCCACCTCGCCGGCGATCGCCCGGTCGGCAGTGGTCACCGCGATGGCCGGCTCGGCCTGGGCGAGCTGGGCCAGCACGTCGCAGACGTCCTCGGCCAGGGCGACCCGCCAGGCGAGCGGGTCCACGCCAGGCGGCGTCCACCGAGGAGGCGCCAGCACCGCGACCACGACACGTTCGGGCACCTGGCCAACCTAGCGCTCCCCGCGGCCACGGCTGCTTGGCCCGGCCGGGGACGGTGACCGTACGGGTTGGGCTACTCCTCGTCCTCGGACAGGTTCAGGCCGGCGGCCGCGGAGATGCCCTCCAGATAGCCCCGTGCCCGCTCCGCGCGCGGGTAACGCGCCACGAGTCCCCAGAACTCGGCGTTGTGGTTGGCCACCACGAGGTGGGCGAGTTCGTGCAGGATCACGTAGTCGATCACCCAGTCGGGGAAGTTCTGGATGCGCTCGGAGATCCGGATGCTGCGATCGGCCGGCGTGCAGGAGCCCCAGCGACCATTCTGGTTGCGGACCCATTTGACGCTCGCCGGCGCGGTGGCCTCGGGGTGGTCGCCGAAGTAGCGCTCGGCCAGCCGCACGGCACGCTCCGCCAGCGCCTCATCGGTCTGGCCACGACGTTCCCGAGCTGTGAGCCGCGCCACCATCCGGTCCACCCACTCGCGCTCCTCGGCGCCGGTGAACTGGGCAGGGATCAGCACCACGACGCGTTCACCGTCCCGGTAGGCCGAGACGGTGCGCCGACGCCGGTTGCTACGCCGTACCTCGACGGCGGGCTTGCGGACGCTCGCCGTCAGACCGTTGCGGTGATTCGGAACCAGGGGGAAGACACCCACGTCGGGACCGTATCCGGCCCCTCCCCATCCCCCGCAAGGACCAAGTTCACGACAGCAACCGTGTCTGTCTAGTTATATGGTGATTTGCCCAGAAGATTCCGTCAGACGCTGACGGCCAAACCCCGCACGCCCGCCCGGCGTGTCGCCGGCCGCAACACCACAGGCAACCGGCACACTCGGCTGCAGGTAAGCGATCCACGGAGGAGGACACCGTGGCCACAACACAGGCCAAGACCTACAACGGCTACTGCGTCAAGTGCAAAGCCAAGCGCGACTTCGAAGGCGTCGTCGAGGTGAGCAAGAGCGGCATGAACATGGCCAAGGGCAAGTGCCCGGTCTGCGGCACCACGATGAACCGGATTCTCGGCAAGGCCACCGCCTGACGAACAAGACGTGTCGGTGCGCGCCCGCGTGCCGGACGTCGAGGTTCGCCGGCGCGACGGGCCGCCCTGTCTGTGGACAGGGCGGCGTGTCGTTGTGGACGAACGCCCCAGATGCCCGTTGTCCTGTGGATAGCGGGCTATTGGTGTCCTCCTCCGATGGCAGCATCGGCGCCCATGGGCCGCCAACCTGCGCGTCGACCCGCGCTCCCCACAACCATCCGCCGGCTCTGGCGCGACCCCGCACGGCTGCAGGTCGGCACCGACCCCTCGCGCGCCGTGGTGCTCGAGTTCACCGACGCGGCGCAACCCCGGCTGCTTGACCTGCTCGACGGCAGCCACACCGAACCCGGGCTGCTGCGCGCCGCCCGTCAAGCCGGCATCCCGCCAGCCGACGCCGAGGTCCTGCTGCGCGCCCTCACCGAGGCCGGGTACATCGTCGACAGCAGCGATCTGGAGTTGCCCTCACTCCCCGAACCCGCCCGGCGCCGCCTGCGCACGGAGGCCGCCGCCGTCGCGCTACACCGGGCCCACCACGGAGCGCCGCCACCGCCGCGCAACGGGATGCACGTGATGCAGCGCCGGTACGCGGCCCAGGTCATCGTCAGCGGGGTGAGCCGCCTCGCGGTCCCCATCGCCTGCCTGCTCGCCGCGTCCGGGGTCGGGCGGGTGGATGCCGACCAGAGCGGACTGGTCCGGCCGGGCGACACGCTGCCCGGAGGGCTGCTCCCCGCCGACGCACACCGTCCACGGGGCGTCGCCGCGGCCGACGCCCTGCGCCGGGTGGCTCCGGACCTGGAGGTGGGCCGGCTGCGGGTGAGCCGGGCCACCTTCGTGGTGGTGGTCGGTTCCGCCGCGCCCGCGAGCCTCACCGCGCTCTCCTACGGCAGCCGACGGCTGGCGCACCTGGCCGTCTGCGTCCGCGACGGCACCGTGGTGGTCGGCCCGCTCGTGCGCCCCGGCCGCTCACCGTGCCTGAACTGCCTGGACCTGCATCGCGCCGACCGGGACCCCGACTGGCGAGCCGTGGCCGCCCAGCTGCAGACCACTCCCGACCTCGCGGAGCCGGTCACTTCAGCCACCGCGCTGGCGGGGGTAGCCTTTGCCGCGGCCGAGGTGCTCGCCTACCTCGACGGGGACACGCCGACGACGCTCGGCGCCACGATCGAGATACCGGAACCGGGTCGGACCATCCGGCGCCAGTGGACGCAGCATCCGTCGTGCGGCTGCCGCCGGCGCGTACGCCATCGGCCGCGCGGCACGAAACGGGCGCCCGGGGTCGAACGTGGCCCGTCGGGAACCTGAGACGGGGCGGACCCTTCATCCGAACTCGTTGCGGAGCACCCCCAGTGGGGCGGTCCGGGTGTTTCAATTGGTCGCGGAACCGAGCGCACGCGCGAGATCCGCGGACCTCGCGCCCAGGCGAGACCCTGGGACGGCCGGGCGCGTCGTTCGGTCAGTCAGGCACGTCAGGCGCGTGCCGACCGGAGGGAGGCAGGCGCGTGACCGATATCCCCCGCAACGCCGTCGGCCGTACGGCTCGACTCGCGTCGCTGCCGCTCGGCTTCGCCGGCCGGGCGGCCATGGGCCTCGGAAAACGCGTCACCGGCATGGCCAGCGAGGTGATCTCGGCCGAGGTCCAGCTCCGCACGGCCGAGCAGGTGTTCAAGGTGCTGGGCCAGCTCAAGGGCGGCGCCATGAAGATGGGGCAGGCGCTGTCCGTCTTCGAAGCCGCCCTGCCCGAGGAGATCGCCGCGCCCTATCGCGCCGCCCTGACCAAGCTGCAGGAGGCCGCTCCTCCCCTGCCCGCGACGACCGTCCATCGCGTGCTCGGCGAGCAGCTGGGGCCGCGATGGCGTCAGCGGTTCCGAGAGTTCGACGACAACCCGGCCGCGGCGGCCAGCATCGGTCAGGTGCACCGGGCCGTCTGGCGCGACGGGCGGACGGTGGCGGTCAAGGTCCAGTACCCGGGAGCAGGGCCGGCGCTGCTGGCGGACCTGAGCCAGCTCGGTCGGCTCGCGCACCTGTTCCGGATCATCCAGCCGGGGCTCGACGTGAAGCCGCTCGTCGCCGAGCTGCGCGAACGGGTCGCCGAGGAGCTCGACTACGAACTCGAAGCCGCGACGCAGAAGGCGTTCGCGAAGGCGTACGAGGACGACGACGAGATCGTCGTGCCCAAGGTCGTGGCGTCCACGTCTCAGGTCCTCGTCACCGAGTGGATCGAGGGCACGCCGCTGTCGCAGGTGATCGCCTCCGGCCCGGCCGCCGCCCGGGACCTGGCCGGATTGCGCCTGGCCAGCCTGCACTTCTCGGCGCCCACGCGAGCCCAGCTCCTGCACGCCGACCCGCATCCGGGCAACTTCCGGCTGCTGCCGGACGGCCGCCTCGGCGTCCTCGACTTCGGGGCCGTGGCTCGCATGCCCGGCGGCCACCCCAAGCCCATCGGCCGGCTCAGCCGGCTGGCCATCGAGGGTCGGGCCGAGGAGGTCGTCGCCGGCCTGCGGGCGGAGGGGTTCATCCGCGACAACGCGGAGATCGACGCGCAGGCCGTGCTCGACTTCCTGCTGCCGATCCTCGACCCGTTGATGGTCGAGGAGTTCCAGTTCACCCGGGCGTGGCTGCGCAACGAGGCGGCCCGGCTGGCGAATCCCAAGAGCCCCGCCTACCAGCTCGGCAAGCACCTGAACCTGCCGCCGGCCTACATGATGATCCACCGGGTGACGCTCGGCTCCATCGGCGTGCTCTGCCAGCTGGAAGCTCGCGCCCCTTACCGCAGTGTCGTCGAACGCTGGCTACCCGGCTTCGCCGAGCCTGCCGCCGTGGCCTGATCGCTGTCGCCCCCTCGCTCCCCAGAAACGCGGCGATCTTGGGCTTTTCCGCGTGAGTCGATCTCCAATCACGCGGAAAAGCCCAAGATCGGCGCAAAGGTGGGGTCAGCGCAGGGGGAGTTGGGAGACGTCCCCGAGTTCGCGGGCCTGCTGGCGGCGGGCCCGCATCGCTACGTGACGTGCGGAGTCGGTGGCCTCGCTCTGAGGCCGCGGCATTCGCGCACGTGACAGGGCTTCATTGAGGATATTCATGACAGCGCTCCTGGTGCCTACGGAAGTCTTCATCGGGGCTCTTCTTCTGGTGAGTTGCGGGTTGGTGGTCGGCCGCTGGCTCAGGCGACCTTCAGCTCACCGGCGGTGAGCTTGCTGAGACGGTTCGCGACCTCGCCCATCAGGACGGCGTCGCGAGCGAGGTCCTCCTTGCGCGGACGGCCACGCGGACGCTTGCGCGCCACGACCGCACCACGCTCGAAGATCTCGCCGCCCCACACGCCCCAAGGCTCGGCGCGCTCGAGAGCGCCCGCGAGGCACTCGACCTTCAGCGGGCAACCCCCGCAGAGGGTCTTCGCGACCTCCAGATCGGCCGGCGTGTCAGCGAACCACAGGTCCGGGTTGTCTGCCTGGCGGCACGGCAGCTCCGTGTCAACCCCGACGGTGAGCGCGGTCAGCGCGCCGTCGAGCGGAGCGAACGCCAGAGTCATCCCAGTTCACCTTCCTTGTTCGAGTCGACTGCTGATCTTGTGAATCGACGGGGCGGCCGACGGTCTTGCACGTCGGATGCCCAGGTGCGGTGCCTGCTGGCGAACCAGCAGGCACCGTTCGGCTTAGCGACGAACGGCCGAGCCGAAAAACGACTGAGGCCGCGGATCCCGGTGTTCGGGTTCCGCGGCCTCGAGGTGAGCCGGTGGTCTAGGTTCGCTAGACCCTTCGACGTCCTCGAGGTGGAATCCCGCGGGTGTCCCCGCCCTTGACCAGGTCACGCTTGCTCGCCGGAACCGCGGCAATCCGCAGCTGCTGCTCGTTGCCCCGAATCGCGTCGGAGAGGCTCGACGTGGTCGCACCATCGATCGCGGAAGCGACCGTGGTGCCATCGATCGCGGGAGCGACCGTGGTGCCGTTGGCGCTGATGGAGTTGTCGGACTTCCAGCCGTTGACGGCCTTACCCGGCTCGACGGTCAGGAACGGCAGGCGAGCCGCTCCACGCCCGGCGTTCGCCGGGTTGGTAGCCAGTGCGGTGAGGCCATAGCCGGCAGCGGCGACCGCGGCCTCACCGCGGGCGACGCCACCGCCGACCGCAGCGAGCGCGGGGCTCGATACAGCCGACCGGCCCAGGAGATGCACCTGGGCAGCGAAGGCGACCGACGGGTGGGCAGCGACCAGCGCCGACGGTCGCCAACCGAACAATGTCGTGGCCATCGTCGTCACCGCCTCTCTGCCTCAGATCCGTCGCTGCCGCGACGGTCCCTTCCGGTCGTACACACAGTTTGTTCCGCCCAGCGTCGTTCAACGCCGGCCTGACGACTTTATGCCCCGCCCGTCGCGGGCGGCAACGTATTTACCGCGTTCGGCTGAGTCTTTTCGGTAACGATGAGGACACACTCCCGCGCGCTCGCGCCGCCCATGAGTGCCAGGACCGCCTCGCCGTACCGGGAGAGCTTGTGCGGGCCGATGCCCGCGATGCCCACGAGTTCCGCCTCGGTGCGCGGCCGGCGCTCGGCCAACGCGACCAGGGTCGCGTCCGTGAAGACCACGTAGGCCGGCACACTCTGCGCGCTCGCCACCCCGATCCGCCACTCCCGCAGTCGTTCGAAGAGTTCCTCGTCCATAGTGGACGGACACGTGGCGCACCGGCCGAGCTTGCGGTCCGCCGGCGCGGTCAGGTTGGCTCCGCAGACCCGGCACGGCACGATCACCATGCGCCGCCGCGTGCCGTCGGCGTCGCGGACCTCGCCCCGGCGGCCGGACGAGCCACGTTCGCGGGCCGGCTCCGCCACGGGCAGGAACCGCGAGGGCCGCCGGGCCCGGCCGCCCGGTGCCCGGGCAGCGGCATAGGAGAGCGTGAGCCAGGTCCGCGCCCGGGTGATGCCGACGTAGAGCAGCCGCCGCTCCTCTTCGAGGGCGGCCGGGGTGCGCGCGTACGTCGTCGGCAGCACACCGTCGACGAGGCCCACGAGAAAGACCGCGTCCCACTCCAGCCCCTTGGCCGCGTGCAGGCTGGCCAGGGTCACCCCGTCCATGGTCGGGGCGTGCTGGGCCGTGGCCCGTCGAGCCAGCTCCTCGACGAACTCCGCCAGGCTGTGCTGGGCGCCGAACTCCTCGGCGAGCCCGACCAGGGCCGCCACCGCCTCCCACCGTTCCCGTGCCGCGCCGCCGCCCGCGGGCGCCTCCGGTCGCCAGCCCACCGCGTCCAGGGCCGCGACGACGGTCTCGCGCAGGTCGCCGGAGGTGTCACCCGTACGGGTCGCGGCCCGCAGCGCGGCCATCGCGGCGCGCACCTCGGTCCGGTCGAAGAACCGCTCCGCCCCCTGGACGACGGTCGGCACACCCGCCTCGGCCAACGCTTCTTCGTACGCCTGCGACTGGGCATTGGTGCGAAACAGGATCGCGATCTCCCGCGCCGGCACGCCCGAGCCGATCAGCTCGGCACAACGCGCCGCGACCGCGGCGGCTTCGGCTGGTTCGTCGGGGTAGGAGCGCAGCACCGGCTCAGGGCCGGCCGGTCGCTGCCCGACGAGTTCCAACCGCAGTCGGGCCTCCTCGCCCTGGGCCTGCCGGATCACCTGGTTGGCCAACGCCACCACCTGCGGTGTGGAGCGATAGTCGCGCACCAGTCGGACGAGGGTCCCCGTCGCGGCGCGGCCCGGCCGGCTGCCGCCGCTGGCCCGGGCGAAGTCGACCAGGAACCGGGAACTCGCACCGGTGAAGGAGTAGATGGTCTGGCTCGCGTCGCCGACCACGGTCAGGTCGTCGCGGTCACCGAGCCACGCCCGCAGCAGCCGTTCCTGGGCGGGGTTCACGTCCTGGTACTCGTCGACCACGAAGTGCCGGTACTGCGAACGGATCTGGTCGGCGACGTCCGGATGCTGCTCGATGCCCCAGACCATGGCACGCAGCAGGTCCTCGAAGTCGATCACCCCGGACGAGCGTTTGACCTGCTCGTAGTTCGCGTAGACCTCGGCCACCTTGGCCGGATCCTCCGGCGTGTCCCGCCCGGTTCGCGTCGCCGCCGCCACATAGTCACCGGGCTCGATAAGACTCGACTTGGCCCACTCGATCTCGCCAGCGAGGTCACGGGCACCGGTCCGGTCGACCCGCAGGCCGCTGCGAGCCGCCGCCAACCCGACCAACCGGGCCTTGCTCTCCACCACCTCCGGCAGCTCGCGTCCGGAGAGCAGCCGGGGGGCGAAGAACCTGAGTTGCCGCAGGGCGGCCGCGTGGAACGTGCGGGCCTGCACGCCCGGCACGCCCAGGTCGGCCAGCCGGGCCCGCAACTGTGCCGCCGCCCGGGCCGTGAACGTCACGGCCAGCACGTGCCTGGCCTCCACCTCCCCGGTGAGCACGCGATAGGCGATGCGATGCGTGATGGCCCGCGTCTTGCCGGTGCCGGCACCCGCGAGGATGCACACCGGACCGGCCGGCGCGGTGACCGCCGCGCGCTGCTCGTCGTCGAGCCCGGCCAGGACCGCGCGCGCCTGGGGTGAGTCGTGCGCCACAAGCCGGGATTCTCCCAGGCCGGTACGACGTTGAGGGCAGTTGACAGTTCACGCCGTGCGCCATCAACTGTCATTCCGGTCACCACCCCTCGGAGGACCCATGCTGACGATGTACTCAACGTCCTGGTGCGGTTACTGCCGCCGGCTCAAGGCGCAGCTGGACCGGGAGCAGATCCCGTACGAGGTCGTGGACATCGAGCAGGACCCCGCCGCCGCGGACTACGTGATGAGCGTCAACGGAGGAAACCAGACCGTGCCGACCGTCCGGTTCGAGGACGGTTCCGCGCTGACCAACCCGTCGATCGCCGACGTCCGACAGAAGCTGGCGGCGCTGGCCCGCTGACCGTCGGGCACGGGGCTGGTCAGCCGTTGAGCCAGCGCATGATGAGGTAGTGCGCGATCGAGGCCGGGGTCGCGATCGCGAACGGAGCGGCCGGGTCGTTGCGTGCGGCGGCCCGGATCTCCGCACGCGTGAACCACCGCGCGTCGGCGATCTCGGCCGGGTCCGGGTTGAGCTGCTCGTCGGGGTCGGCGACGGCGTGGAAGCCCAGCATGAGCGAGCCAGGGTAGGGCCACGGCTGACTCGCCACGTAGGACAGGTCGTGCACGTGGATGCCGACCTCTTCGGCGACCTCACGCACGAGCGTCTGCTCCGCCGACTCCCCGGGCTCGACGAAACCGGCCAGGCACGAGTAGCGGGGCAGGTCACCGGCGCGACCGCGGTTCCACGCGACGTTGTTGCCGAGCAGACACAGCCCGTCCTCGCCGGGCACCCCGTCATGCACCAGCACGATCACGGCAGGGTCGGTGCGCGGCCACATCTCCCGCCCGTCCTCGCTGGCCCGCACCCAGCCGCCGCTGCGTGGCGCGGTCGGTGCTCCGGTGGCCGGCGAGAAGCGGTGCGTGGCGTGCCAGTTCGTGATGGCCACCGCGGTCATGAGCAGTCCGGCCTCGAACGAGGACAGGATGTGCCCGACATCGCGGATCCCGCACGGGCGGGCGAGATCGTCGGGCTTGGTCGGCGGCAGCGCGGCCATGACGGCGAAGTGCGGGACGCCGTCGGGATCGACGCCGAGGAAGAGACGTTCGCCCTCGGGTGCCTCGGCGGAGCTGAGCAGCACGAGCCGGTCCCCGGCCACGAGCGCCTTGCCGTCCTGCACGACCAGCACCCGCGCCCGCGCCCACGCCTCGTTCAGCCAGACGGGGTCGGAGCGCAGCTGAGCCGCACGGTCCAGAGTGGACCGTGCCAGCGGCGGCAACTCGAGCCGGCGGGGCAGCCGGTCAGCCACCGCTCGTTCCCGACGTCACCGACGGCGCGGGCAGCGGCGCGGGTTCCGCCGGCTCGGCGGTGCCCGCGGTCGGTGCCGGCGTCCGATCCACGGCCGCGATGGTGCGTAGCGGCCGCTCGACCACCGACGCGTCCCCGAGGAGCACCACCGCCGCCTTCGCCGGAGCCAGGTAGGTGGCTCCCGCCGCGGCGACCTCCTCCCGGGTCGCGGCGGCCAGCCGGGCCGCGTGCTCGGCGAGGTAGTCCAGCCGCAGGCCGTAGGCGGCGTAGGTCGTGGCGAGGCCCGCGAGCCCGGCCTGCGTCGACATGCCCAGCAGCAGGGAGCCCAGCGCGTACTGCCGGGCCTGTTCCAGCTCCTCCACCGAGGGCGGCGTGGTGGCCATGCGCCCCAGCTCGTAGACCGTCTCCAGCAACGCCGCGGCGGTCACCTCGGTCGCCACATCCGCGGCCAGGACCAGTGACGAACCGGCGATCGAGTGCTCCACCGAGGAGTGCGGGCTGTAGGTGTAGCCCTTGTCCTCGCGGATGTTCTCCACCCACCGGGAGGAGAAGTAGCCGCCGAAGATGAGGTTCGCCAGTTGCAGCGCCGCGTGGTCGGGGTGCGTGCGCGGCACGGCCGGCAGGGCCACCCGCAGCGAGGACTGCACCGAGGCCGGCCGGTCCACGAGCAGCACCGGGCCACCGGCCAGCTCGGGGATGGGCGGCGTCACCTCACCGGCGCCGGGCCCCTCCCACGAACCGAGCGCCGCCTCGACCGCGTCGAGCGCGGCCTGCCCGTCGACGGCACCGACGATGACCAGTACGGCACCGGCGGGGTGTACCCGCGCCCCGTGCAGGGCGGCGAGGTCGCCGGTGAGCAGCGGCGCGACGTCGCCGGCCTCCGGGCTCTGCACCGCGTAGGGGTGCGACCCGTACATCCGGCGCAGCAGCGCGGTCCGCACGAGATGGGCGGGCTGGCTCTGCGCCACCTGGATCCGGTCCAGCAGCCGGGCCCGCTCGGTGGTCACCTCCGCCTCCGGGTAGGACGCGCCTCGCAGGACGTCGGCGAGAATCTCCAGGATCGTGGGCAGCCCGCTGGCCAGACCGTTGCCCGAGACCAGCAGCCGGTCCGCGTCCACCCCGGCGTTGAGCCCGCCGCCCACCGCCTGCAGCGCGGCCGCGATGTCCACTGTGGACCTCGTGGCGGTGCCGGAGAAGAGGGTCTGGCTCATCAGTGCCGCCCGCGCCACGAAGGCCGGGTCGAGGGTGGCACGCCCGAACGGGATCCGCAGGCGCAGCTCCACCAGCGGCACCGAGTGCCGCTCGACGACGAGCACGGTGAGTCCGTTGCCGAGGGTCCGCTCGACCGTCGCCGGCACGACGAGCTCGCGATTGGGTTCCAGCGCGGGGACCTCCCGCGGACCGACCACGGTGGTCACTGGGCGGACCCTCCTCCCGCCACGACCTCCATCGTGGCTCGACGATCAGGCGTGAGCCGGGCGGCCGCCGACCGTACCTGCTCCGGGGTGACCGCGGCGAGCAGCTCGGGCAGGCGCGCCGAGAGTCCGGGGTCGCCGCGCTGGATCTCGTGCACGCCGTACTGCAGGGCCCGGTGCAGCACCGTGTCCTGGTCGCGCAGCAGGTGGGTCGCCATGCGCGCCACGGTCCGTTCGAGTTCGCCCGGCTCCAGCCCGTCCTGGGCGACCCGGTCGAGCTCCTCGGCGGTCACCGCCAGCACGTGGTCCACCGAACCGCCCGGGGGCAGGTGCGCCTGCAGCAGCAGTGCCGTGGGATCGCGGACCTCGAACGGCTCGCCCATGAAGCTGACGTAGCCACCGACGCTGGTGGCGATCCGGTCGGTCTGCACCAGCCGCCGTACCAGGCGGGACGCGTCCCCGTCGGTGAGGACCTCGGCCAGCACGACGTAGGGCAGGTACGCCTCGAAGTCCTGGATCGGGCTCGGCACCCGCCACGCCGACGCGAAGGCCGGCAACGGCGCCAGACGGTCCACATAGGATTGACGCCGCTCGCCGGTGAGGTCGGGTTCGTCGAAGTCGGGCCGGGCCGGCGCCGGCCGGGCGGGCACGTCGCCGAAGTGTCGCTCGACCAGCCGCGTGGCCTGCGCGACGTCCAGATCACCGACGACGGCGAGCACGGCGTTGCCCGCGGCGTAGTAGCGCTCGAAGAACTCGGCGGCGTCGGCGACGGTGGCCGCCTCCAGGTCGTCGAACGAGCCGTAGCCGTCGTGCGCGTTCGGGAACGTCTCGAAGAGCACGGGCGGCAGCTTGAGCCAGGGGAAGCCGCCGTACGGGCGGTTCAGGACGTTGACCCTGATCTCTTCCTTGACCACGTCCACCTGGTTGCGCAGGTTCTCCTCGGTCAGCCGAGGGCCGCGCATGCGGTCGGCCTCCAGGAACAGCGCCCGCTCCAGCGCGTTGCTGGGCAGCATCTCGTAGTAGTCGGTGTAGTCCAGATGCGTCGACCCGTTGAAGGTGCCGCCGGCGCCCTGCACATAGCGGAAGTGCGCCAGCTTCTCCAGACTCGCCGAGCCCTGGAACATCAGGTGCTCGAAGAGGTGGGCGAACCCGGTGCGGCCCTGCGGCTCCGACCGGATGCCGACGTCGTAGACGACCGCGACGCCCACCACCGGCGCCGAACGGTCCGCGGCGAGCACCACCCGTAGGCCGTTCGCGAGCGTGAAGCGCTCGATGGCGTGAGTGCTGCCAGACACCGGTGTCAGGGTCGCGCGGCCGAGATCAGACACGCCATGAAGGCTAGCCCCTCGCCGAGCGTGCCCGCGCACGGGTTGCGATGGACGCAGTCCGGCGAGTCGTCGCGCGGGTAGGCTGACCCAACCCCTTGCCGCTGGAGCCGGCACCGC
>Ga0164243_10002858_pt1 | contig 28055 bp, 21 predicted proteins | sample OricompcompostOP_FD_108781 | JGI IMG/M metagenome (GOLD analysis project Ga0164243, IMG submission 108781) | Organic Plus compost microbial communities from Emeryville, California, USA - Original compost - Organic plus compost (OP) | ecosystem: Engineered > Solid waste > Mixed feedstock >...
AATAAGTTGGGCCTGGGTAGACACCCTGGCCCGTTTTTAATCCGTACCCTATGAAAACTGACTTAAAGGTAAATACTTTTTTGATTAAACCAAAGATATTTCGTGGATGGCTCCGGTAACGGTGATCGTGGCTTGATGGTCGCAATTGTTACTCCCGTGATCCAATGCGGTCAGGGCAGATTAGCCTGTGGGTAATTTTGCCTGCCGGGGAGTGTCGGCCACCCGATCCCGGCCTGTTGACATTTTCCGTGTACCCGCTCGTGAGTTGTTCACCCTTTATCCACCATGTTGTTCGCTTCATCCGTTCACTCAATTGAGTGAGTCCGTAGTTTTTCCCTGCGACATACGTTGTTTCACGATGTCCGGTTCCGAAAATATCCCGCAGTACGTGTAGGTTTTACAAATTGCTTTCCTTACCGGGCCACCGGTGCCGGTTATGTTAAAACTTCTTCCCTTTGCAATCGCATTGATCTATGTCGCTGGAGCGTGGCAACATCCGTCGCTATCGCTGCTCATACACTATAACGATCTTGCCTTCGCCTGGCGGACCTGCCTGCGCAATAGCAACCGGGCGTTGGAAGAACCTGCTTCGCTTAACTGGGTAATTTTTTGGTGGCGCGCGCACGATGTGTGCATCAGGCGGCCGGAGGGTGGGCGGATATCCTGGGTTGGTTGTTCCAACCGCCATGGCTGATTATTTATTATTAAGGAGTATGACTGGCTGGGTGGCGAAGACCGGTGGCGCCAACTGGAAAATAGTCTTCTGAAGATAACACCCCTTGAAATAGATTGCCAAAATGATGGGAATTCTACGGAATTTTGCAGAATATGGAATTACAACTAATTGATACTCATTGTCATTTATATGTATCTGCCTTTCGCAACGATGTTGACCAGGTAATTGCGCGGGCTGAAAACGAAGGGGTGAACCGGTTTTATCTGCCGGCCATAGACAGCAGTGAGATCCAGGCTATGCTGGACCTTGAAGCGAAATACCCGCAAAAGTGCATCGCCATGATGGGCGTGCATCCCTGTTCCATCAAGGAAGATTACCGGCAGGAGCTGGACATCGCAGCTGAATGGCTGAGTAAGCGCCGCTTTGCCGCGGTGGGCGAAATAGGACTGGACTATTACTGGGACAAAACGCATATTGCTCAGCAAAAGGAGGCTTTTCATGAGCAGATCAGCTGGGCCTTGCATTACCGTTTGCCGATTGTGATTCATAGCCGCGACTCCATGGACGACTGCATCGCCCTGGTGAAAGAGCGCCAGAACGGCGAGCTCCGCGGCATCTTCCATTGCTTTACCGGCGACCGCCAGGCGGCAGGAAAGATCATAGACCTTGGGTTCTACCTGGGCATCGGTGGGGTACTGACCTATAAAAATTCCGGGCTGGGGGAGGTGTTAAAGGACATCCCGATGGAACATATTGTGCTGGAAACCGATGCTCCTTACCTCACGCCCGTACCTTTCCGGGGCAAAAGAAATGAAAGCAGCTATATTAAATATGTGGCGGCAAAGCTGGCGGAGGTAAAAGGGGTGCCGGTGGAAGAGGTGGCGAGGGTCACGACGGCTAATGCGGAAAAAATCTTCGGGAGTTAAAGAAGGGATATTGTATTTTTGCTGCCCTTGATTTTACGGAGAGGTGCTCGAGTGGTTGAAGAGGCACGCCTGGAAAGTGTGTATACGGGAAACCGTATCGCGGGTTCGAATCCCGCCCTCTCCGCATTTATTTTTTTGGGGGGCATTAAAAGCTGCTTTTTATTAAGAAATCCTAACGCCTAAGGTTTCGGAAAAACATGCCCCGGAGGGGGTATGCGCCCAAATCTTGCTTTGCTAGCCATCTGCCCCCAATGCCATTCTTTAAGATACATTCGTTTTAAGCTTTCGATTACATACCGCTTGCTGGTAGGTTTATTTTTTTATTCTCATTTAGGAGCGCGACAAAATACTATTGAGGCTACTGATGGGTTATGTCTATCTGGAGAATTCACTATATTAGAACAAGGGTTTATGAATATCTGATAATAACGGGTATGCAGAATTGATTAGGTTCAATATTGCTTGTAGCAGTTTACCATTATGAATAGACCTTTTTTCAACTGCTCAATCTTTGAATTAGAATCCAGGTTCGAAACCAATGCGCGCACAATTGAATTTTTGAAAGACTTACTTTTTGAATTGTCACATCGTTCAACACAACGTGCGAAAATACTCAAAGGTAAGGTGGAACATGAACTAAATCAGCTTGGATATCCAACACCTGGCAAGTCAGCGACAAATACTACGCATCATCCCCAGTCACAGGAAAAGTTAATAAATGAATATAACACACACACACAAGATATTGCTGTGCTAAAACCTGTGCAAAATAATCCTGTCGACATACTATCAGCCTGGATAGCCCTCGAAGTGCTATCGCCACAAACGTTTCGCAAACCAGAAGATCTGGCCCAGGGTGGAGATGCGAGATTAATTCGAACGTTCCAAAATAAAATGCCATGGGAAAACGGAGGAGAACCCTCTAGGCCGAACTTCCGGCTCTATTATCAGATTGTTATCGGCACCATCAATATGGATCGGGCAACGAACGCATTACTGGAAATATACGCAGATGGGCGCGCAGAAAGGCCAGGCGCACGAGGCGAGGCGATTTTAGCCGTAGCAGTAGTGGATAGAATGGGCCGTTTAGTAGATCCTCCTGCTGTAAGTATTTCGAGCTTCGGTTGGGCTTTACCTCAGGCCTTGTCAGGCAACCTTTCTGACCTCGGGAATTGGACAGATGTCGAAGCAAGACTTATTTTTAGCCTCGAAAAAGTATTGCGTGAGGTTGATGAAGATGGTAATCCAATACCCTTAAATAAGAATTCTATCAGTGCTGCATATCAGTACTTAGTGCACGCTTTAAGTCTTCCGGAGGAATTGGTCAGCAATACCTGCTTTGCTGTAAAAACCTTTGAATTTTTTAAAAACCCAGATCCGCCCGATCCACTCTTGTTAAATAGTTTCTTCTTAAATGATCTGATCAGAGCTAAGCAGTCATTGACCGAAGGTAAAGCAACTGAAAACCTCAACCGCTACTTAGGCGTTGTACAACCCGGTGACAGGAAAGACTTATTGCATGATCGTGCTGCTGTTGCCTGTGCCGTATCTCCTAAACTTATTCCCCCAGGCAGATGGCCTGGTCCGGGAAGATATCCTTTGGTTTTATTGCAACAGGCAGCGGTCAATCTTGCAATTCAGGAACTAAGAGATGGTGGAATTCTGGCAGTAAATGGACCACCTGGCACAGGAAAAACTACATTGCTACGTGATATCGTAGCGTCAGTTGTTACGATGAGAGCTGAAAATTTGTGTGATTTTGATAATCCCGCAGAAGCATTTATTTATTCAGGTCAAAGGGTTAATGTGGGGAAGGGGTGGCTTACATTGTATCAACTAAATGAAAAGTTAAAAGGCTTTGAAATCTTAATAGCTTCATCTAATAATAAAGCTGTTGAAAACGTAAGTGCCGAATTGCCAGGTGCTAATGCTATTGCTGAAGATATTCCTGAACTTCGGTATTTCAAGACATTATCCGACCAATTAATAGGAAGAGACAGTTGGGGAATCATAGCAGCTGTATTGGGTAACGCAAATAATCGCAGCAGATTTAAACAACTATTTTGGTGGGATGAAGATATTGGGCTATCAACATATCTTGCTCAGGCTAGCGGCACGCCCCAATGGATTGAAAGGGAAGATCCTGAAACTGGAAAAATCATGGAACCAAGACCACCGAAAATTGTCTTGGAAGAAAATGCTCCGGATGGTCCAGACCAAGCATTATTGCGTTGGGTAGATGCCAGGGCAGAATTCAGACGGGCATTAACGGCCTCCAGGGAAAAATTGAAGGAGATTGAAGATCTGGAAAAAAAGGTCAATTCTATCAAACAACTTGAAAAAGAAGAGCTCAATATTCGCAAAGAGCTTGAACATTTAGGTGCACAGGCGGCAAATACTACATCGGCATTCAATAGCATTTCTGAAAAATTGTTGAAAGCCCAATCCAGTTACGAAACATCCAGCTTGGAATTAGAGGCTCATAAAAAAGAGCGACCAGGATTTTTTGCACGATTATTTAACACGTTTGCGGCCAAACAATGGAATGTTGCATTCCGTGAGCTGGAAGATAATTTAAACCGCCACAGAAATAGTTGCCTGGAAATTGAAAATGAGGCCGCCAAACTTAAAAAAATTTTAGAGGACATTCAAAATAGCATTAGCGTTTTTCAAAAAAAACTCGCAGTTGCGGCGAATGCGCACAAAGATGCGGTACATTTTGTAGAGCGTAAAAAGTCCGAATTCAGACATCATATTGTTGATGATAATTTTTTTGCACTAGATCACTCGCATAAACACAATACTTCACCTTGGTGCAGCATGAGCACTCAGCATCTTCGGGATGAAGTATTCGTCAAGGCAATCAACCTTCACAAAGCCTTTATTGAGGCTGCTGCAAAGCCTGTTCGACATAATTTGGGATTGCTGATGATGTACTTTTCAGGTCGCGGGTTACCTGCGGCTATGACTAAGGAATTGCTTGCAGATCTCTGGTCAACCTTATTTCTGGTAATACCTGGCCTTTCTACCACCTTTGCTTCTGTTGAACGAATGCTTGGTCCGCTTCCTGATAATGCATTGGGGTGGCTGTTGATTGATGAGGCAGGGCAGGCACTTCCACAGGCTGCAGTGGGTGCTCTTATACGTTCCCAAAGAGCAGTTGTTGTAGGCGATCCAATACAGATTGAACCGGTAGTTTCATTGCCAGAGTCCTTAACGCAATCTATATGTCGCAACTTTGGAATTGATTCCAATAAATACAATGCTCCCGTAGCCTCTGCGCAGACTTTGGCAGATTCGGCCACTCGCTTTTATGGTGAATTTGAAGGGAGGCATGGTAGTCGTTCAGTGGGTGTTCCACTGCTGGTGCACCGGCGTTGTGCTGATCCAATGTTTTCTGTTTCAAATGCTGTAGCTTATGAGCGACTCATGGTTCAGGCGAAACGCTCCGCAACTTCTCGCATAAAAGACTGCCTTGGTAAAGCGTGCTGGATAGACGTGCAAGGACAGGCAGAGGAAAAGTGGTGTCCACAGGAAGGCCAGGTGGTCTTGAGATTATTAGAAAAGTTAAAACAAAGCAACATAACACCTGATCTTTATATAGTAAGTCCCTTTGTCATAGTTGCGGATAATCTTCGAAAAATAATACTCGAAAGTGGTGTGTTACAGTCTTGGGTTGAAAAACCCAACATTTGGGCATTTGAAAGGATCGGTACTGTCCATACGGTGCAAGGGCGGGAAGCAGAGGCAGTGATTTTTGTATTAGGCGCCCCTGCGCCCAACCAAACAGGGGCTCGAAATTGGGCTGGAAGCAGACCAAATTTGCTCAATGTAGCTATTACACGTGCAAAAGAAACGCTTTATGTGGTAGGTAACAAAGCGCTATGGAAAGATGCTGGTTACTTTAAAGAATTAGCAGTTCGGCTGTAAAATATTATTACATAAGGCGGCAAAATAATGGGAGCTTTTCTCACCAAAGCGGTACACCTACGCCTCCTTCAACAACTTCATAAACAACGCTGCCTGCTCCTTCGTCTTAATTACGCGGTGCAACGAAGAACTGGTGGCCAGCTTCACATCAGGTTTCTTCTGGCCCTCCTCCTTAGCTCTTTGGGTAAGGGCAGCTACCTTCTTGGCTATGGATTGTTTCATCATTTCAAATATACGCCTTTTAATTTATTTGGTCACCCCTTGTTTTAGGTTGAAAATGAAGTAGTTGTACATGTGGTCCTGCGATATGCGGTCGCCTTTGCGGATGCGGTAGGGATAGGGCAGGATGTCTTCAAAATCAAAGGGATTATCGTACTGCGTTTTGCCAAACCGGGTGATGCGTACAAAATACTTTACGCCAAACATGCGGAAGTGTTTGTCCAGGTAATTGTAGTTGCGCTGGATGGCGCGGTAATAAAAATAGGCGCGTGCATTATCAGACCCGTCAATGCCCAGGTAGTGCTCCGGGTTGTTTTTGAGATAGGCAAAAGCCGTAAATAAAATCGTGGAAAAAACCTTCGAATAATCTGAATGCGATAACTCCGCCTTATCATCAATTTTTCCTTTTGCGTTCAGCGGACCGAATGCCAGGTTGTACACATTAGGCAGCAATGCGTGCGACTGGTTACTGATGCGCACCGCCAGCGCTACCGGGTGGCCGCTTTTCAACTGCGTATGAAAACTGGTATACCGCAGATCCGCGGAAATGCTGTCTATATCGTACAGGTTATTAAAGTCTATTGTGGGTGATACTGCCATGCTATAGGAGAAAGGTTATTGGTTACGAGTTCGCCGGTCATCCAACAAAATAAGTAATTCTCAACTAAATACAGCAATTTGCATCGCCAGGAATCCAAAATGCAATCACATGTGCGAAGACCAGGTGTTTGAAAACATTGATTTTACCCAACAACCCCTCGCCAGGGACCAGTATGAAGCGTGCAGCTTTGTGAACTGCAATTTCTCAGAGACCGACCTGTCGCATTGCAGCTTTACCGAATGCACCTTTACAGCATGCAATCTCAGTATGGTCACCGTGGTCAATACCACCTGGAATGATGCCCGATTTGAAAATTGCAAAATGCTTGGGGTGAATTTTGAACATTGTAATGAACATATCTTTTCGGTTGCTTTTGAAGGTTGCATGTTGAATTATGCATCTTTTTACAAGCGCCAATTGAAGAAGACCAACTTTAAGCATTGCACTATGCACGAAGTAGATTTTATAGAAGCAGACCTTACCGCTACTATTTTCCAGGATTGTGATCTTACAGGTGCAAAGTTTGAAAATACCAACCTGGAAAAAGCCGACTTCCGCACAGCGGTAAACTACACGCTTGATCCTGCCATGAACAAAGTGAAGAAAGCGCAGTTCTCCTATCCGGGCGTTGCGGGATTATTGTATAAGTTTGATATCATCATTAAGTAAAGCCGCTTCCGGTATGCGAAGCAATCATCATCCTTTCAGATAATCAATAAACTTCAAGGCACTCTGAAAATCTTTACATCCACATTCTCGTCATTTAGCAAGGTACCCCCCGGCTGGCTGCTGTTTATGGCCGGAATGCTGTTTGCTGTACTGTGGCCTTCAGCTGCTACCGCTACCAAGATCGGGTTGCAATACGCGCAACCCTTTGTGATTTGCATGGGCCGCTTTTTTATTGCAGGTGCGGCGATGCTGTTGATCACGCACGGACTGTTGCGCAACCGCCTTCCTGCCAAACAAGAGTGGAAACAACTGGCCATCTATGGTTTGCTGAACATCAGCATCTACCTCGGCTTATACGTGCTGGCGATGGAGCGTGTTTCTGCAGGACTGGGGTCGCTGGCAGTGGCCGCCAACCCGGTACTGATCAGCCTGATTACCACTTTTGTATTTGGCCATCGCATTCAAACGATAACGGTGATCAGTCTGCTGCTATGTGCAGGCGGCGTGCTGACGGCTGCCTGGCCATTGTTACAAACAAGTATGGCTACGCCTGCAGGCATTGCCATACTGATGAGCAGCATGCTGGTGTACAGTATTGGCACCATTTATTTTTCGCGACAAAAATGGAATGGGCTGCACATGCTTACAATCAATGGCTGGCAAACCTTGCTGGGAGGAATTTTTCTGCTGCCGGTAGCCTGGGCTACGTATCAGCCGGCCGCCAATCAATGGAATGTTGCTGTGTTGACTTCCATCCTGTGGCTGGCGATACCGGTTTCCATCATTGCAGTTCAGTTGTGGTTGTTTATGCTCCGCGAAAATGTGGTAAAAGCTTCCTTCTGGTTGTTCTTATGCCCGGTGTCAGGATACATTATCGCCAACGTACTGGTTAATGAACCCATCGGCCTGTATACCATTGCCGGTATGGCGCTGGTGATAACAGGTCTCTACCTGGTGCAGCGCCGGCAGTAAATTGAATAATTTCATTACACAAAAAAGTGCTCACTATCGTACAAACTTTTGTACTACCTGACCCAGAGCAGTTTTGATGGTAAGGAAGTACGTGCCTTTGGCCAGCGCATGCACACTGATCTTGTGGCTTATTCCCTGCACCGGAATGTTGCGTACGATACGTCCCTGCACATCGGTGATCATAATCTGGTGACAGTCGGCAGACGCGTTAATGTACAACCAGTCCTCCTGCACCGGATTGGGATAGACATTTACAATCAGTTCATCAGTGGAAATATTGAGAAAGCGAATGGGTGAAAAGTTGAACTGTCCGTTAATATCTGTTATGCGTAAACGATAGTAGTTGGTGCCCATCACCAGGTGGGGATCGGTGTATTGGTATTGTTGTGTAACGTTGGAATTTCCTACGGCAGGCACCTGTCCGATGGTTTTATAGCTTACGCCATCCGTACTTTTCTCTATGATAAATTTGTCGCAATCGGATTCCTGCAGCGTAGTCCACTCCAGTAAGCCGGCATTGCCTTTCTTTGAAACGGTAAAGGGGCCCAGCGTTGCCGGCAGCGGTTGGTTTTGTCCGGGGCCGCCACCATTGATCCAGAATTCAGAGAAATTATTGACTTCGTATTCGGCGTAGTATCCGTTGTCGTAGGGTATCACCTGCACAACGGAGGGCGGAATAAACACGTATACGCCGCTTGCATTGTCACTCAGCGTACCATTCTCTTCTGCTTCCGCAAAACTGTATTGCGTAATGCCCGCTTCATAGGCGTCGGTAACGGATGTACAATTGTCGCACCCGGTGGCAGTGATCAGGTTGTTTGCTTCTTCATTGGTGAAATAAAAGCGTACCGTCACCGGGTTCAGGGGAGCATTGGTGGGGTTAATCACAATGTTCCTGTCCAGGTAATATTGGTTCGTATCATACCGGTCTACGCCTGTATTGTTGAAGTAAACTTTTACGGAAGTATTGCCCAGGTTTTGTCCGTTCGGGTGAATGGATGCAATGCGGTTGCCGCCAACGGAAAAATGAACCCAGTCATTGCCGCTTACGGGTTGGGTAATACCATCGGTAATATCGGCTCCTGTGTAGATAGCCGCTTTGTCGAAAATGTGCACATCATCAATACCCACACCTTCAAAAGTAACGGCGGGGTCTGATTGCATCACAAAACGGAAACGCACTTTGGGTGCATTGACCGGAATGTCGTAACTGGCCACATGCCATAAGGGATTGGATTGCTGCCATACCTGTGCTGTAGCATGATCATACCCGTTAGTTCCGGAGCCGTTACTGCCCAGCTTGATCCAGTTAACGTCATCCACGCTATATTCCACCCAATGAAAATCGCAGTCACAGTTGTCTTCCAGCTGCAGGATGTGACTGAATGACAACACCGGCTGACTTAACCCGCTCAGGTCAAAACAAGGTGAGTAGAGATAAGACAGCTCGCTGACGTTGTAGTTGCCGGACAGCGAAGTGACCCATGCATTGCTGCCGCTGGCCGCTTTGTTGATAATTGTTTTGGAAGGCTCACCCCATTCCCAACTGATCACGACACCTCCGGTGTACCAGTAGCCATGATTGTTTTCAAAATCCTGGAGATAAGGATAACTGGTGATGAGCGGCGTAGTATAAAACACCACGTTGAGCAGGCTGTCGTTATTCCGGTAATTGTCTGGCCCGTAATGAACCCAGGCATCCAGTTCATACCGCTGCCAGGCGGCAAGATTAGCGGTTTGTGCAAAACTGTATTCCAGTACCTGTCCGGCAGCCAGTGAAGGGATGGTTTCATTCACCTGCAGCCCATTGATCTTGTACGATACTGCTACATTGTTGATGGTGACATTGCTGTAATTCTTCACGCGGATGCGGATGGTTTCAGTAGTGCCCAGGCCGCACAGGTTGGTGATGTCCGGACTTACCAGCGCCTGGATGCCCACGTCGTTTTGTGCATGCGTGATGGTAATATCATCGAACGTAAAGCCATCATCCAGGTTGCCGTTGGTGACTACCGAATTGGCAGAAGTAAATCCTTCCTGTCCGAATCTCACCTGGAAACTGCTGCTGATGGATTGTGCGGGTACAGCATTGGCCAGTGTTTCTGTTATATTAACGGGGGCGGATAAGCGATAATTTCCAAAATGAGCCGGGTCATTTGTGGGTAGGGTAAATACCGGTAACCAGGCATCAGCATCACTTCCGCGAATCCATACCTGGTTGCCGGGTAACGAGAAGTCTGTTCCCTGGTTGCGGTAATAGAAATCGAGCCACAACTGGTCAGTCATGGTATAGTTGGAAAGATTGAAGGTGCCCGTAAGGGTGTCTGCATTAGCGTCCTGGCTGAACGTTTGCTGGTCGAGCGTGAGGGCACGCTGGCCGCTTCGTGCAAAACCCGAATTAACGAAAGTGCGGGCCCTTCCATTGGTGCTGCTGGCCTTGAAATCCCAGCGCGCCAATCCTTCCAGTCCCGTTGTAGCGGTGATGTAGGAAGCGGCACTGCCAGTTTCAAAGTCTTCCGTAAAAGTGGGCGCCAAAACTATGGGATCATTGGGCAGCTGTTTTATCACCCGCACCAATGTATCGTTGTCGCGCTGTGCATCGCCCGGATGCGTTACCCATACTTTGAGTGTATAGGTGCCGGTGGCGGAGAAATCAAAAGTTTGTGTAAACGTGTAAATAAAATCGCCCAGTGATGGAATCACCTGCGTACTGTTTTCGGTTACAACAGGTCCCCCATTCACCTGGTAGGAAATGTTGAAGTTGCCGCTGGAGGCAGCGTCGTCCAGGTTCCGGATGCGTACCTGTATGGCTTCCGTGCCCAATTGAGAAGAGGTGTACATGCGGCCGGAAACAGGGGCTGCGAGACTATCACAGGAAAGATCATTATCAAACACCCCGTCAGCGCAAGAACCTGTGTTGGGAGTTATGCTACGGGTAAGGCCAGGCCTTCCGCGAACGGTGCCCAGTAACGGTTGCACGCTGAAATAGTACACGCTGTCTTTGTGTAAATTGCTCACCAGGTAATTGGTAGCAGTGGTGCTGGCAATCACTTCAAATTTGCTATCGCGTACCTGCAATATTTCATAACCGGTGGCTGAAGGCACCGTTGTCCAGGTAAGTTGCGCATAACCAGGGCATGTGGCAGTTGCCGTTACGGTAGTAATGCCCAGCAAAGTAAAAGGATTGGCGCTCATGCCGGATATGCCGGTATTGTTCCGGATTACACGGATGCGCGCTGTGGTGCATGGTGCATTTACCGGCGACCAGGCCAGCTTTCTTGCAGTGGCCGGTACGTTGGTATTGATATTTGTCCAGGTAGCACCATCATTGATGCTGTATTGGAGTGTAAACGAATTGACGGTATCATCGTCATTGGCATGCCAGATGATCTGTTCCGCCGGCCCCGGCACAATCGTTTCACCACCGGAGGGATGCACTACCACAATACCGGCGGGCACCAGCTGGTATACCACATAAAACTCCTGATTGGTAGTTGGGATATTGGTGCCCGTTACTGTAATGGTATAATCGCCGGCCGCCGGCTGGTGGATCACCACCTGTTCAATATTGTTCAGGTTGTCAATGCCCTCAGTGGCAGGATCGTTTACAGAAGCGGGGGCGGGATTCAGCACGAGCGGCCGGTGTATGGCGCCGCCCGGAGCTGTTACGGTCAGGTCAAGATTATTGACCAGTGCTGTGGCTGCAAGGGGCGAGCCTGCAGGATCCACCCAGTACAACATCACCTTCAACTGGTAATTGCCGGCAGGAACATTGTTGATGGCAAAATTTACCGTGCCGGTGTGGTTTACATTGCCTGTGAAATACCAGTTGTTTTCCAGTATCTCCACCGCATGCCTTGCGTTGAGTGAGCCGAAACCAAATGTAAAATCAGGTCCGGGATTGCCCACATCATCAGCGCCATTGCACACAGCAGCTTTCAATAGCGCGCCCGGGGGATGAGCGCCGCCATGCAATTGCCGGTAGCGTTCATGCAGCAATGCCAGTACACCGGTAACGGTAGGAGCTGCCATACTGGTTCCCCAGTCAGCGGCATATCGGTTAAGCGTGATAGTGGAAAAAACATTGGCGCTCCCGGCCACAATTTCAGGTTTTAACCGGCCATCGTGCACGGGGCCGCGGCTTGCAATGTTGTGAAAAGTTTGGTTGCTATTATCAATGCCGCCTACCGTCAATACATTCTTCGCTGTTTGAAATCCTGATTTTACAGTGCCAAAACTTTCTGGCCAGGGCGTGCAGGTCCGGAGGCCGTCGTTGCCTGCAGCAAAAACATGCAGCAGGTCCGGGTAGTTCAGCAACTGGTTGTCGGCATACACGCTTAAAATATTATAATCACCGTCGCCTTCACATTGTGCCAGGCCCGAATAATAGGAATTGCATGTGAGCACCATGTTGAAATCGTTGCGATAAGTTGGCGCATTCACCAGTATATCACTAAAGTATTGGCTGATAACGGTAGCTTCCGGCGCCATACCTCTTTCACGCGCGTTCATAATACCCGCTCCTGCTGCCAAACCTGTTACGTGTGTAGCATGATTGGCCGGTGGCAGCGGAATCCGGTTGATCAGGTGGCCGGAAATATCAATATGCGTGGATGGGTCTCCGTTATCACCAACGCCAATCACCACGTTTCTGCCCTGCAAATTTCTGCCGGTAACGCTTTGCAATTCCGCTACGCTATGTACAGGGCGGCTGATGTGCATCAAGGGTTGCGCTTCCATTACCTGCGCGGTAACAGCAGCTACAAACTGCAGCGCCGCAATTTTTTCAATTACAGGAAGAGAGGTCCTCACAAAAACGGTACGTGCAGGACGAATTTTTGTCTCTACCACCTGCGCGCCCGTGTTGCGGATAATTTCGATTATGGCATCCTGTGATATGTTTCCATAGTATTGTACTGCTATCAGCACTTCCGGTTTGCTTATATGAGAGGTTACATTGGGGGATATCTTGTCTTTTCCTTCAACAGTATATATACCACCAGTAGCAATTTGTTTGAGGCTGCCGGGAGAGAAGTTCGCAGGCACTTCTGCCAGAAAGCTATTGTGCGGAATGTAATCGAACAAACGGATACCTGCACGTTCCAGTATTTGCCGCTCCCCGGCACCGGGCAACTGCGTAAACCGGATCAATACATAAGAATGACTGCCAAACTTACCACGCGCCAACGCTTCGGCTATAGGCACCGTGTCATTGGCATTGGGTAACATTTTTACACCGTTGCGGAAAGCTACCTTGTTGCGCGGTTGTTGCGACAAAGCCGTTTGAAACAAAAGGGAAGCAATAAAAAAAGACAGGTAAAAATTTCTCATCAACAGCCTTTTTGTAAATGATCCGATCTCTTGTAGTTCACAATTTCTGCCAAAATATTAAACGCAACGTACAGCATATTATTATTGTGCCAGTTCACCCCTAAAAAGCTTATAATCACTCACTTGCCACGTTGCGAAGATTTCGGATACTAATTTCCCCAAATTATTTTTCCCGTCTTTTTGCGTAACCAAACGGTTACCTGTATATTTGTAACCAATTGGTTACAAATAATTGAAGAAAATGCGCCGTGATGTTTTTCAAGCCATAGCAGACCCTACCCGGAGGAAGATCATTGAGTTGCTGGCTGTAAAGGCTTTAACGCTCAATGCAGTGGCAGACAAATTTGATATCAGCCGGCCTGCGATATCAAAACACGTGAAGATCCTGGCAGAGTGCGGACTGATCACGATAAAGAAACAGGGCCGGGAACGATATTGTTATGCAGACTTCAGCAGGCTGAAGGAGGTGGCAGATTTTGCAGAGCGGTACCGTGCATTCTGGACGCAGAAACTGGATGCCTTGGACGCTATGCTGAATAAAGACCAGGGAAAATAGCTGCGGAAAGAGAGATAAAATTTGGAACACCTGCAGCAGTTTCAGCACAACCATAGCAGGCGCCAACTGCTGACTGCATCACCCGAAAAAAAAGTAAAGCATATGAATGCCCAACCATTAGTCATTGAACGCGTGTTCAACGCCCCGGTAGAGAAGGTGTGGCAGGCGATCACTGACCCTGTCAAAATGAAAGAATGGTATTTTGATCTGAAAACGTTTAAAGCCGAAGTGGGTTTTCCATTCACCTTCTATGGCGGCGATGAAAACAAACAATGGCTGCATGAATGCGTAATCACCGAAGTGATTCCCGGAAAAAAACTGCAATACAGCTGGCGATACCCCGGGTATCCAGGCATTTCCTACGTAACCTTTGAACTGCTGGCGGAAGGAGATAAGACACGATTAACGCTCACGCATGAAGGACTTGACAGCTTTCCACCGGATGTGCCCGAACTGGCAAAAGAAAACTTTATGGAAGGATGGACCTATATCGTTGGTACAAGTCTGAAAGAATTTGTGGAAAGAAACTGAAGCAGCATTTGCCAGATCACCCCTATTCATCATCAAACATTTGTTATGCCAAAGGATACCATTCAAAAATCAGTATTGATCAATGCCGGCGCTGCCAAAGTGTATGGCGTGTTGATCAAAGACCGCTATACGAAGGAGTGGGCCAATGCTTTTTATCCCGGCACCTATGTGGAAACAGATTGGAAACCGGTCGGAAGGAACGCTTTTGTCCATTCAGGCCGGACCATTGCCGGAAGAACTTGTAAGCAAACATGAACCCCTATGGGAAAAAGCGCTGCAACTCATTCAGCATTTGGCAGAGCAATAAGCTTGTTTATTTTTTTCCTGAACTACACGCGTTGGCCTGCAAAATTCGTTTAGCAGGCTAACGCGTGTTTGTTTACCTGCTGTTAAAATTCTATTAGTCTACCATTTTGGTGGAAAAAATTTTCGTTTTCCGCCCGGAGGCTTATCTTTGACACGTAATTTTATCAGCAATGCTTCCCATGTACAATAATATCGCCTGGTTGTATAAGTCCTGCTACAACAATTACTGCTGTTGTTGCTGATAGCTATTCTCCCTGCCAGTTACACTTCCATCTCACCACAAAAAACACCTAAAGGCTTAAAAAAATATGAACTCCGCGCTCACAGATCATCTTGCAGATTTAACCTACCAATCAGGTAGACTAAAAATACATGAGTTCCTGGAAGAGGTTACACGCCGCTTTCCCGGGCAGGTGACATTTTCTACCAGCTTCAGTTTTGAAGACCAGGTGATCGCGCATGAAATATTCAGTCATCAGCTGCCGGTAAATGTTTTTACCCTCGACACGGGAAGATTATTTGCCGAAACATATTCCGTTTGGGCGCGCACCAATGAGAAGTATAACACTACTGTACAGGCATTTTATCCCGATTATAAATTACTGGAAGGATTCGTTACAGAAAAAGGCCCGAACGCCTTTTATGATTCTGTAGAGAACCGCAAGCAATGCTGCTTTATCCGCAAGGTAGAACCATTGCGGCGCGCACTGGCGGGCAATGTCGTTTGGGTCACCGGGCTTCGTGCTGAACATTCGCCGGACAGAAATAACCTGTCCATTGTAGAATGGGATGAAACCAATAAGATAATAAAGTATAACCCGCTGTTGCATTGGACAACGGCTGAGGTGCGTCAATATATTGATCAGCACAATGTGCCATACAATCCCCTGCACGATCGTGGATTTGTGAGTATCGGTTGTGCGCCCTGTACCCGTGCTGTGCGGCCGGGAGAAGATTTCCGCGCCGGGCGCTGGTGGTGGGAAGATGCGTCGAAGAAGGAGTGCGGCTTGCATGTGCATCAGTAAGTTTTATTCATTCACGTCAAGATGAGCAATATGAGTAAATATCGGTTAGACTACCTGGATCACCTGGAATCGGAAGCCATTCATATCATGCGTGAAGTGGCCGGGCAATTTGAGCGTCCTGCATTGTTGTTTTCAGGAGGCAAGGACAGTATTACACTGGTTCACCTGGCGCTGAAAGCTTTTCGTCCCGGAAAGTTTCCTTTCCCCTTAGTGCATATAGACACCGGGCATAATTTTCCGGAAGCGCTGGATTTTCGCGACCGCCTGGTAGAAAGCATTGGTGAAAAACTGATCGTGCGAAAAGTAGAAGACACGATTAAGGCAAAGCAACTGACAGAACCCAAAGGAAAATTTGCCAGTCGCAATGCCCTGCAAACCTATACACTGCTGGATACCATTGAAGAATTCAAGTTTGACGCTTGCATTGGCGGTGCGCGCCGCGATGAAGAGAAAGCCCGCGCCAAAGAACGCATATTCAGTGTGCGTGATGAATTTGGCCAGTGGGACCCGAAACTGCAGCGGCCTGAGTTGTGGAATACCTACAATGGTAAAATACATAAAGGAGAGAACGTACGTGCATTTCCGATCAGCAACTGGACGGAACTGGATGTATGGAATTATATACGTCGCGAAAAAATAGAATTGCCTTCCATCTACTTTGCACATGAGCGGCAGGTGATAGAACACGAAGGACAACTGGTGGCTGTTTCTGATTTTATTCGTCTCGACGATACAGATCAGATAGTAGTAAAAAAAGTGCGCTACCGCACCGTAGGGGATATGACCTGTACCGCAGCCGTAGAATCATCCGCCACCACTATTGATGATATCATCAGTGAGATCACCGCTACCAAAACCAGCGAACGTGGCGAAACACGTATTGATGATAAGGTGTCGGAAGCGGCTATGGAGGACAGGAAGAAGAACGGGTATTTTTAATTGTGCGCCTGCTGAAAAGGAGCGCACATAATTATTAAATGCTGAACAAACAAACTATCAAGCATAGGGTTATGGACCTACTACGATTTATTACTGCAGGGAGTGTCGACGACGGCAAAAGCACGCTGATCGGAAGATTGTTGTACGACAGCAAGAGCATCATGATCGATCAGCTGGCTGCGCTGGAAAAACAAAGTAAGAACAAAGAGCTGGGTGAAATTGACCTGGCCCTGCTTACTGACGGTTTGCGTGCAGAACGCGAACAGGGCATCACCATTGATGTGGCCTACAAATATTTTTCTACGCCCAAGCGCAAATTCATCATAGCCGATGCGCCCGGCCATATCCAGTATACACGCAATATGGTTACCGGTGCTTCCACCGCCGACCTGGCCATCATTCTCATTGATGCCAGAAATGGTGTGGTGGAACAAACGCGGCGGCATTCCATCATTACTTCGCTTTTGCAAATACCGCATGTGGTAGTGGCTGTGAACAAAATGGACCTGGTAGATTACTCGCAGGATGTGTTCAACAATATTGTGATTGATTATGCGGAAGTGGCCCGTTCACTGGAACTGAAAGACGTTACCTATATTCCTATCAGCGCCGTACATGGCGATAATATTGTTGAAAAGTCCGCCAAACTGGCCTGGTATGAAGGGCCTTCGCTGTTACGTTTCCTGGAGGAAGTAGAAATTCAAAAAGATATCAACCTTACCGATGCCCGTTTCCCCGTGCAATATGTTATTCGTCCGCAAACGCCTGAACTGCACGATTACCGCGGGTATGCCGGTAAGATCATCAGCGGCATTTACCGCAAAGGCGATGTAGTGACCATTCAGCCTTCCGGGTTGCAAAGCACCATCAAAGCCATTGAACTGGGTGGCAAAGAAGTGGAAGAAGCGTTTGCACCCCAGAGCGTGATCATTCATCTTGAAGATGATATTGACATCAGTCGCGGTGATATTATTGTAAAAAGCGACAACCAGCCAAAGTTGTCACAGGAACTCGAAGTGTTCCTGTGCTGGATGGATAACAAACCACTGGTGCCGGGCAACAAATATTGGTTGCAGCTCAACAGCCGCGTGGTGCGCAGTGTGGTCAGGAGCATCGAATACAAACTGGATGTAAACACCCTCCGGAAAGAATATGGCGTTGCATCGGCCGGGTTGAATGACGTGATCCGCGCAACCATCAAGACGGCCTCCCCGGTTCCTTATGATGCTTATAATAGTCTCCGGGAAAACGGCGGCGCCATCCTGATTGATGAAACCAGCCATGTTACCGTGGGCGCGTGCATGATTCAATAAGAGAAGGGCAAGATCAACCTATTGGCATCCGTATGCCCTGATACTCTACTAATTAAGTAGACATATGATAAAAAATGAACAAACCACATCATACAACAGGTAAAGTGATCCTGGCAGGGGCCGGTCCCGGCGACCCTGAGCTGGTAACGCTGAAAACAGTGCGTTACCTGCAACAGGCTGATGTGGTGCTTACCGACCGCCTGGTAAGTGATGAGCTGCTGTCAACGCATGTGCATCCGCAGGCTGCAATCATCTATGTAGGCAAACAGTGCAGGCGTGGCGCCTCCACCCCGCAGGAGACCATCAACGAACTGTTGGTGGAATATGCCCTGCAGGGCAAACTGGTAGTACGCCTGAAAGGCGGTGATGTATCTGTTTTCAGCAACATTCTCGACGAATTGCACACACTGGTACGCCATCACATTCCCTATGAGATCATACCAGGCGTAACGGCTGCATTGGGCGCTGCTGCCTATGCGGGCATTCCGCTCACCGCACGCGGGTATACCAAAGCCGTGCGGTTGCTCACCTGTTACCAATCTGATGTAATTACGGATGCCTATTGGGAAGAACTGGCGCGCACAGACGATACACTGGTGTTCTATATGTCATCAGAAACACTTGATCATATTGTAACCAACCTGGTGCGCCATCACATAGCCGCAGACAAGTGGCTGGCCATTGCAGAACAGGCCACTACTTCGCTGCAGCACGTGCATATCACCAGTTTGTATGAATATGCGCACACCTTGAAGGGGCGCGGGTTTATTTCGCCTGCTATTGTCATTATCGGAAAAGTAGTAGCGCTGTATGAGCAGTTTCAATGGCGCACGAACAGCAATAGCCGCGAACATTATTTTAAACCGCTTGTGCGGCAGGGCATAGATGAACCGGAAACAAAGGAATTGTTCCGGCATAGTGAACCAACACAACGCATTACGGAACAGGGCAGCACAGAACAATCCGCTGTTTCGCTCAATGCCGCAATGGTTCCAGCCAATGCCGGCCCGCAAGCCGAAAATGCCGTTAAAGATCATGAACATGTTAGCAGAGCCTAAATTGAGAGCGTTGCAAGACCTTGTCAAAACATCCAGCAAGGAAGAGCTGATCTGGATGAATGGCTTTTTGGCCGGCTTGCTCAGTAGTGGAAGTGCTGTAACAGCGCCGGAGGTTGTGGTGCAGGAACAACCTGCTGCTGCGCCAGTAACGCCTGTGGCGCCAGCTGTACAGAAGATTACCATTGCCTATGGCACCGAAACCGGTAATTCAAAAAAACTGGCTACTGATTTTGCCACAATGGCCAAAAAGCAGGGCATCAACGCAAAACTGGTAAGTCTTGATCAATACAGGCTCAACGACCTGTCTAAGGAAGAATATTTCTTTACGGTGATCAGCACGCAGGGTGAAGGCGAACCGCCGGCTACTGCCAAAAAGTTTTATGATCATATTCATAGCAACGGAACCAAACTGGATAAGCTGAAATACGGTGTACTGGCATTGGGCGATACTTCCTATCCTTTGTTCTGCAAGGCAGGAGAAGATGTAGACAATCAGTTGCACAAGTTAGGTGGGCAACGGATTGTATCGCTGCAGAAATGCGATACCGATTACCAGGCAGATGCGGAAGCATGGTTTGCACAGGTATTGCAGAAATTGCAAACCGGCGGTGTACCGGCCTCCAACGGCACTGCTAACGCCTCCGTGTCAGCGCCGGCAGCCACAAAGAAAAGCAGCGGCAAGAGAATTTATACCGGTACTGTGCTGACGAATATTAACCTGAATGACCGAGGCTCTTCAAAAGCTACGCATCATATAGAGATCGCTGCAGAAGGCGTTGAATACCTGCCCGGCGATTCCATAGGCGTGGTGGCTGAAAATCCGGAGGGCGTTGTACGTGCCATCGTTTCGCTTACCGGGGTGGATGCCTCTAAAACGGTATCTCCTACCGAACCGCGTACAGTATATGAGCTGCTGAAAAAGAAACTCAACATTACCTGGTTGCCGGAAAGGGTGGTGCGTAATTACGCCAAACTGGTACAACAGGATATTCCCGATACAAAGATCAGCCTGCTTGATCTGCTGCGCATTTACCCGGTAAAGGATGGCGCTCAGTTTGAGGAAGTGCTGGGCATCCTGGAACCCATTTCGCCCCGGCTCTATTCCATTTCTTCTTCTCCTGCTGCCCATAGCAATGAAGTGCATCTCACGGTAGCGAAGGATACTTTTATGGTGAATGATGAACGCCGGTGCGGGCTTTGCTCCGACTACCTGTTGCAGATGCCGGAGAACACGAGCTTTGAATTCTATGTGCATCGCAATAACCAGTTTCGATTGCCCGACCATGATAAGGACGTGATCATGATCGGACCGGGCACCGGCATTGCCGCCTTCCGTTCTTTTCTCTGGGAACGCGATGCCGTGGGCGCTACAGGAAGAAACTGGCTGTTCTTTGGTGAACAACATTTCCAGACCGATTTTCTTTATCAGACCGAAATACAGAACTGGGTGCAGACAGGCGTGCTCACACATGTAAGTCTTGCCTTCAGTCGCGATCAACCGTATAAAGTATATGTGCTGCACCGCATGCTGGAGCAGGCAATGGAATTGTACCGCTGGATACAGGATGGCGCCTACATCTACGTATGCGGCGCCCGCGAACCGATGAGCGTGGATGTGGATTATACTTTACTGCAGATTATCGAGCGGTTTGGCGGAAAGAAAACAACAGAAGCTATTGAATTCCTCGACAAGCTGAAAGAGGAAGGCAGGTATCTGAAAGACGTATATTAAACAAGATTCATTTTTAGTGATAGTATTCCACCATCTATGAGCAATTTATCATCAACAGAAAAAATCAAAATGGCCAGTGATGGGTTGCGGGGCACCATGAAGGAAAGCCTTCGCAATAACCTCACCGGTGCGCTATATGAAGACGACCAGGCATTGCTGAAGTTTCATGGCATGTACCAGCAGGATGACCGCGACCGCCGGGAAGAGCGCAGCCTGAGGAAACTGGAATGGTTGTATAGTTTTATGATCCGTCTTCGGTTGCCCGGCGGGTTTATGACGCCTGACCAATGGATCGGACTGCATCATATAGCAGGAGAGCACAGCACGGGTGTTATCAAGATCACTACGCGGCAAACCATCCAGCTGCACGGCATCATCAAATCGCATATCAAGCCAACCATCAAGGCGTTCAATACCCTTCATCTCGATTCTATTTCCGCCTGCGGCGATGTGAACCGCAACGTGATCTGCAGCGCGCATCCCAAACAGTCGCCGCTGCATGAACAGATATTTCCCTATGCCGCCCGGATCAGTGAAATGGCATTACCCAAAACACGCGCTTATTATGAGATATGGCTGGATGAAGCGCCCCTGCAGGATAAAAAGCAGGAGGCTGATCCGCTATACCAGGACAGATACCTCCCCCGCAAATTCAAGATCGCTATTGCTATACCACCCGATAATGATGTGGATGTGCTGGCCAACGACGTAGGCCTGATTGCCATCATAGAAAACGGCGAACTGAAAGGATTCAACGTAGCGGTGGGCGGTGGCATGGGTATGACGCATGGCAATCCCAATACCTATGCACGGTTGGCTACCGTAATCGGTTTTGTGGAGCCCGGGGAGAAGCTGATGAAAACCGTATATGAGATCATTACTGTTCAGCGCGATTACGGCAACCGCAGCGATCGTAAACAAGCCCGCCTGAAGTACACGCTTGACAATATGGGCGTGGAAAATTTCAAGAAAGAACTGGAAAGCCGGTGCGGTTTTGCCTTGCAGCCCCCAAAACCGTTTACCTTTACACGTCGTCATGACTATTATGGCTGGCACCAGAACCATGAAGGAAAATGGTACTATACCGTTTTTGTGGAAAATGGCAGGGTGCTGGACATGGAGCAGGTGGCATTGAAGACGGCGTTGCTGGAAGTAGCCCAAACCGGGAAGGCCAATTTCCGGTTTACCTGCAATCAGAATGTGATCCTGAGCGATATACTGCCGGAGGACAAGGATACAATCAATGAAATTCTCGACCGGCTGGGTGTGTTGCAGCATACAGACCGGGCGGGGGCCGTACGTCGCAGCGCCATTGCCTGTGTGGCGTTCAATACCTGTCCGCTGGCGCTGGCAGAGGCACAACGCTACCTGCCCACGCTCATCAGCAAACTGGAGCCGGTGTTGGAGAAATACGGATTGCAAAATGAAGACATATCAGTGCGCATGACCGGGTGTCCTAACGGTTGCGGTCGTTCGCAGATGGCTGAAATTGGTTTTGTGGGAACGGCTTACGGAAAGTATAACCTGCATATTGGCGGCGATCGTCTTGGCCTGCGTCTGAATAAGAAATACAAAGAGAACCTGGACGAGACCGGCATATTGGAAGCACTGGAGCCGCTCCTGCAGGAGTATAGTGAAAAACGCGCTCCCGGCGAAACGTTCGGAGATTTTGCATTTAAGGTTATCAGACAGCCGGCGTGAGTGAAAAATTCATAACACAAATCATAAGATGCAAACAGAATCGCAAATAATGAACGACAGGTTTTATAAAGCAGTTGATCTTTCTCTGCAACCTGTGATTGCATAATGGCGATTTTTCCCCGGTATGGAGTCAACAAAAAACATAACAGGCACTGTTCAGGAAACCGCTGCGGGCGCCAACCTGTTATTTCCTGTTTTTCTGAAACTGGAAAACCTGCAGGTGTTGCTGGTGGGCGGCGGAAAGGTTGGCCTGGAAAAATTGACGGCCATATTGCAGAATGCACCAAAAACGGCTGTTACGGTGGTGTCGCTGGAGTTTAAAGAAGAATTGCGTGAGCTGGCTGAGCAATATCCCGCTGTAACCTTATTGCAAAAACCGTTTTCAGTTGCAGACCTTGACAATAAAGATCTTGCCATAGTAGCCGTGAACGACAAGGAGATCAGCCTGGCGATTCGTGAAGCGGCCAAAGACAAAAAGATACTGGTAAACGTGGCTGATACCCCCGAGCAATGCGATTTCTACCTCAGTTCAATAGTGAAGAAGGGGAATCTGAAAATAGCCATCTCTACCAACGGATTGTCGCCTACAGCCGCGAAAAGAATCAAGGAAGTATTGAACCAGGCTTTGCCTTCCGAACTGGATGAAGTGATTGTGAACCTCAATACGGTCCGCAACCGGCTGAATGGCAATTTTGAGTATAAAGTAAAAAAGCTGAACGAACTGACCAGGGTGCTGGTGGAAAAGGAAAACGGCGAGAAGGAAAGGCGCTTCCGTAAGATTGCCACCTGGTCGCTGCTGGCTTTTGCGTTGATGCTGATCGGGCATTTTATTTTTTCGTACATACCGTTCCGTGAGATTGCAAGCTCTACGGTAGACTGGTACAAAACCCTGGACGCCAACTTTCACGTGATGCTGCTGGCCGGTTTCCTGGCGCAGCTGGTAGATGGCGCGCTGGGCATGGGATATGGCGTTACCAGCGCCACTATTCTGTTGTCTGCCGGGGTAAATCCTGCGGCTATCAGTGGCAGTATCCATACCGCAGAGATGTTTGCCAGCGGCGCATCGGGGTATAGCCATTATAAATTCGGGAATGTCAACAAGAAATTGTTCAAGGCGTTGTTGATTCCCGGCGTGATCGGTGCGGTGTTCGGCGCTATTTTACTTACGAAGCTGGGCGACACTCATGTGGACTATATACGGCCCATCATGGCCGCTTACACATTGTTTCTGGGTATGCGCATCCTGATCATGGCGTTCCGTACACAAAGGAACCAGAAGAAGTTCAGGAAGTATGGCGTGTTGGCCGGCATTGGCGGCTTTTTTGATTCTTTCGGCGGCGGTGGCTGGGGACCTATCGTTACCTCAACGCTGGTGGCAAAAGGCCGTAGCCCGCGGTATGTGATCGGGTCAGTAAGCCTTACCGAATTTTTTGTGACGCTGGCGAGCGCCTTTACATTTTTCACATTGCTGGGGGTGAGCCACTGGCAAACCATTGTGGCGCTTATTGTTGGCGGATTGCTGGCCGCTCCGCTTGCCGCCAGACTAACGGGCAAGCTGCCACGAAAAACTTCTTTTGTGCTGCTGGGATTGCTGGTGATTTTCTGGAGCGTAAGGATTCTGTGGAACATATTTGCGTGAACCACTTCTGTCTTGCTCCCATCCCTGTTAAGACTTTAGCCATTCCGATAAACACGCAGAAATTTTATCTGCTTCCACCATAAATCCGTCGTGACCGTAGGCAGAATCAATTTCCACCAGGGTGGCGTTGGGAATATGGGTGCTGAGATGCCGTTGTTCTTCCAGCGGACACAATATATCGCTGGTAATGCCCACGATGAGCGTTTTTTGACGGATTTGTTGCAACAGCTTATCCATGTTGCCGCCACGTCCGCGGGCAATATGGTGTGTGTCCATTGCCTTGGTGAGTAACCAGTAACTATAGGCGTTGAAACGTTTTACCAGCTTTTCGCCCTGGTAATTGATATAAGAGGCCGCGCGATAGTTGTCGAGTTTTTCGGTATCGGGGTCGGTTTGTTTTTGCACCAGGATGCCGTAGTTGCGATAGGTGATGATGCCGATGCCTCGGGCTGCCTTTAGACCTTTTTGTCCTGCTTCCGGCGATGGCGTGTTCCAGGTGCTGTCTGCTTCAATGGCCAGCCGCTGGGTGGCGTGCACCGCAATGCCCCAGGCGCTTTCGGCAGGAGAGGTGGCCAGCAGGAAAAGCCGTTCAATCTTTTCGCTCTCCATAATGCTCCATTCGAGCACCTGGTAGCCGCCCATGCTGCCTCCCACCAGGAGATGAATTTTTTCTATACCGAGGTGTTTGCGCAACAGGATGTGGGCATTCACCATGTCGCGGATGGTAATTAAGGGAAAACGGCCATACCACGGTTGTCCCGTGGCCGGATCGGTATGCAATGGCCCGGTAGTGCCATAGCAGGAACCCAGTATGTTGGCGCAAACAATAAAATATTTTGACGGATTAATTACAAATCCTTCTCCCACCACGCCCTTCCACCAGTCGGCAGCATCGCTGTTGGCGGTCAGTGCGTGGCAAACCCATACAACATTATCCCTGGCGGCATTCAGCGTACCATAGGTATGATAGGCAATGGTGAGTCCGGGCAGCTGAGCGCCGCTCTCCAGGTCAAAAGGTTTGTTATAATGATAATATTTCATCCGGTGACGGCAAATTCAGGGTGCAAAGTAAAGCCCTCCATGAATTACATTTGCAAAAATCTTTACCATGATAAAAATTGAGTTGGAACGCGTGCAGGGCGATTACGGTTTTGTGGCAAAAGACGCTATGGGTCATACGGTCCGGATCGATAACAGTCCTGAACATGGCGGCACCAATTTTGGAGTAAGGCCTATGCAACTGTTACTAATGGGATTAGGCGGTTGCAGCGGGCTGGATATTGTGTCTATTCTGAAAAAACAACGGCAGACGGTAGAATCGTTTACCATGCATATCGAGGGAGAACGTGAGCCCAATGTAGAGCCTTCGGTATGGAAAAATGTTACCATCGTATTTCGTCTCCGCGGCGATATAGACCCCGATAAAGCGCAACGCGCCTGCGATCTCTCCATGTCCAAATACTGCTCCGTGGCTGAAACCCTGCGGCGCGCCGGTTGTGATCTCAAATGGAAGGTAGAGGTGAATGCGGCCTGAGTATAACAGAACGATAACAAAAGACAACAGCAACTTTTTACCTGCTTTAATCAATCATTCATGCAACCCATTACGCAAGCGATACGCATCCGTACAAACCGTACTGATGAAATGGAACATTCCTCCCCGCTGTTTCTGACCAGTAGTTTTTGTTTTGACAATGCAGAAGAAATGCGGGCCACTTTTGCCGACGAAACAGATTACAACATCTATAGCCGGTTCAGCAATCCGAATGTGCAGGAACTGGTAGACAGGGTATGCGCCCTTGAAGGCGCCGAAGCAGGGTACGCAACGGCATCAGGTATGAGCGCCGTTTTTGCCTCTTTTATGGCATTGCTGAAACAGGGAGACCATTTGCTGTCGTGCAATGCTATTTTTGGCAGCACGCATACCGTGATAACGAAATACCTCAACAAATACGGTATTGAATATACGTATGTGCCTGCAGGTAAGGAAGATGAGTGGGAACAGCATATTCGTCCCAATACCCGTATGGTTTACCTGGAAACGCCCACCAATCCCGGTCTGGATATTATTGACCTGGCAAAAGTATCGGCGCTGGCCAAAAAGCATAACCTCATACTGAATGTTGACAATTGCTTTGCCACGCCGATCGGACAGCGGCCCATTGAGTTTGGCGCCGACCTGGTGATCCACAGCGCTACCAAGTGGATGGATGGCCAGGGACGCGTGCTGGGCGGGGTAGTGGCAGGGCGCAAAGACCTGATCAAAGAAATCTACCTCTTTTGCCGGAGCACCGGACCTGCGCTGTCGCCCTTCAATGCCTGGGTGCTGAGCAGGAGCCTTGAAACGCTTGATGTGCGTATGGAACGGCATGCCTCCAATGCCGCGCAGCTCGCGCAGAAACTGGAAGGTCATCCTAAAATTGCCTGGTTGAAATATCCTTTCTTACCAAGCCATCCTCAGTATGAAATTGCAAAGCGACAAATGAAAAATGGTGGTGGATTGTTCTGCTTTGAACTGGCCGGCGGTTTGGAAAGTGGCCGGAAGTTCCTGGATGCCTTACAATTGCTATCCCTCACTGCCAACCTGGGCGACACACGCACCATTGCTTCTCACCCGGCCAGCACCACACATGGTAAACTCACAGAAGCGGAGCGGCTGGAAGTGGGTATCACGCCGGGGCTTATACGTATTTCAGTGGGACTGGAGCACGTGGATGATATTTTGCAGGATATCCTGCAGGCGCTGGATAAGTGTTAACGACGACACCAGGGTGCTTTACAGAAGCATAAAGCGCTCCATAAATTGGAAGCAACTGGTAGCGCTGTAGAAAGTGCCGGGCAAATCGTTCCGCCTGGTAAAATATACCGCCTCAACCGCCGAAATTTGCAGTATGAAAAGGAAAGAACTGGAAAGGGTTACTGAGCAATATGTGCGGTCTATGAAGCGATACTGTAGCCGTATACCCGGATCTTTTGCCGTAGAAGCTATTCATGACCTGCGCGTAGCGTATAAAAAACTGCGGGCCTTCATCCGGCTGGTGCAACAGGAGCAGGGAGCAGCGGGACTGCGTCTGGGTAAGAGGCTGAAAAAACTCTATCGGGCCGCAGGCGACGTACGCGATCTGCAATTACTGCTGCAAAACATTCAGGACCATGCGCAGGAACGGCAGCTTGCGTTACCCACCTTCCTGGCAGCCGTTCACCAGTCGCTATTCCATGCAAAAGAACGCCTGGTGCAACAAATTGAAAAAACAGATTGGAACAAAACGAACGAGGCGTTAACCAGTGCGCTGCCTTTGCTCTTGCGAGATGCCTCTATCCGGCAGTTTGTGAATGAAAAAGTGGCGGCAATACATATTCTCCAACTGGTGGCCGGCAAAGAAGAAGACCTGCATACTGCCCGCAAACACCTCAAAGATTTGATTTATGTGGAGCGCCTGTTCCAGGCAGAGTGGAATATTTCTTTTCCTTTTCCCGCCTGGCAAACAACAGCGCCACTACATGAAATGGCCACCCGCCTGGGCAATTACAACGATCGTTGTATCACCATTGCACAACTGCATGCTTTCAATGCTACGGCACTTCCTGATGACGAGCAGCAATGGCGCTTACACTATCTCCAATCACTGGAGCAGTGTGCTGAAAAGGAAAAATCTCTGCTTATACAGGATATAAAAGCAATGCATCTTACTGCTGTCTGATTAGCAATTTCACTGATTTGTTTCATATGATTCACGCGGTAAAGGGCAACGCGTAATAGCGACTGCTCACTATAAACAACCTGCTAACTGGCAGAAAAAATTTTCAAAAAAAAATACCCTACCAATTTGGTAGACTAATAAATATCCCTATATTTGTTCCCGTAAAGCAACAATGTATGACCCGCAAGGAATTTGAGTTATTAAGTGTATCTGAACAGGCTTGTGTATTG
>Ga0164243_10002859_pt1 | contig 28049 bp, 29 predicted proteins | sample OricompcompostOP_FD_108781 | JGI IMG/M metagenome (GOLD analysis project Ga0164243, IMG submission 108781) | Organic Plus compost microbial communities from Emeryville, California, USA - Original compost - Organic plus compost (OP) | ecosystem: Engineered > Solid waste > Mixed feedstock >...
GCCCGGACCCGTCGAACCAACCCGTCGAACCAACCCGTCGAACCAACCCGTCGAACCAACCCGTCGAACCAACCCGTCGAACGAATCCTCAGGCCGGGATCGCGACGTCGTACCGGGTGAGGATCCGGTCGAGTTCGGCCGCACCGCCGTTGACGGCGAAGACCTCGGCCCGCAATCCGGCCGCCCGGGCACCCAGCACGTTGTCCTCCTTGTCATCGACGAAAAGAACATCCTCCGGCGCGACGGAGAGCTGCCGGACGATCGCCGCGAAGTACGCCGGGTCCGGTTTGGCCAGCCCGAGCTCGGCCGAATAGAATTTTGCATCGAACAGTCCGGCGTACTCCGGCATCGACCGCATGTGCTCGATCCGTACGTTCTGCTGGTTGGTGGCCAACCCGCACCGGATACCGCCGCGTCGCAACTGCCGGATCCGCCCGATCATCGACGTGTCGACCTCGAGCAGCCGCCAGCAGTCCAGCACTCGTTCCGGATCGGCGGACACACCGCGGCGTCGCAGCACGGACACCACCAACTCCCGGAAGTCCCGCCCGGTCAACGACTGTTCCTGCTCGAGGGTGAACAGTTCGGCCAGTGTCGAGTCCGGGTCGTCGCCGAGCAGCCCGTCCAACGTCCGGCGCCACCCGTCCGGGCTGCGCTGCAGGACGCCGTCGGCGTCGAAGAGCAACCAGCTGATCGGTGTCCCCATAGGTCGCATGATCGCAGCCGTCCGCGTCCGCCACCGGCCGAGCCCGACTGTCCCAGGCTGCTGGTAGGACGGAAGCCGACAATGGAAGAGGCAGCAGAAAGGCCATTAGGGTGGCAGCCGTGCAGGATGAGAGCGATGGCCCGTTCGGCGGGTCGCCTGTCCCCGACGCCGACTCCGGCGGGGGCGCTGAGGCGATGGATGCCACCGACGCCGACGCACTCTTCGACGCCGACCCGGCACCGGCGGTAGCCCCGCCCCTGGCGCTGTATCGCCGGTATCGTCCGGACACCTTCGCCGACGTCATCGGCCAGGAACACGTCACCGAGCCGCTGCAACGGGCGCTGGTCAACAACCGGGTCAACCATGCCTATTTGTTCTCCGGTCCGCGCGGGTGCGGCAAGACGACCTCGGCGCGGATCCTGGCCCGCGCGCTCAACTGTGAGAAGGCGCCCGTCGCCGAGCCGTGCGGGGAGTGCCGGTCCTGTCGGGACCTGGCCACCGGCGGTCCTGGCAGCATCGACGTGATCGAGATCGACGCCGCCAGCCACGGCGGTGTCGATGATGCCCGTGATCTTCGGGAACGTGCCTTCTTCGCGCCGGTCAGCAGCCGCTACAAGATCTACATCGTCGACGAGGCCCACATGGTCACGACGGCCGGCTTCAACGCGTTGCTGAAGCTGGTCGAGGAACCGCCGCCCCACGTCAAATTCATCTTCGCCACGACCGAGCCGGACAAGGTGATCGGCACGATCCGATCGCGGACCCATCACTATCCGTTCCGGCTGGTGCCGCCCCGGGTGCTCACCGACTACCTTGCCAAGCTCTGCGACGCCGAGGGGATCGAGGTCGAGAACGGCGTCCTCCCCCTGGTCGTACGGGCGGGGGCGGGCTCGGTGCGCGACTCGCTGTCGGTCCTTGATCAACTTCTCGGCGGGGCGTCCGAGCGCGGCGTCTCCTACGCCCAGGCGGCAGCGCTGTTGGGCTACACCCCGGACTCGTTGCTGGACGAGATGTTGGACGCGTTCGCTGCCGGTGATTCCGGTGGCGTCTTCCGCTGCGTGGACAAGGTGATCGAGGTCGGCCAGGATCCTCGACGGTTCGCCGAGGATCTGCTCCGCCGGATCCGCGATCTGGTGATCGTGGCCGCAGTGCCCGACGCCCTCACCTCGGGTCTTGTCGAGGTGGCCGACGACCAGGCCGAACGGCTGAGCAGCCAGGCCGCGGCGCTCGGCGCCGGGGAACTCACCCGGGCCGGCGAGGTGATCGCGGCCGGCTTGACCGAGATGCGTGGGACGACGGCTCCGCGGCTGCATCTGGAGCTGATGTGTGCCCGCGTGCTGCTACCGGGCACCGACCTGGACGACCGCGGAGTGCACGCCCGACTGGACCGGCTGGAGCGCCGCATCGGCATGACCGGCACCGCAGCCGTACCGGCAGCCGGAGCTCCGGTCGCCGCGCAGCCGCCGCAGTCGTCGGCGGAATCTACCGAGCCGGCACAGCGGCAATCATCTCGTCCGGCCGCACCGCGCCAGGACGGTCCGCCGCACGCCGGACCGCAACCCGGGCAACAATCCGCGCCACCAACCGCGCCACAACAGGTCCTCAGCAACGAGGCCCGACCCGCGGGCGGGCCGGCCGATCCCCCAGCCGCCCAACCGCCCGCCGAGGACTGGCCGACTCCCGTCACGCCCGGCCGTCCGTCCTCGGCGGCGGCCGCCGAGGACGTACGAAGTGGTGACACCCTGGCGCAGCCGGGTCCGGCTGCTCAACAGCCAACTCCGCAGCAACCCGAGCCGGCGTCGGGACAGCAGCCGTCCCAACCGGCGTCGGGTTTCACCATCACCGACCTGCGCAGGCTGTGGCCGGACGTCCTGGAGGAGGTCAAGAACCGCCGTCGGTTCACCTGGATCCTGCTCAGCCAGAACGCCCACGTCGCCGACCTGACCAACGGCACGCTGGTGTTGGCCATGCCGAATGCCGGTGCCCGGGACAGCTTCGGTCGCGGCGGCAGCGAGGACGTGCTCCGCGACGCTCTGATCGCGGTGATCGGCGCCGACCTCAAGATCGAGACCATGGTCGACCCGAGCGCCGGCGGATCCGGTGGGCGGGGCAGCAGACCGTCGGGTCCGCCGTCATCTGATCGCGGTCCCGCCGGCAACCCGCCCGCAGGATGGCCACGGGACGTTCCCGCGGGAACGGCTGCCGCGGCCCCAACGGCCGGGCCGGCAGCACCGCCGCAGCCCGCCGACCGGCCCAACCCGTCGGATCCGAGCGGCGCCGCATCGCCCGGCCCGCCCGCCGACGATTCGCCTCCGTGGGATGTCGGCGAACCCAGGGCGCGAGCCGCCGGCGCTGCGCCGCAACGGGTGACCGGAGATGCTCCGGCCGACGAGTGGGAGGTGCGCGACGCCGCTGCCCACCGGGACGATGACGTGCTGGACGACGCAGGCATCTCGCATACGGAGTTGTTGCAGCAGCGACTCGGCGCCGAGATCATCGCGGAGGAGGAATCGGGCGCATAGGCTTGACGCCTCAGCGACGTGTCGCACCAGCTTCGAGGGAGAATCCATGTCCGACCCGAACACGCCCGATCCGAGTCAGCCGGACGATCCCCGCGAGACTGCGGGTATCCCGGGTCTGCCGGATCTCGGCGCGCTCGCCGGCGGTGCCGGCGGCATGGATCTGTCCGGGATGCTGGCACAGGCCCAGGCGATGCAGCAACAGTTGATGCAGGCGCAGGAGGAACTCGCGGAGGCTGTCTTCGAGGGCACTTCCGGTGGCGACCTGGTCGCGGCGAAGGTGTCCGGCACCGGTGAACTGCTGGAGCTGACCATCAAGCCGGAGGCCGCCGATCCCGAGGACACCGAGACGCTGGCCGATCTCGTACTGGCCGCGGTCCGGGCGGCGACCGACCGGCAGCGGCAGGCCGCAGCCGACAAACTTGGTCCGATGGCCGGCGACCTCGGACTCTGATCAGCTGCCGCAGACCAGCTGCGAGCGTACGGATTCACACGTGGGAGATCGATAGGTGTACGAGGGCCCGGTCCAGGATCTGATCGACGAGCTCGGCCGACTGCCGGGTATCGGGCCGAAGTCTGCCCAGCGGATCGCCTTCCACATCCTTGCCGCCGATCCGGACGAGATCCGCAAACTCGCCGACGTCCTGATCGAGGTCAAGAGCAAGGTCAAGTTCTGCGAGACCTGCTTCAACGTCTCCGAGGATGATCAATGTCGGATCTGCCGGGATCCGCGCCGCGACGAGGCGCTGATCTGCGTGGTGGAGGAGTCCAAGGATGTCGTGGCGATCGAGCGGACCCGGGAGTTCCGCGGTCGCTACCACGTGCTCGGCGGCGCGATCAGCCCGATCGACGGAATCGGTCCCGGTGATCTGAAGATCAAGGAATTGTGCCAACGGCTCGCCGACGGCAGGGTCACTGAGGTGATCCTGGCAACCGATCCCAATCTGGAAGGTGAGGCAACCGCGACGTACCTCAGCCGCCTGCTGCTGCCGATGGGGGTCAAGGTCAGTCGGCTTGCCTCCGGGCTGCCGGTCGGCGGCGATCTCGAGTACGCCGACGAGGTCACCCTCGGGCGGGCCTTCGAGGGCCGCCGGTACGTCACTGCCTGACAGTCTCACTGCCTGACGGGTGCTGTCGGATCCGATCGTGGCCGGCGTGCGGCCGTATCCGTAACCTTGTGGGTACGTAACAGTTCAGGTACGCTCGCGCCATGGACGCCGTCCTGCAAGCATTGGCAGATCCCAGCCGACGAACGGTGCTGGGCATTCTGCGGGAGCACCCGGCAACGGCCGGCGAGCTCGCGGCGGCCCTGCCGATCGCCCGGCCGGGCGTCTCCCGGCACCTGCGTGTACTCCGCGAAGCCGGTCTGGTCGAGGTTCGTCAGGATGCGCAGCGGCGGATCTACACGCTGCGCCCGGAGGCACTCGTCGACCTGGATGAATGGCTGGACGACTATCGCGCGCTCTGGCAGAACAGGCTGGATGCGCTGCAGACCGAGATCGCCCGTGGAAAGAGGAAACGGAAATGAAGATCATCGGAACGATGCGGGCGCTGGACGCCGATCGCGGCATGGTTCGGGTCGAGGACGTCTATGACACTGACATCGGCGACCTGTGGCAGGCGTGCACCGAGCCGGAACGGCTGGCGCGATGGCTCGGCACCTTCTCCGGTGACCTTCGGGTCGGCGGGTCGATCGATGCGGTCTTCACCAGCAGCTGGACCGGACCCGGCCGGATCGAGGTGTGCGAGCCGCCCCACCACCTACTGCTCACCATGGGTCTCGGCGCCGATGACGAAACGCAGATCGAGGCCTGGCTGACCGAGGAGCCTGGCGAACATCCTCGGACCCGCCTGATCGTCGAGGAACGCGGACTGCCTGTGACCTCGCTGCCGTACCACGGATCGGGTTGGCAGGCGCACTTGGAGGATCTCCGACGGTCGTTCACCGGCCGATCCTCGGTCTGGCACGACCGGTGGACCGAACTGACCCCCGCCTACCAGCGACTCGGAGTGAACTGATGTCGGACACGATCAAACTCAGTGGCACCACCCTGAACGCACCTGATGCCATCGCCCTGGCGCGGTTCTACGCCGAGATCACCGGCGGTGCCGCCAAAGGCAACCGGCACTGGGCGATCGTCGGCGGGCCGAACGCGGAGATCGGCTTCCAGCGGGTGGAGAACTTCCGGCCACCGGACTGGCCCGACGGCGACGTACCGATGCAGATGCACCTGGAGTTCTTCGTCGACGATCTCGAGGCGACCGGTGCACGCGTGCTCGCCGCCGGCGCAACCCGCTTCGCGTACCAGCCGAACTCCGACCACTGTTTCGTCTACGCCGATCCGGCCGGCCATCCCTTCTGCCTGTCGACCTGGGAGAGCGCCGAGGTCGGGGAGGCCGACGCCTGACCGGTCCCTCCGCCCGAAACAAGGAAATCGCTGTGCGGCCGGGTGGGCGTCTAGAGTTGTCCGGGGTCTCCCGGCGATTCGGCGCCCGAAGACTCAAACGGTAAGATTTCCCGCACTGTGCCGAATTGGGCGGTGTGAACAAGAGGAGTTGCGGGCGTGGCGCGGGTCGTGCAGAAGTTTGGTGGTTCGTCAGTCGCTGATGCGGACAGCATCAAGCGAGTGGCGAAGCGCATCGCCACGACCAAACAAGCCGGCCACGAGGTCGTCGTCGTGATCTCTGCGATGGGCGACACCACCGACGAGCTGATGGATCTGGCGTTCGAGGTGTCTCCCCAGCCCGCGCCCCGCGAGTTGGACATGCTGCTCACCGCCGGTGAACGGATGAGTGCGGCGCTGCTGGCGATGGCGATCGGGGACCAGGGACTGAAGGCCAGGTCGTTCACCGGTTCCCAGGCCGGCGTGATCACCACCGGCACGCACGGCAACGCCCGGATCATCGACATCACCCCCGGACGCATCGTCTCGGCGTTGGAATCCGGCGACGTGGTGATCGTCGCGGGATTCCAGGGTGTCAGCCAGGACACCAAGGACATCACCACCATCGGCCGCGGCGGGTCCGACACCACCGCGGTCGCGCTGGCCGCGTCGCTGGGGGCCGACTACTGCGAGATCTACACCGACGTCGACGGCGTCTTCACCGCCGACCCGAGGATCGCTCCGAGCGCCCGCCGGATCCCGCGGATCAGCTACGAGGAGATGCTCGAAATGGCTGCCTGCGGCGCGAAGATCCTGCACCTGCGGTGCGTGGAGTACGCCCGCCGTGAGCACGTCCCCGTCCACGTCCGATCCTCCTTCACCACCAAGGAGGGCACCTGGGTCACCGATCTCGAGGAGGGATCAGCCATGGAACAGGCCATCATTTCCGGCGTCGCCCACGACCGCGGCGAGGCCAAGATCACGATCACCGGCGTCCCGGACCGGATCGGTGAGGCGGCCAGGATCTTCGAGGCGATCTCCTCGATCGAGGTCAACATCGACATGATCGTGCAGAACGTGTCGGCCGTGGCGACGGGCCGTACCGACATCTCCTTCACCCTGCCGAAGTCGGACGGCAAATCCGCGGTGGCCACCCTGAACGCGATCAAGGACGAGGTCGGCTTCGACGACATCCTGTACGACGACCAGATCGGCAAGGTCTCGGTGGTCGGTGTCGGCATGCGTTCCCATCCGGGCGTGACGGCCAAGTTCTTCGCCGCACTGGCTGACGCCGAGGTGAACATCGAGATGATCTCCACCTCCGAGATCCGGATCTCGGTCGTGGTCGACCAGGACGATGTCGATCGGGCGGTCCGCGCCGCCCACACAGCGTTCGGTCTGGACGCCGAGGAACAGGCCGTCGTGTACGCCGGAACCGGTCGCTGAGCCGCGTTCGGGACTGACGGATGATCTGTGACAGGGACGTCGCTGCCACAGGTCTTCCAAAGCTCGCCACCGGAGTCCGTGATCACGAGGTCCGGTGGCGCCGGGCCCAGCCGAAGCAGTAGAAGCCGAAGCAGCCGATACCGACAGCGAGCACAGTCAGCAGCACCGGCCCGAACGGCTGGTCCTTGATCGTCCGGAAGGCGACGTCCAGACCACCCGCCCTGCCCGGGTGATGGCTGAAAGTCGCCCAGGCGATCATCACCCCGATGATCATCACCGCGATCCCCTTGGCGATATAGCCGATCTGGCCGAAGGTCACCAGCACGGGGCCGCCGCCGTCCTGCAGTTCATCGCGGAACGTCGTCCGGATACCTTTGACGATCTGCTGCACCCCGATTCCGAACACCGCCGCCGCCACCGCGTAGAGCAGGATCTGTCCCGGAGTGTTGCTCACCAAACGGTCCGTCATGCTCCGACCGCCGCCACTCGATGAGCCGGCACCCACGGCAGATCGCAGGCAGAGGACGCCGAGGAAGCCGTACACCACGGCGTGGCCGAGCGAACCCCAGCGTTTCGCGGTGCGCCTGGGCCGACGCATCCAGCCGAACCCGCGGATGGCCAGGATCAGCCGCCATAGCACGAGGGCGAAGAAACCGATCGCCAGGATCCACAGCAGCACGGGCCCGACCGGGGTCTGCGACAGTTCGTCGATCGCGCCCTGCTGGTTCGGCTTGGCCGACGAGTGGCCCCAGGCCAGCTGAAGGGCAAGCCAGGTGACGGCCAGGTGCACGAGCCCGAAGGAGATCAGTCCGAGGCTGATCAGGACGCCGATGATCCGGCTGTTGCCCGCTTCGGCGGCCGCCCTCTTGGCTGACGCGCCGGCGTCCGACCCGGTGGTGTGCATGCCGATCAGTTCCCCCGTCCCGGGCCGTCCAATCGGGCCCGCTTCCCTCGATTGTCGACCCGCCTGCGGCTTCGCGCCAGCAAACCTGCTCCCTGCTCGCGCTAGATTGTCCCGAACGGAAAGGGAAGGTGCATGCTGAATCCGGGGTACGTCACCATCAGTTTCCTCGTCGCCGTCCTCCCGGCATTGGTGGGTCTGATCATCGTCGCCGTACGCGGCCGCGATCGGGCGAGAACGATCGGCATGGTCGGCTTCGGGGTTGCGGTGCTCATCGGCCTGATCACTCAGGCGTTCACCATTCTGATGCCGCGGGTTCTGTCGACCATGGGCTCGTCCTTCGCAGTGCTGAACACGATCTGGTGGATCGTCATGTTGCTCCTGCACCTGGGCGAGATGATCATTCTCGCGCTGGCGATCGTGGCGAACCGGCCCGCAGTCCTGCCGCAGCAGCCCGGGGCGTACGGCTACGCCCAGCCGCCGACCGCGGGTTAACCAGACGGCAGATCGGCCGGTCCGCCGGATTCCGGTTGCCGGCGGCTCCCGGAATCGTAGTGGTCATGACCAGACCACAATCAATCCTTGTTGCCAGTTCAGCGTTGGCGCTCGCCGTGGGCGCTGTCGATCATGATCGGCCTGCTCTGGGCGTTCACCCTGGTGATTCCGATGGCGGGCGAGGTGCTCAGCGGCGCCGGGCTGTGGTCGGTGTTCGGCGGCGACGTCAACCCGGCCTTCCCGGTCATCCGCGCGCTGCACCTGTTGCTGGTGCCTGTCGGCCTGATCGCCGCATTCCGGCCGTCTGCCGCGGAATTCCTGCAGCAGCAGGCGAACCGGGCCGGCCTGGTCAGCTGATCAGTTCGGGCTCAGTCTTCGTACGGACCTCGCCCTCGGTCACTCCGGGAGCGAGTTCGGCGAGGCGCAGACCGTCAGTCGTCACGTCGATCACCCCGAGATCGGTGATGATGCGGTTCACCACACCGCGTCCGGTGTAGGGCAGGGTGCACTCGTTGACGATCTTGTACGAACCGTCCTTGGCCAGGTGCTCCATCAGTACGATCACCCGCTTGGCACCGTGCACCAGGTCCATCGCGCCGCCCATGCCCTTGATCATCTTCCCCGGGATCATCCAGTTCGCGATGTCACCGGCGGCCGACACCTGCATGGCGCCGAGAATCGCGGCATCGATCTTGCCGCCGCGGATCATCCCGAACGACGTGGCCGAATCGAAGATCGAGGCGCCCGGCCGCAACGTCACCGTCTCCTTGCCGGCGTTGATCAGATCGGCGTCCTCCTCGCCTTCGTACGGATACGGCCCCACCCCGAGCAGACCGTTCTCCGACTGGAGCACCAGCTCCACGCCCTCGGGAACGAAGTTGGGCACCAGGGTGGGCAGGCCGATGCCGAGGTTGACGTAGCTGCCGTCGCCGAGCTCGGCCGCCGCACGGGCAGCCATCTGATCACGGTTCCAGCTCATGCCGCGCTCCCGCCCGTCTCGGACCCGGCTCCGGATTCCACCAAGCCTTGGTCAGCTTCGGATCTGGGCCGGACGGTGAGCCGTTCGATGCGTTTGGTGTTCTGCTCGGCGGTCAACTCCAGCACCCGATGGACGAACACCCCGGGCGTGTGGATCCGGGCCGGATCGAGCTCACCCGGTTCGACCAACTCCTCGACCTCGGCGATGGTGAACCGGCCGGCCATCGCGACCAGCGGGTTGAAGTTCTGCGCCGAGGACCGATAGATCAGATTGCCGTGCCGATCACCCTTCCAGGCGTGGACCAGGCCGTAGTCGCAGACCAGCGCCCGCTCCAGGACGAAGGTTCTCTCACCCTCAGGCGTGTCGAAGGTGCGGGTCTCCTTGGGCGGTGACTGGACTGCGATTCCGCCCTGCCCGTCGTACCGCCAGGGCAGACCGCCTTGGGCGATCTGGGTGCCGACTCCGGTCGCGGTGAAGAAAGCCGGGATCCCGGAACCGGCCGCCCGGAGCCGTTCGGCCAGAGTGCCCTGTGGCGTCAGCTCGACCTCGAGCTCACCCTGCAGGTACTGCCGGGCGAACTCCTTGTTCTCGCCGACGTAGGAGGCGACGATCCGCCGGATCCGCTGGTTGGCCAGCAAGATGCCCAGCCCCCAGTCGTCGATACCGCAGTTGTTGGACACCACTTCGAGATCGTCGACGCCGGCTTCCAGCAGTGCCTTGATCAACGTGTTGGGGATTCCGCAGATGCCGAACCCGCCGACACCCACCGTCGAACCGGAGCCGACCCCGGCAACCGCCTCGGCGGCTGTACGGACGACCTTGTCCATGCCCTCCTCCTCGTGATCAGCGAGCGCCGGTGGCCTTCACCCGCAGCGTATAGAGCGTCGTCGTGGCGGTGATGAAGAGCTGGTTGAGTTTCGGCCCGCCGAAGCACAGGTTGGCCGCGACCTCGGGTAGGTGCAGTCTGCCGATCAGTTGCAGGTCCGGGGTGTAGATGCGCAGCCCGTCATGGGTTGCGGTCCACAACCGGCCGGCGTTGTCGAAGCGGATCCCGTCTGCGCCGCCGGAGTCCTCGATCACCACGTCACCGCCGCGCAGGGTGCCGTCACTGACGTCGAAGCTGCGGATGTGGCCGCGTTCGGAGTCGACGACCAGCAGCTGGGACTCATCCGGCCGGAACGCCAGCCCGTTGGGTCGGTCGAAGTCGTCGGCGGCGATACTCAGCTCACCCTCGGGGGAGATCCTGAACAGGTGACACGCGCCGATCTCGGACTTGGCGGCGAAACCTTCGTAGTCGGTGTCGATGCCGTAGGCCGGGTCGGTGAAGTAGATCGACCCATCACGGGCGACGACCACGTCGTTGGGGCTGTTCAGCCGCTTGCCGCCGTACTCGTTGGCCAGCGTGACGACCCGGCCGTCGTGTTCGGTCCGGGAGACGCGTCGGGTGCCGTGTTCGCAACTGACCAACCGGCCCTGGTTGTCGACGGTGTGGCCGTTGGTGTAGCCGGCCGGATGCCGGAAGACGCCGACCTGGTTGGTCACCTCGTCCCACCGGAGGATGCGATCGTTGGGGATGTCACTGAAGACCAGATAGCGCCCGGCCGAGAAGTAGGCCGGCCCCTCCAGCCAGGCACCGCCGGTGAACAGCCGCTGCACCGTCCGGTCACCCCCGATCGCGGAGCGCTGGTCGATCCACTCCCACTCGGATTTGATCGGATTGGTCGGTTCGAGATCTGACGTCGTCGGCACCCGCTCATTATGGCGAGCCGGGCGCGCAGTCCGACACCGACGCCCGTCTACGACGCTCGGTAGTGGACAGATTCTCTGTCCGGGCGCGGTCAGGTTCAGAATGGACCCGATGGACAGCCGCACCGAACGGGTCGGGACCGGACCGACGGACTCCGCCGACGGGACCCGGGACTCCGGCATGCCCCGGTCGACCCGGATCACGCTGCTGATCGGTGCACTGCTGTCGCTGGCCGCGGTCGTCGCCGCACAGATCTGGCAGCTCGGCCAACCGACACTGCCCGGCCACCAGAACGCCAGTCCGGTCACCGGCTTCATTGCCGGACCGTTGGAATGGCTCGCCGCCGTCGCCGCCCTGGGCACGGTCGGCTCACTGCTCGCGGTGGCCTGGGGATACCGGCATCCGCAGCGCGGAGCAGCGTGGAAACTCACCGAGCGCGACTATCTGCTGCTGACCGGAGCCCGGCGGTGGGCGACCTTGTGGGCCCTGGCCGCCGTCGTGCTGATCCCGGTCAACGCCGCGGACGCCAACGGCGTCCCGATGTCGTACGTGTTCGGTGCGCTGGGCGACTTCCTGTCCGGAACCCAGACGTCGCAGGCCTGGTTGCTGATCGCGGTCACGGCCGGCGCACTGGCGATCGGCTGCTGGCTCAGCACCACCTGGCGCTGGACGGTCGGAATGACCATCCTTGCCGTCCTCGCGGCGCTGCCGACCGTCGTCACGGCCCAGGTCTCGGTGGGCAGCGGCCATGATCTGGCCACCGATGCGGCGATCATCTTCACGTTGGTCACCACGGTCTGGTTCGCCGCGGTGTGGTCGAGCCGCAGCACCGCGGCCGCCATCGGCTCCCGGCTGACCCTCCGGCGCGTCGCCCGGATCGGCATCGTTGCGGCCGTCGTCGCCGTGATCACCCGGATCGGGATCGGCGTCTTCGAGCTCGCCGGTCAGTCACCGCTGCGATCGGCGTACGGTCTCGGGATCCTGCTGATCATCGCGCTGCTGGTCATTCTCGGCCTGCGCGCGGCCGGTCACCTCCGGGCGGCCGGTCGCCCCGCCGAGCCGGCGCCACGCGGAATGCTGACGGCGTACGGGATCGATCTGGCGTTGATCATCATCCTGCTCGGCGTCCAGGCCGCACTGCTGCGGCTGGTTCCGGCCCGTTATCTGGCGCCGCAGAGCCCGACGCAGAACTACCTCGGGTACGACGTCCCGCACGCACCGCAGGTGGCGCTGGCCTTCCTGCCCGGCCGCCCGAACCTGTTGCTGTTCACGGTGTCGGTGGTGTTGGTCGGCCTGTATCTGTGGGGCTATCTGCGGTTGCGTCGGTCCGGCGATCACTGGCCGGTGAACCGGCTGCTCTGCTGGATCGCCGGTTGGCTGATGGTCGTGATCCTGATCGGGTCGCGGATGTGGACCTACTCCTCGGCGACCTTCAGCTGGCACATGGTCGTGCACATGACGCTCAACATGGGCGCACCGGTGCTGATGGTGCTCGGCGGGCCGATCACCCTGCTGCTGCGCGCCAGCAAGGCGCACGGCGCCGGTCAGCCGGTCGGGCTGCACGAGGTGGTCAGCCAACTGCTGAACTGGCGCCTGGTGGCCTTCCTGCTCAACCCGATCCTGGTCTGGCTGCTCTTCGTCGGCTCGCTCTACATCCTCTACTTCACGCCACTGTTCGGCCTGGCGATGCGCTACCACTGGGCCCATCAGCTGATGGCGGTGCACTTCCTGATCATCGGCTACCTCTTCTACTGGTTGGTGATCGGCGTCGACCGGCCACCGCGGCCGCTGCCGCACGTCGCCAAACTCGGTTACATCTTCGCGGCCATGCCGTTCCACGCGTTCTTCGCGGTGGCCATCCTGTCCGGCGGGGCGATCATCGGCCAGAACTTCTACGTCTCGCTCGACCTGCCGTGGCTGCACGATCTCGCCGCCCAGCAACGGGCCGGCGGCCAGGTCACCTGGGCAACCGGTGAGGTGCCGTTGTTCATCGTGATCATCGCCCTGGTCGGCCAGTGGTTCCAACAGGACCAGCGGGAGGCGCGGCGCAAGGACCGCGCAGCCGACTCCGGCCATGACGACTCGCTCGAGGCGTACAACGAGATGCTCGCCGCGCTGGCCGCCCGGGACCGCGCCCAGCAGCAGCGGCCGGCGCGTGATGATCACCAGCCGACCGATCAGCACGACGGAGGGGTCCGGTCATGACCACGGCGCGACCGATGCCGGTCCGGGTCGACGACGACCAGCCGACCCGGATCGAGCTGGACATCACCGGCATGACCTGTGCTGCCTGCGCCACCCGGATCGAGAAGAAGCTCAACAAGGTCGAGAACGCCCACGCCATCGTCAACTTCGCCACAGACCGTGCGGTGGTCACCGGCCTGCCCGTCTCGGCGACGCCGGAGCTGGTCCAGGCAGTGAAGAAGGCCGGCTACGGCGCAACACCGGTGGCACCCGATGCCGATCCCAACGAGACCAGCCGCCCGGACCGTGCCCGAGCGCTGCTGAAGCGCCTGCTGGTGTCGGCGTTGATCACGTTGCCGCTGGGCAACCTCGGCATCGTCCTGGCACTGGTCCCCGATCTTCGGTTCCCCGGCTGGGAATGGCTGTGCGTCGCCCTGGCCGTTCCGGTGGTGTTCTGGTGTGCCTGGCCGTTCCACCGGGCGACCCTGCGGAACATCCGGCACGGCGCCTTCAGCATGGACACGCTGGTGTCCATCGGCGTACTGGCCGCCTTCTTCTTCGCCGTGATCACCATCAGCTTCGGATTCGATGACCAGCCCGGCTACTGGATCGGCTGGGGCAGGACGCCTGCCGGCGCGGATTCGATGTATCTGGAGGTCTCATCGGTGGTGACCACCTTCCTGTTGGCCGGCCGCTACTTCGAGGCCAGGGCACGCAGGTCGGCGGCCGACGTCCTCGGGGCACTCAACGATCTTGCCGCCAAGACGGTCCGGGTCGTCGTCGACGATCGCGAGTTCGAGATCCCGATCGACAAACTCCAACCAGGACAGGACTTCTCGGTACGGCCGGGGGAGACCATCGCCGCGGACGGTGAGGTGCTGGACGGGATGTCGGCGGTCGACACATCGATGATGACCGGCGAACCGGTGCCCGCCGAGATCGGCCGCGGCGCCCGGGTGCTCGGCGGCACCATCGCGCTGAACGGCCGGCTGCTGGTCCGCGCCGTCGCTGTCGGCGGCCGCACCCAGCTGGCGCAGATGGCCCAACTGGCCGAACAGGCACAGGCCCGCAAGGCACGCGTACAGCGGCTAGTCGACCGGGTCGTCTCGATCTTCGTACCGGTGGTGCTGGGCATCGCCGTGATCACCTTCATCGGATGGCTGGCCGCCGACGGTTCGGTGGGCAGCGGCTTCAGTGCCGCCATTTCGGTGTTGATCATCGCCTGCCCCTGCGCGATGGGCCTGGCGACACCGACAGCGTTGATGGTCGGCGTCGGCCGGGCCGGTCAGCTGGGCATCGTGATCAAGGGTCCGGAGGCGCTGGAGGCCAGTGGCAGCATCGACACCGTCGTCCTCGACAAGACCGGGACATTGACCGACGGCGAGATGACGCTCGAGTCGGTGGTTGCGACCGCAGAACCGGACGAGGGTCTCGTACGCCGCTGGGCCGCCGCCGTGGAGTCGCACTCCGAGCATCCGATCGGACGTGCCATCGCCGGAGCCGTCCACCAACCAGAACCCGTCACAGACTTCCGGGCGCTGGCGGGTCTCGGGGCATCCGGCCGAGTCGCTGATCATGACCTGGTGATCGGAAACACCGCGCTGATGGTCGACCGGTCGATCACGATCCCCGAAACCGCCGAACGGGCAGCCGACGCTGCCGAACAGGCCGGCCGGACCGCGGTCCTGATCGCCGCGGACGGCGTCGTCATCGGCGTCCTGGTGCTCGCCGACCGGATCAAGAGCTCGGCCGCCGAGGCGGTGGCGGCGATCAAGGACCTCGGCCTGACCACCGTGCTGCTGACCGGGGACAACGAACGGGCGGCAGCCGCAGTGGGCGACCTGCTCGGTATCGACCGCGTCATCGCCGGCGTCCTGCCCACCGAGAAGTCGCAACGGATCGAGGCATTGCAGGCCGAGGGTCACAAGGTGGCGATGGTCGGCGACGGCATCAACGATGCGACCGCGCTGGCCACGGCGGATCTGGGTCTGGCCGTGCTGAGCGGGACCGACATCGCGCTCAAGTCGGCCGACATGATCCTGGTCCGCAAGCATCTTGGGGTGATCGCCGACGCGATCCAGTTGGCCCGCCGGACGCTTCGGACCATCCGCGGCAACCTGGTCTGGGCGTTCGCCTACAACATCGCCGCCATCCCGCTGGCAGCCGCCGGTCTGCTCAATCCGCTCATTGCCGGCGCGGCCATGTCGCTGTCCTCGGTGTTCGTGGTCAGCAACAGCCTGCGACTGCGGTCCTTCAGCTCACGTTCCCACTAGCAGCCCGGAACCCGGTCGATCCGGCGGTGCCGCTACCCGGCCTGCGCGCGGCCTACAGGAATACCTGGGCAGTCAATGACCGGATCATCACCGAGATCGGCGATCCCGATGCTCCGGTGGAGCGCAACGGCGTCATGCACGACCTCCGCTGGGCGATGCTGGCCGTGATCGGCGAGACCCGGCAGCACACCGGTCACGGGGACATCATCCGGGAACAGATTGACGGCCGGACCGGTCGCTGACCGGTCCGCCGGATCAGCGGGTTTCCCCGACGAAGATGATCTCCGCCGGCTCAGGTGCCAGTGCAGCATCGGCCACCCGGGCGGCGAACTCCTCGATCGTCGGCAGGTAGCCCGCCTCATCGCGTCGCGTGGTGATCAATCCGGGTCGTACGCGATCGAGCAGCTTGGCGGTGATCGTGCCGTCGATCAGGTCTCCGCTGACCACCACCAGGTCGACCCCACGGCCGGCGTAGCCGCGCTGCCGGTCCCGGAGCGCCCGCTCGCCGGCATGTTTGCTGGCTGCCACCGGCTCGTACTCGGGAAGTGTCGGCTGTTCGCCGAAGAAGTGCGCCTCATGGCTGGTGACGAACACGATCCGTCCGCTCCCGTCCATCGCCTCGACGGCCAGATCGGCCAGCCGCACCTGCGCATCCCGGTTGAGCCGCAGCGCGTAGTCGGCCGGTGCGTCCCGCCCCAGTCCGCCGCTGGCATTCAAGATCAACAGGTCGAGGCTGCCCAGCCGGTCCCATACGAGGTCGACCATCGAGCGGACCGCGGTCGCGTCGGTCAGATCGGCTCGCACGGTCACCGCCTGCCGGCCGAGTGCGCGGACCTGCTCGGCAACGCGTTCGGCCCTGGCCTCCTTGTCCCGATAGTTGATCGCCATGTCGGCGCCCGCCCGCGCCAGCCGCAACGCGGTCGCGGCGCCGATGCCGCGGGATCCACCGGTGATCAGTGCGATAGTCACCGGCCCAGTGTGCCCTGCGCAATTCCGCTTGCCGTGCATCCCCGGCCGATCTAGCCTTCAGTGCAACGCGTTGACGGAGACGAGTAGCCCGGGTCCCCGTGAGCCCAGAGAGCCGCCGGCAGCTGGAAAGGCGGCCTCGCGCCCCGCGGCGAAGACACTCCCGAATCCGGGCGCCCATGCCGTACGCGTCGGCGGGACCCGCCGGCTGGCAGCCGGTGATCACTGCCGGAACGAGGCCTGCCGGCCCGGTGTCGTACCGGCGGGTGAAGTGCGGTGGCACAGCGATCACCCTTATCGCCCGCACTCCGAAGGGATCAGACGATGCCTCCTGGGAGACATGATGGTCCACCATCCGCAACGCCGCATCCTTGCCGCAGAGCTCCCCGATCATGTCGGGGAGACCGTCCGGCTGTCGGGCTGGATCCACCGCATCCGTGAGCTCAAGTCGGTCAGCTTCTTGATCATCCGGGACAGATCGGGTCTGGCCCAGGTCGTGATCACTCCGCCGTACGACATCCCCGGGGAGGAGTCTGTCGTCGGCGTTCACGGTCTGGCGACCGCCAACCTTCAGGCACCCGGCGGCGTCGAGATCACCGGGCCGACGATCGAGGTACTGTCCGAGGCGGTCGAACCGCCTCCGTTCGATCTCTATCGGCCGACCGTGCCCGCGACACTGCCGACGATTCTCGACCACGCCCCGACCTCACTCCGCCATCCCCGATTGAAGGCCGGTCATGCACTCGCCGCGGCCGCGGTCGCCGGCTTCCGACAGGTGCTGCAGGCACACGGTTTCACCGAGATCCACACGCCGAAGGTGGTGGAATCGGCGACGGAGTCCGGGGCGAACGTCTTCAGCCTCGACTGGTTCGGCCGGCCTGCCTATCTCGCGCAGTCGCCGCAGTTCTTCAAGCAGATGATGGTGGGCGTGTTCGAGCGGGTGTACGAGACCGGTCCGGTGTTCCGGGCAGAGCCGCACGACACCGCCCGGCACCTGGCGCAATACACCAGCCTGGACGCGGAATTCGGCTTCATCCACGACCATCAGGATGTGATGGTCATGGTCCGCGACGTGATCGCCGGGATGATCTCCGCGGTCGGCCGGAGATCCGCCGACCTCGATCTGCTCGACGCCCGGCTTCCCGCGGTGCCTGCGGAGATCCCGCAGATCCATTTCGCCGACGCGATGGCATGGCTGGGCAAGGACGATGTCGATCTTGCCCCGGCAGACGAACGGGCGCTGAGCCGGTGGGCCGAGGAGAAGTATGGCAGCGAGTTCCTCTTCGTCACGGGTTATCCGATGGCCAAACGGCCCTTCTACACCCATCCCGAGCCCGGACGCCCGGAACACTCCAACAGCTTCGACCTGCTCTTCCGCGGGCTGGAGTTGATCACCGGTGGCCAACGGCTGCACCACTACCAGGATTATCGGGACGCGCTCGCCGCACGGGGTGAGCCGACCGAGCCGTACGCCGGTTATCTGGCGACCTTCGCAGCCGGAATCCCGCCGCACGGCGGATTCGCGCTCGGCCTGGAGCGCTTCGTCGCCCGACTGGTCGGTGCCGACAACATCCGACTGACCACGCTGTTCCCGCGGGATCTGCACCGACTCGCTCCGTGACCCGACAACGGGGAAGACGGTGCTGGGAGTACCCAGCGCCACCTTCCCCGTTGATGCTTGGCGATCAGTCGGGCCGGGTCCAGCCGAGTCCGGCCAGCCAGGTGGCGCACAGTTGCTGCCACTGGGCCACCGCGGGTTCCTCCTCGGTGGCCAGTCCAAGCCCGTGTCGGCCGTGCCGGAACACGTGGGCCTCGAACGGGATGCCCGCGACGGCGAGTGCAGTCATCATCTCCAGCGAGTGCAGCGCCGGAACGCCCTCATCGTCGCTGGTGGTCCAGAAGAAGCACGGTGGGATGTCCTCGTCGATGCGTGCCGCCGGTGAGAGGTCGAGCAGCAGTTCGGCCGACGCGTCGTCGCCGAGCAGGGTGCGTGCTGAGCCGCGATGCAGGTTGGGAATCCGCCCGTTCAGCGAGTCCCGCAGATCGGTCACCGGATAGCAGAGGATCGCCGCATCCGGACGTCCGGCATAGCGGTGCGACGGCGCACCCATCACGTCGGCCGAGTCGGTGGCCAGCATGGCTGCCAGGTGGCCGCCGGCCGAGAATCCCAGAACGCCCAGCCGCTCCCGGTCGACGGCGACTCCGGCCCGTCCGGAGCGCAACGCACGCAATCCGTCCCGGCCGTCGACCAGTGCCTGCGGGTAGGCGTCCTCGCCGACGGTGTAGCGCAACACCGCGGCATGCACGCCGAGGCTGTTCAACCACAGAGCAACCGGTTCGCCCTCATGATCGGCGAGATGCTGGTAGCCGCCGCCGGGCAGCACCATGATCGTCGGTCGGGCGGTGTCATCGACGGCGTACGGGGTCAGGTCCAGCGACATGCTGGGAATCCTGACACGGCGATGCGCGCGACGGCCCGCCGGGCAGCGGATGGGTCAGCCGAAAGTCGCCCGCAGCTTCTCCAAGAGGTCCGGGGCGACCTTGTCGAGGAACTGCTGTTGCCCCTGGTCCCCGACCTGGACGAAGGCGAGATCGGTGAAACCCGCCTCCTGGAAGGGCCGTACGGCTTCAACCACCGCGTCCAGGTCCGGACCACACGGGATGCTGTCGGCGACGTCTTCGGGGCGTACGAACTGGCTTGCCGCGGCGAAGCCTGCAGGAGTGGGCAGATCGGCGTTCACACCCCAGCCGCCGCCGAACCAACGGAACTGATCATGGGCGCGGGCGACGGCCGCCTCCCGGTCGGGATCCCAGCAGATCGGCAGTTGGCCGATCTTGCGCGAATCGCCCTGGTGCGTCCGATCCCAGCTCTTGATCACGTCGGCATCGGGTTGAACGGCGATCAGGTGATCGGCCAGCGGGGCGAACCGCTCGACCGACGATTCGCCGGAGACGGCTATGCCGATCGGCACTCCGTTCTCCGGTGCGTCCCAGATGCGGGCGGAGTCGATCCGGAAGTAGTCGCCCTCCCAGGTCACCAGTTCGCCGGTGACCAGTTGGCGGATGATCGTGGCCGCCTCGACGAGCATGTCCTGCCGCTGCGCGACCGGCCGCCAGCCCTCGCCGGTCACGTGCTCGTTGAGATTCTCACCAGATCCCAGACCGAGGATGAACCGACCGTTGGACAACAGTTGGAGCGTGGCTGCCTTCTGTGCCACGACCGCCGGGTGGTAGCGCTGGATCGGACAGGTGACATAGGTGGCCAATTCGACCCGGTCGGTCACCTGGGAGACCGCGCCCAGCACCGCCCAGGCGTACGGCGCGTGCCCTTGGCTGGTTAACCACGGGGAGTAGTGGTCACTGGAGACCTCGAAGTCGAAGCCGGCCTGCTCGGCCGCAGCGGCATAGCCGACCAGATCGCGGGGTGCGCTCTGCTCGGTCATCAACGTGTACCCGAATCGCATGTCCCTGCCGTACCCCGGGATCGACGCTCAACACCGCGCGTACGACCGGCGGCTCCGAGGAGTCGGCAACGCCGCGCCGTCCAGCCGCAGCGGTCGCGCCCTGCAGACGTTCACCGAAATCAGGAGTTGACCCGGTCACTGGTGCTGCGGCTGATCCGTGCTGACCTCCGGGTCGGTGACGGCGATGGTGATCCGGGTGATGCCCCAGACGCTGAGCACCGCCAGTCCCAATGTCATCCCGGCAAGGACGTCGGTGAGCCAGGCGACGCCGAGATACCACCGGCTGAAGGAGACCAGCAACACCAGAGCGGCGGTTGCGATCGCCAATCTCGTCTTGATCTTGGCGGATCTGCCGTTCCAGGCGAGGACACAGAGCAGCACCCAGGCTACGGTGGCCTGGGCGGCGTGGCCCGAGGGGAAGGCCCAGTCCGGCTTGTCGGCCAGCCATCCGGCGGCGCTGGTCAGTCGGTCGACACCCGGTGGCCGTGGCCGTTCGATGCCGTCCTTGATCACCGCGTACAAGATCATCACACCGAGGTAGGTGACGGCGATGTCCGCAGCCGGGAGCCAGGACCGGCGACGACGGACCAGCAGAATGCCCCCGATGATCAACACAGGTCCGAGTACCGCATTCGACCCGAACCAGGTCAGCACCTGCAGGACCGCCGTGAGCCAACCGATGCGATGGTCGACCACCCACAGGGATGCCGGGTGGTCGAGCAGGGCGAACTCCTCGTGGTCTGCGACATCCTGCCCGAGACCGAGGGTGATCCAGATCGAGCTGACGGCGACACCCACCAGTGTGGTGAGCCCGAGACCGTCCGAGCGGCGGGCATCGAATCGGGCGACCACGCAGCGGGAGGTCCGGGGATAGCGGCGGGTGAACCGGACAACCGCAGGCGCGTGTTGCAGCCGTTCCAGTGCATGCAGGGCCCAACCCCAGTGGGCGCGCTTGATCAGATAGCCGATGACGATCAGGGCCACCACGACGCCCACGGCCACGAAGCCGATCCGCGACGCCAGGTGCGCCACCCGTTGCCAGCTGCGCCCGCCGAGGTAGCCCAGCAGCACGCACATCGTTCCCCAGCATACCGCTCCGGCCGCGTTGTAGGCCAGGAAGACCGAGTAGCGCAGGCGTGCCATTCCGGCCAGGCCGGGGATCATCACCCGCAGGGCGGCGGTGAACCGGCCGAGGAAGACGGCCCGGCCACCGCGGTCGGCCAAATAGCGTTCGCCACGGTCGAGGTGCTTCTTGTTGATCAGCCGGCCCAGGGTTCCGTGGATCAGGTTGCGGCCCCAACGCCGGCCGACGGCGTAGCCGATGCTGTCGCCGATGATCGCACCCAGGATTCCTGCCGTCAGAACTGCCCAGAGCGGAACGACGCCGCGGAAGGCGAGCACCCCGCCGAGGATCAGCGCGGTCTCACCGGGAAAGACGAAGCCGACGAAGGCCGAGGACTCCAATGCGGGCAGGAGGAAGACCAGCACCAGCGCGACCCACGGCGGAAGCGCCAGGATGTGGGAGGCGATCGCATCCATCAGGCGCCTTTCACTGGGGGCAGGGTTCAGTTGTTTTGCCCGTTGCGCACGCGGGTAACCGTGTATCCGGCGATCTACGACAACAGTTGTCGTACGTCACAGGGTAGTCGGTACGCAACGCCGGCTTCCCAAGCCGTCGGACAAGCACACCGGAGCAGACGATGACCTACCGAGCCGATACACCGTACGGCAGCAAGCGTCGGGTGGACCCGGTCCGCCTCTGGGCAGGTGGGGTGGCCACGGCCCTGGTCGCAGGCGGGGTGGCGTTCGTCGGCGTCATGGTGATCCATGCGCTGTTCCGCGTGCCGGGACTGCGCCGGGTCGGCGGAGAGGATTACCCTTTCGACAAGCTGTCGCTCGCCATCACCGCTGCCGCCGTCGCGCTGCTGGCCACCGGTTTGCTGCACCTGCTGATGGTCAGTACGCCCCGGGCCGGGACGTTCTTCGCGTGGATCATCGGGATCCTCGTCGTGGCGGTCATCGTCCAGGAACTGTTGGGTGGCGGGAGTTGGTTGTCCAAGCTGCTGTTCAGCGCGTTGTACCTGGTGATCGGCGTAGCCATCGCATCGCTGCTCGCCGGGGTGGCCAGGACCGCGGTGAAGTACGTTTCCGCCGAGCCGGATCCGCGCGGTGTCGAGGGCGAGCCGCGGGCTGCGGACGGCCGCGCCCTCGGACCCGATGAGCAGACCCGCCGGCTTCCGCCGGTCTGACCCTCTGCCGAGACCAGCGGTTTTGATCAGCGGTTGGGCTCGAACAACTCGACCGGGTTGCCGGCCGGATCCTCGACCAGGATCTGCTTGCCACCCACGCCGGTGACGATGTCGTTGCGGAAGGCGGTGCCGGCCGACCTCAGACGGTCCACTTCGGTGGCGATGTCGTCGACCTGGAGGGAGATCCGGTTCCACCCGCCGGGTTGCGGGACGGTTCCGTCCGGCATCGCCTGCCCGCCACCGCCGGGTCCGCCCGGTGCGGACAACGCGAGGCGGAGTGCGCCGCGGCCGAGGATGGCGAACCCCGGCGCCGGATGCATCTGCACGTCGAATCCCAGATTCCCGGTGTAGAAGGCGATTGCTGCATCGACGTCATCGACGATGTAGCGGACCAGCACGGTGTCGGTCATGGCGATTCCTCTCAGGAGTTCGCTCGGGTCAGGACGATTCCGGGCGGGTGTACTTGTCGATGATGTCCACGCCGCGGCGAAACTGCGCGGGCGTTGCCGGGTTCTGCCAGGCAAACATCTCGAGTATCCAGTCGACAGCGTAGGCAGGCGTCAACCCGGCGGCAGCGGCGTACGGTTCGGTGACGCGTGCATAGCCGCGATGCAGCAGGTCGGACTCTTCATCGAACGGGTGTCCGGCCGACACCTCCCATCGCGCGAGATCGAAGGCGGCCGGGGCTGGTCCCGCGAACTCCCAGTCGATCACCCCGCTGATCGCGCCACTGTCCACCAACAGGTTCTTCGGCATGAAATCCCCCTGGGCCAGCGAGAATCGGGGCATTGCGCGGGTCGCCACCTCATGTCGCATGAAGTCGACGCCACGCTCCACCACCGCGGCTGCCGCAGGATCGAGCGTCTCCGCCACGATCCGCAGGATCCGGGACAGGTTGTCCTCCTCGGGTATCCGGAGTTCGTGCCGGTTTCCCCGGCCTGGTTCCGGGCTGAGGCTGTGGATCCGAGCCAGGATCTCGCCGGCGTCGATCACCAACCGTTCAAGATCAGAAGCCGAGCTTCGACCGACCAGCTCATCAAGCGATCGGCCCGGCAGGAACTCCTGGATCGAGAACGACAACAACCGGCCGTCGTGTTCGCGATGCTCGACGGCGAGCACCTCCGGCGTCGGCACGCCGGCGTCCCGGGCGTGGGCCATCAGCTGCGCTTCATCGAGGAACCAGGGAGTCGTCTGCCGGGCGATCCGGACCACGACGTCGACGCCGGTGGTCAGTTCGGCGCGATAGGTCTCGTTCATGCCGCCACCGGCGAGCGGGACCAGGCGGTGGATGCTGCCGCAGACACGCCGCACGACCGAGTCGATGATCGGGCGGGGTGTTGACGGCACCAGCCAAGCTTCTCGCACCGATCGCTGCTCCGCATCGCCATTTGTCACAGTTGACCCATGAGGATCGCGGTTGCGGGAAGCAGTGGCTTGATCGGTTCACAGGTCTGTGACCGGGCTGAGGTGCAGGGGCACGAGGTGGTCCGGGTGAGCCGACGCGACGGCGTCGATCTGTTCGATGTCGACGCGGTGGCGAAGGCCCTGGTGGGGGTGGAGGCCGTCGTGGACGTTTCTCGTCCCGGTCGGATGGAGGTGGGACCCGCACGCAGCTTCTTCACCACGGTGGCCCGGAATCTCGGGAACGCCGCGCGGGCAGCGGGTGTTCGGAACTCGGTCGTCCTGTCGATCGTCGGCGTCGATCGAGGCCAGGACTACGACTGGTACGTCGCGACGCTCGCGCACGAACAGGCGACTCGTGATCATGCGCCGGGCGCCCGGGTACTGCGTACCACCCAGTTCCACGAGTTTCCCGGCCAAGTGTTGCAGCGGGCGCTCGCCGGCCGGGAGCCGGCTGGATCGGTGGAGATCATGGACGTGCCGATCCAGCCGGTGGACTCCGCGCAGGTCGCTTGCGCACTACTTGATCTTGCTACCGATCCCGCTGCTGGTGACCGGCAGTTCGCCGGACCCCGGATCGAACGTCTCGTCGAGCTCGTCGGTGATCTTGTCGCCGACGAAGGATTCGATCTGACGGTGCTGCCCGGCCCTGCGCCGGCAAGCATGGCCGACGGATCGATGCTGCCCGAGGCCGGGGTGCCGACGGCCGGTGTCGACTGGCACACCTGGTTGCGGAACCGACGTCGATGATCATCGCTACACCACCCGCAGTGTGTTGATCGAATCCTGGATGGCATTCTTGGTGTCATCCGTGGCGTTGTCGGACCACACGGCGATGAATGCCGTGTAGCGACCGGACATCCCGCCGACGACCAGCAGATAGAAGTGATCGTGGATGATCGTCGTCCCAGGCCTGCGATAGTGCAGGTCGGCGGTGATCATCCGCGCCGGACGCGGAAGGCCGGTGGAGACCGTACGGCTGCTGGTGTTGGTCACCCGAACGCCTTCTGTGGCGTCGGCGTAGAAGATCGAATACTGGGCCCAGTAGGTCAGGATCCTGTCAGCAGTCCGGCCCAGGTCGGCGCCGGTCAGGGACTCCTCCAGCTGGACGACCTCGAACTCCGCACCCCAAGGGATGTTGTCCTCGATCGGGTGCTGGCCGGAGACGTTCTGGCGACACCCGTTGCCGAAGCATTCGCCGATCCCGGTGCCGATGTTGATGTATCCGTACTGATGGGTGAACCAGCCGGAGGGGAGTTTGCCTGCCAAACCATCCGTCAGGAATGTCCTGGCCATCGGATCGAAACGCACCGGGGGAGGCGGTATTCGGGTGGCCGTCTGTGGTCCCGGCACGGGAGCGGGATGGTGCGGGGACGAGTTCACCGACACCTGCGGTTGGCCGACCAGGAAGAGGGCCAGCACGATTGCAGTCGCCAGTCCGACGGCACTGATGACGAGTTTGCCGGGACCGAGCGGGCGACTCTCCAGACGGTCCGGTGCTTCTTCAGGGTCCTGCCACATTGTGTACAGCCTCCTCGACTGCCTCACCCTGTGTCGGACGGCCGTATCGCCCGTCCGGTCGATCCGCAGCAGATCGACCCATCCAGCATTCGGGCGCTGCCGGCACGAAGGCACGGTGTTTCGGTCGAGGACGAAACACCCGTGAGCGAGGCTTCTTTTGAACCAGGTAGTGCTAGTGCTGTGCCGGAATTTCCTTCCCGCGAGGGGCTGAAATTCGCGCCGGTTAGGTTCACCATGGCGATAGGGCGGATGTTGTCGACTGGTTGGGGGAGCGGCGACATGGAGATCGTCTTTTCGGATGATGACCTGTCACGCGTGCGGGTGTGGACCAGGATCGACGTGATGACGGAAATGGTCGCCGCCTCGCATCGCTGGCGCGCTCCGCATCGGGTCGAGGTGTTGGGCGGCTGGGCGAAGCGGACAATGGCCGATCTGGGGTCATTGGCGCCATCGGTGATGCGGGATGTCCGGTCGGGGGCGTTCCAGTACATGGGGCTCGGGCTGGGCATCTTTCCTGACCGCAACTTCGATCAGTTGGTGGACGGGTCATTGTTGCGGCCGACGTCTCAGTGGCGCCACGTCATCAGGATCCACCGCAGTAGGGTTCCGTTCCCGATCCAGCCGGGTCTCGCCGAAGGCCGACCGGCCGCGATGAACGCAGTGAGCGAGTCACTGCGCCACTTCCACCGGGCCGCAATCGTGCCGTATTGGGACCAATTGAGTCGCATGGCGGCGGCGTGCGCATCGGAGTGGATCAACACGCTGAGCACCCGTGGGGTGGCGGCGCTGTTCAACGAATTGCATCCCACGGTGTCCTGGCACGAACCGATCCTGTCGATCGGTGACCCAGGCACCAGGTTCTGTGACCCGTCGTGCTTCCACCACAAGCTGGACCCGGTTGAGGAGCGGGTGCCGGTCAGCTGCCGTGGGCTGACCATCATGCCGACCGTATTTCGCGACACCTGCGAGACTCGGGCTGACTTCGATCCGGTCCGAGGTTGGGCGATGTACTACCTTGCTGTTCCGGTGCCGGCCACCTGGCAATGGTTCGAGATCCGGGCGCCGAGCGACACGTCGGATGCGCTGGGGGATCTGTTGGGGCTGACCCGATCCTGGGTCTTGCAGGCCTGCCTTGATGCGTCGCCGACCACGAGCCAGTTGGCTCAAGCCGTGGGCATCTCGGTCTCCTCGGCCAGCGAACATGCTGCGGTGCTCCGAGCTGCCGGGCTGCTGCGATCGGAGCGTCGGGCCAACCGGGTCGTGCATCAGGCGACGCCCATCGGCGCGCTCCTGATCAGGAGCTCCGACCGTCCGAGGTCCGATCAAGCTCAGCTCGACCTCGGGGCGACGTCCATGATCAGCACAGCGGCTCGGGTTCTCCCGATCGGCGATCATCGAACTCACGCTCGATCGACGTGATGGCACGTTGTCGCGCAGAGACATGACCGACGGTAGCCGGTGGGACGATGTCTGCATGCCGACTCTGGGGCTGCGAGTCGCCGAGGAGTTGCGGTTCCTGCTGCCGCCGACTCGACGGTCGGGGGTGCTCGAGTTCGCTGCGTCGGACACCGACACCATCGGGCACGTTGTGCAGTCTGCCGGCATACCGCTCACGGAGGTGGGTGAGCTTACCGTGGACGGCCGCGTCGCCGACCGGCATGAGCGGGCCGTGAGCTGCGTCCTGATGATCAATCCTGTCGGACGGCCGCAGCCGGCGCCGACGTCGCCGCCGCGGTTCCTCCTCGATGTACATCTCGGTGGCCTGGCTCGTCGGTTGAGGATCCTCGGCCTGGATGTGGCCTACCAGCCGGAGGCCGATGACCCGGATCTCGCCGAGCAGGCCGCCGCGGAGAAGCGCGTGCTGCTGACACAGGACCGCGGGCTGCTGCGCCGACGCCGGGTGACAGCCGGAGCCCTGGTGCGTGGCGCCGGTTCGGCGGCCCAACTTCACGACGTGCTGGACCGATTCGCACCACCGCTGGCGCCGTGGACGCGGTGCCCGCAGTGCGGTGCACCGCTGGAGCGCGTGTCGTACGAGACCGTTGCCGCACGGCTTCAGCCAGGTACACGGCGCAGCTATCGCGAGTTCTCCCGGTGCACAGGTTGTGATCGCGTCTATTGGCGTGGTGCCCACAGCCGTCGGCTCGAGCCGATGGTCGAACACGCCGAGGGAATCGTCCGTCGCCGACTCGGCGTCGACGGCAGAAAGTGACCAGGGTCGCGCATGCGGCTCAGTTCGACAGATCATGACCGAAGAACCGGCGGATGTCCTCGACCAGCAGGTCGGGTTCCTCGTGTGCGGCGAAATGACCACCTCGGGGCATGATCGTGTAGCGCACAAGATCGTAGGTTCGCTTCACCCAGCCGGCCGGTGGCCGTCCGCCGAGATCGGCCGGGAACAGGGCGACCGCAGTAGGCACCCGCACCTTGACGACCGGGGGGACCAGCCCGTTCTTGCGCTCGTAGTAAGGACGGAACGAGGTGGAGATGGTGTTGGTGAACCAGTACAGCGACGCCTGGGTGAGCAGGAAGTCGTCGCTGAACCTTGCGGACACGTCTCCGCCACAATCGCTCCACCGTCGATACTTCTCGACGATCCACGCCAGCAACCCGGTGGGGGAGTCCGAGAGCCCGTACGCGAGTGTCAACGGCTTGGTCTCCTGTTCGTGTGAGTAGCCGCGTTCGGTACGCGTGTCGTTTGCCAGCGTGAAGGGACCACTTTGGGGCTGGTTTTGCCATGAGGATGGGACCACTGGTTTGCCATTGATGGGACCAGCTGGCTGATGAGTTTGCCAGTCATGGGACCACCTCGGC